>Ga0302311_10001755_pt1 | contig 25196 bp, 24 predicted proteins | sample III_Palsa_N1_3_FD_200449 | JGI IMG/M metagenome (GOLD analysis project Ga0302311, IMG submission 200449) | Peat permafrost microbial communities from Stordalen Mire near Abisko, Sweden - III_Palsa_N1_3 | ecosystem: Environmental > Terrestrial > Soil > Palsa > Peat permafrost | place: Sweden... | reverse complement strand
GGTGCGCCTGCACGTCATCGATCCGCAGCCCTTCTCCGAAGACGAGGACCGCGCCTCGGAATTCGGCCTGCAGGCGCTGCAGACCGGCAACGGCGCCGAGTCCTTGTACTTCGGCCTGGCGGGCACAAACTCGACCGACGGCCGCTCCGTGATCCCCGCGTTCCAGGCCGACCGCGAGGAATTTCTGGAGTACGACGTCGCCAAGCTCATTCACGAGCTGGCGGTGCCGAAGAAGCCGGTGATCGGCCTGATGAGTTCTCTGCCGATGCAGGGCCGGTTCGATCCGATGACGGGGCAGATGGGCGAGGAATGGCCCGTGTTGAGCCAGATCGAACAGATCTTCGCGCTGCGTAACCTGACCGCCGACGTCGATCACATCGACAAGGACGTCGACGTGCTGATGATCGTGCACCCGAAACAGCTTCAGCCCAAGACTCTGTATGCCATCGATCAGTTCGTCATGCGCGGCGGCCGCGTGCTGCTGTTCGTCGACCCCACTTCGGGCGCCGACACCAGCGGGGCCGACCCGTCGAATCCGATGGCCGCCATGACGGCGAATCACTCCTCGGACTTGGAACCGCTGCTCGCATCCTGGGGCATCGCCTACGATCCGACCAAGGTGGTTGGCGACATGGGTCGCGGCCTGGAAGTGCGTGCCTCCATGCAGTCGCAGCCCATATTGCACATCGGCGTGCTCGGCCTGCATCGCTCGGATTTGAATCCGAACGATGTGGTGACCGCCTCCCTCGATTCGATCAACATGGCCAGCAGCGGCTGGCTGGCGGCGCGGCAGGGCGCGAAGACCAGCTTCGAGCCGCTGATCTGGAGCTCGGCGGAGGCCGGGCCGATTCCTGCGGCGCGTTTCGTGATGCTGCAGGATCCCTCCGTGCTGCGCGATGGATTCAAGCCCACCGGCACTCGCTACGTACTCGCCGCCAGAATCACCGGGCCCGTGGAGTCGGCCTATCCCCAGGGGCCGAGCGCGGATCAGAAGGCCGCGGCCGGCCCACCGCTCGCGCACCTGGCGAAGACTACGGTGCCCGCCAATATCGTGGTGATAGCGGATACGGACATGCTGCTCGACTACATGTGGGTGCAAACGCGCGAGATGCTCGGGCAAAGGGTCGCCCAGGTCTTTGCCAACAACGGGGATCTGGTCGCAAACATTCTCGACAACTTGAGCGGCAGCAGCGCGCTGATCAGCATCCGTGGCCGCGCCACCTTCTCCCGCCCGTTCGAGAAGGTCGAAGCGCTGAAGCGCCAGGCGGATGACCGCTTGCGCGCCAAGGCTCAGGAGCTGGAGGCGGAGCTGCGCCAGACGCAGGCGAAATTGACGGAGCTGCAGACCAAGCGAACCGACCAGGCATCGCTCATGCTCACGCCGGAACAGGAGCAGGAAATCAAGAAGTTCACGGACGAGAAGACGCGCGTGCGCAAGGAGTTGCGCGAAACCCAGCGCAGTCTCGACGTGGATATCGACCGCTTAAATTCCTGGCTCAAGGTCATCAATATCGGCTTGGCGCCGCTCGCCGTCGCGATCGCCGGCATCGTCGTGCTCGCGGTACGCCGGCGCCGCAGAGCGCAGCAATCGAGCGCAGCATGAGCCGGCGTCGATTCGTATGGCTGTTGGCGGCGGCGCTGGTGGCGATTTCCGGCGCGATCTACCTGAGCTCTCAGCGCAATCTGCCGCGCGACACGCAGGATGCGCCGCTGCTGCCTGAGCTTGCGAAGGATTTGAACTCCGTGACCAGTCTAAGCGTGCGCAAGGGCAGCGCCGCGAATGCCGTGACCCTGCACCAGATTGCCGGGCAGTGGAGCGTGGCGGAGCGCGGCGATTATCCCGCCGACACCTTGAAGCTGCGCAAGCTCCTGCTGGACATGGCGGATTTGAAAATTCTCGAGGTGAAGACCTCGAATCCGGCGAGCTTCTCCGTGATCGGGGTCGAGGATCCTGCCACGGCCGGAGCCGACGGCACCGAGGTGACGGTCACCGCGCCGCGGGCCAAGTATGTGCTGATCGTGGGCAAGCCGGTCGGTCAGGGCAGCTTTGCGCGGCGCGGCGGCGAGAATCAAAGCTACATTGTGCAGCCGGCGCTCTCCATCGCGCCTGAGCCGCGCTCCTGGATCGATTCGCGGCTGATTGACATCGCGTCGAGCGCCATTCAGAGCGTCGCGGTGAAGCCTGCCAGCGGGCCGGGATATACGCTGCATCGGCTGACTCCGGCCGAGCCAGGCTTCAGCCTCGAGGGGGTGCCCGCGGGCCGCAAGCCTTTGGATGCGAAAGACCTCGAGCCCTCCCCCGGCCTGCTCAGCAACCTCAATGCCGAGGATGTCGCCAAGGCCGGCGACGTCGATTTCAGCAACGGGACGCAGGCGGTAATCACACAGGCCGATGGCAACGTGCTGACGCTGAGCGGCGCAACGGTGGGCGACAAGCGCTGGGTCCAGGTCAGCGCCACCAAGGATTCCGCCTTGAACGCCAAGTCACAGGGACGCGCCTTCGAAGTGGCGGGCTACCGATACGACGCGGTATTCAGACCGGTGGAGCAGTTGCTGGTGCCGAAACCGTCGGTGCCGGCGCCCGCGTCCGCGCCCAAGGCCAAATCGACACCGCCGCCCGCTCCACGGCCGTGATCAGCGGCCAGAGCGCCGGCTTCGGGCGGCGCGCGGCGGCGTTGATCTACGACAGCCTCCTGCTGGCGGCATTGCTCATGGTGTACACCGTGGCGGCGCTGTTCTTCACTCACGGCCAGGCGCTGCTGTACGAAGCTGCCGGAGCGTGGGTGTACCTGTATCGGGCCGGGCTCGTGGCGGTGGTAAGCGCGTACTACCTGATCAACTGGATGCGCAGCGGCCAGACCTTGGGGATGCGCGCCTGGCACCTGCGCACGGTCAGCGATCTGGGCCGGCCGCTGTCGTTGAAAGCCGCGCTGCTGCGATTGGTGTGCGGATTTCTCGCCTGGGCACCGGCGGCGTTGGGCGTGCTGTGGCTGTATCTCGATCCGGATCACTTGGCGATTCACGATCGCCTGTCAGGCACCCGCATGGTTCGCTTAACGCGTTCTTGAGATGGCGACCACGGTCAAGAAAGCGACCACCGCCGTCGGCAGCCAGCCGATCAGCGCCGGATTCAGGCCGAACAATTGACCGCCATTCTCGACGGTGCGCGTGACCAAGAAGAAAACCACTCCCAGCAGCACGCCGACCACCGTCCGGGTGCCCGCGCCGGTGGTGCGCAGCGGCCCGAATACGAACGGCAACGCCAGCAGAGTGACCACAATGACGGCGAACAGCCGCGCTATGCGCGACCAGAAGCCGATCTCGTAAGACGCAGTGCCCAAATGGTTGCGGCGCAAATGATCGATGTACGCGGCCAGCCCGCGCAAGGTCAGCAAGTCCGGATCGGTTGCCGCCAGCCCCAAGAAATCCGGGTTCACCTTGGAGCGCATGGTGACTTCGTTGACGATGGAGGCATCGATGTGATCGTTGCCGAAGCTCGAGGTGGCGACATTGTGCAGATGCCAGCGGCCCGGATCGGCGACCGAAACCGAGTCGGCCCGCTGGATCGAGCGCAGCCGAGTCGCGCCGTCCAACTGGAACAGCGACAGCCCGCCGAATGCCAGGCCGACCTCGCCGGTCTGCACCCGGATGATGAGGCCGCCGTCCTTGACCCATGCGCCGCTCGATCCCGCGAAGCTCACATCCGCCAGCTTGTCGGAGGTCTTCTCGCGTTTGGCGAATTGCGCCAGCGGCGGGGCCACGTACTCGCCGAGTGCGTACATGGCCAGGGCGAGCGTCAAGCCGGCAAGCCCCACCGGCCACGCGACCCGCCATACCGACACTCCCGATGCCCGGGTCACCACCAGTTCACTGCCCGATGCCAGATTGCCCAAGCCCATGAGGGCGCCCATCATGGCGCCGATCGGCAGCAGTTCGAATGCGAGCTGCGGAAGATTGAGCAGCGTGAACACCAGCGCGTCGCCTGCATTGTAATTTCCCACGCCGATGTCGCCCTGCTCACTGATGAACAGAAACAATGCGCCGAGAACCAACAGCACCGCCATCGACATGCCGGCATACAGCATGACGGTGCGGAACAGGTAGCGATCGAGCGTGTTCATGCGATTCTCGATTCGCGCCGGTACAGATATAGGGCCAGGGCCAGGGCGCTGGCATGCACCCACCAGACGCCGATCTCGGGCGACAGATCGCCCTTCTCCAACCATACCTTGGCTGCCGACAGCAGGCTCGAATACGCGAAATACACCAGGATGGCGAAGCCAACGCGCCCGTAGCGCCCCTGGCGCGGGCGCAGACGGCTCAAGGGCACTGCGATCAGCACCAGGAGCATCGCCATGATGGGCGAGGAGGCTCTGAATTCCAGCTGTGCGATGTCGGCGGCGGCATGCGATCCGATCAGGTCGCGGGTGGGTTTGGTGTCCGGATCCTTGGTGCCGAGAATGCTCGGCGGCGGCGCGATGGGGATGCCGTGCTCGCGAAACTCGATGACGCGAAAGTCGGCACGCCCCGGCACGCCTTCGTAACGCCGGCCGTTGTACAGCGTCACCAGCCGCATGCCATTGTCCGTTGCCTTGGTGTAAGTGGCCGTATCGGCGAGCGCCACTTCGATCCGCCCCGCCGCCTCGCGCTGCACGAACACATTGTGCAGCACGCCCTCGGCGTCGACCCGCTCGGCATAGAACACAGCCTCACCGCCGCTGAAGGAGCGGAAGCGGCCGGCATCCAAGCGGCCGAATTGCGCCTCTTTGACCGCCGACTGGCGCAGCAATTGCGCCTCCCGGTCGGCCAGCGGCACCTGGAAAAACGACAGCCAGCCCAATCCTAAGGCAATCACTGCGGCAAAGCACAACAGCGGCGCCAGCAGCCGCTGCGGCCCGAATCCGCAGGCTTGCAGGGCCGCCATCTCGCTGTCGTGATACATGCGGCCGAGGGTCAGCACCACGGCCAGCAACAGGCCGACCGGCACGATTACGGACAGATTCATCACCGCGCCGAGCGCAATCAGGTCGAATACCAAGTGCCGGCCGTACTGATTCCCGGCCGCTTGACCGAGAACCCGCGACAATTGGTTGGAGACCAGAATGGCGACCAAGACACCGGTCACCGCCAGCCAGGTCTGCACCACCTCGCGAAGCACGTAGCGTTGCACCGTCCATTTCATGGCGTCGAGCTTAGAGCCTTCGCAATAATCTAGTAAACTATTTGCAGACCGATTAATCACCCTTGCGGGAAGGATGGATCAGCGACATGGAATTCAACGCCATAATCGATGCCAAGGCCCGGAGCGCAGCAGGCTGCGCCGTGCTCGGCATCTACGAAGAAGGCGACCTTGGCGTTGCCGCGCGTCATGTGGATGCGCAAATGGGCGGCCAATTGGCCAAGCTGCATTCCGCTGGGGACTTCTCCGGCAAATTGACCGACACGCTGCTGCTGCCCGCGCCGAGCGGCGCGCTGGCCGCGCGCGTGCTGCTGATCGGCTTGGGGCCGCGCAGCGGCTTTGGGCGCAAGCAATATCGCAAGTCGCTGCAAGCGAGCGCCCAGGCCTTGGCGAAGACCGGCGTCAAGGATGCAGTGGTGTACTTGTCGCTGGAACAAGTGGCGGATCTCGACGTGCACTATCGCGCGCGTGCCGTGGCCGAGATCTTCCGCGCGCAGTTCTACAAGGTGCCGGATCGCAAGACCAGCCCCAAACCCAAGGCGCCGCGGCTCTCGAGCATCGGCGTGGCGGTGGAGAATGCGCGCGCCTCGAAGGCGGCAGCGAAGGGCATCAGCGTCGGCAACGCGATCGGCAGCGGCATGACGCTGACGCGCGATCTGGCCAACCTGCCCGCCAACGTCTGCACCCCGACCTATATGGGAACGCGCGCCCAAGCCCTGGCGAAGGAGTGGCCGAGCATCAAGACCAAGGTGCTGGAGGAGCCCGCTATCAGGGCGCTGAAGATGGGAGCGTTCCTGGCGGTCGCCCAAGGCTCCGAGCAGCCGCCCCGGCTGATCGTGTGCGAATATCGCGGCGGCAAGAAGGACGCCGCGCCGATTTGCCTGATCGGCAAGGGCATCACCTTCGATTCGGGCGGCATCTCGCTGAAGGATCCGCTGGCGATGGATGAGATGAAATTCGACATGAGCGGCGCTGCGGCGGTATTAGGGGCCCTGCGGGCGATCGCGGAGCTCGAACTGCCCATCAATGTCGTGGTGATTGTCCCGACCTGCGAGAACTTGCCGAGCGGCAAGGCGGTGAAACCCTCCGATATCGTCGCGACCATGTCCGGCCAGACGGTGGAAATTCTCAATACCGATGCGGAAGGCCGCCTGATTCTGTGCGATGCCATCACGTACAGCCGTCGCTTCAATCCAGCTGCCGTGGTGGACGTGGCGACACTGACCGGCGCCTGCGTAATCGCGCTGGGCAATCACTACAGCGGCTTGATGAGCAACAACGAAGCGCTCGCCGAGTCACTGGAGTCGGCGGGAATTCGCGCCGACGATCGAGCCTGGCGCATGCCGGTCGGCGAGGAGTACGCCGAGCAGCTGAAGAGCAATTTCGCGGACATCGCCAACATCGGCGGGCGCGAGGGCGGCGCCTGCACCGCGGCCTCGTACCTGTGGAAATTCGCCAAGGATCTGCGCTGGGCCCACCTGGACGTGGCGGGCACGGCATGGCTGGGCGGCTCGCAGAAAGGCGGCACCGGCCGTCCCGTGCCGCTGCTGGTCGATTTTCTGATCCATCGCGCTCACGCGAAATGACCGAGCGCGTCGATTTCTACATTCTAAAGAGCACCAATCCAAGAGACCGGCGGATGGTCGCCTGCCGCGTGACCGAAAAGGCCTATCTGCAGGACCATCGCGTGCTGATCCTGAACGACGATATGGCCGACGCGCAGGCGCTCGACGATCTGCTGTGGACCTTTAACGAGCGCGCATTCGTGCCGCATCAGCTGTGCGTGGAGTGCGGATCCGCCGATTCCGCGACTCCGGTGCACCTGGTGCTGGATCTGGAGGCTGCGCCCGACACCGATGTGCTGGTGAACATGTCCTCGCGGCTGCCCGCGAATCTGCAGCGGTTTGCGCGGATCGCGGAGATCGTGGATGGCGATGAGGAGCGCCGCCGCCTCGGCCGCGAGCGCTTTAAAGCCTACCGCGACCTGCGCTTGAGTTTGGAGACGCATCAGCTGGACGACGGCGGACTCGCCTGAATGGAGATCCAATCGCTCGACCCGCGCGACATTCCCGTGCTCACCGATGCGGTCGAGCCGGGCCCCATAACGCCGCCCATCGACATCAAGGCCATTCACGCCGCGCTCGTGACCGAGACTCTGGAATTGGCCGATAGCCTGCTGCATCAGGCCATCAAGGACATCGAGGCCACCTTGTTCGAACGCGTGGTCGATCGCCTGCGCGCGCAGCTTCCGGAACTGGTGGATCGCGTGCTGCGCGAGCACGCCGGGGTGCCGGCGCTCGAGCCGGAAAAAGGCGATGGATAAGGCCTTTTCGCCGGCCAACATCGAATCGCGGATTTATGCGCACTGGGAAGCCAGCGGATACTTCGCTCCCAGCGGCCAGGGTCCTGCCTATTCGATCGCGATTCCGCCGCCCAATGTCACCGGCACCTTGCACATGGGCCATGCGTTCCAGGACACCATCATGGACGCGCTCATCCGCTACAAGCGCATGCGCGGCTTCGATACGCTGTGGCAGCCGGGCACCGATCATGCGGGCATCGCCACGCAAATGGTGGTGGAGCGCCAGCTCAATGCCGCCGGCAAGAGCCGTGCACAGCTCGGGCGCGAGGCCTTCGTCGAGCGGGTCTGGCAATGGAAGGAAGAATCCGGCGGCCTGATCGCGAAGCAGCTGCGCAGGCTGGGGGCCTCGGTCGACTGGCAACGCGATAAATTCACCATGGACCCCGAGCTGTCGCGCGCGGTGACCGAGGTGTTCGTGCGCCTGCATGCGGAAGGCTTGATTTACCGTGGCAAGCGCCTGGTGAATTGGGATCCGGTGCTGAAAACCGCGCTCTCCGACCTGGAGGTGGTCGCCGAGGAGGAATCGGGCAGCCTGTGGCATCTGCGCTATCCGTTGAGCGACGGCAGCGGATTTCTGATCGTCGCGACCACGCGGCCCGAGACCCTGCTGGGCGACACCGCCGTTGCGGTCCACCCGGAGGATGCGCGCTACCGGCATCTGATCGGACGCAGCGTCGCGCTGCCGCTCACCGGGCGTGAAATACCCATTATCGGCGATGAGTATGTCGACCCGGCCTTCGGCAGCGGCGTGGTCAAGATCACGCCGGCGCATGATTTCAACGATTACGAAGTTGCCCAGCGCCATGGCTTGCCGCTGATCAACATCATGACGCCGGAGGCGGCGCTCAATGACAATGTGCCGGCGCCATATCGCGGCCTGGACCGGCGCTTCGCGCGCGAGCGGGTGCTGGCGGACTTAAGAAAGCTCGAGCTCATCGATCTGATCGAGCCGCACAAGCTGGTGGTGCCGCGCGGCGATCGCAGCCAGGCCATCCTGGAGCCGCTGCTCACCGACCAATGGTTCGTGAAGATCCAGCCGCTGGCGGAGCCCGCCATTCACGCGGTCGAAGCCGGGCACATTCGCTTCGTTCCCGAGAACTGGACCGGCGTGTACTTCGATTGGATGCACAAGATCAAGGACTGGTGCATCAGCCGGCAGCTGTGGTGGGGTCACCGCATTCCCGCCTGGTACGACCCCGAGGGCCGCTGGTACGTCGCGCGCAGCGAGGCGGAGGCACGCGCGCTGCACGGCATCCCAAGCGGCACGGCGCTGCGCCAGGACGAGGATGTGCTGGACACCTGGTTCTCCTCGGCGCTCTGGCCGTTTTCCACCCAGGGCTGGCCCGAGGACAGCCGCGCGCTGCGCACCTACTATCCCACCTCGGTGCTGGTGACCGGCTTCGACATCATCTTCTTCTGGGTCGCGCGCATGATCATGATGGGCCTGAAATTCACCGGCCAGGTGCCGTTCCGCGAGGTCTATGTGCACGGCTTGATCCGCGATCACGACGGCCAGAAGATGTCCAAGTCGAAGGGCAATGTCATCGATCCCTTGGACATCGTCGACGGCATCGCCCTCGACGCCCTGCTCGCCAAGCGCACCACCGGCCTGATGCAGCCGCAGATGAAGCCCGCGATCGAGAAGGCCACCCGCAAGCAGTTCCCGCAGGGAATCCCGGCGTTCGGCACCGATGCGCTGCGCCTGTGCTTCGCCTCGATGGCGACGCAGAGCCGCGATCTGCGCTTCGACATGTCCAAGGTGGAGAACTGCCGCAACTTCTGCAACAAGCTGTGGAACGCGGCGCGCTATGTGCTCATGAACGTCGAGACGCAGGCGCTGCGCGCCGAGGGGGCGAGCTTCAGCCTCGCCGATCGCTGGATCCGCTCGCGGCTCGCCGCGGCGCTCACGCGCGTCGAGTCCGGATTCGCGGAATACCGCCTGGATGTCGCAGCCAACGCGCTGTACGAATTCACCTGGCACGAATTCTGCGATTGGTATCTCGAGTTATCCAAAGCGGTGCTGCAATCGGATGCGGCGAGCGATGCCGAGAAGCGCGGCACCCGCTTCACCTTGATCGATACGCTGGAAGTGCTGCTGCGCGCGCTGCACCCGCTCACGCCCTTCATTAGCGAGGAGATCTGGCAGCGAGTCCGCGTCACGACCGGCGCCGCCGGCGACACCATCATGCGCAGCGCCTACCCCACCGCGGAGGCTCTGCGCGCGGACAGCCAGGCCGAGCCGGAGATGCGCTGGGTCATGGACTTCATTCTCGGCGTGCGGCAGATTCGCGGCGAGATGGATATCGCACCGAACCGCAAGCTCGATGTGCTGCTGCAGAATGCCGGCGCCACCGACCTGGAATACCTGGGACGGAATTTGGGCTATCTCACGCGCCTCGCCGGGATTGCGCCGCCGGCCTGTGTGGCTGCCGGAGCGGCCGTGCCGATCTGCGCGGTCGCCCTGCTTGGCAAGCTGGAAATCCTGGTGCCGATGGCCGGGCTCATCGACCCGGCGGCCGAGCTCGATCGGCTGGCGAAACGCCTGCGCAAGTCGGAGATCGACTTCGGCAAGCTTGGAGCAAAGCTCGCCAATGCCGAATTCGCCGCCAACGCGCCCGCGGAGGTGGTCGCTAAGGATCGGCTGCGGCTCGACGAGCTGCGCACCGAGATCAGCCAGCTGAGCGCGCAAATCGCGCGCGTCAACGCGCTGCACGTCCAATGAGCCAGCCCCGGCCGGAGATCGCGGCCGCTCTGGGCCAGCTCAACCAGGTGATTCTGGGCAAGGATGCGCAGATTCGCCTGTGCCTCGCCTGCATCCTGGCGCGCGGCCACCTATTGATCGAGGATATTCCGGGAGTCGGCAAGACCACCCTCGCTCACGCGATTGCCAGGACCCTCGATCTGAGCTTCCAGCGCGTGCAGTTCACCAGCGACCTGTTGCCCGCCGACATCCTGGGCGTGTCCATCTTCGAGCGCGAGACCGGCAAGTTCCGCTTTCAGCGCGGGCCGATTTTTGCGCAGCTGGTGCTCGCGGACGAGATCAATCGCGCCTCGCCAAAATCGCAAAGCGCGCTGCTGGAGGCCATGGAAGAGCATCAGGTGACGCTCGACGGCCAGTGCATGGTGCTGCCCGAACCCTTCTTCGTGATCGCCACGCAAAATCCGCAGGACCAGGCCGGGACCTTTCCGCTGCCGGAGTCCCAGCTCGATCGGTTCTTGATGCGGGTGGATCTCGGCTACCCCTCGCCCGCCGCCGAGCGCGAATTGCTATGCGGAGTCGATCGCCACGAAATGGTCAAGACGCTCGGCGCCGCCATCACGGTGGACACGCTGCACGAGCTGCAGCGCCGCGTACTCGAGGTGCATGTCGCGCCGGCGCTGCTCGACTATGTGCAAGCCCTGGTCGCCCACACCCGCAGCGCACCCGGCCTCTCCATCGGCCTGTCGCCGCGCGCGGCCATCGGCCTGCTGCGCGCCGCGCGCGCCTGGGCCTTGATCGATGGCCGCCAGGCCGTGATCCCGGAACATGTGCAGGCGGTGTTTGCGGCGGTGGTCGAGCACCGCATCCGGCGGCGGGAGGACGGACTCGCGGCGGCCACGCGCATGCTCGGGGCCGTACCCATCCCTTGAGCGGACCGGCGACTTGAAATCCCTGCGCCAGGCGGCGGTCGATCGATTGCGCGCCTGGTCCGCGCGGCGTCACGGGCGCGACACGCTCCCCATTACGATTCACCGGCGGCGGATCTACATCCTGCCGACGCGCTTCGGGCTCATGCTGGCGGCGCTGCTCGTCGCCATGCTGATCGCCAGCTTGAATTACAACAGCAATCTGGCACTGGCGTTCGCATTCCTCATGGTCGCTCTGGCGCTCGTCGCCATGCATCACTGCCATCGCAATCTTCTGGCCTTGAGCGTCGATGTGCACGCCGAAACCGATGCCTTTGCCGGCGGCGAGGCCTGTTTCGAATTCGTTCTGCGCAACGAATCGCGTATCGAGCGCAGCGACATTCAGCTGCGATTCGCCAAGGATGCGCAATCGATCGGCAGCGTGGCCGGCAACACCCACGGCCGGGTCACCGTGTGTGTCCCGGTAGCAAGGCGCGGCGTGAGCCTGTTCAAGCAGTTCGAGTTGCGCACCGACCATCCCTTCGGCTGGTTTCGCGCGTGGACCTATGTGCAAGCGTCGCTGACCGCGTATGTGGCGCCCGCTCCGCGCGGTGAGCGGGTTATAGCGGCCGCCGCGGCTGCGGGCGGCACGGCGCTGCGCGCGGAGGCGCGCGGGGATGAGGATTTCGCGGGCCTGCGCAGCTATCAGCCGGGCGTGTCGCTCAAGCACATGGCGTGGAAGGTGCTGGCCCGCGGCGGCGAGCCGATGTTGCGCAGCTATAGCGGACTGGCCGCCAACCCTGAGTGGCTGGATTGGTCATCGCTCGATGGCCTGGAAGCCGAGGCGCGCCTGTCGCAGCTGTGCCGCTGGGTGCTCGACAGCGAGGCTGCACAGCGGCCCTACGGCCTGCGGATTCCCGGCACCGAACTTGCCCCGGCCTGCGGCCGCGAGCATCGCTCCGCCTGCTTGCGCGCGCTTGCCTGCTTCGGAATCGAGGCGCCGCGATGAGCTCGCCGCGAGGCGCAGCGCAGCCGGTGGCATTCGCGCGCCTGGGGTGGATTTGCGCCTGCTTGGGGCTCGCCATGATTCCGCACATGACCGCGCTGCCCCTGTGGGTGCTCGGCACCGTCGGCGCCTGCGCGGCGCTGCGCCTGTTCCGGGCGGCCCACGGGCGCTCGGCGCCGCCCGGTCTGATCCGCACCCTGGTTGCGGTGCTGGCGATCGGACTGCTGTTTCTGCAGTTTCGCACCTTCAACGGGCTGACCGCCGGCACGGCATTGCTGAGCTTGGTGGCAGGCCTGAAGGTGCTGGAAACACAGACGCGGCGCGACATTCACGTGCTCGCGTTGATCGTCTACTTCCTGAGCTTGGCGGCGTTGCTGCACGGGGAGTCATTTTGGCTGCTGGCGTACCTGGTCGCGCTCGTTTGGATCACCACCGCGACGCTGCTGCATCTCAGCGGCGCTGCGCTGCAGGTCGATTGGCGCAGCGGCGGGCGCTACGCCGGCCGCATCCTGGCGCAGGCAGCGCCGCTGGCCCTGGTGCTATGGCTGCTGTTCCCACGCTTCGCCGAGCCGCTCTGGCAGACCCCGAGCGACGGCCGCGGCGCAACCGGCTTGAGCGACACCATGAGCCCCGGCGACATCGACGAGCTGGCGCTGTCCGACGACGTCGCGTTTCGGGTGCGCTTTGCCGACGGGGTGCCGCCCGCCAAGCAGCGCTACTGGCGAGGGCCGGTGCTGCACGACTTCGACGGCCATACCTGGCGGCGCACGGACTCGGGCCCCGGCATAGCCCCGGCTCTGCTGCCCGAGGGGCCTGCCTATCGGTACACGCTGAATATCGAGCCGAATCAGCACAACTGGATCTTCGTCCTCGATTGGCCCTCGAGCTGGGACCTGTCGCGCGCCATGCTGACCGGCGATTACATGCTGGTGCAGACCAATCCCATTTCGCAGCCCATCGACGTCGTCGCCACCTCGTATCTCCAGGTGCGGGCGGCGGCGCCGCTTAGCAACGGTGCACGCCGGCGCGATACGCAGCTGCCGCCGGACCGAAACCTGCGAACGCTCAAGTTTGCGCAGCAACTGCGCGCCGCACACCCGGACGACATGGACTACGTGCAAGCGGTGCTCGATATGTTCGCGCAGCAGGAATTCTTCTACACCCTGACCCCGCCGCGGCTCGCCGAGAACTCGGTCGATGAGTTCCTATTCGACACCAAGCGCGGATTCTGCGGCCATTACGCCTCCGCATTTGCCATGCTGATGCGCGCGGCCGGCATTCCCGCGCGGGTCGTCACCGGTTACCAGGGTGGGGCTTTCAATCGCTTTGCCAACTACTGGATTGTGCGGCAGAGCAATGCCCATGCCTGGGATGAGATCTGGATCGAAGGTCACGGATGGCTGCGCATCGACCCTACCAGCGCCGTCGCACCGCAGCGCATCGAGCCGGGCTTGAGCGACTTGGGCTCGGCGGAGGATCGCTTCAGCGGCTGGCGCCATCTGCCGTGGCTTGCCGATATGCGGCTGCGGATCGACGCGCTGCGACAGCTTTGGCGCGATCGAGTTCTGAAATACGACGAGGGAGCGCAGCTCAAGCTGCTGGGCTACTTGAGAATCCCGGAGCCGGACGGACAGAAGCTCGTCATGGTCATGGCCGGGGCGCTTAGCCTGGTGTTGGGCTTGCTGGCCTGGCAGATCCGGCGCGAGTTGGCGCCCTTGCCTAAGGATCCCGTGCTGCGCAGTTTCAACCGCCTGTGCCGCAAACTGGCCGCTGCCGGCATGGCACGCCGGCAGCATGAGGGCGCCGAGGCCTATGCGGCGCGGATCACCGAAACTCGCCCGGATCTCGCCGCCGCCGCCGCACTCTGTCGCCGCTATAGCGAACTGCGCTATGGCGAGAGCCGCGCGGATGCCGCGGAATTCGCGGCCGCGGTGCGCGCCTTGCACCCGCGCCGCGCGCGAGCCTAGGCCGCAAGATTCTCGCGCGTCTTGAGAAATTCGATCTCGGGCCAGCGCTCCTCGGTCAGCCCCATATTGATGCGCGTCGGCGCCAGGTAGACCAATTCCCCTGCATGGTCCAGGGCGAGGTTGTCGTAGCCCTTCTGGCGAAACTCGGCCAGCCGCTTCTCGTCCTTGAGCCGCACCCAGCGCGCCACCGCGACGTTGATGGGTTCGAACACACACTGCACGCTGTATTCATCCTGCAGCCGGAAGGCCACCACCTCGAACTGCAATTGCCCGATGGCGCCCAGAATCATATCGTTGTTGCGCAGCGGCTTGAACAGCTGGGTGGCGCCCTCCTCACACAGCTGCGACAAGCCCTTCTGCAAGGCCTTCATGCGCAGCGGGTCCTTGAGAACGGCGCGGCGGAAAATCTCCGGCGCGAAATTCGGCACGCCGGTGAAGGTGAGATTCTCACCTTCGGTGAAGGTATCGCCAATGTTGATGGTGCCGTGATTATGCAGGCCGATGATATCCCCGGCGTACGCCTCCTGCGCCTGGCTGCGGTCGGCCGCCATGAAGGTCAGGGCGTCGGCCACGCGGATCTCCTTGTCGAGGCGCACGTGGCGCATGCGCATGCCGCGCGCGTAGCGCCCGGAACACAGGCGCATGAAGGCGATGCGATCGCGGTGGCCCGGGTCCATGTTGGCTTGAATCTTGAACACGAAGCCGGTGAGCTGGGGTTCATCGGCGCTCACCTCCCGCTGCAGCGTCGGGCGCGGCAACGGCGCGGGCGAATGCTTCACGAAGGCGCTCAGCAACTCCTTCACGCCGAAATTGTTGACCGCGGAGCCGAAGAACACGGGCGTCTGCTGCGCGGCACGGTAGCGCTGCAGATCGAACGTCGGGCTGGCCCCGCGCACCAGCTCCACCTCCTCCACGAATTGCGCATAGCGCTCGCCGAGGAACTCGCGCGCCGCCTCGCCATCCAGGCCGTCGATGGTCTCATGACTGCCCGCCCGGCCCTTTTCGGTGGGCACGTAAACAAAGATTTTGTCCTCGAGCAGGTGGTACACACCGAGCAGATCGCGGCCCATGCCGATCGGCCAGGTCAGCGGCGAGCATTGAATCTTCAGAACGCTCTCGATCTCGTCGAGCAATTCGATCGGCGCGCGCCCATCGCGATCCAATTTATTCACGAAGGTCATGATCGGCGTGGCGCGCAGGCGGCACACCTCCATGAGCTTGATGGTGCGCTCCTCCACGCCCCTGGCGCAGTCGATCACCATCAGAGCGGAGTCGACCGCCGTCAGCGTCCGGTAGGTGTCCTCGGAGAAGTCTTCGTGTCCCGGGGTGTCGAGCAGGTTGACGATGCAATCCTCGTATGGAAACTGCATGACCGACGAGGTCACCGAGATGCCGCGTTGCTGCTCGAGGCGCATCCAATCGGAGGTGGCATGACGGGTGGCTTTGCGCCCCTTGACGGTGCCGGCCATCTGAATGGCGCCGCCGAACAGCAGCAGCTTTTCCGTCAACGTGGTCTTGCCGGCGTCGGGGTGAGAGATTATAGCAAACGTGCGGCGACGCTTGATTTCATTAGATATTTCTTCAGGCGTCAATCTATTTTGGCTCAGCCAGCAAGACCCTGCGCAGGACCGCGGCGTCCTCTCGGCCCACGGTCGCTTGGTAATAGCCGCGGCGCACTCCCACCTGTTCGAATCCGAGCGCGCGGTACAGCCGGCTGGCGGTGGTGTTGGAGGGCCTGACTTCAAGGTAGGCCTCGTGCATCCCCGCCGCCTTCGCCCGCTCCAGCAAATGCAGCAGCACTCGGCGCGCCAGGCCGCGGCAGCGATAATCCTCGCGGATGCATACATTCAGGATGTGCGCCTCGCCGGCGCCCACCGACATGATGCCGTAGCCGGCCATATCGCCGCCGACGTCCACCGTGCGGCACACGTAGCCGACGCGCAGGCAGTCGCGGAATATTCCCTCGCTCCACGGAAATTGGTAAGCCGTGCGCTCGATCTCCACGACGATGGGCACGTCCAGTTCGTGCATGGGCCGGATGTCGACCGTCGCGAAGCCAAGCTCCTCCTGCTTCACGCTAGACACGCGCGCACACCCCGCGGGCAAATTTCAAATCCTCCCACGCCTTGCGCTTGTCGGCCGGGGTGCGCAACAGGTACGCCGGGTGATAGGTCACCACCAAGGGCACGCGCGATGCGCCAAAGGCATGCACCTGCTGGCGCAAGCGGCCCAGCGGCACATCGGTGTGCAACAACGCCTGCGAGGCTATGCGCCCCACGGCCAACATGATCTTCGGCTTGATCAGCGCAATTTGCCGCTCGAGATACGGCAGGCACTCGGCAATCTCCTGCGGGGCCGGATCGCGATTTCCCGGCGGCCGGCACTTCAGCACATTGGCAATGAACACCTGCTCGCGCGCCAACCCGATGGCGTGCAGCATCGAGTTCAACAGCTGCCCGGCGCGCCCCACGAATGGCTCTCCCTGGCGGTCCTCCTCGGCGCCCGGCGCCTCGCCCACGATCAGCCAGTCCGCCTGAGTGTTGCCGACGCCGAACACAGTCTGGGTCCGGGTGGCGCTCAAGGCGCAGCGGGTGCAGCCGGCGACGCGCGCGCGCAATTGCGGCCAATCCGCATCCGCCGCGGCGGCGGGTGGCGCGCGCAGCACCCAGGATTCCAGGTTCATGGCCGCCAGATATTCGCTTCGCAGCGTACTGTTCATGCGGGCGTGGACGCGCCGCGCGAGCGCCTGCGCAGTTTGCGGAACAGCCAGATCAACGGCGCCGACAGCGCATAGCCGCCGAACAGCAGCAGCAGCACCGCCTGCGGATGCAATGCGAGCAGGACGAATGCCAACGGCACGCAGACGATGTAGGTGAATCGCACGCGGCCGCCGGCATCGACCTTCTTGAAGCTATGGAAGGCAAAACGGCTGATCATCAGCGCGCCCGCACAGGCGGTGACCAGGAAGGCCAGGATCAGCCCCGGCAACCCGATGTTGGTCTGATCGCTCGCCAGCCAGACGAAGGCCGCAACGATGGCCGCCGCCGACGGGCTGGGCAGTCCTTCGAAGTAATGCTTATCTTGGGTGGCAGAGCGCGAGTTGAAGCGCGCCAGGCGCAGCGCCGCCGCGGCCGCGTAGAAGAAACACACCAGCCAGCCGAGGCGGCGCCACAGCGGGCCGTACTCGGCGATGCGCGCGACCCCCCATTGATAGGTGACGATGGCCGGCGCCAATCCGAACGACACCATGTCGGACAGGCTGTCGTACTCCTTGCCGAACGCGCTCTCAGTGTGCGTCCAGCGCGCGACCCGGCCATCCAAGCCGTCGAAGACCATGGCGACGAACACCGCAATGCCGGCGCGATCGAATCTCCAGTCGATGGCCGCCACGACCGCATAAAAACCGGCGAACAATGCCCCGGTGGTGAGCAGGTTCGGGAGCCAGAATATCCCGCGCCGGCGCGGATGTTGATCCTCGTCATCGTTCATGAGCCGCCATGATACCAGGGGGCCTCATGTAAGATATGCGGCTATGCGCCTATCCCAATACCCCATTTCGACGCTCAAGGAAGTGCCCTCCGATGCCGAGGTGGTCAGCCATCGACTGATGCTGCGCGCCGGCATGATTCGCCGGCTGGCGGCCGGCCTGTACACCTGGATGCCGATGGGGCTGCGCACCCTGCAGAAGGTCGAGCGCATCGTGCGCGAGGAAATGAACCGGGCCGGCGCCTTCGAGCTGTGCATGCCGACGATCCAGCCGGCGGAATTGTGGAAGGAGTCCGGCCGCTGGAGCAAGTACGGGCCGGAATTGCTGCGTTTCAAGGACCGGCATGAGCGCGAATTCGCCTACGGTCCGACGCACGAGGAAGTGATCACCGACATCGCCCGCCGCGAACTGCGCAGCTACAAGCAATTGCCGGTGAATTTCTACCAGATCCAGTCGAAATTCCGCGACGAGATCCGCCCGCGCTTCGGCGTCATGCGCGCGCGCGAGTTCCTCATGAAGGATGCCTACTCCTTCCACGTGGACGAGGCCAGCTTGAAGGACGGATACCAGCGCATGTACGACGCCTACACGCGCATCTTCACGCGAATCGGCTTCAAGTTTCGCGCCGTGCAGGCGGACAGCGGCAGCATCGGCGGCAACCGGTCGCAGGAATTCCACGTGCTCGCCGAGTCGGGCGAGGACGCCATCGTATTCTCCGACGGCGATGATTACGCCGCGAATCTCGAGCTCGCCGCGGCGCTGCCGCCCGCCGGCGCGCGCGCCGCGGCCACGCAGCCCATGACCAAGATCCACACGCCGGGTGCGAAAACCATCGCGCAGCTATCCGAGATGCTGCGCCTTGGGCCCGAGCGGCTGCTGAAAACACTGCTGGTGGACGGCAGCGATGGCGCCACGGTCGCGCTGCTGATCCGCGGCGATCATGAGCTGAACGCCGTGAAGGCGCAGAAACTCCCCGGGGTCGCCAATCCCCTGCGCATGGCCAGCGCCGAACGCATCCGCGCCGCCACCGGCTGCGAACCCGGATTCATCGGGCCCGTGGGGTTCCAGGGCAAGGTGTATGCCGATCACGCCGCTGCGCATATGGCGGATTTTGTCTGCGGCGGCAACGAAAAGGACGTGCACTTCACCGGAGTGAACTGGGGCCGCGATCTTGCCGAACCCAGCAGCGTCGACCTGCGCAATGTGCAATCGGGCGATCCGAGCCCGAGCGGCAAGGGCACTCTGCAGATCGCTCGCGGAATCGAGGTCGGGCATATCTTCCAGCTCGGCCAGCTGTACAGCGAGGCGCTCAAGGCGACCGTGCTCGATGAGCAGGGCCACGCCATGGCCATGTACATGGGCTGCTACGGCATCGGCGTCACGCGCGTGGTGGCCGCGGCGATCGAGCAGAATCACGATGACAACGGCATTGTGTGGCCGGAGGCGATCGCCCCCTTCCAGGTGGTGCTGGTTCCGATCAATTATCAGAAATCGGAGCAGGTGCGGGAGACCGCCGACAGGCTTTACCGCGATTTCGAAGCCGCCGGCATCGATGTGCTGCTCGACGATCGCGACGCGCGGCCGGGCGTGAAATTCGCCGACTCGGAGCTGCTCGGAATACCTCACCGCATCGTCATCGGCGATCGAGGCTTGAGCGCCGGAAAACTCGAGTATCGGCAGCGGCGCCAATCCGAGTCGACGGAAATCTCGGCGGCGGATCCGGTAGGCTACATTCGGGATAGGTTGAACGCCTGAGGAATTTCCAAAAATTCGTGCGTGGCTTGAGCGCCCTGGCGCTTTGCGCGTGCGTGGCCGGCGCGGCGCATGCCGATCAACAGCGCGATCCGGAACTGAAAGAACTGCTGCAAAAGATCATCGGCAGCAGCGACAATTGTTTCACCGATAAGTTCGAGTCCGAGGTTTGGCACAAGGCCATGGAGCCGCGGCTGAGGAAATTCGTCGCATCGCCCGAGCAGCGCATGGCCATTCTGGATCACGTGTATTGCGAGGCCAAGCGCGACCCGGCGCTGCCGCTGCCGCCCGATCTGGTGCTGGCATTGATCGAGGTGGAGAGCCGCTTCGATCCGTGGGCGGTGTCGTCCGTCGGCGCCGTCGGGCTCATGCAAGTGATGCCGTTCTGGCCGCGCCAGCTCGGAGTCCAGAATGAATTGGTGCGGGTCGCGCCGAACATCCGCATGGGCTGCGAGATACTGCGCTACTACCTGCGCGTGGAAAACCACAACTGGCCGCGGGCGCTGGCGCGCTATAACGGCAGCGTCGGCCGCAACACCTATCCGGCGCTGGTGATGCAACACTGGCAGCGGGTGTGGCGCTTCTAGCGCGCGGAATTTGATGCCTAACGGGTCTCGAAGGCGGCGGAGACTGTGACCTCGGCGCTGACGGCAAGCTCGGTCACCTCATCGACGCGCGCCATGGGTGGCCCGCGACGCAGCCATTCGCGCAGCTCATCCAGCGCCGCCGCCGCGCCCGCCGCCAGCACCTCGACCGATCCGTCCGGCAGATTGCGCGCCGCGCCGCGGATGCCCAGCCGTTCGGCCTCGAGCCGCGCACTGTGGCGAAAAAATACCCCTTGAACCTTGCCGGTGACCCGATAGCGGCGGATGACTTCGCCCACGAATGCCGCCCTACTGCGGTGTCGCGGCGGGCGCCTCGATGTGCTGCGCGTCGACGTGCGGCGCATTGGCCATCGCGGCGGCGGCATGCCTCTTGGCTTGCAGCGCCGCGTATCGCGCGCGCGCGTACTCCTGCGCCTGCAAGTGGGTCTCGGCCCGCACGATGGCGGCCTGGGCGGCGTATAAATCCGGCGAAGCGCTTTCGGTCACCCCTGCCTCGCGGGCGGCCGCGATCGCCTGGCGCGCATCGCTCATCTCTTGCACCGGCGCCCCACGGCAGCCGATCAGGCAGGCAACACCGACGAAGATTGCTATGAGGCGCATCATGGCGGATCGGACACTAACAATAGCGGCCAGACCCGTCAAACGACCTGCCACGATACAATGCGCCAGGGAGCGTGGGGAATTAGTTGCGCCGGCGCAGCATGCGGGAAAAATCCAGGCGAATTGCCGTGAGACATACCGATGAATGAAATTCTGGTTCTGTATTATTCGCGCCAAGGCAGTACCGGCGCGCTGGCGCGCCAGGTGTGCCGCGGCATCGAGGCGGTGGCCGGCATGCAGGCAAGATTGCGTACCGTTCCTCCGGTCGCGGCGACCACCGAGCGCCTGGACCCGGCCGTGCCCGGCGAGGGCCCCCCGTACGCCAGCCACGATGATCTGGTGCAGTGCTGCGGCCTGGTGCTCGGCAGCCCGACCCGCTTCGGCAACATGGCGGCCCCGCTCAAGTTCTTCCTGGATGGCACCAGCGCGCTATGGCTATCGGGGGCGCTCGCAGGCAAACCCGCGGCGGTATTCACCTCGACCCAGACCTTGCACGGCGGCCAGGAAACGACCTTGCTGTCGATGATGCTGCCGCTGCTTCATCACGGCATGTACTTGGTGGGCTTGCCGTACTCGGAAAGCGGGCTCAGCGACACGCGCAGCGGCGGCACGCCTTATGGCGCAAGCCACGTGGCCGCGGCCAGCGCCCACGGCGAACTGTCGGCTCATGAGCAGGAACTCGCGCGGGCGCTGGGCAGGCGGGTGGCGGCGCTCGCAGCGCGGCTGCGGAGTCGCGATTGAGCCTCGACTCCCAGGTGCGCCTGCTGGCCGTGTGGCTCTGGGCCGCAGTGGCTTTCAGCCTGCTCGCCTGGATCACGGCGGGCTACCCATGGCCGCTGTGCACGCTGGCGGTCCTGCCGCTGCTCGCGCCGCTGCGCGGCCTGATGCGCGGGCGACGCTATACCTATGCGTGGGCGACGTTGTTCGCCATTCCCTATCTGGTGTTTTCCCTGACCGAGCTGCTGGTCAACCGCGACGCGCGCTGGGTGGCGGGCTTGAGCTTGCTGCTGGTGTTCGCGTGGTTCTGCACTATGATTTTTTTTCTGCGTGTTTCTCCAGCGCAGCGCGAATGAAGGGAATGGTCAGCCGGCGTTGCGCGGCCAGGGAGGCCTCGTCCAACTCATCGAGGATTTCCAGCAGGGAGCGCAAATCCCGCGGCACGCGCTTCAGCAGATACTCCGAAGTCTCCTGCGGCAGCTGCAGCCCGCGTTGCGCGGCGTGCAGGCGCAGCGCCTCGACGCGCCCGTCGTCATCCAGATCCCGCAACTGGTAAACGACGCAGGCGGCCGCCCGCGATTGCCAATCCATCAGGCGCCACGGCGGCTGGCGCGGGGGCACGGAGGCGGCAAATATGAGCCGGGTTCGCAACTCCAGCGCCGCGTTGAACAGATCGAACAGCGCGGTTTCCCAGGACAGGTCCCCGGCCACGGCATCGACATCGTCCACGCACAGCGTGCGGCAGGATTCGAAGCCGCGCAGCGCCAGCGGCGGCAGGGCCAGCGATCGATCCAGCGGGAAGTACCCAGCCGCCTCGCCGGCGGATGCGCAAACCGCCTGCAGCAAATGCGTCTTGCCGCTGCCCTCGCCTCCCCACAGCCATATTGGCCCGGCGCTCTGCTGATGCAGCGCGGAAATGATTTCGGTGTTGGCGCCCGGCGCGAAGCTTTCGAATACGGCATCGGCACGCAGACGCACGCCGAGCGCGAGCTGCCTCACGGCCCGGCCGCCGGCTGCAGCGCCCGCCGCCCGTACGTCACGACGTAGTCGATGCCGCTCACCACCACCGTCAGGAACACTGTCGCGCCCAGCGCGGTGAGCACCCATGGCGGCGGCAGCTCAAAGCGCTGCCTGGCGATGACTGCCAGAATGAATGCGACCTGGGTCAGCGTGTTGAGCTTGCTGACGGTGGACGGGTGCGCATGGATGGGCCCGATGCACAACCGATAGGCAATGGCGCCAAGCACGATGACCAGGTCCCGCGCCACGGCCACGGCGGTCAACCACCAGGGAATGAGCCCAAGAACGCTGAGCGTCACGAAAACGGTCGCCAGCAGCAGCTTATCGGCGATGGGATCGAGCATCGCGCCCAGCTCGCTTTGCCAGCCGAAGCGCTTGGCGAGAAAGCCGTCCGCCGCGTCCGACAGCGCCGCGACGCCGAACAACACGATGGTGGCATCGAAGCGCAGCCGCGCCAACGACCAGGCGATCGGCACGATCAGGACGACTCTGAGCCCGGTGATGAAATTCGGTAGCTGACGCCGCGAGAAGCGCATGGCCGCACTACCGGCGCAATTGAAAGCGCAGTATTCCCCCGTCGCCCGCGCCCACGGCCTGCAGCCGGCCGTGCAAAGCCAGTGCGTGCTGCAAAGACTCGGCTCCGCCACGGGTCATCAGGTGGAACCTGGCGGTGTCAGCGCTCAAGGATTGCACGCCGACGTGGGACACGAAAGCGAGGGATTCGAGATACGCCTGCACGCCGGCGTAGTCTTTGAGGTCGTTGATGCCGCTGACCTCGATGTCGACCGGCACGATGCCGCCACTGGCCGCAAACAGACTCGCATAGGTGTCCGCGGCGCGATCCACGCCTTCCAGGGCGCCGGTGAAATCGCCGCTGCGATCCGGGAACAGAAACGTCCAGTGCACGATGGCGCTCGCGCTGGCGTTGGAAGCCCGGCCGATCAGTGCCGCCTCGCCGCCGGAACGGCGTCCGATCTCCAGCAAGGCGGCGGGCGAGGTGTTGTTGATGCCGGCATAGTCGAGATTATTTTTTTGCAAGTCCGCTGCGCTCGGCCATATCAAGCCGATGCCGCGCGTGTCGGCCTCGGCATCGATGGCATGTTTCAATTCGGACCCGTCGGTCGAGGTGACGGCCGTGCCTGCCTGGGGGCCCGTTTGCTCGGTCAGCCACACGAAGATTGGCGGCCGCTCCTGGCCCCAGACCGGCAGATTGTTCTGGGTCAGCCAGCGCTCGAGCGCCGGTCCGTCGAAGGCCACCCATAGTTGCTTGTCGGGAGCGGCGCGGTACTGCTGCACGTAGCGCCGCGCATTGCCGATGAGCGCAGCGAGCGTCGGGTCCTGATCGGCGCCAAGGTGGCCGGTGACGCGGATCAGAACCACTTTGAGCGCCATTTGAAAAGCCGCGCTTTGCGCCGCCTCGGAGCGATCCGCGAGCGGAACGGTCACCTGATAAGTCTCGACTGCGCTCGCGGCGCGGCCGGCCAGGCCCAGCGCCGCGCAGCCACAGCACAGAACCAGCGCCAGGCGCAAATATCGCAGGAAATTGTCGCTCAAAATGGCTGCCATGGTGTTATCGCGGAAGGCTTCGGTTCCCTGAGGTAAAATACCACAGCTTGCCGGCCCGACGGGCCGGCCCATCCGCGGAAGAAATCCTTATGAACGAGCGAGCGCCTCTATCCTATCGCGAGGCCGGCGTCGATATCGATGCCGGCGAGGAACTCGTCGAGCGCATCAAACCGCATGTGAAGCGCTCCATGCGCCGTGAGGTTCTGGGCGGCCTCGGTGGATTCGGCGCGCTGGTCGAAGTGCCGCTGGATCGCTACCGCAGGCCGGTGCTGGTGTCTGGAACGGATGGAGTGGGCACCAAGCTGCGCCTCGCGATCGATACCGCCAGGCACGACTCGGTCGGCATCGATCTGGTTGCGATGTGCGCCAACGACGTGGTGGTGCAGGGAGCAGAGCCGCTGTTCTTTCTCGATTATTTTGCCACCGGCAAGCTCGAGGTCAACGTCGCCGAGCGCGTCATCGCTGGAATCGTCGAAGGCTGCGTGCAGGCGGGCTGCGCGCTGGTGGGCGGCGAGACCGCCGAGATGCCCGGCATGTATCACGGCGCGGACTACGATCTCGCCGGTTTCTGCGTCGGCATCGTCGAGAAGGATGCCATCATCGACGGCGCGCGAACCCAGGCCGGCGACTTAGTGCTCGGCCTGCCCTCCTCGGGCCCGCATTCCAACGGCTTTTCGCTGATCCGCAAGATTCTCCAGGTGGCCGGCGGCGGCTTGAACGCCGACGTCGATGGCGTGCCGCTGGTCGAACGCTTGATGGCGCCCACCCGCATCTACGTAAAGCCCCTGCTCGGCCTGATTCGCGAGCTTGAGGTACACGGGCTGGCGCATATCACCGGGGGCGGCCTCATCGAGAATATTCCGCGCGTCATTCCGGACGGCTTGGAAGTCGTGCTGGAACGCAAGTCCTGGCGCCGCGAACCCGTGTTCGAGTGGCTTCAGCGCCAAGGCCAGGTGGAGGCCGCGGAAATGTACCGCGTGTTCAACTGCGGCATCGGCATGACCGTCCAGGTTGCGCCCCAGGATGCCGATCGCGCACTCGCCTTTCTGCGCGACGCCGGCCAGGAGGCACTCATCATCGGCGAGGTGCGGCGCGGCAGCCGCGGTGTCGTCATCGCTTGAGCGGCGGGCACTCAGCGCCCTCGATCGTCATTCTGATTTCGGGTCGCGGCAGCAATATGCGCGCGCTCATCGAAGCCGCCGCCGAGCCGCCGGCCTTCACGGTGGCCGCGGTGCTATCCGATCAGGCCGCGGCGCCCGGCCTGGGTGTCGCACGCGATCTAGGGGTGACTGTGCAAGCGCTGCCGCCGCAACCGGACGAGGATCGCGC
>Ga0302311_10001754_pt1 | contig 25197 bp, 24 predicted proteins | sample III_Palsa_N1_3_FD_200449 | JGI IMG/M metagenome (GOLD analysis project Ga0302311, IMG submission 200449) | Peat permafrost microbial communities from Stordalen Mire near Abisko, Sweden - III_Palsa_N1_3 | ecosystem: Environmental > Terrestrial > Soil > Palsa > Peat permafrost | place: Sweden... | reverse complement strand
TGTTGGAGGGCTTCAAGTCTCGATGGATGATGGCCTTCTGGTGGGCGTGCTGGACGCCGTCACACACCTCGCGCAGGAGCTCCAGCCGTTCTGGCGTCGACAGCTTGTGGGTGTCGCAGTGCTCGGTGATGGAGACACCGGCCACGTACTCCATGACGAAGTACGGCCGTCCCTCGGGGGTGCTGCCACCGTCCAGCACGCGGGCGATGGCGGGATGGTCCATGAGGGCCAGCGCCTGGCGCTCGCTCTCGAAGCGGGCCACCACCTGCTTCGTGTCCATGCCCGCCTTGATGACCTTGATGGCCACCTTGCGGCGCACGGGCTCGAGCTGCTCGGCGAGCCACACCTCGCCCATCCCGCCCTCGCCGATGAGCTGCAGGAGACGGTAGGGGCCGATGCGCTTTCCAGCCTGGGACTCGATGGGCGCCACGGGCGTCTGCGAGGAGCCGATGGCCAGCGTGTCTTCGTCGCCAGTCGGCAAGGGGTTTGAGTCGCCGGACATCCCACTCCTTCAGCTGCGCAGACGACGGGGAAGCTGCAAGGGGGTGAATAACATTTCTGTGCGCCCCCCTTGGCGAAAGGCGCTGGGGCGCTCTTTTTAGAATAAGGCCCGAGGAGGCGAGCGCTGAAGGGGGCCGCTCCGACACCAGTCCAAAAAGCTCGCCCGAATCCAGTGTCTCTGTGCCCGAGGGCAGGTGCCTCAGCAGCGGACCGAGCCTCGACGCGGAGACAGGGGGCGTGTGTTCTCCCGTCCACAGTCCCGCGGCCTTGCCAACGCCCCCGGCCTAGAGCTGCCTCGGCCGCCCGAAGAATAAGACATACCCGTCCGGGTCCGTCACCTCGAAGCCGCGCAGTCCGTCGTGTGTATTCTCCAGCGGCGCGCTGAAGGTGACGCCACGGCTGGCGAATTCGGCAGCGAGCGCATCGGGGTCATGGGCGAGGACATAGGCGTCCCACCGCATCTCCGCATCGCGCTTCGAGTTCGGCAGAGGCTTCGCTTCGCCGGACTTGAGAAACAGCATCGCCCCGTCGCGACCGACAATGGCAAAGAAGGGCTCGCCCTCAGGCGCCTGGTGCCAGCTCTCAAACCCGAGCTGGTCCCGGTAGAACGCGACGGCCCTCTCAACGCCGCTGACGATGAAGAAGGGGCACATCTTTTCCAGCATCCGTGCGGCCACGCGCTGGGACACTACCCAAAAGGGCCGGGGCCGGCGCGCGGGAGGCGGGACGTGTCCTTGGCCCCAGCTAGGCTTCAAAGAGCTCCCTCGTGCCTCCCCCCTGTCCCCACTGCGGCTACAGCGGACCGAGCCTCGACCCGGGGACGTGCGGCCGCTGCGGGGTTGTCTTCTCCCGCCTGCACTCCGAGGCGGCGCGGAAGCCCGACGTCGTGCTTCCAATAGAGGCCGTCATTCCCGAGGAGCCCGACGACGCGCCCGAAGTCCAGGCTGCGGAGGCCGAGGCGCCGAGGACGGAGAATCGCTGGGCGCTGCCCTTGGCCTTCGGCGTGGCCTTCGTCCTCAACAGCACAGGCTGCGGGCGGCTCGTCGTCTACGCCACCGCCTCCAACTGGGCCCACGAGCTCGGGCACGCGAGCTGGCGATGGCTCAACGGCCGGAGCGCCTTCCCGACGCTCTTCTTCACCTTCTACTCCCAGCCGGGGCGCTCCGTGGTTTTCACGCTTCTCGTGGTGGGGGGGCTCTTCGCGCTGTTCGTCTGGGCGCGCCGTGAAGAGTGCTTCGGGCTCGCGGGGCTGGCCGTCCTCTTCTTCGTCGCCTTCGTGGGGCTTCTGGCCCTGCCTCCGGCCCGGGAGCACGTCCTCGAAAGCTTCGCCGGCCTCTTCGGCGAGTTTTGGATTTCGACGCTGTGGGTCCTGCTCTTCTATTACCGGTTTCCGGACGTCGTGCGCTGGGAGCGCCTCCGCTGGGTGTTTCTCTTCCTCGGCGCCGCGGCCTACACGCGCATCCTCGGCGTCTTCTGGAAGTCGCGCGAGGACATGACCCTGCTTCCGTGGGGCTCCTTCTTCGGCGGCGACGGCGACCTGGACCGGCTCTTGTCCGCCGGGTGGCTCGTCCCCTTCATCCGCCGCACCTACTTCATGACGGCCCTTGTGTGTGGCCTCCTCATGGCCGCCCACTACCTCTATTTCGAGTGGCGGCTCGAGACGTCGCCCGGCGGCCGGCTCGCACGACGCTAGAGAGGGGAAGCCGTCAAAAAGACGAAGGCCCAACCGGGGGCTTTCGCCGGCTGGGCCTGTCTTCTGGAATGTGGGGTACTCGCGGCGGGAGCCGTTTAGCGGCTGAGGGCAGCCTCGGCGCAGCCCGGCCCGTTGTCATTCTCCGCGGCGGAGGTGGGCTGCTGGTCCGCGAGGACGACGGCGGCGGACTCCGCCTGGACGCGGGCCTCTTCGGGAGCGGCCCAGGCGGCGGAACGGCCATTGGAGCCGGCGAAGGCGAGCAGGGCGGCGGAGGCGATGGTGACGAGGCTAAACATTCTGAGGTTCTTCATGTGTTCCTCCTAGAGAACGGAAGAGACACATCGCAAGGATGGTGCCAGGCGCCTTTCTCAAGCATTCCAGGCGTTTTCGCCCACGGGCGACGCCTTCGTTGTTGCGTCGGGTGTTACAGCGGCCCGGCCGCGGTAACGCGAGCCGCAACACCGAAGGCCCGGGGAGACTCCCCCTCGGCTTCAGCCGCCCGTGGCGGGACGCTCGAGCTCGGCGACGGTGATGCGCTGACGCAGCGGCCCCGGAAGACCGTCCGGACGCACGGAGTACTTCCGCCGCCAGGTGTCGGGCCCGGTGTCCTCCAGAAGACGGAAGCCGGCGTGCTGGAGCAGCGCCTTCGCCTCCTCGCGCACGAGGAGGCCGATGAAGGGCTCGCCCAGCCACCGGACCACCTTGGCCGTCCGGCGGATGGCCGGGGGCACCGTCCCGGGGGGTGCGGGCTCGGTGTACGTCATGGCCAGGCGGCTCCCGGGCGCGGAGCATTCGGCGATGGCGGTGAGGGTTTTTTCCTGGGCCTTGCGTGTCAGGTAGGGGGTGACGCCCTCCCAAATCCAGAAGGTGGGCACGTCCCGCCGTTGCCCCGCGTCCAGGAGGGCCTGTGCCAGGGAGTCGGTCTCGAAATTCACCGGGACGAAGACGTGGCGCAGGGCCCGGGCCGTCATCCGCCTCGTGCGCTCGCGCTTCTGGCGCTGCGTTGAGGGATGGTCGACTTCATAGACGGTGGAGTCAGAAGCATCCTCGAGGCGGAAGGCCCGGCCATCGAGGCCGGCGCCCAGAAGCACGAGCTGCCGCATGCCGAGGGCGTGCGCGGCGTGCCAGGCCTCGTCGAGGACGCGGGTGCGCAGGGCGACGGTGTCGTAGGCGCCCGAGGACGCCTCGCCGAAGAGGCGCTGGCGAAACTTCGCACTGCGGCCCCGGAGGCGGACGTACCAGAAACCGAGCCGCCACAGCGGAGGCAAGAGGGGGCGTGCCGTCGCGTCCTTGAAGCCAGACACCTCGGTGAGGCCCGCGTCGGCCAGGGCGCGAAGCAGGGTGACGAGGCTCGACGTCTGACTTGGCCGGTTGGAGCGCATGCCTTCCCGAGAGGCCTTGAATGTCAGCCCCGAAGTCACGGCGCAACGAGGGAGCACTCTCGTCCCTGGGGGCATGACAGCCACTCTGCCGAGGGCTAGGGTGGCCGGGTTCTCGTCCGAGGGGGTGTCCGGTGGTGAAGCCATTCGCGGTTGTTTTCCTCGTCGTTGCTGGCGTGGGGTGTGGCAGCAGCAGCAACGACAGCAGTGGCGGCACGCTCGAGACGTTCTCGGCGTACTGCGTCGCTGGCGCCAATGCCTATTGCACGCGGCTCTACCAGTGCGAGCCCTCGACGTTCCCGGGGAGTGTCGCCAGCTGCGAGGCGACGCCCGACGAGAATTGCGGCCCCAAAACCTGTCCGGCCGGAACGACTTACAACAGCAGCAACGCTTCCACCTGCGTCACCGCCTACCAGAACGAGCCCTGCGCGGACGTCGAGGCCGGGGACGTCCCCACCGGCTGCACCATTGCCGCCACGTCCTCCAACGTCTGCATGTGAGGGTTAGCGTCCTGGCCTCTTAGTAGAGGCCAGGGATGATGCGGGACGGCACGCGCCGGCAGTACTCCTTCCACAGCGCGCCATATTTTTTCTCGCAGCGCCGGTCATCATCCAGCTGCCGGGGAAGCAGGAGCCCGACGTAGTAGAGCGGGTAGAGCCAAGGCACGGGGGAAAGCGGCCACCCGAGGACGAGGGTGAGGCCCACGGCCATGAGGATTTCGCCGAGGTAGTTGATGTGCCGGGAGAGACGCCAGAAGCCGCTGCACAGAAGGCGGTGCTGGCCCTCGCCGACGGCCTCCGGGGCAATCAGCCCGAGCAGCTTCGCCTCGGGCCGCGTCTTGAAGAGGAATTTCTGGAGGTTGGCGCCGCGGGAGAGCACCCAGCCTACAAAGAAGACGAGGACGTAGAGGACGAGGAGGGGGACGGGGGTGTGCGGGTCCGTCCTGTCGGCGACGGCCCACAACCCGACGCCGTAGAAGTACGGGTAGAAGGCGATGCAGCCCCAGCCCAGCTTGAAGCCGAGGCGCTCGGCGATGAAGTCGTAGGTGTAGAGGTGCACCTCCTCGAAGAGGAGGTAGTCGCAGACGAAAAACGAGAAGAGGGCTGTGTAGAGGAGCGCACCGGGCGAGACGGCGCCGGGGTGGGCCAGGGCCTGGTGGGCGGCGAAGGAGAGGACGTTGAGCTCGAGCTGCACCGCGCCGATGAGGTAGAGGTACATCTTCGCGTCCACGAGAGTCCGGCCGTCCTTGCCCACCCACTGCGGGTTCTCCCGGCGGCCAAGGTAGAGGTCCACGAGGAGGCCCTTCCCCGTTGGCTTCGCCCCGAGGACGATGGCCAGGGTGAAGAGGACGCCCAGCGCGCAGGCGCCGAGAAGCCCCTCCCACCGCACCTGCCAGAAGTAGTCCCAAGGGATGAGGCCCTGGCGACCGGCAGCGGCGTACAGGACGAGGACTGCCAGAAGCACGCCCAGGCCATTGAGGCGGTAGCCGAGGCGCTTTCCGTCGCTTCCGCGCACGTAGCCCCGGACGTGGCGGGCGGGCAGGAGGCGGTGCAGGGCCAGGACCGCGGCGTCGACGACGAGGGGCGCGAGGTAGCCAGGACTCACGCCGCGGGCCGCCTCACAGCACCACGTGCTCGCGGTGCTCCCCGAAGACGTCCCGGAGCGCGTCGGAAATTTCCCCGAGGGTGGCCAGGGCCTTCACCGCCTCGAGGATGAGGGGGACGAGGTTTTCCTGCTCCACGGCGGCCGCCCGCCTCAGGGCATCGAGGGCCCGCGTCACCGGCGCCGCGGCGCGGGTGGCCCGCAGCGTCTTGAGGGCCTCGGCCTGCGCGCGCTCCACCTCCTCGTTGACGCGGAGGAGGTTCTTCAAAGGCGGCTCCTCCTGGGTGAAGGCGTTGACGCCCACCACCACGGAGCGGTTCTCCTCGAGGGCGCGCTGCGCCTGGTAGGAGGCGTTCTGAATCTCCTCCTGGGGGTAGCCCTGGGCGATGGCCTCCACCATGCCGCCCAGGGCGTCGACTTTGCCGAGTATCTCCAGGGCCGCCGCCTCCAGGGCGTCGGTGAGGTACTCCACCGCGTAGCTGCCTCCCAGCGGGTCGATGAAGGCCGTCACGCCCGACTCGCTGGCCACAATCTGCTGGGTGCGCAGCGCCAGCCGCGCCGCCTCCTCGGAGGGAAGCGCCAGCGCCTCGTCGCGCCCGTTGGTGTGCAGGGACTGGGCGCCGCCAAACACCGCGGCCAGCGTCTGCAGCGCCACCCGCACCACGTTGTTGTCCGGTTGCTGGGCGGTGAGGGTGGAGCCGGCCGTCTGGGCGTGGAAGCGCAGCATCATCGAGCGGCTGTCCTTGGCGCCGAAGCGCTCCTTCACCAGCCGGGCCCACAGCCTCCGCGCGGCGCGAAACTTGGCGACCTCCTCGAGGAAGTTGTTGTGGACGTTGAGGAAGAAGGACATGCGCGGCGCGACGACGTCCACCCCCAGGCCGGCCCGCTTGGCCGCCTCGAGGTAGGCCAGGCCGTTGCCGAGGGTGAAGGCAATCTCCTGGGCCGCCGTCGAGCCCGCCTCCCGGATGTGGTAGCCGGAGATGGAGATGGGGTTCCAGCGTGGAATCCGCTTCGCGCAGAAGGCGAAGAGGTCCGTGGCCAGGCGCAGCGAGGGCCCGGGCGGGTAGATGTACGTCCCCCTTGCGATGTACTCCTTGAGGACGTCGTTCTGCACCGTCCCGGAGAGCTTCTCCATCGGGATGCCCTGGGCCTCGCCCACCGCCACGTAGAGGCAGAGGAGGATGGGCGCGGTGGAGTTGATGGTCATCGAGGTGCTGACGTCTCCCAGAGGGAGCCCGCGAAGCAGCACCTCCATGTCGCGCAGCGAGCTGATGGAGACGCCGACTTTTCCCACCTCGCCACGGGCGCGGGGATGGTCCGCGTCGCGTCCCATCTGGGTGGGCAAGTCGAAGGCCACCGAGAGGCCCGTCTGCCCCGACTTCAGGAGGTAGTGGTAGCGCTCGTTGGCGTCCTTTGCGCTGCCGAAGCCCGCGTACTGGCGCATCGTCCAGGGGCGGCTCCGGTACATGGTGGGCTGGATGCCGCGGGTGAAGGGGTACTCGCCGGGAAAGCCCAGCTGCTCCGCGTACCGCTCCGGGAGCGGGCCGTCCGGGCCGAGGACGGGCGGTATCTCCACGCCGCTGGAGGTGGCGAAGTCCTTCTCGCGCTCCGGCGTCTTGGCCACGGCCTTGGCCCAGACCTCCTGAAGCCAGGTTTTTCGGTTGCTGGTCCCCATGGACGCTTCTTTTGTGGCTACTCCACCGTCAACAGCTTGGCATTGGCTTCGACTGGAGAGCCCTCCTTGGCCCACACCTCGGTGACGGTGCCGGCCTTGGGGCTCTTCAACTCGTTCTCCATCTTCATCGCCTCCACCACCACCAGCCCCTGGCCCTCTTGCACACTCTCTCCCTGTTTCACCAGCACCCGCACCACCTTGCCCGGCATGGGCGCGGTGAGGACGACGCGGCCCTCCACCTTGAGGGGTGCCGCTCCGGCCCGCAGCCGCAGCGAGCGCTCGTCGGCCACGTCGACGCGAAACACGTCGCCGCGGACGAGGACAGAAACCTCCTCGCCGACGTCGTCGAATTCCACGTCATAGACGTGGGCGTCGACGAGAAGCGACACCGCGCCGTGCGCGAGCGGGAGGGCATCCACCTCGTGCCGCTTCCCGTGCATGGTGAGGATGAGGCGGCCCTGGCCCAAGTCCTCCACCTCCACCGGCACCTGCTCGGTGTGGCCAACCAGCGTGGCGAGGTAGCGGACGACGGGCATGGGGCGGGTGTTCTCCTGGCCGGCTAACCGCGGGTGCGTCGGCCTCTGAGTCTCCAGGGGGAGAGGCCGGGACGGGCGGAGGCATCGCCCTGGGGGAGGGCCCGCGCGCGCTTGACGTCACGCTCGCGGGCGTGCACCACGCTGGCCAGGAGCGCGGCGTCGGCCAGGGCGCCATCGGCCGGGGCGCTGAGCGCCGCGTGGTGCTTCACCAGGAAGGAGGTGTCGTAGTCGCCCTTGAGGAAGTCCGGGTGCTCCAGGATGGCGCGGAGGTAGCGCAGGTTGGTGGTGATGCCCTTCACCACGTACTCGCCCAGGGCGCGCCGCATGCGGGCGATGGCCTCGGGCCGGCTCGGGGCCCAGACGCTCAGCTTGGAAATCATCGGGTCATAGGCCGTGGGGACGGTGTAGCCGGCATAGACGCCGGAGTCGTCGCGCACGTTGGGGCCGCTCGGCGTGCGGAGGTAGGTGATTTTCCCCGGGGAGGGGAGGAAGTTTCGCCCCGGGTCCTCGGCATAGACGCGCACCTCGAGCGCGTGCCCGCTGGGCGGCTGGGTGTAGAAGCCGAGTTTCTCGCCGGTGGCGACGCGCAGCTGCCAGGCGACGAGGTCCAGGCCCGTCACCCACTCCGTCACCGGGTGCTCCACCTGAAGCCGGGTATTCATCTCCAGGAAGTAGAATTTCCGGTGGGCATCGACGAGGAATTCCACCGTCCCGGCGCCGACGTAGCCCACGGACTTGGCGGCGCGCACCGCCACCTCGCCCATGGCCGCGCGCAGCTTCTCGGTGAGGAGGGGGGAGGGCGTCTCCTCGACGACTTTCTGGTGGCGCCTTTGCGCGGAACACTCGCGCTCGTTGAGGTGGACGCAGGTGCCGTGGGCGTCGGCGAAGACTTGAATCTCCACGTGGTGCGGCTCTTCCAGGTACTTCTCGAGGTAGACGGCGTTGTTGCCGAAGGCGTTGAGGGCCTCGCTCTGGGCGGCGCGGAAGGCAGCCGCCAAGTCCACCTCCCGCTCCACCCGGCGCATGCCCTTGCCGCCCCCGCCTCCGGCGGCCTTCAGCATGACGGGGAAGCCGACGGTGCGGGCGAAGGCCAGCGCCTCCTCGGCGTCGGCGAAGGGGGCGGTGCTTCCCGGCACCACCGGGACGCCCGCCTTCTCCATGTGGGCGCGGGCGCGCGTCTTCTCTCCCATGGCGTCCATGGCGCTGGCCGGCGGGCCGATGAAGACCAGGCCCTTGGCCTCGCAGGCGCGGACGAAGGAGGCATTCTCGCTGAGGAAGCCGTAGCCGGGGTGGATGGCCTCGGCCTTGGCGGTGTGGGCCGCGGCAAGAATGCGCTCCTGGTGCAGGTAGCTCTCGCGGCTTGGCGCCGGCCCGATGCAGTAGGCCTCGTCGGCCATGCGCACGTGCAGGGCCGAGCGGTCCGCCTCGGAGTAGACAGCCACCGGGGAGATGCCCAGCTCGCGGCAGGTGCGGATGACGCGGACGGCAATCTCGCCGCGGTTGGCGATGAGGACTTTGCGAAACATGGCCGGGCCGAAGTGCGCTTTAGCACGCACCTTCCTCGGGGTGCCGCAGCTTCGCGCGCCCTAAAGGCCGGCCTCAGGCCAACGGCTGTGCGGCCGGCGCGCTGCCCGCTGGCGTCGGGACGACGGGCCCCACCCTTGCCGGACGGCGGCGAAGCCACCGCGGGGTGAAGAGCTGGTGCCTTCGCGCGGCGAGGAGGAGGAAGCCCGCGCCAAGCACGCTTCCCACGACAACGGTGGGCAGGCCCGCCTCCGGGCCGAAGCGGCCCCCGGTGAGCCAGTCAGGCCCGGGGAAGCGGGCCAGAAGCAAGGACGGTATCTCGACGCCGGAGACGGGCGCGCCAAACACCGGCCCCTCGAAGAGGTTCCACGCCGTGTGCATGCCGATGGGCAGCCACAGGGAGCGGCTCGCGACGTAGGCCGCCCCCAGCAGCACGCCGGCCTCGAGGGCGATGGCCACCGAGGACAGCACCGTCGCCCCGGGGTTGAAGGTGTGCAGAAAGCCGAAGAAGAGGGCGGAGAGAAGCAGCGCCGCCCAGGTGCCGAGGCCCTGCTCCAGAAGCCGAAACACCACGCCCCGGGCCAGGGACTCCTCGAAGACGGCGACGAGGAAGAAGAGAAGCGTGGCGTGGCCCAGCGCGCGCGGGCTGGCCGCGGCCCCCCACCCCACCACCTGGTAGCCGTGGGCGAGGAAGAGGATGGCCGTCGAGGCGACGAGGGCCAGGGCCCCGAGGAGGAAGCCCCGGCCAAAGGAGGCCGGCGCTCCGGACAGCGACAGGCCGACGCTGGCCAGCGTCTTTCCCTCGAGGAGGCGGACGCTCAACCAGAGGACGCCGAGGAGGAGGGCCGCATTGCGCAGCGCCCAGCCCAGCGTCTCGTTGGGAAGGCGTCCGATGGACGGGACGAAACGGAAGACAGCCCAGCCGACAACGAAGAGGAGGAGTCCTGTCCAGACGAGGCGCAACAGCGGGAAGAGAAGCACCCGCGCCACCACGCCACTCGCCCTCTGGAGGCGGCCTGGCGTCGGAAGATGGTCCGGGTGCATCACGGGAGGGGGACAGCCTGACGAAGAGGGAGACGGAAGCTTGCCACGGGGCCTCTGTTACGCCCGCCCTCGGGCAAGCATTGCGTCCCACGGCACCTGTGCCGGCCGAAGGGGGCAGGCGGACAGACGCGGGACGCCAGGGGTGAGTGGCTTCTCTCAGCCGTCCTTGAGGACGAGGACGCGGACGACGAGGGGTGCCAGGGGCGCGAGCAGGCTTTGCGGCGGGGTGCTGCTGCCGCAACTCGAGGACGGCTCCCGCGTGCAGAAGCGAAGGGCGCGGTGCCGAGGGGACAGGCCCTGCGGCTCGAGCGCCGCGGGCAGGTGCTTCAGGCCGAGCGAGCCGGCATGCACCGCCACCCGGGCCAGCTGGACGGCGCGCTGGGAGAGCTCCGGGACTTTGTGCAGGCCGACGCACAGCGTCCCTCGGGGAAGCGAGAAGCCAATGACGAGAAGCAGGGCCGCGCCCAGGACGTAGGCCCCCGCCAACAGAAGTCCCAGCTTGGCCTTCCCCATGCCCATCCCTCGCTGCCCTGGTTGCCCCCTCCTAACGGATGGGGAGCCAATCCATTTCATCCGCGGGTCACGAAGTCCAACCGAGGCATGACGCAATGCGCTATGGAACTTGGGAGGGTGACGAGGGGTGTTAGGGAGACTCCCCGCCCGTCCCGAAAGCCCATGCACCGTCCGGCACTCCTCGCGCTGTTTCTGTGTCCCGCCCTGTGTCTGGCCTCGGCGCCCATCCTCTCCCGCACCCTGCCCAATGGGCTGGAGGTGGTGGTGGTGGAGGTGCCGAGCTCGCCCCTCGTCACGCTGGAGGTGGCGGTGAAGAATGGCTCGATGACGGAGACGCCGGACTTCAACGGCGTGAGCCACCTCTACGAGCACATGTTTTTCAAACCCAACGCGGCGCTCCCGGACGCGGACGCCTACAACGCGCGGGTGCGGGCCCTGGGCATGCTGTCCAACGCCACCACCGACACCGAGCACGTGAATTACTTCGTCACCACCACCGCCGACCACTGCGCCGAGGCCATGGCCTTCCTGAGGGATGCCCTGCTGAGCCCGAAATTCGACCCGGTGGAGCTGGAGCGGGAGCGGCTGGCGGTGACGCAGGAGATTGACCGGAACGAGTCGGACCCCCTCTACCACTTCACCCACGCCGTCGACGCCGAGGTGTGGTGGAAGTACCCCTCGCGCAAGGACCCCTTAGGCAACCGGAAGACGGTGCTCGCGGCGACGGTGGAGCAGCTCCGCACCATCCAGGAGCGCTACTACGTCCCCAACAACTCGGTGCTGGTGGTGACGGGCGGGGTGAAGGCCGAGACCGTCTTCGCGCTCGCCGCGCAGCTCTTCCTCGCCTGGAAGCCGAGCGCCAGGAGCCCCTTCGTCGACTACCCGCTCGTGCACCACCCGCCCATCCCAAGGACGAAGCTGGTGCTGGTGGAGCAGCCCGTGGCCACCGTCACCGGGGAGCTCCAGTGGCAAGGCCCCTCCTCGGTGGGGGAGGACGTCGCGCTCACCTACGCCGCGGACTTGCAGACGGTGGCCCTGGCCCAGCCTGCCTCGAGATTCCAGAAGGCGCTCGTGGACAGTGGCGTGTGCCTCGGCGTCGGCTTCGCCTGGTTCACCCAGCGCAACACCGGCCCCATCCAGCTGCAGTTCGACGCCACCCCGCAGAAGGCCCTGGCCTGCATCCAGGCCATAAAGGCCGAGCTCCCCCGCATGGCCGAGCCGGACTACCTCACCGACGAGGAGCTCCGCGACGCGGCCCACGCGCTCGAGGTGCAGCGGGCCCTCGAAATCGAACAGCCGAGCGAGCTCGCCCACACCCTTTCCTTCTGGTGGACGTCGGCCGGTCTCGACTACTACCGCACCTACCTTGAGAAGACGCGCGCCGTGACTCGCGCCGACATCGCGCGCTACATGCGCACCTACGTCCTCGGGAAGCCCTACATCCTCGGCGTCCTCCTCTCCAAGGAGATGGAGTCGCAAGGACTCGACCGCCAGGCGCTGGAGAAGCTGGCGGTGACGGTGAAGCCGGACGCCCCCGCGCGGGGAGGCCGCCACTGAAGCGCCTCCTCGTCCCTAGCGTCCTGCTCCTCCTCGTCGGCTGCGCCACGCCTGCGCCCAGGGCCACGGCCCCGGTACCGGACACCTCTTCGGGCCCGGTGACGGACGGCGACGTCACCTGGGCATTGCTTGGGAAGGTGAAGGTGCTCGTCCGGCGCTGGCCCGGGGCGGAGCTCGTCTCCTCCACGCTGGCCATTCGCGGGGGCGTCCAGACGCTGAGTGCGCGCACGGCCGGGGTGGAGTTACTGGGGCTACGGTGCGCGGCCTCCGGCGGCCCGGAGCGCCTCACCAAGGACGCCTTCAGTCGGACGCTGAGCAAGCTTGGAAGCACCCTCGAGGCCGGGGCGGCGGCGGACTACTCAAGCCTGGAGGCCAAGTCGCTGAAGGCCGACTGGGCCCAGTCCCTCTCGCTCCTGCTCGAGGTGTTTCTCCACCCGGCCCTTCCGCAGGCGGACCTCGAGCTGCAGCGGGGGAGGCTTCTGCAGGAGCTCAAGCGCGAGCAGGAGAGCCCCGACGACGTGCTGCACTTCCTCGCCGAGCAGCTCGTCTTTCAAGGCACGCCCTACGCCCTACGTCCGCAGGGCACCGAGGCCAGCGTGCGGGGCCTCAGCCGTGAGGACGTCCTTCGCCACCTCCAGGGCTTGCGCGCGCAAAACCGTCTCCTCCTGGTGGTGGTGGGCGACGTCGAGCCGGAGGCGGTGTTTGCCCTGGCCCGCAAGGTGCTCGCCTCGCTGCCCGAGGGAGAGGCGCTGCCGAAGCCCTTGCCGCCCCTCGTCTTCGACAAGCCGCGCCTGGTGGCGGAGCAGCGGCCGCTTCCCACCAACTACATCCTCGCCAGCTTCGCCGGCCCGACGTGGAATGCGCCGGACTTCGCAGCCGCGCGCCTCGGGACGTCCGTCCTGTCCGAGCACGTCTTTCTCGAGGTGCGCTCCCGCCGAAACCTCAGCTATGCGCCAGAGGTGCGCCTCAACACCAGTCGCCCCCAGTCCTTCGGCGGGCTGTACGTGAGCGCCGTGGACCCGAAGGTGGCCCTGCCCGCCATGCAGGGCGTCGTGGAGGAGCTCGCCTCCGAGCCCCTGGCGGAAGAGGAGTTGAGCGGCGAGCGGGCCGCCTTCCTCGTCGAGTACTTCCTCACCCAGGAAACCACCGACGGCTCGGCGCAGCGCCTCCTCGAGGCGGAGCTTCTGGGCGGCGACTGGCGGCTCGTCCGCACCCTGCCGGAGCGCGCCCGGCGCACCACGGCCAAGGACGTCCAGGCCTTCGTGAAGCGCTACGTCAGAAACTACCAGGTGGCGGTGGTGGGAAACCCGGAAACCGTCAACCTCTCCCTGCTGCACTAGGCGTCTGCCCCCGCGCTTTTTCGCGTCCCCGGACGTAGGGTGCAGCTTCCAATGGTGGATGCGGTGTACTCCGCGGTGTGGGTGGCCGTCCTCGCGGGCGGCCTCGCCCTGGCCGTCGTCCTCACGCGCCTCGGCGTCTCGCGCAGCCACGCACGGGACGTGTTGCACGTGGGGGCTGGCCTCTGGCCGTTGGGCTGGCCCTCCTGGCAGGGCCTCTTCGCCCCGCTGGCCATCGTCTGGGGGGCGCTTCTGGCCATGGTGGCTGTCCCCTCGGTGGCCCGGCACGTGCGGTGGGTGGCGCGCGTCAGAGAGAGTGTCTCCTCCGAGGAGGAGCGCTGGAGCGGCCTCGTCCTCTACACCCTCTCGGTGGCCGTCCTCACCACGGTGGGCCTCACCAAGCTTCCCTTCGCCGCTGCTGGGGCCCTCCTGGCGCTGGCGCTGGGCGACGGCGTGGGCGGGGCGGTGGGCCTGGCCTATGGCCGGCACCGCTTCCGGGCCCCTGGCGGAAAGACGAAGAGTCTCGAGGGCAGTCTCGCGGTGGCCTTCTTCGCCGCCCTGGGCGTGCTTCTGTCGGCGCGCTGGTTTTCGGTGCCGCTGGGCTTCGTCGCCGCGCTTCTGGCCGGGCTTCTGGCCGCCGTGGCCGAGGCCCTCTCCCCCAAGGGGACGGACAACGTCCTCGTGCCGGGTAGCGTCTTCTGCTTCCTCGTCTTCTTCCGGGCGGCAGCGTGACGGACGTCGGCCTCTTCATCCCCTGCTACGTGGACCAGTGCTACCCGGAGGTGGGGCTGGCCGCCGTCCGGCTTCTGGAGCGCCTCAACTGCCCGGTGGACTTCCCCGAGGCGCAGACGTGCTGCGGCCAGCCCATGGGCAACTCCGGAAGTGCCGAGGCGGCCCGTCCCCTGGCCGAGCGCTACCTCTCCATCTTCGAGCGCTACCGCTACGTCGTCTGTCCCTCGGGAAGCTGCACGGCCATGGTGCGGCACCACTACCGGGACTTGTTGCCCAGTAGCCCCTTGTTGGAGGCCGTCACCCAAAAGACGTACGAGTTGTGCGAATTCATCGTCGACGTGCTGGGCGTGGCCCGCATTCCCGGCGCCTTCCCGAGGACGGTGGCTCTGCACCAGAGCTGCCACGCGCTGCGCGAGTTACGGCTGGCGAGCTCGAGCGAGCGGGTGGTGCCTCACGTGGACAAGGTGCGGGGGCTACTCGCGTCTCTGGACGGCATCCGCTTCGCCCCGCTTGCTCTCAAGGACGAGTGCTGCGGCTTCGGCGGCATCTTCAGCGTGGAGGAGGAGGCCGTCAGCTGCGCCATGGGGAAGGACCGCCTCTCTGACTTCGTCCACGGCGCGGCGGACGTCGTCACCGGCGTGGACATGTCCTGCCTCATGCACCTGCAGGGCCTGGCGGCGCGGGCCAAGACGCCGGTGCGCTTTCTCCACGTGGCGGAAATTCTCGCCGGAGCCGCAGCATGACGCCGCATGCCAAACGCGCCGCGGCCTACGTCGCCAACACGGCCCGCATGCACTGGCACGACAAGGCGCTGTGGCACGTGCGCGAGAAGCGCGACAGGGCCGCGGCGACGGTGCCGGAGTGGGAGGCCTTGCGGACGCAGGCCGCGGCCCTCAAGGCCCACACCCTTTCCAGGCTGGGCGAGTACCTGGAGGCCTTCGAGGCCAACGCGCGGAAGCTGGGGGCGGAGGTGCACTGGGCGGTGGACGCCGAGGAGCACAACCGAGTCGTCCTCGGCATCCTCAAGGAGCGCGGCCTTTCCCGCCTGGTGAAGAGCAAGTCCATGCTGACGGAGGAGTGCCACCTCAACGGCTTCCTCGAGAAGCACGGCGTGGACGTCATCGACTCGGACTTGGGCGAGCGCATTGTCCAGCTGGCCAGGGAGACGCCGAGCCACATCGTCCTTCCGGCCATCCACAAGAAAAAGGAGGAGATTGGGGAGCTCTTCTTCCAGCACCTGAAGACGGACAAGGGCGCCTCGGACCCGAAGTACCTCACCGAGGCGGCCCGCGGGCATTTGCGAGAGCGATTTCTGGCCGCCGACGCGGGCCTCACCGGCGTGAATTTCGCCATCGCCGAGACGGGCGGAATTGTCGTCTGCACCAACGAGGGCAACGCGGACCTCGGGGCCTCGCTGCCGCGGGTGCACATCGCCTCCTTGGGCGTGGAGAAGCTCATCCCCAAGGCGGAGGACTTGCCCGTCTTCCTGCGGCTTCTGGCCCGCTCCGCCACCGGGCAGCCGGTGACGAGTTACACCTCGCACTTCCACGGGCCGAGGCCGGGCGGCGAGTTGCACCTCGTCATTGTCGACAACGGGCGAAGCGCGCTCCTGGCCAGCGCCACGCACCGCCGGGCGCTCTCCTGCATCCGCTGCGGGGCCTGCATGAATACCTGCCCCGTGTTTCGAAGAAGCGGTGGCCACAGCTACGGGGCGACGGTGCCCGGGCCCATTGGCTCCGTCCTGTCGCCCTCCGCGGATGCCAAGCGCTACGCCGGGCTGCCGTTTGCCTCCTCGTTGTGCGGAAGCTGCACCGACGTCTGCCCGGTGAAAATCGACTTGCACCACCAGCTACTCGTCTGGCGGCAGGAGTTAGGCGAGGCCGGCCTGACGCCCCTCTCCAAGCGCCTGGCGGCGCGGCTGGGCAGCTTCGTCCTTCAGCGGCCCTGGCTGTACCGGCTTGTGGGCTGGCTTGGCCGGGCGGCCCTGCGCCGCCTTCCGCGGGCCCTCCTCTACCTGCCTCTCAACGCCTGGGGACGGCAGCGGGAGCTCCCGCCCGCCCCGGCGCGCAGCTTCCGCGCCCGATTCAAGAAGGCGCTTCGGTGAGTAGCCGCGAGCACATCCTGTCCGCCGTGCGGCGGGCCGCAGCGCCCGACGTCCCCCGTCCTTCCGCCTTTTCTGGCTGGCAGCGCTTCGAGGAGCCCCTGGCGCATTTCGCCCGCATGCTGGGCGAGGTGGGTGGCACGCTCGTCCGCGTCATTTCCGAGGACGCGCTCCGCGACTCCGTCGCCTCGCTGGAGGTGGTGGCCAAGGCCAAGAAGGTGGCCTCCCTCGTCCCGGAAGCGCACCCCGGCACGGTGCGCCTGGCCGGGGTGGAGGACCCGCACCAGCTAGCCTCGGTGGAGGTGGCCGTCCTCCGGGGGGCCTTCGGGGTGGCGGAGAATGGCGCGGTGTGGGTGCCCGGTGCGGCCCTGGGCGCGAGGCGGGCCCTTCTCTTCGTCTGCCAGCACCTGGTGCTGGTGGTGGACCCAGCCGACGTGGTGCCCACCCTGCACGAGGCCTACGCGCGCCTGCGCTTCGAAGGCCCGAATTTCGGCTGCTTCGTCGCCGGGCCATCCAAGACGGCGGACATCGAGCAGGCCCTCGTCATCGGCGCCCACGGCGCGCGCTCGGCGACGGTGTTTCTCGTCGGCTGAATTCTTTAGATTGCAAGTGAGACTCGACGATGGACCCGACCGTAGAATCCACGCTCATCGTTCTCGTCGTTGGCGTCGTCTGCTACCTCGCGGAGGCGTACCTCCGCCCCAAGCGGCCTCAGGCGCGGCCCGGGCGCTTTCTCGATGGGCGTCCCCTCAGCATCTCGGAGATGGACGAGATACTGACGAATGCCAGGGCGGGAAGACGTCCCGACGTCAAGTGCTGGACGGCCTCGCAGGGGATTCAATTCAAGGACTACGTCCAGGAGAAGACCCACACCCTCGACCCGAGGACCTGGAACGCCCTCCTCTGGGACGGCCAGCGACTCTCTGTCCGGTTTGCCCGCGGAGCCCAGGAGGCCGCGCTCCACGAGACCCAGTCGCAGCTTCACGAGGCGTACCTCAAGCTGCCCACGGTCATCGATGCGCAGCTCCAACTGCCCTCCCGTGTCCGGCTTGCGGACGGGACCACAGGCTATCCGGTGTTTGCTCAGCAGTCGTTGTCGAGCGCTGGGCATACTGCCCGCACGCTCTTTCACCTCTGGGCGCGAGCCTCCTATTCGGAGGCCTCGATGCTCGCTCATAGTTTGTTCCTGGTCTTGGTGCAGGTCAGGTACTTCGGTCTTCATCCAGAGGCCTACCTTCCAGACCTCGTGTCGGTGGGACAGCCCGGGCTCCTGATGCAGCGTGCTGGGGTGCGCGTGATGTTCGACGCGGTGGCCCCCGGCTTTTACCAGCGGCACTACCGCGAACTCCTTTTTCGAGGCGGCCGTGGCGGCTACAATTACGACAGGAGGTCCGCGACCTGGGTGCTCACGTATTTCCAGATTGCGCTCTACGGGCTCATCGACGCGGCCCTCAAACTCGACGCATTCGCCAAGCACCCGGGCGACGACGTCAATCGACCGAGGATTGACGAGGCCCTCAACTACCTCCGCGCCGTCCTGGACGGCACGTGGCGCGAGTTCCCCGAGAAGCAACCGCTGCTCCAGGCTGCATCGCCACTCATCGGCTGGACACCACCGCCGTCCTGAAGCGCCAGCGCACGGGCCGGGAGGGACGACGGACGCCGGCCGTGGGCGGCCACTTGCCGTCCTTCTCCAGCGTTTTCAGCGCTGCTCGTCCACCGCCGCTGGCGGGTGGTGCGAGAGCCCGACGGAAAACACCGCGGTGCTGGCCGCCAGGAGGCCGGCCGTGGCAAAGACAATCCCCAGTCCCAGAAGCCACCGCTTCTGGGTGAGGGCAGTGAGGCCGAAGAGGGCCAGGGAGAGGGAGAAGGCCGCCTCGGCGATGGCGAAGCGCTCGGCCCGGCTCTGAAGCAGCGTCCGGCGGGACTCCAGCGTCTCGGCCTGCCTCTGGATGACGGACTTCTCCTTGTCGTAGCGCTCGACGTCGGCCTGGTAGTGCGAGAGCCGGGACTTCAGCACCGCGGCATTGCCCGGGGTGAGCTCCCCTTGGGCCTCGAGCAGCTCGCGCGAATTCTCCGCCAGGTGCTGCTTGGTGCTCTTGGCCTGGAAGTAGGCCCAGGCGTTGTTGACCTCGCTGGCGGTGAGGTTCATCTCCTGCACCACCTCGCTTCCGACGATGTTGGTGAGCGCCATGATGGTGGCGGCGATGGCCACCGCCACCCCCACCTTGCTGTTGAGGCTGTGCGGCGGCGCATGGCCGTGTTCCGTCGCCTCGTGGATGCTTTCCGCCAGCTCAGCCATGGTGCTCCTTGCAAAGGAGTGAAGCCTAGCCCGAGCGCCGCCGCGCCGGGCTTCCTCAAACGCTTCAGAGGGGGATGTTGCCGTGCTTGCGCGGCAGGTTCTCCTGCTGCTTGTCCTTCAGCATCTCCAGGGCGCGGATGAGCTTCTCGCGTGTCTGCTCCGGCCGGATGACTTCGTCGATGTAGCCGAGCTCAGCGGCCTTGTAGGGGTTGGCGAACTTCTCCCGGTACTCGGTCACCAGGCGCGCCCGCTCCGCGTCGGGGTCCTTGGCATTCTGAAGCTCGTTGCGAAACACAATGTTGACCGCCCCCTCCGGGCCCATGACTGCAATTTCCGCGGTGGGGTAGGCGTAGTTGATGTCGGCGCGGATGTGCTTACTGGCCATGACGTCGTAGGCCCCGCCATAGGCCTTGCGGGTGATGACCGTCACCTTGGGCACCGTGGCCTCGGCGAAGGCATAGAGCAGCTTCGCGCCGTGCGTAATGATGCCGCCCCACTCCTGCGCCGTCCCGGGGAGGAAGCCCGGCACGTCGACGAAGGTGACGAGGGGGATGTTGAAGCAGTCGCAGAAGCGCACGAAGCGCGCCGCCTTCACGCTGGCCGCGATGTCCAGGACGCCGGCCAGGAAGGCTGGCTGGTTGGCCACCACCCCCACGCTTCGGCCATTCAGCCGGGCAAAGCCCACCACAATATTCTTCGCGTGGTGCTCGGCCACCTCGAAGAAGTGCCGGTGGTCCACCACGGCGCGGAGGATGTCCTTGATGTCGTAGGGCTTGTTGGGGTTGGCCGGGACGACGTCCTTCAAGGCTTCGTCCGCGCGAAACGGGTCATCGTCGCAGGGCAACAGCGGCGGGTCCTCGGCGTTGTTGGAGGGCAAATACGAGAGCAGCTCGCGGGTGAGGAGGATGGCGGCCTGCTCATTCTCCGCGGCGAAGTGCGCCACGCCGGACTTCTGGTTGTGGGCCAGCGCGCCCCCCAGCTCCTCCTTGGAGACTTCCTCGTGCGTCACCGTCCGGATGACTTCCGGCCCGGTGATGAACATGTAGCTCGTGTCCTTCACCATGAGGATGAAGTCGGTGATGGCCGGCGAGTACACGGCGCCGCCGGCGCAGGGGCCGAGGATGAGGGACAGCTGGGGCACGACGCCGCTGGCTAGGGTGTTGCGCAGAAAAATGTCGGCATACCCGGCCAGGCTCTCCACGCCCTCCTGGATGCGGGCGCCACCCGAGTCGTTGAGGCCCACCACCGGGGCCCCCACCCGGGTGGCCAGGTCCATCACCTTGCAGATTTTCTGGGCATAGGCGCCGCTCAGCGAGCCGCCGAAGACGGTGAAGTCCTGGGCGAAGACGAAGAGCTGCCGTCCGTCCACCTTCCCGTAGCCCGTCACCACCCCGTCCCCGAGGACTTTGCGCTCCCCCATGCCGAAGTCACTGCTGCGGTGGGTGACGAACTTGTCGAGCTCGACGAAGCTGCCCTCGTCGAGGAGGAGGTCCAGCCGCTCGCGCGCCGTCAGCTTTCCGGCCTCGTGCTGCTTGGCGATGCGCTCCTGGCCGCCGCCCAGCTCCGCCGCTTGCTCCAGCGCCTCGAGCCGCTTGCGTAAACCGTCTCCGCCGCCATCCGAAGGTGCGTCCATGGGCCCCTTTTTCGCCTCGGCCCGCCTCTCTAGCAGATGGGCTGCGCAGGAGGACCCCTGGAAGCCCCAAACCTTTTGGAAGGCTCCGAAAAGGGGCCGAAGCGGCCGCGTCCCACATTGCCAAGGAGGGCGAGGGCTGTGCGAGACTCGAAGGCCGTCGGGCAGAAGGGGCCAAAACCCTCCGACGCTGGGCCAGAGGAGACGGGGTGAGGCAACGCGCGCTCCTCCTCCAGAAGAGAAACCGACGGGCCGCCGGGGCCCGCCGCCGCAAACACCCGAGGAAAGGGTGTGCCGCCTTCATGAGACTCGGAGCGTCCGCGTGCACCGCCGTGCTGTTGCTCTCTGCCCCGGCCCTGGCCCAGGTGACGGCGGCGCTCTCTGACCCGGCCGTCCTCGCCGCGGGCAGTCCGCCAAGCGTGACGGTGGTGCCACCCGCCCCTCTTTCCGCGCCTGTCCGGCTGAGCCTCGAGGCCGGAGCGGGCCTTCTGGGGGGCGCCGCGGTGGGCGTCTTCAGCGAATGGGCCTTCTCAGGCCTTCTCGGGACGCAAAACAACACCACCCAGACGCAGCGCTTCACGTCCCTCTTTGGCGCGCCCCTGGGCGTGGCGGTGGGTGCGCCCCTGGCGGTGTCCCTCACCGGCTACACCCTCAACGAGCACGGAAGCTTCCTCGTCAGCTGGCTCTCCAGCATGGCGGGGCTGGCCGTGGGGGGCTCGCTCTACCTCACCGCCAGTGGACTCAGTAACTCGCAGGCGGCCAAGGCCACCTACGCCTTGCCCCTCCTCCTCCCGGTGCTGGGGGCGGTGCTGGGCTACGAGCTCTCCGCCCGGGCGGCGGACACGCCCAAGCCGGCCGGGCCCGCCATCGTCCCCTCCCTCTTCCTGTCTCCCAATGGAGGAGGCGGAGCGGTGGCCGGGCGGTTTTGAAGTGAATGCCCGCCACTTCCCGGGGTGGGGCTCTGTCGCGAAAACTCCCTGGCCCCTGGCCCCAGGAAGGGTGAGCGGGACCTGGGAGGGGCTGCCGGCACCGTGAGGACTGCGCTGGAGGCTCTGACTGAGCCGGGGAAGGCGGCCTCTCCTTGCCGGGCCTTCTACAAAACGGTAGATTTCTCAATGGGAGTCAAAAGTGGCAAAGGTAACGCAGATTTCAGCTCAGATTTCGCCGACGACGCGCGTGCGCATGGAGAAACACGTTCGCCAGACAGGCATCAAGAAGGGTCATCTGGTCGAGCAGGCGCTACTCCACCATCTTCAGGCCCTGGACGAGCTCCCAGCGGAGTTGATTATCCATCCACGCATCGTGGTGACGCGGAAGACCGCTGAGAAGCTGCTCCGGTCGGGTAACTCGGCTAAGCCGACGCCTGCACTCCGCGACCTCATGCGCGATGGAGATTAGGGCGCTCCGCCCGAGCGACAATCGCTCAGCCTTTGAATCTGGGGACGAGACTCTTGACCGTTTTTTCCACCGCTTCGCGGGGCAGAATCAGTTCCGCCACCACCTCGGCGTGACGTACGTGGCTGTCGACGGCGGTCGCATCCTCGGGTTCGCAACCGTGGCGCCGCGGCACATCGACGTCGAGGACTTGCCCAACCCGGCACGAAAGAAGCTGCCCCGCTACCCGGTGCCGGTCCTCGGGCTTGCGAGGCTCGCGGTGGACACGTCCGCGCGAGGCGTCGGCGTCGGGGCGCAGTTGCTTCGCTTCGTCAACAAGCTCGCGGCGAAGCTTGCCGACGACGTCGGCTGCGCCGGTGTGGTTGTCGATGCCAAACCGGGGGCGGTGGACTTCTACGCGCGATACGGTTTCACGCCCTTCGAGCAGCTCGAGGGCCAGTCGGACGCGCGTCCACGGCCGACTCCCATGTGGTTGCCCATCCAGGCGATTCAGGCTGCGAGCGAGCCGGCGCAGTAGACGACCCATTCTTTGGAAGCTGGCGGCAGGCCTACCGTTGCCATCCAGCCGGCGCCGGCGTGCACTCCAGAACTCCTCCGTCATGTTCAGGAAAGACTCCACCCCTTTTGCCGGCGGGGAGGGATTTGACTCATGAGATGGTGTTGCTGGACGGCCTTCTGCTGCTGCTTCGTCCTGAACGACGCGTGGCCTCCTGGCGCGGCCGCTTCCTCGTCTCACCCCGTCTTGGACGGAGGCCCTTCTGGAAGGCGCGTCTTGTAGAGGGCCGCTCCAGCGCTGAGCCACAGCGTGGCGCCGACGGAGAGGCCCAATAGCCGGAGACGAAGGGAAGGGTCCACCGGCAGAAGGGCGCACCCCACCGCCAGCAGCACCATGACGCCTCCCGTCCAGGAGTAGAGCGGGACAGAAAACACGCGGGCCAGGGGCAGGAAGTGCAGGCCCACCACCAGGGCGGTGAAGAAGGGGATGAGCAGCCCAAGCCCCAGCCCGGACAGCACCGCCGCGCCGACGCCGATGAGCGCCCCCTCGACGCCGAAAATGACGCCGAAGACGACGCCCGAGGCGCGTCCCTTCCGGGCGGCCTCCGCATCGTCCGGGTTGGGGGCACGCGCCGCGGCGAGGAAGCGCCACACCGAGGCAAGGGCCAGCCCGACCGCGACAAGCACCGCCAGCAAGAGAAGGCCCGGAGGCCTCCCTGCCCACACCAAGAGGACGACGAAGACCCAGAAGCTGCCGAAGCCGGTGAGGATGAGGGCGCCGGCAGCCAGTCCCCGGAGGCGGTCAGTGGTGAGTGCAGGCTGCATGCTGGCCTCTACTCGAGCGGCTTCAACCGCGGGTCCGGAAGCATGAGCTCCCAGCGGTGCACGGCGACTTCGCGCTGCGACTCGGGCGCGTCGGGCGAGTACCCAAGCGTCTCGCCCAGGGCAGTCGACAGCTCCTCGGCCGCCGCGCGCCGCACGGCGACGTCCGGGTGCCGAAGCGCCGCCAGGAGCCACTGGGGCCGCGTGCGGCGGCGGTTTTCCGCCCACCACGCCACCCACGCCCGCCGCGTCGTGCCGTAGGAGGCGCGGGTGATTTCTCCCAGCGCCTCGGCCGCCGCCGTTGCGCAGAGCACGTCGTCGCTGCCGGTGAGGCCGATGAGGCCCTCCACCGCCTGCCTGTCGCGGAGCGCCCCCAGCGCCCGGGCGGCCAGAATTCGGCGCATGGGGTCCCTCGCCGCGAGCTCCTGGCGCAGGGAGGGCATGGCGGCCTCGAAGCGCGCCAGCCGCCGCAGGGCACGGGCGGCGATGCGCGCCGCCGAGGACAGCTCCGGCACGAGGTCGAAGAGGCCACGCAGGACGCCTGGCACCACCTCCGGGAAGACGAGGTTGCCGGCGGTGAGAAGCGCGAAGTAGCGGGTGTCGGCCGAGGGCGCGTCCAACAGCGCCGCCAAGGCGCTCGCTCCGGGGCGGCCGAGGCGCGCCAGTGCCCCGGGGATGGGGCCGAGCTCGTCCGCCTCGGGGAGCTCCTCCACCTGGGCACGACTCCACGCGGTGGGGCCGGGGAAGGCATGGGCGAGAATGCGGGACGCGGGCTCGGGCGTCCGGGCCAGCTCCGCCATGGCCCGGGCGCGCTCCGCGGGCTCCGTCCCCAGAAGCCGCGACAGGAGGGGCTGAAAGTCCGGCGGGGGCCTGTCCCCCTCGGCCTTCGCCGGCGCGGGGCGACTGGGCGAGCGCCCGAGGCTGTCCGGCACTGCCCGGGCGGAGGGCGCCCACCCGAAGCCGCGTCCGACGAGGGACGCGCCGCGGGCTGGGGCCTCCTTGGCCGCGGCCTCGGCGGCGGGCGGCGGGGCCGGGCGCGCCGGGGCGGCCAGCTGACGGCGCAGCACGAGGAGCTCGGAGAAGGCCCCGGACAGCTCCTGGCAGAAGAGACGGAAGTCCGAGAGTCGCCGCTGGCTGACGGGCGTCCCGGCCCTGTCCCCGTAAATGAGGGCCACCAGCCGCCCCTTCACCTGCACCGGGTGGAGGAAGACGGTGCGGGGGGCCCGCCGCAGCTTGGCGAGGACGTCGCGGGTGACGTCGTCGTTGGGCACCGGGCCCGCGTAGGCAGCGTGGGCCAGAGCCACCGTCCGGAAGAGGCTGGGCACGTCCATGGGCACCGACAGCTGCTGCAGCCGTTGCTTGTCCGCCCCGTCCCCGAGCGCGTCCCAGCCCACGGCCTTCCCGTGCACCACCGCGAAGGCCGCCAGGTAGTCGAATGTCCGGCGCCCGTAGCGCAGGGCGACGTCCTTGATGCCGTCCCTGTCCGACGTCACCGCGCGCAGCGCGGTGCGCGCCTCCTCCAGCGTCCACTCCACCACCGCCTCGCGGGGCTTGGCCGGCGCCGCAGGCGCGGACAGCGGAAAGCCACTCGTCCCCAGCATGGGGAAGTCGCGTTGCGTCTTGAGGCGCTCCGGCCCCTTCGGCCCAGGGGAGGCCACCGGGGAGGCCGCCACCTCGGCCCGCGCCGTCTCCTTCTGCGCCGCGGCCACGGCCAGGGCCTCGGCGCCGAAGAGGTCCTTCGCCAGAAGCTCCTCCAGCGTCAGCCCCTCATCCAGGCCCACCGAGGAGGGGGGCCCGGCCACCGGTGGTGGCGGCAGGGGCCGGTGGGGCTCGAGCGCGGCCAGCACTGCCGCCTCGCGCGCCGGAAGGGGAAGGCCGTACAGCACCTGTCGCCAGTCGCGCACCCGCGCCGAGACGGCCACCCAGGGGACAATCTGCCGGTGCCGCAGGGCCCCCAGCGCCTTGAGCTCGAGCTGCGGCACGGGAAACGCCGAGGCGACGTGCAGTGTCGTCTCCTCGGTGGAGACGGGGACGATGTCCAAGCGCTCGGCAATGTCCGCCGCCAGCTCCTGGGCCATGGCGACGTTGGGCTCGTAGTCCCCGAGGTGCAGCGGCTGGACGTCGGCGGCCTCGGCCAGGGCGGAGAGGAGCTCCTTCTCCGAGAGGCCGCCGAGCTCGAGGAGGACGGTGTCCAGCTGTCCGCCGCCCAGCGCATGGTCCCTGATGGCCTCGGCCATTCTCTCCTCGGAGAGAAGCCCGCGGGCCATGAGGACGTCTTCGAGGCGCGCCGTCATTGCGCCAAGCGCTCCGCTTGCCCCTAGCCCGGCCGGACGACGAAGGTGCGCGTCAGCTTGTCGTG
>Ga0302311_10001753_pt1 | contig 25203 bp, 30 predicted proteins | sample III_Palsa_N1_3_FD_200449 | JGI IMG/M metagenome (GOLD analysis project Ga0302311, IMG submission 200449) | Peat permafrost microbial communities from Stordalen Mire near Abisko, Sweden - III_Palsa_N1_3 | ecosystem: Environmental > Terrestrial > Soil > Palsa > Peat permafrost | place: Sweden... | reverse complement strand
GGGCTTCGACGTCCGCGCCGACCGGGTCGGCGGCGACCGCGATCAGCGTCAGCTCCCCGGCGTGCGAGAGCGAGAAGTGCGGTGCGCCGGTGAGGCCGTCGAGCGCGGGGCGGCCGTGCGGCTCGCCGCAGCAGGGGCACTCCTCGCGGGTGAAGAGCAGCTGCTCCGCCGCCGCCGGGACGTACCGGGCCAGCACCCGGCGCAGCAGCAGGTGGGAGGCGATGTAGCGGTCCCGGTCGCTGTCGTGGACGAAGCGCGCGGCCCGCGCCTGCTCGTCCCGCGACAGCGCGTCGGGCTCCCTGGGGACGTCGGCGGTCTCGCGCAGCCACAGGTGGACCACGCCGGGCTCGGGTACTGCCAGTTCAGGCTCCACGGCATGACTCTAACGGCCTGATCGGCACCGGTCAGGCAGAATGCCGGTATGGCAAAGGCAAGGGCGCAGAAAGCACGGAACCGGCAGGCGGAAGCGGCGGACCCGGCGGCCGGGCCCTGCCCGTGCGGGCTGGGGCTGCCCTACGGCGAGTGCTGCGGGGTCTTCCACCAGGGGCAGGCCGCCGCGCCCACCGCCGAGGCGCTGATGCGTTCCCGCTACAGCGCGTTCGCGGTCGGCGACGAGCCCTATCTGCTGCGCACCTGGCACCGCTCGACCCGTCCCACCTCGCTGGGCCTCGACCCGGCGCAGCGCTGGGTGCGGCTGGAGATCCTGGCCACCGAGGGCGGCAGCGCGTTCCACAGCGAGGGCAGCGTGGAGTTCCGCGCGCACTACCGCGAGCACGGCCAGGAGGACGTCCTGCACGAGCGCAGCCGCTTCGTCCGCGACGGCGGCGCCTGGGTCTATCTGGACGGGGTGAGCTGATGCCGGTCGACGGCCTGGAGGTCATCGCCTTCGAATCCCCCGGGGAGTTCGAGGAGTGGCTCGCGAAGCACCACGACTCCTCCCCCGGGATCTGGCTGAAGCTCCGCAAGAAGGCCCCGGGCGTGGTCGCGCTGACCTACGCGCAGGCGCTGGAGTGCGCGCTCTGCTTCGGCTGGATCGACGGCCAGAAGGCCGCGCTGGACGATTCCTTCTGGCTGCAGCGGTTCACCCCGCGCAAGGCCAGGAGCAAATGGTCGAAGATCAACCGGGACAAGGTCGCCGCCCTGACCGAGCAGGGCCGGATGCGCCCGCAGGGCCTGGCCGAGGTCGAACGCGCCCAGGCCGACGGCCGCTGGGAGGCCGCCTACGACAGCGCCAGCAGCGCGACCGTCCCCGAGGACCTGGCCGAGGCCCTGGCCGCCAACCCGGCCGCCGCCGACTTCTTCGCCACCCTGGACGGCACCAACCGCTACGCGGTCCTCTACCGCATCCACGACGCCAAGCGCCCGGAAACCCGCGCCAAGCGCATCGCCACCTTCGTGACCATGCTGGCCGAGGGCAGGAAACTCCACCCGTGACCTATGGCCGAGAGGTGCCGTTCAGCTGATCGCAGCGGCCCGCTGGGCGAGTTCCTGGGCAGCGGGGACAGCCTTGAGCCGGTTCAGGCGGGCTCGCATCTCGGCGACGGCCTCGGTGACCTTGATCGAGCGGATGCCCTCGGCGGTGTCGAGGAAGTCACTCCAGGTCGCCAGGGCCGCATCGGTGTCGTCGCGGCGCAGGTGGACCTGGCCGAGGTCCGCCAGGACGATGGCGCGGGTGCGGCGGCGGTCAAGGCCGTGGACGTCCAGGGCGTGGTGCAGGTGGTCCTGGGCGGCGTCCAGGTCGCCGAGCTGGGCCAGGATCATGCCGGTCTCGTGCGCCCAGCGGCCGACATCGTAGTGGGCGGCCCAGGACTCGCCGGGGGTCCTGGGCGCGTTCTCGATGGCGTTCTGGGAGGCGGTGAGCGCGGTGGTGGCGGTGCGGCGATCACCGTCCAGAGCAGCGGCGTTGGCCAGCGTGGCCTGGTAGTACGCCACAGCACGCGGGTCCTGGATGTCACCCGCGTACTGCACGCATTCCTCGGAGAGTCGTACGGCGGCAGCTCGCTGTCCCAGATCGATGGCCTGGACGGCCAGACCGCGAAGGGCTGTGGCGGACAGTTCGGGGTCACCGGCCTCGGCGGCCAGGCGGAAGGAGTGTGCGTAGTACTGCTGGGCCAGGCCCTGGTTGCCCTCATCCCCAGCCATCCACCCGGCCAGATGGACGAGCTGCGAGGTCGCGGCGAACAGTTCGCGGCCAGTGGCCTGGGAATAGGTGCCGTTCAGCCAGGGGGCGACGTCCTGGGTGAGATAGCGCACGGCCAGGTGACGGGCATGCCCGCCCCCGAGCTCGGAGGCAGTGTTGCCCAGGGCGGTGGTCATCTGCCTGATTGCCATGACCTCGCCGCGGCCGACGTTGACCGGAGCCCCGGTGGCGGCGGCGCGGGTCCGGCGGATGATCGCGTCCAGGTCGGGGAGGGTTAAGGCGGCGAGCGCATACGCGCTGGTGGCGGCCAGGAACTGCCGTCGCTCCAAGTCCAACCCTCCCAACCGGACAACTGAGGCCACGCTATCGCCGGACAGGGCTTGTCCGTGGCCAACACCGGGAACCGTGGCGGCCGTGCTGTCCGCTTCTCCCTCCAGTTTGAGGACCTTTACCAGCCACGGCATCCAATAATCGGGGACGCGGGTTCCGCGCTCCCAGCGATATACCGACCCGCGGTCCAGCCCGTGCTTCCCCCGGCCCTCGGTGACACCCAGCTCACGGGCTAAGCGGGCCTGGCTCCAGCCCAGGGCGACGCGGGCGCCTCTGATCAGCTGGCCAAATGTGATCGCCTCCGACACCGCGCCCCACCTCCTGGCCTACAAGCGGCCTACAGCTGGCCTACAGCCGGGCAGCTCCTTCGAGCAGCCACATCGTCGTTGACTAACTATCAGCCCCGAAAGGCGTTACGGACCCGGCAATCGCGAACTCTGTCCTTGCTTCCCGCCTGGCGGGCCAGTTGCAGCACCTCGCGGACACATCCCACTGAAGGACCCGACATGGAGAACTTCGAACGCGCACGGCTCGATGCATACTTCGCCAAGATCACGTCCCAGTTCCCGGTGACCTCCCGCCCCGCCGCGTTCCTGGTGACACATCTGCTGCCCGAGCGCCCATCGTTCGTGCGCTCTGCCGCCCAGCTCACCCGCCTCAAGGCGGTGCTGCCCAAACCGAAGTCGATCGACCCGGCCGCCCGACGCGAGGTCGAGCAGTTGGTGACCTGCGACGAGCTGAGCCGCGAGCTGTTCGCCGAGGCCGACAGCGCCCTGGACTACCTGGAGTCCCGCGCGGCGGGAGAAAGCCTGGTGCTGCTGGACGTCGGCGGCTACTTTGCCCCAGCCCTGCGAGAGATCTGCGACCGGTTCTCCGGGCGGATCCTGGGGGTGGTCGAGGACACCGAGAACGGCCACCGCCGTTACGCCGAGATCGACAAGCCGCCCTGCCCAGTGGTCTCGGTCGCCCGCTCGCCGCTGAAAGACCCTGAGGACTTCCTGGTCGGGCAGTCCGTGGTGTTCTCCACCGAGGCCCTGATGCGGGGGCGCGGCGACATCCTGCACGGCCGCACCGCCCTGGTCATCGGCTTCGGGAAGCTCGGTTCCTCCATCGCCCGGCTCCTGCACGCCAAGGGAGTCCAGGTCACCGTCTTCGACATCGACCCGGTCCGCCGTACCCAGGCCCTGTCCCAGGGCTTCACCGTCACCCGCGACCGCGAACACGCCCTGACCGGAGCCGGATTGGTGCTATGCGCGACCGGCTCGATCGCGCTTCGGAGCGAGGATTTCCCGCACCTGCGCAACGGGGCCTACGTCGCCACCGTCACCAGCAGCGAGGACGAGCTGGAACTGGCCGGCCTGCCCGACGTGTACAGCCGCACCGGCACCGGCGAGGCCATCACCCGCTACCAGACCACCGGCCACTACTTCTATCTGATGAACAACGGCAATGCCGTCAACTTCCTGCATGGCGCTTCAGTAGGCCCGTTCATCTATCTCGTTCAGGCGGAAATCCTTGCCGCCATCCAGATCCTCACCCGCGCCGACCTCAATCCCGGTATGCATGAGGTCGACGCGACCGCTCGCGCCATCATCGCGGCGACCTGGCTCAACTACTTCAACAGGTGATCGACATGGGCATCACGGCAGACCACATCCGCACCACCCTGGACCACTACCTCGACCAGCACCCCGAGGAGAAGCCCCAGTTGGAGCCAGTCCTCGCTCTGTTGGACGAGCGGGCCGACCTGACCAGCCGAAAGGAGTTCCGGGGGCACGCCACCGCCGGGGCCGTGCTGACCGATCCGGCCGGGAGGGTGCTGTTCATCCACCACCTCGCGCTGGACGCGTGGCTCCTGCCCGGCGGGCACCTCGAACCCGGCGACACCAACCTCATCGGCGCCGCACTGCGCGAACTCGCCGAAGAGACCGGCATCCGGCCCGACCTCGTCGTCCCGCTCCAGGACACACCCGTCCACATCGACGTCCACCCCATCCCCGCCAACCCGGCCAAGAACGAGGGCGACCACCAGCACATCGACTTCCGCTTCGCCTTCACCACCAACGCCGACGTCACCGAACTCCAGGCCGAGGAGGTCACCGACGCCGCCTGGCGCGGCATCGGGACCATCAGCGACGAACGCCTGCGCGATCGCGTCGCCGCCGCCATCCGCTGAAGCCACAGCAGCCGCCTGACCACCACCGGCACCATGCACGAACAGTTCGGTGGATCCGCCGCTCAACGGTGGGTCCACCGGCCACCCAACTGACGCAGACAGGCTCCCGGGCATCAGGCCGGGAAAGCAGGGTCAGTGAGCCTCGGACGAGATCGTCCGCACGTTCGCCCGGCGGGGGCTTCCCGGCTCCGATGGCCGGGAGATCAGAGGGCCGATCACGGCCAGGTGATCACCATTGCCGGGCCCGGCCGGTCCAGGCGACGGCCTCGGGGCGGGACCGGAACGTCGGCGTCGTCCGGGTACAGCCGCAGACTGGGACCTGGGCCTCCGCGCGCCTCCCGGTCCCAAGCGCGCAGATGCTCCGCGAACTCCTGCGCCAGTTCCTGGTCGCTGCCGTGGAGCGCAACCCCGTACTCGAACCGGGCTCCGTCCTGGTCGGCGGGCCGCATCGTCAGGTAGGCCAGGGAACCGGCACTCCAGGTGGCGGTGCTTCCCCCCGGCAAGGTCACCGGCCCCGACCGCCCCCGAGCGTCCTGGTCGGCGCGGGCCCGCCCGAAGCTGTCCAGGAACGTCGCCAGCCACAGGTCCACCTCCGGGCGCGTCCCCTCGTTCGCAGCCACGGTCACCCCGGTCCACCACTCACGACTCGGCCGCATCACCGCCGCCGCCAGCGCCTGGGGATCACCCGGCAGCGGGCCGTCCACCCGCAACCGCACCCCCTCCGCCAGGGTCACGGTGACCACCGGCGCCGCGGCACCGATGCCCTGCATCGGCACAAAGCCGCACTGCTCCCACCCGCCGCCGCTCCAGTGGCTGCCGTCGCGGGTGAAAGTGAGCAGCCGGGCCAGACCCCGCAGCCGCAGCGGCACCACCAACCGCCCGTCCGGCGCGAGTTGCTCAAGCCAGGCCGGTGCGATGCCAGTGGCCTGGACGGTCACCATGATGCCGTCGTACGGCGCGCCGTCAGGAGCACCGAGTTCGCCGTCCGCGGTGATCAAGTGCACGTCCTGCACCCCGGCGGCCTTGAGGCAGTCGGCCGCCCTGGCGATCACTTCCGGGTCGATGTCCAGACTGGTAACGCTGCCGTCCGGGCCGACAATCTGGCGCATGATCGCGGCGTTATAGCCCCCGGAGCCGATTTCGAGGAGGCGTGCCCCGCGCTTTGCTTCCACATGCTCGATCATCATGGCGACGAGCCACGGCGCCGACACCGAACTGGTCGGCGAGCCCGCTTTGTCCCAGTTGGTGAAGACGAAGTCGTTGCGATAGGCGTCTGCGGTCGCGACGCCGGGCAGGAACAGGTGCCGTGGTGTGGCAAGAAACGCCTGCGCGACCCGCTCGTCGGTGATCCTCCCGGCAGCACGCAGGACCTGCACCAAGCCGGCGTTCAGGTCCATGGCGTCAGCTGTGGCTTGCACTGGCACTCCAACACTCCGTCGAGCGAGTGCAGTTGCAGCCCTGCGAAGAGCCCGCCGCCGCACCCCGTGATCACGGCACTACAGATGGCTACCGTACCGGTCCATGACGCGCTGTCCACCCCAATCCACCATTCCACCCTCATCTGGCCCCGCAGGTGCCCGCCGCGTGTCAGAGCCATTGGGTAGCCTCCGGGCATCGGATGAGTGGACATCCCGTGGGGAGGGACTTCAGTGACGTACCACATGCATCTGCGGGCTTTACCGCCGACGGAAGTACAGCGGGACGGCGAGTGGGTCGAGGCCTTTATGGAGGCCGCCTGGCGGAACTACGAGGAGGAATACGAGACCGGTGTCACCTGGGCGATCGAGAAGCAATTCGACGGCCTCGCGCATCTCTACACGGGCATACCCGACGGCAGGGTCGCCGGGGACCCGAGTGGATTGCCGGTCTTCGGCGGCGAGTCCATTCCCTATCCCCTGCAGGGCGGGCCGCCGTTCCTGATCATGATGCCGGAACAGGTGCAGGCCGCCTGGGAGTTCCTGGACGGGGCTTCCTTCGACGCCCTCTGGGCGGTCTCCGGTCCCGCCCTCTCCGAGCACTGGCCGGACGCCGGATCGGCCTACCGGGACCACCACCGGAGACTGAGCGAGTTCTACGAGGACACCGCCCGCTGCGAGGAAGCGATGATCAAAGCCTTCTGGTACTGAGCTGCGTGGTCCTCCTCGGCCTGGCGGATGCCGGCGAGCAGGGAATGGCCTGCGCGGGAGGCCACTTGGGCGGGGAAATCGCAACTTCGACAGGGCTCGCGGAGGCGGCTAGCTTTACCTCGCCCGCGACGGGACGCGAACCCTCGCCCGCAGGCGTGGGCCGCCGAAGCGGGTCCACGCCAGGCAGCCCTGACCAGGGAGAGACGCATGCCCCATCTTGCTCTGTACACATTCGGCGTCCTGAAGTCACCTCTCGCCGACCCCGGACCTCTCACGCGCGAGTTCTACGACACCGGTGCGGCCGTCTACCGGAAGATCAGTCAGCACCCCGGATACCTCGGGCATGCCGAGGCGGCGGAGGGTGACCGGGGGATGCTCTTCGAGGCGGACTGGGGTAAGTGGGGCGAGTTCGCCGTACCGACCTGGTACGGCAAGGGCCGTACGTTGGAGACCACCGCCCTGGCCGCGACCCTCTCGCTCTGGACCGGCCTGCGCCCCGCCTTCGACGCGATCTACACCGGTCTGCACCGTGAGGCGCTGAACAGGCGTTACGACTGGTTCGAGAGGACAGGGCACCAGAATTACGTGTTCTGGTGGGTCCCCGACGGCGTGATACCCACCTGGCGGGATGGGGTTTCCAGGCTGGAGCATCTCGACGACCACGGCTCCGTGGCGCACGCCTTCACCTTCCACCACGCATTCGCCCCGGACGGAACTCCGACGGATTCCCGCTGAACAACATGGTTGCGGCGGCTGGCTGACGATCTATCAGCGGCGATATCCTGGTCCCGACTCCTGGGGGCCATATGGGTCAGCGGATTTCTGGTGCCTGGGACACGCCCGACTACTTTCTCCGGCCGCGCGGGTACTACCTCGGGGAGCCGCCGGACGAGGTGGTCTACTCGTTCGCGCGGCGGCGGTCGTTCCTCGCGGTGGTGACGCTGGCCGGGGTGGCGCTGTTCTGGCCGGTGTTCGCGAAGAACCAGCCGAGCGATGTTTCCGGGCCGAGCAAGAACTCAGCGCTGTACTACGTGCTGAATTTCCTCGGGAACCTGCTCGGGCAGTCCGTGGTGGCGATGGTCGTCGGCGGGTTCTATCTGGTGGGGTTCTCACTGCTGCTGGTGGCCGTCACCAAGTCCGGCCACCGGGGCCGGGCGCTGAAGCAACTGCGCTGGCCCGGGGCCGCGATCGTCTCGGTGACCTGCCTGTTCCTGCTGGGCGGCGGGGTAGCCGCGCTGGTGCCGGTGCTGACCGAGGCGGCGAAGCCGGAAGGGCTGGCGGTCCGGGCGCTGGTGTACGTGGTGCTGATCGGCTCGCTGCTGGTCATCTTCACCTGGATCTGCAAGAGCCTGTACCTCTGCGCGGTGTACGTCTTCCGCGCCGACGACGGGCACCCGCTGCTCGCCCCGCTGGTGACCACGTTCCTCACCTGGACGCTCGCCCTGATCGCCCTCAGCCAGGGCGGATCCAGCGGCCTGCCGCACACCGTCGGCCTGGGCGTGAGCTTTCTCGGCCCGGTCTCGGTGACCGCGCTCAACCTCTGGGCCTGCCGCCGGATCCACCGCAAGTTCCACACCCTGCTCTTCCGCGCGGGCCCACCGCAGGAGGGGTGAACTCAGCCGACCCACTCGGCTCGGGTGATGGCGTGGACGCAGGTCGGGCGGCCGGTGTTGCCGGCGATCAGCTCGCGGTCCCGCCCCATGCCCAGCTTGTCCATGACCCGCTCGGACGGGTCGTTGCCGATCTGGTGGATACTGATGATCCGATCCAGCCCAACCTCTTCAAAGCCGAAGCGCAGGGCGGCCCGGGCCGCCTCGGTGGCCAGCCCCCGACCCCAGAACGACCGCCCGAGCCGCCAGCCGATCTCGACGGCCGGCATCACCTCGGGCAGGAACGTCGGCACCGCCAGGCCGGTGAACCCGGCGAGCTCGCCGGTCTCCTTCACCTCGACCGCGAACAGGCCGAGGCCCCGCTCCTCCCAACTGCCCTCCATTCGCTCGATCATGGCCCGCGTCCCCTCCTCGCTCAGGACCGAGCCGTCGCGGATCCAGCGCATCACCTCGGGATCGGCGTTGATCGCGGCAAAGGGCAGCAGGTCCTCGTCGGTCCAGCGGCGGAGTATCAGGCGGGGCGTTTCGATGGCGGTCATCGAACCATCATGCCCCGGGCCGGGAAACGCGCCACAGTGAGTTTTGTCCCGCGCCGGGACCGTTCGGCAGTGGCACTGCCAAGAAAGCGGTGAGACGGCGCGGCTGATGCCTCATCAGGTCTAAATTCAGTGCGATGTCCAACTTCGGGTGGACTTCCGAAAATCCGACGTCCTGACATGGCTACTGATGGTAGTTGTATGTGTACTGCCTGTAGCTGGGGATCACCGGGCGGCGCATCGCATCACTCTGAAGCAAGGGGAGGACAGTCATGGCCAAGCGGGAGAACGAGGGTGCGGAGACGCCCGGGGCGGTGTTCGGCGAGCTGCTGAAGATCAAGCGGATGGACGCCGGGCTGACGCAGGACGAGGTCGCCGCGCTGGTCCACACCGAGCGGTCACTGATCACCAAGTTCGAGGCCGGCCAGCGGGTGCCCAGGACCGAGATGGTGGAGAAGTTCGACAGCTACCTCGCCGGGCGCGGGGAGCTGATCCGGCTGCACAAGAAGATCAATTGGACCACCCGGCTCTCGTTCTTCCCGGACTGGTTCCGGCGGCGGGCACTGATGGACGCCGAACTGATCGAACTGCACGAGTACCAGTCACTGATTCTCCCGGGGCTGCTTCAGTCCGAGGCATACGTGCGAGCGCTGTTCGATCAGGTCTCTGATGGGGATGATGCGGCCACCGAGGACAACGTGGCTGCCCGTCTCTCCCGTCAGGCGCGCTACCTGGAGCCGGACGGCCCGCTCTATGTGGCGCTGCTGGACGAGAGTTGCCTCTGGAACATGGTCGGCAGCAAAGAGGTCATGCGCGATGCGATGGACCACCTGCTGGAGGTGGGAGCGCTGCCGAACATCTGCATCCAGATCATCCCCTTCACCTTGCATCACGTGCCCGCGCCCACGCGCCCTATGTCGCTGATCGTCATGCCGAACGGGCACCGCTGGGTCTACTCGGAATCACTGGACATGGGGCATTTCAGTGACAATCCGAAGGTCCTGGCGAAGCACCAGCGGATCTATGATCTGGTGAGGGCCGACGCACTGTCAGCTCGTGAGTCGGCCGACCTGATCCGTGAAGCAAGGGAAAGGTACAGCACAGATGACTGACCTCAGCTCGGCGCCGTGGCGAAAGTCCAGCTACAGCGACAACAACGGAGGAAACTGCATCGAGGCCGCCACCGGCTTCATCCCCGGTGCCGTGCCGGTCCGTGACAGCAAGGACCCGCAGGGGCCCGCGCTGATCTTCGGTGCGGACGCGTTCAGCGCGTTCGTCAGCGCCGTCAAGGCTGGCGAGTTCCCCAGCACCTGACCAACTCCCCCGCAGGGAAAGGCAGAGCGCACATGACCGACCTCACCACCGCTCCCTGGCGCAAGTCCAGCTACAGCGACGACAACGGCGGCAACTGCATCGAAGCCGCCCCCGGGTTCATCCCCGGCGCCGTCCCGGTCCGCGACAGCAAGGACCCGCACGGGCCCGCGCTGATCTTCGGGACGGACGCCTTCTCCGCGTTCGTCACCGCAGTCAAGGCAGGCGAGTTCCCCAGCACCTGACCAACTCCCCCGCAGGGAAAGGCAGAGCGCACATGACTGAGCTCAACTCGGCACCATGGCGCAAGTCCAGCTACAGCGGCGAGAACGGCGGGAACTGCATCGAGGCGGCCCCTGGGTTCATCCCGGGGGCCGTCCCGGTCCGCGACAGCAAGGACCCGCAGGGCCCCGCGCTCATCTTCGACACCGACGCGTTCACCGCGTTCGTCACCGCCGTCAAGGCAGGCGAGTTCCCCAGCAGCTGACCAGCCCCTCTCACGGGAAAGGCAGAGCGCAGATGACCGACCTCAGCAGCGCCCCCTGGCGCAAGTCCAGCTACAGCGACAACAACGGCGGCGACTGCGTCGAGGCCGCCCCGGGCTTCCTCCCCGGCGAGGTCCCGGTCCGCGACAGCAAGGACCCCGAAGGCCCCGCGCTGATCTTCGGCGCGGACGCCTTCGCGGCATTCGTCACCGCCGTGAAGGCGGGCGAGTTCCCCAGCGCCTGAAGCCCGCCAGGCCCCCTGCCACCCGCTGTGAGCAGGGGGTTTCTGGTCACGTAACCAGGAACAGCCACACTGTCCCGGAGCGTTCCACCGGCGTGCGCGAATCCTGATCGCGCCCGCCTCTCCTCCTCTATGAACTCCGGAGACCCGCATGAACCGGCGCACGGGCCTGATACTCGACTTCGGGGGCGTGCTCACCACGAGCATCGTCGCCTGCGCGGCCACCTTCGACCAGCGGGCCGGACTGCCCGACGGAACCCTGCTGCGGATGATCTCGAAGCACCCCGAGGGCTCCGAGCTGTACCGGCAGCTGGAGCGCGGCGACGTCACGCAGGCCGAGTGGAACGAGCGCACCGGGGCGCTGCTGGGCGTCGACAGCGACAACCTGCTGGGCCGGGCGCTGGCGGAGCTGCGGCCGGAGCCCTCGGTGATCGCCGCCGCCCGCGCCGCCCGGCAGGCCGGGATCACCGTCGGGATCTTCTCCAACAGCCTCGGCCTGGAGCCCTGCGACCCCTACGCGGGCTATGACCTGGCGGAGAACTACGACGCCGTGCTGATCTCCGAGCACTACCGCGCCCGCAAGCCGGAGCCGGAGCTGTACCTGACCATGCTCGACCTGATGGGCCTGCCCGGCGACGCCTGCGTCTTCGTCGACGACACCGCCGCCAACCTGCCGCCCGCCGAGGCCCTTGGAATCGCCACCGTCCTGGCCGCCGACCCCGCCGAAACGATCCGCCAGATGGAGTCCCATCTGGGCCTCTCGCTGACCGTCGGCGCCTGACGCTATAGTCCCAACCGCATTGGCTGACACCCACGTTGGGAGTAACGATGACTCGGCTTTCGATCGACTCAGACCTGTGCATCGGGTCCGGACTCTGTAATGCCACCGCCCCCGGCGTGTTCGACCAGGACGACGAGGGGTACAGCTCGGTACGCCCCGGCAAGGAAGACGGCAGTGACCCGCTGACCCCCCAGGCGGTCAGGGGCTGCCCCGTCCAGGCAATCATCCTCACCGAGGACTGACCACCTCAGAACGCGCACCAGGCCCGGCACCCCGAGGGTGGCGGGCCTGGCTGCCGTCCGGGCCGGCTCACCGGGGCTGCGGCGACAGCCGGTGCCCCGCCGCGCTCAGCAGGCCGACTCCCCTGCAGTCGGCCTGCTCACCCCATGTCGGCGCCGCCGCCCGCTGCCACGGAGTTCCGGGGGTGCCGCCGCCGCAGCACCCCCGTTCACCGCACGCGCACCGGGCGCGAGCGGGTTCAGCTGGTGGGGACGTACCGGTTGCAGTCGGCCAGCGTGTAGCCGCCCCAGATGGTGCGGTTGCCGTCGTACTGCAGGACGCCGTTGATGGTGCCCATGATCATGTTCCCGGTCGCCGGGCCTATGACGCCGTCCTGCGACAGGCCCTCCTGCTGCTGGAACCAGACGGTCTCGTTGTAGGTGTTCTGGCCGAAGTCGCCGTCGACGGCGATCGGGCTCTTCGGGGGCTGCGGGTCGAGGAACCAGTTCTCGGCGAACTGGGCGCAGGCCACGCCGGGGCCGGTGCTGCCCTTCTCCAGGTAGCCGATCCCGGAGGCGGCGTGGGCGCTGGACGCCGCCGTGAGCGCCATCGCCGAGGCCATGCCGAGTGCCGCGCCGAGCGTGGCGATCCTCTTGGTGAAGGTGGTGGTCATGCGTATCTCCATGCGTGATCGAGGGTGGGTGTGCTGCACGGGGTTCACGAGTCGGTGGGGAGCACCTGGTAGCAGTCGCTGATGTGGTTGCCCCACGGCGTGGCCATGTTGTTGCCGTACGCGACGATGCTCTGGATCTGGTTCGCGATGACCGTGCCGGTGGCGGGCCCGACGACGCCGTCCGGGTCGACGCGGAAGGCGCTCTGGTAGTTCTCCAGCGCCTTGAGCGTCGCACCGCCGAAGTCGCCGTCCTCGGCGATGGCCTGAGCCGGGTCGTCGTTGAACATGTTGATCGCGAACTGCACGCACCAGACGTTGAAGCCGCTGCTGCCTTCGCGAATGTACGGAGCCCCGGGGGCGGCCTGCGCCGCAGTGGCGGCGGTGCCGACCAGGGCCCCGGTGAGCGCGGTGGCGACCGCGGTCCTGGTCGCGAGCCGACGGATGTTCATGGCCTCTTCTCTCTGGGGGTCATGGGTGGGACATCCGCTCGACCGGCCCTGGGTGGGGCCGCCGAGCGCTGGTCCAACTATGTAGGCGCTGTGATCACCGGCTGGGCCAATCCCGGCCCCGATGAGACGCGTTGCCCTGTCTCACGCCCCTGACCTGCGGTTTGAGACGATGCTGTCTGCCGACTGTGAGACGCACAGCCGAAGATCACTTACAATTGGGCGCCGACGGGGGGCGTCGTCGAACATCCACGGGTGATCACTGCCGTGCGCTTCGGGGCGCGCGGGAACACCCGGGACCTCCCTCGTCCATGGCTTGTCCACCACGAGGTTGCGAGGTCTGATGGGGTCCACATGGAAGCCGCTCCCCGATGAGCTGTCCGACTCTGCTCGGCTGCTGACGGAGGAGCTGCGCGCGGTCAAGGACCGCAGTGGGCTCTCGCTGTCCGAGATGGCGACCGCGACGCACTACAGCAGGGCCTCGTGGGAGCGGTGGCTCAACGGCAAGCGCCTGATCACCCCGGAGGGGCTGCGGACGCTCGCGGCCTGCACCGACGCCGACCTGACCAGGCTCCAGGGCCTGCTGGACCTGGCGGCGTGGGAGGCGGCGCAGTCGGCGCATTCGGCGGGCGAGGGCACGGACCCGGCGGCGACCGGTCCGTCAGCTGAGGGCCCCGAGGAGCGGGCGGGCCACCCGGCCCCGGCCCCGGCTTCGTTGAGCCCGGCGGGCGCGGGCGCGGGTGCTGTGCGGCAGGCTCGGACCGTGCGGCCGGCTGTACTCGCCGGTGCGGCCGGGGTGCTGCTCGTCGTGCTCGCGGTGCTGGTGCTGACCACCCGAATCGGCGCGGCCGACGGCACGCGATCGGCGCCCGCTGCCGCCGTGTCCGCCGTCCGGGCCACGCTGCCGCCGCCGACCTGCCAGGGCATCGGCTGTGCGGGCAAGGATCCGCAGTCCACCGGGTGCGAGCAGGACGACCACACGATCACCACGTCCCACATCGGCACGGTCATCATCTACCTGCACTACAGCCCCCGTTGCCAGGCGGCGTGGAGCGGCGTGACCGACGGTGCGCCGGGTGACACCGCCACCATCACCAACGGCCTGGGAGACCAGCAGACCGCTCTCATCCACTGGGGCTACGACAACTACTCGATGATGGTCGACGCCCACGACCAGGGGACCGTCCTCCGCGTCTGCGGCGTCCAGCCGGACGGCACCGGCTGCACCCCCTCCGTCCCCGACCCCGCCGCCGACCCCTCCCCGGACCACTGACACCGGGCGGCTGACCAGCAGCACCTCCCGGGGGCGAGTTCGCTCAGCCGCTGACGTACTCGTAGATGCCACCGTCCGGATGGCGCAGCACGGCACGGTGTCCGTTCGGGGTGGGCCCAGGAGGAGCAATCAGGGCAGCCCCGGCTGCCACTGCCCCCGATATGGCCCGGTCCAGGTCCGGCACCGAGAGCGTCGCAGCCACGCCCGCGAACCGTCCCGCTGTCTCACCCGCCCCGCTGAACAGCAGGAAGGGGCCGACAGCGGCCAGTTCCAGGCCGGCGAACGCAAACCTGTTGGCTGCTTCCCCGGTGAGCTGCTCGTAGAAGGTCACGGCCGCTTCGAGGTCGTCCACGCGCCGACGCAACGTCACTGAAGTGATCGACATACCTACATCCCTACCCCCGCCGCAGGGCGGTGGACACCCCCGCTCACAGCGCTAGGGGACCAGCGCACCCGCCCACTTGAGGCCGGTGGGCAGCTTGTCCTTCTTGACCCGCTGATCCACGTAGCTCAGCAGCTCGGTCGCCGCTTGCGCGTTCGTCATCGCACCGCCCTGGGTGTCCTTGACGTACTTCGCGGCGGCCTTGCCCGCTGAGACGTTCCGCCCGGCGGCGCTCGCTGCGTCGTAGTCCGCCGAACCGATGGCACGCAGGAGCGGGGCGTGGTCGTCGAAGACGTTCGCGAGGTCGGCGAACGCGGCCGTGATGCCCTCTCCGATCCACCCCTTGATCTGGCTGACCCGCGCCGGGTCGTTCAGGACCTCGACGACCTGTGGCTTCTCCCGGTGGGACTGCTTCAGCTTGTCGACGAACTTGTCGACGAAGTAGTTCTTGTCATTGACGGGCTTGCGCAGCTCGTCGAAATAGAAGAGCTTTCCCGTCAGGCCGTCGTCCAGACTCTTCTTGCCCGTTGACAGGGTCTTGGTCTTCGGGGCGGTGAACGTGGATTCATTGTCGATTGCGTGCAACCGGCCCGGTGCGACGGCGTTCGCCACCTGGTAGAGGAAGTTCCCGAGGTTGACGGTCATACCCACCGCCCGGTCCTGGTTGCCGAGGAAGGCATCGGCAACCATCGTGCGGCCGGTCTGGTGCAGGGCCACGGCGTCTTCCAGGAACCGCAGCGCTTCGTCCTCGGCCGCGCCCTGGAGCGTGCTCCCCGGGAGCATCTCCATGACCAGGAAGGCGTTGGAGGTGGCCAGCTGGTTCGGAATCTCCTGCGGTGTCCGCCCGACATGCGCGTTGTTCAGCAGCAGTGTCTTGAGCGCCTGCCCCTCGGGGGAGTCCATGGCATGGCGCTTGAGCCCGGGTGCCGCTACCCGCATGTGGTCCAGGAACTTGTGCGCGTATTCCACATTTCCGGTGGACGCCAAGGGCTTGACCACGACCTCCTCCCCCGGCGGCCCCACGAAGAAGACGCCTGCGGCCCCTTCGCCCGAGCGCCGCACCGGTTGGCCGTGCCATCCCGACGGCGAGTCGTTGATGGCGAGGCGCTGGACGGACGGGTCCGCCGAGGCGGGCGCGCGCTGCACCTGGCCGCTGTCCTGGCCGGCGTGCTGGTGAGCGGCGTCGCCCGGGGCGGCCTGCGCCGGAGCCGGGCCGGAGAGCGCGCGGGTGGCCTGGGCCTCGGCCGCCTTCTCGAACGAGTCCGACGGATCGCTGACGCTGAGCCCGTCGGCGGTGGGCGTGCCCGCGACCGGACCACTGCGCTGCTGGACGACGTGGACCAGCTCGTGCGCGAGTGTGTGGCGGTCCCCGCCGCCTTCTCCGATGACGACATGGCTGCCCGAGGTGTAGGCGCGGGCCCCCATCCCGGCGGCGGAGGCCCGGGCGGCTCCGTCGCTGTGCACGCGGACGTCGGAGAAGTCGGCGCCGAGGCGGCTCTCCATATCGGTGCGGGTGCCCTGGTCCAGCGGCTGCCCACCCCCTCTCAGCACGTCGTGGACGGCCGACCGCTGGACCGCCGCGCCCTGCGGGTGACCGCAACCGGCACCGTGCTGGTGGCGGGACTCCTCGATCATCCGGGAGACCACCGCGTTGCCGACGCTGCGCTGCAAGGCAAGGACCCTCTCCGGGGACATGCCCGCGACACCCACCCCCGCTACGGCCGCCCTGGGCACGACGCCGCGCGGCGGCTGGTCACGGAGCGGCTGTGCGGCCGACGGTTTGTGGGGGCCTTTGGCATGCACGGGAAAACCCTTCCGAGGGCGTATAAGGTGATCCCTCTGGATATCCGCCCCCGATCAATGCGCGCAACAGCCGAACAGGCACCATGTGGTGCGCGAAAGGGCAACCAGAATTCGGGCCACCGCCCGACATCACCCACGAAATACCGAACACACCCCGGAAACGCCAGGATTGTGCACTGAGCCCCTATCCCGCCCGGCCGTCGGTGAACGGCCTGTTCCGTGGACGCCGTGAGCCCCGTCCGCCAGCCTGGCCTGACCGAGATCGAGCAACGCTTCGTGGCCGTAGGGAGCGTTGCGTCGAGACCGCCCTATGCCGTCGCTGACCCGTCCACGCCGATCGGAGCCGGTAGGAGACGAATCCGCTCGACCAGGTCCCGGACCGCTGTGTGATCCGTGTCGGCCAGCTGGCGGTTCAGGCGAGCCAGCCGTGCCCGCGCGGTGGCACGCAGACGGGCCGGTGGGATGCGGTTCAGGACATCGAGTGCTCGCAACGCGGCATCGCCGGGCATGGCAGGTGCCTCGGCGAGCGCGAGGACGAGCGTGGCCGCTGCCCAGCCGGGTGTGTCCTGGGGTGCAGCGGCCGCCGATTCGCGAGCCACCTCGGCCGCCCGGTCGTAGCGTTCAAGGGTCAGATGCGCCTCGGCGGCGTGAAGGCGGTGCTCGGCGAGGTCGTAGCCGAAGCGACCGGGCATCTCACCTGCGGTCTCCAGGATCCGATCGGCCTCGGCGAGGACCGCGTCGACCTGACCGACGTCACCTAGCCCGGCCAGAGCCGGGAGCTGCGCCCAGCCGAGCAGTTGGGCCCGCCGCAGGCCGCCTGGTGCGTGGCCGAGTCCGTACTGCGCATGGCCGAGCGCATGGTGCCAGTCACGGCGGGCGGTGGCGACCATAGCCAGTGCACCTGACGCCCATCCGGCCAGATCCGCATCCCCGGTGCGCTCGCCGAGGTCGACGGCGAGCGTCAGGTGGGTACGGGCGCCGCTGTCGTCCGCCAGATGGTGGGAGAGGTTACCGAGCAGGGCGGACAACCAGCCGATCTGACGGCGTAGCTCCACACCGATCCGCTCGTCCGTACCGGCAGCGAGCGCTGCCGCAAGCAACTGCCGCGAGCCGCGTACCTCATCCAGAAGTACGGCCGGAGGATGCTTGGAGTAGTTCAGCGCATAGTGCTCGACCGCCGCCTGCGCCAGGGCTGCGACCGCAGGCGAGCCACCGGGTGCTTCGAGCAGCGCGAGATGCAGTGATTCCCGGACAGCGGGCATCCCGCTGGCTGTCGTCATCCCGACTCCCGTACTTGTCGCCCTGTCGTCGTGGGTCCGACCGTAGTGGAGAACGGGAGTGGTACAGGAGGTGGTGCACCATAAACAGCGTGTCGCCAAACCGAGTTGATCCACACGTGCCCCATATGCGCGGGCGATCATCATCTTGTACTCGGGCCCCGGGTCCTCCTGGCCATGTTCATAGCGGCACAGCATCGCCTCCGAAAGACCCGGTGGCCTCAGCCCGTCGGCACGGTATTCCACAGCAACCTGCCGAATCGTCTGCGGTCGCGACCAGCCAAGAGCGAGCCGCCATGCCTCCATCGCGGTCACCTCGGGCAAAGCCGAGCGGATAGCCGCGACTGTCCGTTCCAGTGGGTACCCATCACGTTGGCAGCGTGCCCTCACCAGATGCGCCTCACGCTGGATCTGTGCTCTGCGGGCCCTACTGACAATCGCCATTGCGCACTCCCGCCATGCCGACGCACGTAGTTCGACGGTAGCCACCGGAGACTGCGTCAGGCAGAGGCCGGACATTGACGCTCTCCGTCAATTTGCCTACAGGGAAAGGGCAATGACCCGAATCGCTGAAGCCGCGCATGGTGGAGGAACGACGCACGACGCCCAGCGTAGGAGGTACATCATGGCAACAGCAGTACAGGTTCGAGACCCCCGAACGTTCCTCGACCCCCAGGTGTGGGACCGGCAGATCGCCCTGCTGACCCGCGACAACCCGTTCGACACCGTCATGGCCGAGCGCCTGTTCGGGCAAGCTGTGGCCTACCTGATCACCGCCATCGAGAAGCACGGCCAGAACCTCGGCCTCGGGTGCGGCGAACTCGTCGACGCAGCCGTGCACACGTTCATCCTGGACACCAGCAACTACGCCGCGTTCTGCGACCGGTACCACGGCCGGTTCCTCCACCACATCCCCGAGATCGACCGCAAGGCCGACGGAACCGTCCTGCGTACCGCCGAGACCATCGAGGGCAACGGCTTCGCCGTCGACTGGCCCCTGTGGGAGCACGACTACACCAAGTGCTCCCCGTGCCGACCTGGCGAGAACTGCCACTGAGGCCCAAGCATCGGCGAGGCCCGACCCCCTTCGCGGGGCCGGGCCTCGCTGCGTCCTGAGGCGACCCGTGGGGGTGAATCCGGGGCGGGCGCCGGTGTTCGGGGGTGGTGGACGGGTACGGTAGCCGCCCATGGACCGCCTGCTCCTGCGCCCCCGGAGGATGCCCATGTCCCGCGCGTCACAGACCGTCGCCCAGTACTGGGACACCTACAAGCCGAATCGTGGCGGCGAAATCCCTTCCGCGCCGACGGTCACCGGCTTCGAATGGACGCAGCACGGCCCGGGCCACGGCCCCGGCGCGGACTGGCTCGGCGCTCCGGCAACGGCGCTGGAGCTGGGTGCGGCCGAGTGCAGGGAAGCTGCCTACCTGGCGCGGACGGGCGTGCGGGTGACGGCCGTTGACTTCTCCGCCGCCCAGGTCGAACGGGCCCGCGCCTGGTGGCGGGACACCCCCGGCCTGGACATCGTGCAGGCCGAGGCGTGCGGCTACCTGCAGACGGCCAACGCCCGGTACGACGCGGTGTACTCGGTCTGGGGCGCGGTGTGGTTCACCGATCCCGAGCAGCTGTTCCCGCTGGTCCTGGCGCGGCTGAAGCCCGGGGGTGTGTTCGCGTTCTCCCAGGCCGAACCCCTCGAAGGCTTCTACGGCCCCGAGGGCATGTACGGCAACGGCTTCAACGGCCCCCGGCTGACGGTCGTCCGCTGGTCCTACGCGCCCGAGCAGTGGAGCGACCTGCTCAAGCGCCACGGCTTCAGCGGCATCGAGGCTCACATCCTGTCCGCCCCCGACCCCCGCGACGTCGGGACCCTGATGGTCCGCGCGTCTGCGCCGGAGGGCAGCCCGTAGGCTCGGCGCATGGCGACGACGCACAGCTATGACGTGACGGTGGAGTGGACCGGGAATTTCGGGAGCGGGACGGATGGCTACCGGTCGTTCAGCCGGGCGCACGAGGTGCTGGGGGACGGCAAGCCGCCGATCGCGGCCTCCTCCGATCCGGCGTTCCGGGGGGATCCGGCGCGGTGGAATCCGGAGGAGCTGCTGCTGGCGTCGGTGGCGCAGTGCCACATGCTCTGGTACCTGCATCTGTGCGCGGTCAACGGCGTGGTGGTCGTCGACTACGCCGACCAGGCCCAGGGCGTGATGGTGATGGACGAGAGCGGTGGCGGCGGCCAGTTCGGCTCGGTGACACTGCGCCCGGAGGTCGTCGTGGCCGACGCGTCCATGGCCGACAAGGCCCTCGCGCTGCACGGTGAGGTGCACGCGGTCTGCTTCATCGCGCGCTCGGTCAACTTCCCGATCCAGCACCGGCCATTGATCACCGTCGCCGGGTAACTACTCTGGAGCGCAACCATTCTGGAGCATCGGGGGAGTATCCGTGGCACTGGCTGATGAGACCCGCGCGCTGACCGGCGACCACGAGCGGTACCAGCCGGCAGGCACCGTGAGCGGACAGGCCACGCTCGTCGTACGGGTGGAGGACCCGTCCGCGCGGCCGGTGCTGCGGCTGACCCGCTTCCTGCCCGAGGTGACCCTGCTGCGGTTCCGCGACCTGGCCCCGGACGGCTCGGCGCTGGGGCCGGAGCAGGAGGCGGTGACCGTGGCGGGCCCGGGGCCACGGCAGGTCGACCATCCGGTCGACCCGGCCCCCGGCACGGCGACGCGCGAGTACCGGCTGGAGTGGGTGCTGGATCCGCAGGCGCACCCCTCGATCGGCGTCGTGGGCGCGGAGATGCTGCTGTTCCGGGCGCACCTGCTGACCCATGACCCCGACGGCGCCGAGCAGGTACGCGACCAGTGGCTGTTCCCCCTGGTCTGGCTGTCGGAGGAGGACCTGCTGGACATGCGGAGCCAGAGCGTGCCCCGGCCGGAGCCGCTGAGTCTGGCGCTGCGTGCGCTGCTGAGCAGCCAGGAGGAGAATCCGCCGCGCTGCGAGGTGTGCCGGCAGCAGTTCGACCTGGTCCGGCTCGAACACTGGGACGCGGTCTGGGAACACTCCGCCGGTCCGGAGCAGGAGCCGCTACGCCGACTGCTCGTTCTGCGGGCGCTGGCGGGCCCTCTCCCGGCCGACAGCATCCTGCGCCACCGCCTCGGCCACGAGAAGCAACACGCGGACGTGACCGAGCAGTTGGCCGCCGCCCGGGAGCGGCACCAGGCCCGGCTGCGGGCCTGGTCGTAGGATCGACGACCGGCGCAGCAGAGCACGGCACGGCACGGCTGGACACAACAGGACGGGGGCAGGGTCATGGGGCAGTACGTGACGGTGCGGGGCACGCAGACGTACTACGAGGTCGCCGGGGAGGGCGAGCCGCTGCTGCTGCTGCACGGCGGCGGGGTGACGGTCGAGAGCTGGGCGCAGCAGTCCCCGGCGCTCGCCGAGCACTACCGGGTCTATCTGCCCGAGCGCAGCGGCCACGGCCGGACGGCCGACCGCGAGGGGGAGGCGAGCTACGCCGGGATGGCCGACGAGACGGCCGGCTTCATGGCCGCGCTCGGCATCGGCGCCGCCGGGGTGGTCGGCTGGAGCGACGGCGGCGCGGTCGCGCTGCACCTCGCGCTGCGCCACCCGGAGCTGGTGCGGCGGCTGGTGGTGATCGGCACGCATGCCAGCAACGACGGCGGGAGCGAGGAGGGGCTGGCGCTGGTCGACGGCGGCGAGGAGAGCCTGGCCGCCCTGCGGCAGATGTTCGGCGGCCTGTACGCCGCGCTGTCGCCGGACGGCCCGGAGCACTTCGAGGTGGTGCTGCGGAAGTGGCTGCGGATGTGGCAGGAGGGCCCGGGCATCGAACTGGCCGAGCTCCAGCGGATCGCGGTCCCGTCGCTGGTGATGCAGGGCGACCACGACGGGGTGCTGGTGGAGCACAGCGCGGCGATGATGCGCAGCCTGCCGCTGGGGCAGCTGGCGGTGGTCCCGGGCACCTCGCACGCGCTGCCGCTGGAGAAGCCGGCCCTGGTCAACCAGCTGCTGCTGGACTTCCTCGGCGAGGACGCCACCGCCCAGCCGCTGCTCTTCGCGCTGAGCTGACCGCCGTCGAGCTGACCGCCGTCGAAGGATCGGGGTGGCCCCGCTACAGCTCGGTGAGTTCGCCCAGGCCGAGGGTGCGCAGGGTGTGGTTGGCCAGGTGGAGGTGGCCGACGGGGTTGGGGTGGGCGGGGTCGTCGAGCCAGGGGATCGGGTCGGTGTCGCCGAAGTGGGCCCGCCAGTAGGCCTCGTGGTCGACCAGGAGCGCGCCGGTCTGCCCGGCGGCCTCGCGCGCGGCCTGGCTGTAGGCGGCCAGCTCGGCGCGGGCGTCCCGGCCGGCCAGGCTCACCAGCACCGGCGTGTGGACGACGACCTGCGCCCCGGAGTCCTGGCCCCTGGCGATGAGCGCCAGCATCGCGTCGCGGTAGTCGCCGAGCCCGGCCACGCCGTTCAGCGCGTCGTTGGTGCCGAGCGAGAGGGACAGCACGTCCGGCCGGAAGCGGCCGATCAGGTGCTCGTAGGAGTCGAGGACGGCGTGTGCGGTCCAGCCGGAGACGCCGGTGTTGATCACGATGTCGGTCAGCCGGTCGAGCTGCCAGCGGATCCGCTCGTGGACGTGTTCGACCCAGCCACGTTCGCCGTGCGTGTGCTGCACCCCCTGGGTGATGCTGTCCCCGGTCATCACCCAGGTCATCGGCTCGTCGGACAGTTCGATCATGTGGTCCTCCGCTGGTCGTGGCCCCGGCGTGTGGAGCAGGGGGGATCATAGCCACGGCTGACGGTCACGTTCCGGCCGCGCCGATCCGACGTGGCGCCTGCCCGCGCTAGCATCCGCACACTCGACGCGATGGGGGACGAAGTGCTGGGTACCGTACTGGGGATCATCGGGGCCCTGACCGGAGTCGCCGGACTGGTCTACGCGCGGCTGTCGACCCGCCAGGGGAGCATCGACGCGAGTACCCGCGCATTCCAGGACGCCCGCCGGGCCGTGAACGCGGACCGCGCCAGTCTGGCGGACGCGGCCGCGCGGGAGGCGGCGGCCGACCCGGGCGGGGAAACGTTCCAGCGGGTGGCGGGCTCCAGTCTGCTCAGCAAGCCCTCCTGGATGTTCGCCACCCCGCTGCCGCTGAGCGATATCCAACTGGCGCCGCTGGAGCACGAGTTCGCCCCGCCGATCAGCGACCGGCTGCGCCGGCTGATCGGGCAGGGCCTGCCGGAGCACGCTTCCGGGCGGTACCCGAGCTACACCGCCGCCATCCAGGCGCTGGCCGCGCCGACCGGGGTGTTCGAGAACCGCGAGAGCTACCGGCTGCTGGACTTCACCACCACGCCCGCGCCCGGTGAGCCGCACATGCGCTTCTCGCTGTGCCGGTACTTCGACATGCTGGACGTCGGCGAGCCGCTGGCCATGGAGTTCGCCCTGTCGCCGACCGGCCGCACGGTGGTCCCGCAGCCGTCCCGCCGCCGGATCGTGCCGCGCCTGGCGAACGCGGGGGCGCTGCCCCTCCGGCGGGAGCTGGGCGATCCGACCGACCTGTCCCGGCACCCGGTGCTGCCGGCCGTCAACACGCTGACGATCCGGCTCACCCCGCAGGGCAGTGCGACCTTCTTCCTGCACAAGCGCGGCGCCGACGACGTTCCTGTCGCCGCAGGGCAGCTGCACGTGATCCCGTGCGGCGGATTCCAGCCCAGCGCCCAGAACCCGGTCGCCGTGGCCGACGACTACAACCTGTGGCGCAGCATGAGCCGTGAATACGCCGAGGAACTGCTCGGCCTGCCGGAGGCGTTCGGCGCGATGGGCGACCAGCTCGACTACGAGTCCACCAGCCCCTACGCGGAGCTGATGGCCGGGGTGCGGAACGGGACCATCCGCCCGTGGATCTTCGGCGCCGCCTTCGATCCGCTCTCCTACTACGTCGAGGTGCTGACCGCGACGGTCTTCGACTCGGCGGTGTTCGACGCGGTCTTCCCGCAGATCGTGGACCGCAATCCGGAGGGCAGCGTGGTCAAGGGCAAGGACGGCAGGGGGCTCGACTTCACCGAGGCCACCGTCCAGCAGATCCTGCGGGACACCCACATGGCACCGGCCGGTTACGCCTGCCTCAGCCTCGGCTGGCAGCACCGCGCGACCCTGCTCGGAACAGCCCCCCACTGACCCCGTGGACCGCCGTCAGCAGCACACCGCGGAACCACTAGGATCCATCCCGTCGTACACAGCTTCGGATATTCATACGTACTGCTGAGATGTTGAGGAGCCGGAGCTGTGTCTCTGACTGAGTCGTCCGAGCAGCCGGTCAGCGACACGGAGGACGAGGATCCGGCGGCGCCGGATCAGCGGAGACGGTTCCAGGACCTGATACTCCGGGGGCTCCGGAGCCCTTGCACCTGGCTGGTGGCCGCGGCGGTCACCGTCTACTCGGTCTTCGCCTACCACCAGTACACGCAGTTGCAGGCAGGCGCCTGCGACCTCGGGATCTTCTACCAGGCCGCCGAGGGGTGGGCGTTCCACGGGTTCCCCACCGACCCGATCAAGGGCTTCCCGCAGATCGGTGACCACTTCTCGCCGATCTTCATGCTGCTGGCACCGGCCCTGTGGATCTACAACTCCCCGCTGACCCTGGTGTTCGCCCAGGTGCTGCTGCTCTGCTCCTCGGCGATACCGGTCTACCTGGTGTTCAGCCGGGCCTGGGGCCGCTGGACGGCCGCCGGGGTGGTCACCGCCTACCTGGCCAGCATGGGGATCCAGGGCTCGATCGCCTTCCCGGTGCACGAGGTGATGTTCGGCGCGCCGCTGATCGCCTGGGCGCTGGAGCGGGCGCTGTCGAAGAAGTGGACCGCGGCCTCGCTGATCATCGCCGCCGGTGTCTTCGTCAAGGAGGACATGGGCGCGATGGTCGCCATGTTCGCCGTATGGGCGCTGATCAACCGCAAGTGGCGGCACGCGCTGGCGCTGTTCGTCTGGGGTGTCGGGATGTTCCTGCTCACCGTCGACGTGATCATCCCGCACTACAACCCGGGCGGTTTCACCTACGCCTCCGACTACGCGGCCAACCTGCACGCGAGCAACATGGACCAGCTGATCCAGCAGCTGATCACCCACCCCAGGCTCGGGCTGCACCTGCTCTTCAACGACCCGGCCAAGCGCCAGGACTGGATCGACCTGCTGGCACCGGTCGCGTTCATGTGCCTGGCGTCGCCGATCGCCCTGCTCGGGGCACCGATGATGGTCACCCGGATGCTCTCCTCGCGCAGCACCGAGTGGTCGGACGACCTCTACTACGACATGCCGCTGATGGCGATCACCTTCATCGGCGCGGCCGACGGCCTGCAGCGCGTGGTCCGGCTGCTGCGGCGCTTCGTCCCGAAGCTGGACCGCA
>Ga0302311_10001744_pt1 | contig 25238 bp, 24 predicted proteins | sample III_Palsa_N1_3_FD_200449 | JGI IMG/M metagenome (GOLD analysis project Ga0302311, IMG submission 200449) | Peat permafrost microbial communities from Stordalen Mire near Abisko, Sweden - III_Palsa_N1_3 | ecosystem: Environmental > Terrestrial > Soil > Palsa > Peat permafrost | place: Sweden... | reverse complement strand
CGCCGCGATGCACCGCCTCACAGCTGCTCGCGCCGAACTCGCCCATGCGGAGGAAGAGTGGCTGCAACTGGAGGAGCGCCGCGAGGCGCTGGCGAAGGGCAGCTAGCCGAGGCCGGCGCCGCCGTAGACGCAAGGGGTTTGCGCGAGCTCGTTCAAGCAAGTCTATCAGAGATTAACAAGCATAAGAGTGAGGCGTAATTCCCAACGCCGAGCGTGATTCGGACTTGCCGTTCACCGTTGAGTTTAATGGAAGAAGAAGACTGGTCGATTATTAATCTGTGGAACCGGTTGGGCGACGGGTTGTTTATCATCTATGTCCGTGCCCCGCTCAGCAGGCCCCGTGATCCTTGTCGTCGAGGATGAGGCGATAATACGTATGATTGCAGCCGATATGCTGCAGGACGCGGGGTTCGCCACGCTCGAGGCAAGCGGCCCCGAAGACGCCCTGGCGCAGTTCGCCCGTCATCCCGAGATTTCAGTGCTGTTCACCGACATCAACATGCCCGGCGATTTCGACGGAGTGGAACTGGCCCGCCGCGTCCATTCGTTTCGCCCGGACGTTCGGCTGATCCTGACCTCCGGCCGCGACGCGCCGCAGCAATGTGATCTGCCGGAAGACGGCCAGTTTCTGCCCAAGCCCTACGACCGCGCCTCGTTGGCGAGGCTCGTCGCCAGGTAGCGGCTGGCCACCTTGAGGCTGGATCACCTTCATCAGCGCGCTATGTTCGGAGCATGAGCGAGCGCCGTCCGGACGACAAAGCCGTCGTCATCGTAATCGACTTGCAGACCGGCATGTTCGACGGTGTCGCCGAACCGCCGTTGCATGACGCCGACGCCCTCGTCGAGCGGGCGCGGGCGGTGCTGGACTGGGCCAGGCGCACGCGGCGCAAGGTCGCGTTCATCCGCCACGACGGCCGAGCGGGCGACAGCCTCGCCCCCGGCGCGGCGGGATGGCCGATCTGGCCGGCGCTGGGCCAGGCCGAACACGAGCCCACCTTCGCCAAGAGCGTCGCGGACGCCTTCAGCAACGTGGCGCTCGGCAAGTGGCTCGCGGATCAGGCCGCCGAAGAGGTGGTGCTGCTCGGCGCCCAGACCGACGAGTGCGTCGCCCGGACCGTGGGCGGCGCCATCGAGGCCGGGCTCGCGGTGACGGTGGTCTGCGACGCTCACAGCACGGTGAGCTGGAGCAACGAGACCGTCCCGCAGATCATCGAGCGGCACAACACCGCCTTCGCCGCCGCGGGCGCCTATTTGGTCACGACCGAGGCGCTGACAGGGGTCTGAGCCGGCGGCGCTCGTTTTTATAGGTTCCTTACGCCGCTACACGACCTTACCCGTCGAGATTTGATCCCATCAAGCGCGACGATCGCCGGATCAAATACCCGGGTGACCCATGACCGACCTGATCTACATCGGCGGCGGCATAGCCGTATTGCTGCTCTACGCCCTCTACGCCGTCGCCCTGCGGAAGGTGTGACGATGGTCGTCGAGCTCATCTACGCCGCCGCGGTCGTGGTCATCGCCGGCTTCATGGTCGCGGCGCTGCTGCGCCCGGACAAGTTCTAGCGCCCCCTCCGGTTTGGCCCCCTGGGCGATTTCCTGATTCCGACGAGAAGGACCTACTGAAATGGACGTGCGAGGCTGGGGCGAGATTCTCGTCACCATCGCCATCACCGTCGCCCTGGGCATACCGTTGGGCGCGTATCTGGCGCGGGTTTGGCAAGGCGGTCGGACCTGGTTCGATCCGGTCCTGAAACCGGTCGAGGCTGGGCTCTACTGGACCTTAGGAGTCGACCCGAAGAAGAGCCAGAACTGGTTCGCCTACGCGATCTCGATGCTCGCTTTCAGCGCCGCGAGCTTTGTCATCCTCTACCTGATCCTGCGCTTCCAGGATTTGCTGCCGTTCAATCCGCAGGGCTTCAAGGGCGCCAGCCCGGACCTGGCCTTCAACACGGCCATCAGCTTCATCACCAACACCAACTGGCAGTCCTACACGCCGGAGTCGACCATGTCGGCCTTCTCGAACATGGCCGGTCTGACCTCGCACAACTTCCTCTCCGCGGCCGCGGGCATCGCCTTGGCTGCGGCCGTTACGCGCTCGTTTGCTGCCCACCGCAGCGAGGGCCTTGGCAATTTCTGGGTCGATCTGACCCGGATCAGCCTCTATTTCCTGCTGCCGATCTCCATCGTGGTGGCGCTGGCCTTCGTCGCCCTCGGCATGCCCCAGACCATCGCCTCAAGCGCCCACGGCGTCGCCAACGCGGTGACCATGGAGGGCGCCAAGCAGACCATCCCGCTCTATCCCACCGCCAGCCAGGAGGCGATCAAGCAGCTCGGCACCAATGGCGGCGGCATCTACAACGCCAACTCGGCCCACCCGTACGAGAATCCCAATTCGATCACCAATCTGATCGAAGAGATCGAGATGAACGCGGTGAGCTACGCCTGCGTGTTCGCCTTCGGCATCGTGGTTCTGGCGCGCAAGGAAGCCCGGGCGCTGGTGGCGGTGATGGCGGTGTTCATCGTCACCGCGTCGTCGGTGATCTATTGGGCCGAGACCCAACCGGCGCCGGCCATGCACGCGGTGCACGCCAGCACCCTCGTCAATATGGAGGGCAAGGAGGTGCGCTTCGGGGCGCCCTCCACGGCGGTCTGGACCGCCTTCACCACCGGCGCCTCCGACGGCGGCGTCATCTCGATGCACGACAGCTTCATGCCGCTCGCCGGCGGCATGGCGATGTTCATGATCCAGTTGGGTGAGATCACGCCCGGCGGCGTCGGCTCCGGCCTCTACGGCATCATCGTGATGGCCATCATCGCGGTGTTCGTGGCCGGGCTGATGGTCGGACGAACGCCAGAGTACCTTGGCAAGAAGATCGAGTCGCGCGAGGTGAAGTTCGCCATGCTGGCGGCCGTCACCCTGCCGCTTTCGATCCTCGGCTTCGCTGGGGTCGCGGCGGTGGTCCCGATCGCCCTGAAGGCGCTGGAGGCCTCGGGCCCGCACGGCCTGTCCGAGCTGCTCTACGCCTACACCTCGGCCACCGGGAACAACGGCTCGGCGTTCGCCGGCCTTTCGGCCAACGTGCCCTACTGGAACGCCACCTTGGGCATCGCCATGCTGCTCGGCCGCTTCGCCTACGTCCTGCCAATCCTGGCTATGGCCGGATCCATCGCGATGAAGCCCAAGCTGGAGCCGACCGCCGGCACGCTGCCCACTGACGGGCCGCTGTTCGTCGGCCTGCTGATCGGCGTGATCATCATCATGGGCGGGCTGATGTACTTCCCCGCCCAATCCCTTGGCCCGATCGTCGAGCACTTCCAGGTGCTGGATGTCGTGGCCAAGCAGCACTGACCTCTGCGGAGCCCGATTCCAATGACCGCCGTTGCCGACGTCCATCTTGGCGAAAAGCGCCGTTCCGCCGTCGCCGGGACCACCTTGTCTTCCAGCGTCATGCTGCGCGCCATCGGAGACTCTTTCATCAAGCTCGATCCGCGCAAGCTCACCAGTAACCCGGTGATCCTGGCCGTCTGGATCGTCGCGCTCCTCGCCACGATCTCGACCATCGACGATTTCCGCACCGGCGCGAGCCCGTGGTGGGCGTTCCAGATCGCGCTGTGGCTCTGGTTCACGGTGGTGTTCGCCAACTTCGCCGAGAGCATCGCCGAGGGCCGCGGCAAGGCCGCCGCCGACGCCCTGCGCGCTCAGCGGGTCGATGTGAAGGCCAAGCTGATCGTCGACGACAAGGGCCTGATCGTCCCCACCTCGGCGTTCAAGCTGGTCGCGGGCAACGTCGTGCTGGTCGAGGCCGGCGACATGGTCCCGTCCGACGGCGAGATCATCGAGGGCGTCGCCTCGGTCAACGAATCGGCGATCACCGGGGAATCCGCGCCGGTGATCCGCGAATCCGGCGGCGACCGATCCGCCGTGACCGGCGGCACCACCGTGGTCTCCGACTGGATCAAGGTGCGCATCACCGCCGAGCCCGGCAACAGCTTCATCGACCGCATGATCGCCATGGTTGAGGGCGCGGAACGCCGCAAGACGCCGAACGAAATGGCCCTGACCGTGCTGCTGGCCGGGCTCACGCTGATCTTCCTGATCGTCTGCGTCAGCCTGCTCGGCCTTGGCCAATATTCGGGCGTCAAGCTCGACCCGATCCTGCTGGGCGCGCTCTTCATCTGCTTGATCCCCACTACGATCGCTGGCCTGCTGTCAGCCATCGGCATCGCCGGCATGGACCGGCTGCTGAAGTTCAACGTGCTGGCGACCTCCGGCCGCGCGGTCGAGGCCTCCGGCGACTGCGACACCCTGCTGCTCGACAAGACCGGCACCATCACCCACGGCAACCGCATGGCCACCGAGGTGGTCCCGGCGCCCGGCGTGCGTCCCGAAGTGGCGATGAAGGCGGCCATGATGGCCTCGCTCGCCGACGAGACCCCCGAGGGCCGCTCGATCGTCGACCTCGCGTTGGAGAAGGGCCTCAGCGGCGTTCCGCCCAAGGAATCAACGCCGGTGCCGTTCAGCGCCACGACGCGGCTCTCCGGCCTCGATGCGGGCGCCGACAGCTGGCGCAAGGGCGCGGTCGACGCGATCCTGAAGATGATCGGCATGGCGCCGGCCTCCGTCCCGGCCGAGGTCAATGCGGCGGTCGACCGGATCGCGCGGTCCGGCGGCACGCCGCTGGCGGTCACCGAAAACGGCGCCCTGGTCGGCGTCATCCACCTGAAGGACGTGGTCAAGGCCGGCGTGAAGGAGCGCTTCGCCGACCTGCGTCGCATGGGCATCCGCACGGTGATGATCACCGGCGACAATCCGGTCACCGCCGCGGCCATCGCTTCCGAATCCGGGGTCGACGATTTCCTCGCCGAGGCGACACCGGAGGACAAGCTGCGGCTGATCCGCGAAGAACAGGGCAAGGGCCGTCTCGTCGCCATGTGCGGCGACGGCTCCAACGACGCGCCGGCCCTGGCTCAAGCGGACGTCGGGGTCGCCATGCAAACCGGCACCCAGGCCGCCCGCGAAGCCGGCAACATGGTCGACCTCGACTCCGACCCTACCAAGGTCATCGAGATCGTCGAGGTCGGCAAGCAGATGCTGATCACCCGCGGCGCCCTGACCACCTTCTCGATCGCCAACGACGTCGCCAAGTATTTCGCCATCTTGCCGGCGATCTTCTATCTGCAGCTGCCGGCGCTGGGCGCGCTCAACATCATGTGGCTGAAGAACTCCCACAGCGCCATCCTGTCGGCGATCATCTTCAACGCCCTGATCATCATCGCGCTCGTGCCGCTGGCGCTGCAGGGCGTGAAGTACCGGCCGATCGGCGCAGGCCGCCTGCTGCAGCGCAACCTGCTGATCTACGGCCTTGGCGGCCTCGTCGTCCCGTTCATCGGCATCAAGATCGTCGACGTCATCATCACGACCATTGGCCTGGCTTGATCAGGCTCTGCGAGAAACCGCCATGCTTTCCGAAATCCGCCCCGCCATCGTCTCGACCGTGCTCTTCACCCTGCTGCTCGGGCTGGGCTATCCGCTCGCGATCACCGGCATCAGTGAGGTCGCTTTCCCTTACCAGGCGGACGGCAGCCTGGTCACCAACAAGGCTGGACACATTATCGGCTCGGCCCTGATCGCCCAGGGGTTCGCCAAGGACGAGTACCTGCACCCGCGCCCGTCGGCGGCCGGGAATGGCTACGACCCCACCAGCTCCGGCGGCTCGAACTACGGTCCGCTCGACCCCAACCTCACCAAGCGGGTCGCCGGCGACGCCGACGCCCTGCGCAAGTCGACCGGCCATCAGCAGATCCCCGACGACGCCATCACGACGTCTGCCTCGGGCTTGGACCCAGACATCTCGCCGGCCTACGCGGATCTCCAGGCCGACCGCATCGCCAAGGCGCGTGGCGCCTCGGCGGACGCGGTGAGGAAGCTGATCGCCGATCACGTCGAGCAACCGTTCCTCGGCTTCATCGGCCAGCCGCACGTCAATGTACTGATGACCAATCGGGCGCTGGACGGCGCCATCCCGAAGGGCCAGCCTAAGGCTTAATGACGCTTGACGAGCCGCGCCGCCCCGACCCAGACGCCCTGCTGCTCGAGGCGGCGAAGGCGGGACGCGGCCGGCTAAAGGTGTTCCTCGGCATGGCGCCGGGGGTAGGCAAGACCTACGAGATGCTCTCGCAGGGCGCTCGGCGCAAAGCCGAGGGGCACGAGGTGGTCATCGGCGTGGTCGAGACCCATGGCCGCCGCGACACTGAGGCCCTGACGCCGGGCCTGGAGATCCTGGCGCGCAAGCCGATCGACTACCGCGGCCGCACGCTGATGGAGTTCGACCTCGACGCGGCCCTGGCGCGCAAGCCCGAGCTGCTGCTGGTCGACGAGTTCGCGCATTCCAACGCGCCGGGCTCGCGCCACCCAAAGCGATGGCAGGACGTCGTCGAGCTGCTCGCCGCCGGGGTCAACGTCTGGACCACGCTGAACATCCAGCACCTGGAAAGCCTGGTCGACGTGGTCTGGAAGATCACCGGCGTGCGCCAGCGCGAGACGGTGCCGGACGGCGTTCTGACCAGGGCCGACGAGGTCGAGATCGTCGACATCACGCCGGCCGAGCTGCGCCAGCGGCTCGCCGAGGGCAAGGTCTACGTGCCGGAGACCGCGCGGCTGGCCTCCGAGCATTTCTTCAAGCCGGAGAACCTCACCGCCCTGCGCGAGCTGGCGCTGCGCCGCGCGGCCCAGGTCGTTGACGACGAGCTGATCGGCGCCATGCGCCGCGCCGGCGTCTCCGGTCCCTGGGTCGCGAGCGAGCGAATCCTGGTGCTGGTGGGCGGCGACTCAATGGCCGATCACCTGGTCCGCACCGGCCGCCGCCTGGCGGAGATGATGGACGCGCCCTGGACCGTCGCTCACGTCGAGCGCGGCGGCCGCGCGCCGCCGACCACCCTGTCGCTGGCGCGGATCAACGACGCCATGAAGCTGGCCGAACAGCTCGGCGGCGCCACCCTGACGCTGACCGGCGATGACATCGTGACCGTGGTCGCCGACTACTGCGGCAGAAACAACGTCACCCAGCTGGTGATAGGCAAGTCGCGCGACAGCCGCTGGCGCGAGGCTCTGGGCCGCTCCTTCGCAACCGCCATGATGCGCCGCGCCATGGGCGTCGCGCTGCACATCGTCACCGAACGTTCGTCGGAGCCGCAGGGGCCCAGCCTGCGCCAGGTCGTGGCCCGCGAGCCTGGGGCGTGGCGCAAGTACCTGCCGGGCTTTGGCTACGTCGCTGTCGCCACGGTGGCCGCCTGGTACCTCGATCGCACCTTCCGAGCCTCGGACCTCGGCATGATCTTCCTGGCGGCGGTGTTCACCGCGGCCGTGCGCCAGGGGCTGCGGCCGGCTTTGCTGGCGGCCGGGCTGGCGTTCCTGGTCTACAACTACCTCTTCCTCGAGCCGCGCTACTCCTTCGTCATCGGCTCGCCGACCGACCTGCTGACCTTGCTCGTCTTCCTGGCCGTCGCCCTGGTCACCGGCGCTCTGGCGGGGCGGCTGCAAGATCAGCAGCGGGCGACCTCGCGACGGGCGGCGGCCATCACCGCCCTGCTGGCCGCCAGCCGACGCCTCTCGGCCTCGGCGAAGAAGCTCGACGCCGCGATCGCGCTCGCCGAACAGCTCTCGGCCGCCACCGGTGGCAAAGCGATGATCCTGCTGCCCGACGCTGGCGAGATCGCCCCGGTCGCCGCCGCGCCGGCTATGGAGACCCTGGGCACGCAGGATATGGCCGCCGCCCGCTGGGCCTGGGAGCACGGCGAAGCCGCCGGCGCGGGCACCGGCACCCTTCCGGCCGTCGGCTGGACGTTCTGGCCCCTGCAGGGCGTCAGCGCCCGCGCCGGCGTCGCGGCGATCGAAGCGCAGGGGACGGCGGATGGCGAATCGGAGCGCTATGTACTGTCGCTGCTCGACCAGGGCGCCATCGCGCTCGAGCGCGCCGAACTCGCCGCCGAGGCCTCGGAAGCTGACGCCCTGCGCCGCTCCGAGCGCCTGCGCACCGCCTTGCTCAACTCCATCAGCCACGACCTGCGCACACCGCTGGCCGGGGTGCTCGGCGCCGCAACGACCCTGCTGGAGTACGGCCCCGAACTCGACCAGCCGGTGCAGACCGACCTGCTGGAAAGCATCCGCGACGAGGCCGAGCGGCTCAACCGCTACGTCGGCAATTTGCTCGACATGACCAAGCTGGAGGGCGGCGGGGTCGCGCCGCGCACCCAGGCGACCGACCTGCGCGACGTGGTCAGCGCCGCCGCCGACCGGGTCTCGCGCCGGCTCGGCAAGCGCAACCTCGTGCGCGACTTCCCCGAGACGCTCAGCACCGTGCCGGCCGACCCGGCGCTGCTGGAGCAGGCGCTGGTCAACATCCTCGAGAACGCCATCGCTTACAGCGAGGACAGCTCACGCATCGAGGCCGCGGTCTACGAGGACGAGCGCAACGTCGTCATCAGCATCGAGGACGAGGGCAAGGGCATCCCAACCGCCCAGCTGCAGCAGGTGTTCGAACGGTTCCAGCGCCTGGAGGAGAGCAGCGACCGCGCGGCGGGGGCCGGGACCGGGCTCGGGCTTGCCATCGCCAAGGGTTTCGTCGAAGCCATGGGCGGGCGGATCGCCGCCGCCAGTCCGATCCATGACGGCCGCGGCACCCGCATCCTGATCAGCCTGGCGAAGGAAAAAGCCACCCCACATTGGCTGCTATGAGCGCTTACAAGCCCCGCATCCTGGTGATCGACGACGAACCGCAGATGCACCGGTTCCTCGGGCCCGCGCTCGGCGCCGCGGGCTTCGAGGCGCTGCGGGCCGACGACGGCGAGAGCGGCCTGCGCGCCATCGCTTCGGCGTCGCCTGACGCCGTGGTGCTGGATCTCGGCCTGCCTGACATGGACGGCAAGGACCTGCTGCGCGCCGCCCGCGCCTTCTACGACGGCCCGGTGATCGTGCTGTCGGCCCGCGAACGCGAGGCCGAGAAGATCGCCACCCTCGACCTCGGCGCCGACGACTATGTGCAAAAGCCGTTCGGCGTCGGCGAATTCCTCGCCCGCCTGCGCGTCGCCCTGCGCCACAAGCTGGAGCGCGTCGGGGCCGAGGCGGTGATCCAGGCCGGCGAGCTCGAGATCGACCTGGTCAAGCGCCTTGTCAGCCGGGCAGGGGAGCCGGTGCGGCTCTCACCGAAGGAATACGAGCTGCTGGCGCGCCTGGCCGAGGGCGACGGCAAGGTGCTGACCCACCGCGCCCTGCTGACCGCCATCTGGGGCCCGGCCCACGTCGACGACCTGCCGTACCTGCGCGTGCTGGTCGGCCAACTGCGGCAAAAGCTCGAAGCCGAGCCGTCCGCGCCCAAGCACATCCTGACCGAGCCGGGGGTCGGCTATCGGTTTATGAGGTGACGCCTCAGCGCTGCACCAGCTGGGTCAGCACCCCGCCGGTTTCCGAGGGGTGCACGAACACCTGGCCCTTGACCGGATTGCCGGGCCCCGGATCGCCGACCAGCCGCACGCCCTTTTCGCGCAGCTCGGCCAGCGTCTTGTCGAGGTCGTCGACCTTCATCGCGATCAGGTGCACGCCCTCGCCGCGGTCGGCCAGCCGTTTGGCGATCGGGCCGTCGTCGCCGAGGTTCGACACCAGCTCGACGTAGCTGTCGCCGAAGCGGAAGAAGGCCATCTTCATCCCGGCCGCCGCGGCCTCGCTGCGGTCGCTGACCGCCGCGCCGTAGATCGCCTGATATTTCCCGATCGAGGCGTCGAGGTCCTTCACCGCGACGACGACGTGGTCCACACCCTTGAACATGCCTGACGCTCCTGTTCCCATGGTTTTCCACCGAGCTATCAGGCGAAGGGAGCCGGGACAATGAAGCTCGCGACCATAGCGGCGCTGACAGCCGGCCTCGCCGCCGCCGCCTGCAGCCTTCCGGTCGCCGACAAGGAGAGCGACGGCATCGCCAGGACCTTCTTCGACGAGGTGCGCGCCGGCGCCGATTTTGGCCGCGACACCCACGTCGACCCGTCGCTCGAGACCCCGATCGCCTCCGAGGGTTTTGCCCGGATACGCACCCTGTTGCCGCCCGGCCCGCCGCCCAAGGTCAACAATACGGGCTACAGTTACAACACCAGCAGCGGCGTCGGATCGATGGCGCGGCTGAGCCACCAGTACGTCTGGGGCGCGCGCGACGTGACCATCCAGACCTTCATGAAAAAGCCGCCCGGCGGGACCAACTGGGTAATCTACGCGCTCGAAGCCGACCTTGGCGGCGCGCAGCCGGCCATCGTGGTGGGGACGGAGCCGCCGACCAGCTCCAGCGACGACTAAGGCGCTTCCGAGGTCGGCTCGGGGGGCTTGGCGGGCGTCGCCAGCAACCGGCGGCCTTCCATCACCTGCCACAGCGCAAGGGCCGGCAAGCCGATGACGATGTCGCGCACGCGCTTGATCAGCGACAGCGCCAGGGCGAACTCCGGCGTCAAGCCGAACAAATGGCCGACCACCACATAGCCGCCCTCGATCACGCCCAGGCCCATCGGCGCGGCGAAGGTGATGGTACGCACCACATAGACTAGGCTCTCCACTCCCATGATGGTGCGAAGACTGAGGTGCCGCCCGGCGATCCACAGCCCGGCCCAGACTCCGATGCCCCCCAGCACCCAGGCGCAAAGGTGGAGCACCGAGCTGATCGTGAGCCGCGCCGGCTTCTGGTAGAGCCCGTGCAGGGAGGCCACCACGGCGCTGGTCTGGGCCAGGGCGCTGGGGGCCCAGCGGGCGACGCCGCGCTCGATCGGCCCGGTGGCGCGCCGCTGCAGCAGGATGAAGGCCACTGCCGCCAGCACGCCGGCGCCCAGGCCCAATATCGACGAGGTGATCAGCTGCTGGTTCTCGCCCTGCGGCCCGGGCCGATACCAGAGCAGGGCGATGCCGATCGCGGTGAACCCGAGCTGGCCGATGAACTCGGCCGTCACGTCGGCCACGGTGGTCGAGATGGCGACGGCCGGCTCGACCCCGCCCAGGATCGCCGCCCGAGCGCCGAATACAAAGCCGCCGAGCGACGAGAACGGCAACAGTTCGCCCGAGGCGTCCCGCACCAGCCGCGCGAAGTAGAACGTGATCCAGGTTTTCGCAGGCGGCGCGCCTGGGTCCAGCACCAGCCAGGCCGCGGCCAGCAATACGACGGGACCTAGATAGGTCAGGCAAAGGCCGAACAGGCCCTTCCAGCCGATCTCGGCGAAGGCCGAGGCAACCTTGCCGAAGCCGACATAGGCGATGATGCCGGTGGCCAGCACCAGCCCGATCAACATGATGACGACGGCCGCGCGTCTGACGCGGTTCGATCCCGGCGCCTCGGTCTCGGTCAACCGTTCCCCGCTGATTCCACCCGACGGACGGTCGCCGCCCTGGGCGACTCTTAGACGTAAACGCCGGCCCCGGCCAAGGCTGCGTGACGGCCGCACGAGCTGTGATCAATCGAACACGCGGCGAGAGGTTGCAGGCCGCTGAGCTTGATCGGGGGGCGCGGGCCGCCTAAGTCCGGCGCTGGGCGCAGGGACTCAAGGTCCCATCGGCATTGGAGCTACCCTTGGCCATTCCTCTGGCGGTGACGGCGCGGGTCGGCGCCTACATTGCGAAACAGCAGTTCAGCGGCACGAAGCGTTACCCGCTGGTGCTGATGCTCGAGCCGCTGTTCCGCTGCAACCTGGCCTGTGTCGGCTGCGGCAAGATCGACTATCCGGGCGAGATTCTGAACCAGCGCCTCTCGGTCGAGCAATGCATGGAGGCGATCGACGAGTGCGGCGCGCCGGTGGTGTCGATCGCGGGCGGCGAGCCGCTGCTGCACAAGGACATGCCGAAGATCGTCGAGGGCTACCTGCAGCGCAAGAAGTTCGTGATCCTCTGCACCAACGCCCTGCTGCTGACCAAGAAGATCGACCAGTACAAGCCCGACCCGTTCTTCACCTGGTCGATCCACCTCGACGGCGACCAGATGATGCACGACCACTCGGTCTGCCAGGACGGCGTCTACGACATCGCCGTGAAGGCGATCAAGTTGGCCAAGTCCAAGGGCTTCCAGTGCAACCTGAACTGCACGCTGTTCGATGGCGCCGACCCCGATCGGGTGGCGCGGTTCCTCGACGAGATGACCGCGATCGGCATCGACGGCGTCACCATCTCACCTGGCTACGCCTACGAGCGCGCGCCGGACCAGGAGCACTTCCTCAATCGCACCCGCACCAAGCAGCTGTTCCGCGAGATCTTCAAGCGCGGCAGCAAGGGCAGCAAGACTTGGTCCTTCACGCAGTCGACCATGTTCCTGGACTTCCTGGCCGGCAACCAGGCCTACCACTGCACGCCCTGGGGCAACCCGACCCGCAATGTGTTCGGCTGGCAAAAGCCGTGCTATTTGCTCGGCGAAGGCTACGAGAAGACCTTCCGGGAGCTGATGGACAACACCGAGTGGGACAAGTACGGCGTCGGCAACTACGAGAAGTGCGCCGACTGCATGGTCCATTGTGGCTTCGAAGCCAGCGCCGTGGCTGACATCACCAAGCATCCGCTGAAGGCCCTCGGCGTGAAACTGCGCGGCGTGCGCACCGACGGCCCGATGGCCACGGACATCCCGCTCGACAAGCAGCGCCCGGCCGAGTTCGTCTTCACCCAACACGTGGAAGAGAAGCTGGCCGAGGTCCGCGCCAGCAACCCGCGGGCGAAGAAAGTGGCGCGCGCGCTGAGCTAGGGCAGCTTGGATCGTCCGCCGGCGTCGAGACGGTGGCATATCGGTATTGAGACCGGTCCGAGGGCAGGCCAAGGTGCGGCGAGCGCGCACAAAAGAGGCTGCACGAAATGACCGTGTCGATCCGGGTTGATCCCACCAGCGGGCTGAAGGTCTTCGACACCCGGGCCGCGAAGGCCAACGCCAGCATCGCCGGCAAGGGCTACTCCGTCGTCACCGACGAAGCGCTTACGACCCTGCCGGAGCTGCCGCCGGGGGCGACGTTCAACGCCGAGGAGCAGGCGAAATACCGCCAGTTCAAGGAGGCGCGGCGGGGCGCCGCCGACTACATCCCGATGGAAGGTGACTTCGCCAAGTACCTCGCCGACGTCTACTCAGCAGACCCGGTCCCCCGCGAGGCGCTGGCTGACGATTGCGAGATCCTGGTGGTCGGCGCAGGATTCGCCGGCCTGCTGCTCTGGTACAAGCTGCGCGCGGCGGGGTTCACCGATGTGCGCTTCTGCGAGAAGGGCGGCGATGTCGGCGGCACCTGGTACTGGAACCGCTATCCCGGCATCGCCTGCGACGTGGAAGCCTACAGCTATTTGCCGCTGCTTGAGGAGACCGGCTACGTGCCGACGATGAAGTTCGCGTCGGGCTTCGAGATCCTCGAATACTGCCAGCGGCTGGCGGAGAAGTACGACTTTTACGACCACTGCCTGTTCCACACCACGGTGGAGCGGACCGACTGGGATGAAGCCAGTGGGCGCTGGATCGTCGAGACCGATCGGGGTGACAAGATGCGCGCCCGGTTCGTGATCCTGGCCAATGGCATTCTGACGACCCCGAAGCTGGCGCGCATCGAGGGGATGGAGACGTTTGCCGGCGAGTCGTTCCACACCTCGCGCTGGGACTACAACGCCGACCTGAGGGGCAAGACCGTCGGCATTATCGGCACTGGCGCCACGGCGGTGCAGGCGATCCCGGAGCTCGCGAAGATCGTCAAGGACCTCTATGTGTTCCAGCGCACGCCTTCCTCCATCGACGTGCGCGATCAGCGCGCGACGACCGAGGAAGAAAAGCTGGCGTGGGCGCAAGAGCCCGGCTGGGCCCGGGCGCGGCGCGCTCGCTTTGCGAAGATCTCCGCCGGCCGCACCGCGATGAAGGCCAACGACGACTACCTCTCGGGCAAGATCGCCGACTTCAAGGAGCGCAAGCAGTACGAGCGGATGCTCAGCCCCGAGGAGATGCTCGAGAAGCAGCTCGACACCAACTTCCGCATCATGGAGCAGATCCGGGCGCGGGTGGACGCGATCGTCGCGGATCCGAAGACGGCGGCGGCGCTGCGGCCATACTATCCGTACGGCTGCAAGCGACCCACGTTTCACGACGAATATCTGCCGTCGTTCAACCGGCCCAACGTGCACCTGGTCGACACCGCGCCGGTCGGCGTGCGTCGGATCAACGCGCGCGGCGTTGTGCACGACGGGGTCGAATACCCGCTGGACGTGCTGATCTACGCGACCGGCTTCCAGTGGATGGCGACGTCGACGTTCAACATGATCACCGGTCGCGATGGCCGCACCTTGAAACAGAAGTGGGAAGAGGAAGGCACGCGCACCTTCCTGGGCCTGCACAGCAGCGGCTTTCCGAACCTGTTCATCGTCTCGGGCCCGCAGGGCGGCGGCGGCAGCTTCAACTTCACCGACGCGATCGACACGCACAGCGACTACGTCATCTGGATGCTGGAGACGATGCGGGACCGCGGCGCCCGCGTCGTCGATGTGCGCAAGGAACCGGAGGCGGACTACGCGGAACACTGCCGCGTGGCCGACATCGCCTCGGCCCCGCTGCGCGACTGCCTGTCGTACTACAACGGCCACGGCGACGCCGAGCCCGGCAGCCTCGCCTATTACGGCGGCGGTCGCTGGCACAAGCTGCGCGTCGAAGCCCAGGCGACGCTGGAGCCGTACCTGTTCGAGGGGGCGAGGTAGCCAGGCCTAGGCGCACAGCGGCAAGGAGCGGCGGGGATCAGGCGCTGGGAGCGCGAGGGCGTCAACGACGCCATGCAGGCGCAGCTCGACGCTCTGCGCATCCGCCGCTCAACGGTCGAGGCGCTTTCCACCAGGCGGACATCCGTGAGCGCCTAAAACCGTGCCCGCGCTTTAACCTCGCGTGAGCTAGGTGCTCTGTCCGACCTCGATAATATAGCCGTCAGGATCGCGGATGTAGCACCGCGTCTCGCCGTACTTGGGGATTGGTTCAGTGATGAACTCAGCTCCCAGACTCTTCCATAACTCATAGCACGCTTGAATATCGGCAACGCGGATATTCATAAATCTGTTGATATTATCCGGGTCGGCGGGGACGCTGAGCGTTACTGTCGGCTTGTCCGGGGTAGGTCCGCCCCCGACGTTGACAATTAGCCAAGTATTCGCGATTTGAATGTGCCCGGACGCGCCTTTGCTGTCGCCTCGGCTCAGGACGCGGCCGCCGAACACCTTTTCGTAGAAATCAGCGGATCGGTTGATGTCGGCGACGGTGATGAAAAGCGTGATGGTGAACCCGTCGCGGGGGGGCATTTCATAGCCCTTTTGTTCGACTTGAACGCTCATTGGCAGCCCCAATCCCGATCAGCGGTTGATGTGAGCTATGCCCCGGGGAATCCGAACATTAGCCACGACTGATTGGCTACCCAATCCGGGTATAGCGCTGTCATCTGATCGAACAGGTCCTGGTCGGACGTCGCGGTTTTCTGTACCCGATCGAAGTCCTCGAGGTAACACTTGGTCTCCAGGATCGCCGAGGGAGAGTCGGGCGCGTCAGGCTTCTTGTGACCGGCCACGACAATCTTCGGGTTCAGCGCGGCCAACCGATCCAGGTCCGCGATCCAATTCTCTCGGCTCTCAGGCGTGGTGTCGCCCGATGAACATGCGGCATTGGTTGTACACGACGTCGCCAGCGACGATCAGGCCGATCGACCGAACATAGAGAGAGGTCGAATCGGGACCGTCGGTGCGACCCTGCTCGATGATGCGCAATTCGTGGCCTTCGGGCGTGAACGTCTCGTGCTCATAGGGCTCAGGCGCAACCAACTTGGTAGCCACTTGCCCAGGAAACATGCGGCGGGCCAACTGCTCTACCGGGGAGTGAAAGACATCTGCATGGCGTTTACCGTCTTGGGCGTTGCGATCGCCCGAGCGCCCGGGAAACGGTCGAGCAGAATGCTCAGACCGTAGAAATGGTCGAAGTGGGCATGCGTTATGTAGATGGTCTCCAGGTGCGGTTGAGCAGAGCAATCCAGTCGGCGAGGGCTTCCGCCTCGGCCACCGTCGTCATTGCATCTACCAGCACCGCGTCGTTCTCGCCGAAGATCAAAGTCGAGGTGATCGGGTCAAAGGCGAGCGCTTCGTCGAACGGCCTTGGCCGCTCGCCGACCATGGCCTTTCCCGGTGCGGTGAAATATTGACGTTCAGCGTGCTCGACGCGATGGGCGCGGTCACGCTCGGGGTCTCTTTAACTCCATTTGCGCCGCCCATCTGCTAAGCCTTTCCATGTCAGAGCGAGTGACTGTTCAAGGGAAGGCTGGCAGAAGCGCGACGGCGCATCCATTAGACGAACGTATCGAGCAACACCAAAAAGTACCGCCTCGACACGCCGAGCCCGGCATATTTGAGGACGGTACCTAGCTCCCTTCGGGTCCCGCCAATCGCGGGCCGAGCAGCTGGCGGGCGCGCTCGAGAGCGTGGAAGCCGTCCTCGGCTTCGAGGGCGGTGCGGATGAGCGCGCCGATCTGCCAGGGGTTGGACCGCAGCGAGGCGAACACCGGCCCGATCGCCGGCCGCCCGTCTGCGCCCAGGCCGACCTGGGCGGCGGGCGGCAGGGCGCGGTCGGCGGCGTCCGACACCGCGCGGATCACGGCGAACGGCACGCCGAACCAGCGCGCGAGCCTGGCCACGGAGAATGATTCCAGGTCGACCGCGATCGCGCCGGTGCTTTGGCGCAGCGCCGCCTTCTCGGCCGCGCTCGCCACCGGCCGCTCGGCGCGGGCGAAGCTACCCACCTTGGCCTCGGGCAATAGTGCGGCGATCCGGGCCGCCCAGGCCGTGTCGGCATCAAAGCGGTCGACCGCGTCGGCCACTGACTGGCCGATCACCAGGTCGCCGACCTTCAGCGCCGGGTCCAGCGCGCCGCAGAGGCCGAAGCTGACCACGCCGGCGACGCCGCCGCGCAATTCGTCCTCCAGCCGTCCGGTCAGGCCCTCCAGGTCGCCGCCGCCGATCACCACAACGGCGCCGGTGAGGATCTTCGCCTCCCGGGTCATGCCGACGACAGCCAGAACGTCGCCGCGCGCGGCGATGGGCGACATCACATCCCGAGCGCTACGCGCGGCTCGTTGCTGCGCGTCAGGTTGCGATAGCGGGCCAGCGCCCAGAGCGGGAAGAACTTCGCGTAGCCGTGGTAGCGCAGGTAGAACACGCGCGGGAAGCCGCCGCCGGTGTAGTGGTCTTCGCCCCAGAAGCCGTCGTCGCCCTGGCGCTGCTTCAGCCACTCGACGCCGCGCGCCACCGCGGGATGATCGGTCTGGCCGGCCGCCATCAGCCCGAGCAGCGCCCAGGCGGTCTGCGAAGCGCCGGAGGGATGCGGCTCGTAGCCCTTGTAGTCGAGCCGGTAGCTGTCGCAGGTCTCGCCCCAGCCGCCGTCCGGGTTCTGGACCCGTATCAGCCAGTCGGCCGCCTTGCGCACCATCGGCGCGGCGCTGTCCTGGCCCACCGCGTTCAGCGCGCAGAGCGCCGACCAGGTCCCGTAGATGTAGTTGACGCCCCAGCGGCCAAACCAGCTGCCGTCGGCCAGCTGCTCGCGCTCGAGATAGGCGAGGGCGGATTTCATCCGTGGGCTGTCGACAGGCTCGCCCAGCTGGGCCAGCATGCTCACGCATCGGGCCGCCACATCGACCGTGGGCGGATCGAGCAGGGCGCCATGGTCGGCGAACGGGATGTTGTTCAAGTAATAGAAGGTGTTGTCGGCATCGAACGCGGCCCAGCCGCCGTTCTTGCTTTGCAGACCTTCGACCCAGACCCGGCCCTTGTCGATCGGCGTGTCGTAGGCGCCGGCGACTTCGGCGCGGTGGCGCGCGCGGTCCATCGCCATCACCACTACGGCGGTGTCGTCGAGATCGGGGTAGTGCGGGTTGGCGTACTGGAACGCCCAGCCGCCGGGCGGGACATCCGGGCGCTGCACGGCCCAGTCGCCGACGACGTCGGTCACCTGCAGCGGCTTCAGCCATCGCAGGCCGTGCAACGCCGCCGCCTCGGCGTCGGGCGCGGCGCTCTCCATCAGCGCGTGGGCGACCAGGGCGGTGTCCCAGACCGGCGAGAAACAGGGCTGGCAGTAGGCCTCGTCGTCCTTGACCACGAGCAGTTTCTCGACCGCCGCCCTGGCGATCGCGCGGCGCGGATCGTCGGCCGGAACGCCCAGCGCGGCGTACATCATCACGCTGTTGACGATGGCCGGGAAAATGCCGCCGATGCCGTCGTCGCCGTTGAGCCGTTCATCGACGAAGGCGACCGCCTCGTCGATCGCCCGCTGGTTCGACGCCCTCGGAAACAGCGGTTCGGCGAGGCGAAGCGCCTGGTCGAGGGCGAAGAAGCAGCTGGCCCACGGCTCCTTCTGGTGCGCGCCCCGCGCCAGCTTGTTGATGGTCAGGGACGGCTGCAGGAACAGCTCATCGATGGTGACGCCGCGCGAGTTGACCGCCCGCGGCTGCAGCTTGCGCAGCACCAGCAGCGGCACGATCACGGTGCGCGCCCAATAGGAAATCTTGTCGACGTGGATCGGGAACCACTTCGGCAGCAGCATGATCTCCACCGGCATCTCGGGCACGGCGCGCCAGGAGAGGATGCCGAACAGTGCCAGCAGGATGCGGGTGAATACATTGCAGGCGCCTGCGCCGCCGCGCGTCAGCAGCGCCTCGCGGGCCCGAACCATGTGCGGCGCGTCGATATCGTCGCCGATCGTCTTCAGCGCGAAATAGGCCTTTACCGTCGCCGACACGTCGAGCACGCCGCCGTGATAGAGCGGCCAGCCGCCGTGCTCGCCCTGGATGCGGCGCAAATAGACGCCGATCTTGCGCTCCAGCTCCAGGTTCGCCGGCTCGCCGAGGTAGTGGACGAACAGCACGTATTCGGCCGGGATGGTGGCGTCGGCCTCCAGCTCGAACACCCAGTGGCCGTCGGGGCGCTGCAGCTTGAGCAGGCCTTCGGTCGCGCGCGACACCGCGGCGTCGAGACCAGCGGCGTCGGCGAACTTCAGTCGGTCGGCCAATTTCAGACCTTCGGGGAGGGCGGCGTCGTCCATCTTAGCGGCTCAAGGAGAGGACAATCTCGGCGGCCCTATGACCCGACCGTATCGCGCCCTCGATGGTCGCGGGAAGCCCGGTATCGGTCCAGTCGCCGGCGAGCGCAAGGTTACGCCAGCGGGTCGCGGCCTTGGGTCGCTTCGCCACCTGCTCCGGCGTCGCCGCGAAGGTGGCCCGCCGTTCCTTGACGATCTGCCAGGGCGGCATCGGCGCATCGCCGAGCCCGTAGACCTTGGCCACGTCGGCCCAGAGCGCTGCGGCCATCTGCTCGCGCGACATGTCCACGACGGCGTCTGCGCCGCTGACGGTGGTGGAGATGCGGCCCTCGAAGGCGAACACCCACTGCGCCATGCCGCCGATCACTCCGACGATCTTCGGCGCGCCGGCGTGCGGATCGATCTTGAAGTGGCCGTTGACGATCGCGCAGAAGGCGTCGGGCGCGGAAACCTGCGGGAGCAGACCTGGCGTAGTCCAGGCCGGCGTAGCGACGATCATGGTGTCGTCGGCGTCGAGCGCGACGGTCTCGCCGCCCAGGGTGAAGCTCAGCGCCCGTGCATCGTCGGCCTCGATCGCTTCGACTCGCCGGCCGATCCGCACGTCCGCGCCGTTGGCGGCCAGGAAGGCGAGGGCAGGGGCGATGAAGGCGGCGTCCAGGCTGGGATCGGCGATGCGCGGCGCGTAAGCGCGGCCGCCGACGGCCAGCGTCTCCCGCACGATGGCGCCGGCGAGTTCGGCCGAACCCTGGCTGGCCTCGGTGTTCAGCGCCGCCAGCATCAGCGGCTCGATCAGCCGCTCCCAGAGCGAACCCTCGCAGCGGATCACCTCGCACAACCGCTTGTCGCCCTGCGGCGCCAGCAGCTTCACCAGCGGCAGGTAGTCGCCGACGTGGGTGTCCGGCACCCGGCGGCCTTCGACGAACACCCACCAGCCGATCCGGCCGGGATTGGGCCGCAGCGTCCAACGCCGGCCGTCACGCACATCGCAGAAGTCGAACAGCGCGTCCTTCGGCCCAGCCAGCCGATCCACCGTCCCCAGGGTGCGCAGGTAGTCGTGCGTCGCGTGGTTGCCGGACAGGACCAGATGGTTGCCGTTGTCGATGGTCATGCCGAGCGCGGCGTCGACATAGGAGCGGCAGCGGCCGCCGACCTGGCCAGCGCCCTCGATCAGCACCACCGACTGGCCGCGCTCGGCCAGCCGCACGGCCGCCGACAGCCCCGCGAGCCCGGCCCCGATCACATAGGTGCGGCCGCTCATCAGTCGACGAGGCCGTGCCTCAGCACGATCCAGATCAGCCGCATCCGCGGCAGCGAGACGCGATGGCGCGGAGGCGCCCAGCCTTCGACCTCCATCTTGGAGAGGATCTCGGAATAGACCTGCCGCATCAGCCGCGGCGAGCGGATCCGACCCGAGGGCCGCGCTTTCAGCACCGCATCGGTCTTAGCGTAATGCTCGTGCGCCTTGGCCGAGACCCAGCGACAAGCTCGGTCTATCCCCCGGTCTCTCACAACCGCCAGCGGCTCGCGGCTTTCTACGCCCGCCGCGGTCAACGCCTCGGCCGGCAGATAGACCCGCCCCATCTCCGCGTCCTCGTCCAGGTCGCGCAGGATGTTGGTCAGCTGCAGCGCGCGCCCGAGGTGGAAGGCGAGTTCCAGGCCCTCGGCCTCCGGCATGCCGAAGATGCGCACCGACAGCCGCCCGACCGCGCTCGCGACCCGGTCGCAGTAGAGGTCGAGCGTGTCGTAGGGCGGCGCGATGATCGGGCCGTCGACGTCCATCTCCATGCCGTCGACGACGGCGAGGAAGTCGGCCTGCTGCAGGCCGAACCGGCTTACGTGCTCGGCCAGGAACTGGATCCGCGGCGGCGGCGCGCCGGCGTAAAGGGCGGCGAGATCGGCGCGCCAGGCGCTCAGCTCCGACGCGCGCTGCTCGAGCGTGGGGCCCGGCTCGTCGGCGATGTCGTCGACCAGGCGGCAGAAGGCGTAGATGGCGAACATGGCCGCTCGTTCGGCCGGCGGCAGCAGCCGCATCGCCGCGTAGAACGAGCTGCCGGAGGCCTGCTGCTCGGTGCTGGCCTGCGGGGCGCTCGCGGCGGACTCGCGCTCAAGCGTGGCTGTCATGGGCGCGCTTATGGGCTCCCTGAACGGGAATGCCGAGCGCCTAATCGCTCCTGAATTGTCCTGCCGACGCCGAGTAGCCCCACGGCCACAGCTTCGAAGCGGCTGTGGTGGGTGTCCTGCGACAGCGGATCGCGTTCGCGCAAGCGTTGGTTCAGGCTCTCCGCCAGCCGCTGGATCGCGCCGACCTCCAGCGCCAGCCGCAGGTCGCGGATCTGGCCGGCGAACGGGCGGGAGGACTGCAGCAGCTGGGCCGTATTGTCCGCCAGTATCCGAATAACCGCCGTCATCGCCTGATCGCCGGCGCCGTCGGCCAGCATCTCGACGTTGGCCCCGCAGGCCGCCAGCGTCTCGCTCGGCAGATAGACGCGGTCGATCTCGTGATAGTCCTTGGCGCAGTCCTGCAGGTGGTTGATCACCTGCAGCGCCGCGCAGAGCGCATCGGAGGCCGGCCAAGTCGACTTCGACTCGCCGTGCACTTCCAGCACGAACCGCCCGACCGGCGCCGCCGAATAGCGGCAATAGTCCATCAGTTCGTCCCAGCTCTGGTAGCGCAGCTTGGTCACGTCGCGGCGGAACGCCTCGAGCAGGTCCAGCATGTGCTCCCAGCCCAGCCCGCGCTCGGCCAGCACCTTGCGCAGCGCCACCGCCTCCGGCGAGGCCTCGCTCTTGCCGGTCAGCGAGGCTTCGATCTCCGCCAGGCGCGCCAGCTTCTGCTCACTCGTCGCGGTGGCGTGGTCGGCGATGTCGTCGGCGAGGCGCGCGACGCGGTAGAAGGCCATGATCGGCGCGCGGTAGGCGGGCGCGATCAGGTGCGAGGCGACCGGGAAGTTCTCGTCGGCGTGCCCCTTGCCCGAGGCGAGGTCGGCGGCGCTCATGACGAGGCCGCCAGCGCCTGCGAGCGCCCCTTCCACATCCCGCCGCGCCCTCGCCAGACCTCGATCGCCGACTGCACCGTAAAGGCGGTGTAGAGCGCGCCGATCAGCGGCAGGGCAAGACCCCACAGCGGCGAGAGCCGGTAGTAGCGCAGCATCGGCTGGAACGCGGCCGCCACCAGCGTCCAAGCGGCGAGCCCGAGCCAGCGCGCCGCGCCCTGTCCGAACACCGCCAGCACCGGCGCCGTCAGATAGACCAGCGCCATCCCCGCCACCGTCCCCGCCAGCAGCCACGGCGAATAGCCGAGCTGGGCGTAGGCCGAGCGCGCGACCATCCGGCCGATGTCGCCCAGCGAGCCGTAGGGGCGAAGGCTCACCGAGGTGCGGGTGAGACCGAGCCAGATCGGGCCTTGCGCCTTCAGCCGCGCGCCCAGCGCGCAGTCGTCGATGATCTCGCCGCGGATCGCCGCGACGCCGCCTGCTGCTTCGAGGGATTCGCGCCGCACCAGCATGCAGCCACCGGCCGCCGCCGCGAGCTTGTTCTTCGGGTCGTTCACCAGGCCGAACGGGAACAGCATGTCGAAGAAGAAGACGAAGGCGGGGATCAGCAGGCGCTCGGCCCAGGTCCCGGTCTGCAGCCGCGCCATCAGCGAGACCAGCGCCAGCTGGCCGGCTTCTGCGCGGGCGACGAGGCGGCGCAGGGTCTGAGGTTCATGGGCGATGTCTGCATCGGTAATCCACAGATAGGTGGGCGCGCCGGCCCGCGCCGCCTCGACGCCTTGCGACACCGCCCAGAGCTTGCCGGTCCAGCCTCGGGCGAGGGGTTGACCGGCGATGACGCTCAGCCGCGTCTCGGCCCCGTTCGTCGCCGCCGCTTCGGCGGCGACCTTGCCGGTGCCGTCTTCGCTGTTGTCGTCCACCAGCACCAGCCGGAACTCCCCTGGATAGTCCTGGCCGAGCAAACTCCCTACCGAACGCACGATCACGTCAGCTTCGTTGCGCGCCGGGACCACGGCGATCACTGCCGGCCAGTCCGCCGGCTCGGGCGGCAGGTCGCGGTCGTCCCGTTCGCGCATCAGCCAGAAGAAGCCGCGGAAGAGCAGCAGATAGATCCAGGCGGCCACGCTGATCCCGCCGATGACGAGTGCCGCGATCACGCCAGGCGCCCCGCTTCGCGAAACCAGGCGAGCGCGGCTTCCAGAGCCTCGATGTGCGGCCTCGCGGCATAGTCCAGTTCCTGCTCGGCCTTGGCGGAGGAGAAGAACATGTGGTGCGAGGCCATCTTCAGCGCATCGCGCGTCAGCATCGGCTCCTTGCCGGTAATCTGAGCGACGGCCTCGGCGGCATAGGCCAGCGGGTAGAGTGGGCCACGGGGCAGCGCCAGCGTCGGCGCCCTGCGGCCCACGAGCGCGGCGATTTTGGTCAGCATCTCGCGCAGCGACAGGTCCTGGCCGCCCAGGATGTAGCGCTCGCCGATCCGGCCTTTGTCCATCGCCCGCAGGTGCCCGGCCGCCACGTCGTCGACGTGGACCAGATTGAGACCGGTGTCGACGAAGGCGGGGATCTTGCCCTGCGCCGCCTCCAGCACCATCCGCCCGGTCGGGGTCGGCTTGATGTCGCGCGGGCCGATCGGGGTCGAGGGATTGACGATCACCGCCGGCAGGCCGCGCTCGGCGACCATCCGTTGCACCAGCCGCTCGGCGGCGACCTTGCTTTGCTTATAAGCCCCGATCGCCTCGGCTTCGGCCAACGGCGCGGTCTCGTCGACGATGGTCGCCGCGTCGGCGGCGCGCAGGGTGGCGACGCTGGAAGTGTAGACGATCCGCTCGACCCCAGCCGCCAGCGCGGCGTCCATCACCGCCTGGGCGCCGCTGAGGTTGGCGCGGCGCAGTTCGGCGGGATCGCGGGCCCAGAGCCGGTAGTCGGCGGCGACATGGTAGAGCTGACGCACGCCGACCATCGCCCGCGCCATCGACACGGGGTCGGTCATGTCGCCGAGGACGACCTCGCAGGCGACGCCGTCGAGGTTGCGCCGCGGACTGGAAGGCCGGGCCAGCACCCGCACGGTCTCGCCGCGCCCGGCGAGCGCACGCAGCACTGCCGAGCCGACGAAGCCGGTCGCGCCGGTGACCAAGATAGGATCGCCTGTCGGCAAGCGTTTGCTCAAGGGGCCCAGCCGTCCGGAGGCGGACGTGCGGCGCGCCTTAGAGCGGGTTGCGCCTCGGAAGCAAGGACCTAGGGGCGCGTCAGCCTAGGACAGAGGCGGGTAGTGCAGGCGGATGGTGACGCGGGTGTCGCCGGCCGCCACCGGGAACAGCGCCGACTCCAGCGACGGGGGCGCCAGGAACGGTCGCACGTTGTTGGAGAAGCCATAGCCCTCCTTGGGACCCAGCGGACCGAGGTTCAGCTCGCCATCGGCGTTGGCGTCGTGGAACATCACCAGCGCATAGCGGCCCGGCGCCGGTAGATAGAGGCACATGGTCTCATCGCCGGGGATCGCCGGGTCGCGCCAGACGTTCAGCCAGCCGTTCCCCTCCAGCCACCGATGGTGATCCGAGCCATAGAGGTTGGCGACCAGGTAGCCGTGATTGGTCTTGACGCCTTGGGTGGTGACCAGCAGCCGGTAAGGCGTCGGCTTCCCGTGGCAGGGCAGGATCTCGACGCTGGCCGATGCCTGGCCTGCGACGGCGAGCGCCAGCGCCAGGGGCCCCCACAACGTACGCATCACGTTTCCCGGCCCCAAGCGTTGCAGTAGTGAGACACCGACTGGCCTGGGAGCTACAGGATCGGCGAATGCGCGTCCATGGGAGCGCCGCCGCTGCGCCCAGATCCGTGCCTGGAGTCGATCTCGGCGAAGCTCAGGCCCTTGGTCTCCCGCGCCATCAACGCCGCGATGGCGCTGACCGCGCAGGCGGCGGCGACGTAGATCGAGATCGCCGTCGTCGAGTGGGTCCGCTGCAACAGCGCCACCGCGATCACCGGCGCCAGCGAGCCGGCGAAGATCGAGGTCACCTGGTAGGCGATCGAGGCGCCGGAATAGCGGTAGCGGGTCGGGAACAGCTCGGAGATGAACGCCGCCTGCGGGCCATACATCGCTCCGTGCAGGATCAGGCCGACCACCATCGCGCCAATCACGAGGGCCGCACCGCCGGAATGCAGCAGA
>Ga0302311_10001743_pt1 | contig 25260 bp, 18 predicted proteins | sample III_Palsa_N1_3_FD_200449 | JGI IMG/M metagenome (GOLD analysis project Ga0302311, IMG submission 200449) | Peat permafrost microbial communities from Stordalen Mire near Abisko, Sweden - III_Palsa_N1_3 | ecosystem: Environmental > Terrestrial > Soil > Palsa > Peat permafrost | place: Sweden... | reverse complement strand
CCGCTAGCCCCGGCCCTGCCAGCGAAGGTCTGGATCAACCAGCCCCGCGCAACCATCGAGACCCAGGAGGCGCCACAGACGAACCAAGTGGCCTGATGTCTCATTCAGTTTGACAGGCACCGCAGCGCCGGAGATCCCGAGGCGTCCGACATAGACCTGCGATCGCGGGTGGTGCGGATCACCGCCAAGGGCTGGCGCGAGCTGGTCCTGCCCATCGGCACCAAGGCCGCCCGGGACATTGACCGGCACATCCGGGTGCGCGCCGGTCATCCGCACGCGGCCGACGCCTGGCTGTGGCTCGGCACCAAGGGTCAACCGACGGCGAGTGTCGTCTATCAGACGATCTCAGACCGGGGGCTGCGGTGGGTCTCCCCGACCTGCACCCGCTGCGGCATACGTTCTCGCATGACTGGCTGGCGAACGGCGGTCTGAGGGCGACCTGATGCGCTTGGCGAAGACGTCGCAGGCGACCCCGAGCTCGAAAATTGTGACACCGTCGCAGACCACTATGGCCACCGCATGGGCGTCACGCCCCATGGCACGGCCTGATGCGCTTCCGACATGCCTCTGCCCGGTTGGCAGGATATTCGCGTATATTGTCGGTCCTGCCACTTATCCCAGCACGTGTCGAGGGACACGATGGGGACATGACCTCAGACCTGCTGCTTCGGTCCGCCTCTCACGACGCCAGGCCATGGGATCGCTTGCTGGCCCGCATGCAGGCACCGTCTCTGGACTGCCAGCTCGCGGCGGATGCCGGGCACGAATCAGCCGGCTCCTGGCCGTCCGCGCCACGGAGATCACCTCCCCGGAAGGACGCCGGGAACTCACCCAGTGCTGGGACCGCATCCTGCATGAGGACCGTCGGCCACCGATACCGCGCCCACCCAACGCGCCGCTGTGCCGTGATCGCGTCGCCGCCGCCGAACGCGACGTGCGGGACATGCTTACTGTCCTCGCGGGCCCGCTCCCGATCACCGCCCACGGCGCCGCGATGGCCAGCTTCCTCCGCAGCGACGGCACTGGGCCGTTGCACAACCGCTTCTCTCCCCGCGACATGGGCTCTGCGTGCGGGAGGCTGCAAGATTGATGATGAGACCTTTCACCGGTGCCCCATCTCCCGGAAATCGATCGACAAGGGCGGGGTGTTACCGGTGAATCCGCTCATCATCGAGGTGCCGTCTCCCCTCGGCCTCCGGCCGACCGGCGTGCAAGCCGGTCCCAGCGCACTGCGGACCGCTGGCCTGCACGCGCGCCTCGGCTCGTACGATGAGGCACGCATTGAAGTGCCGCCGTATAGCGATGTCCGCGATCCGGGGACAGGGGTCCTGAATCCGCAGGGGGTCGCGGCGGTCGCACGCGACCTTGCCGCCGCGGTAGGTACAGCGCTCGACAGCGAACGCTTCCCCATCGTGCTCGGCGGGGACTGCAGCATTCTGCTCGGGCCGATGCTCGCATTGCGGCGCCGGGGCCGCTTCGGCCTTGTCTTCATCGACGGCCACGCCGACTTTCAGCACCCGAGCGACGAGCCGAACGGCGAGGTCGCGTCGCTCGACCTCGCCCTCGCGACCGGGCGCGGCCCGGTGATGCTCACTGACCTGGACGGCCTGCGGCCACTCGTCCGGGACGAGGACGTGGCGCTTGTCGGGTACCGGGCGTTCGGCGACAACGACCATGTGCTGGAAGAGCACATCCGCGACACGGCCGTCACCGTGATAGACCTCCCGGAAGTCCGGGAACATGGCGCCGCCAGAGCTGTCGGGAAAGCGCTGGGCCCAGTCACCCGCCCAGATGTCGAGGGCTTCTGGGTACACCTGGACGTCGATGTCCTCGACGACGATCTGATGCCTGCCGTCGACTACCGGCACCCCGGCGGCCTTACGTGGGAAGAAGCCAAGGAAATTCTCCGTGGCCTCCTCCGCGCTAGCGGCGCACGCGGCCTCGAGGTCACCATTTTCAATCCGCGCCTGGACCCCGGCGGAGGCCTGGCCCGGCGTCTCTCCGGCCTCATCACCAATGTCATACCGGCCAGCAGAATGCGGTGAATCGATGATCATGGGTGCCTATGATGCCCGGATGAGCCGTATCTCGGTGGTGGGAGTGCCGAGCAGCGCAGGCAGTTACGCGGCAGGCCAGGACCAGGCACCCGGGGCGCTGCGCTCGGCCGGCCTGGTTGAGGCACTCGTCGCCGCCGGCCGGGAAGTGCGCGACGACGGGGATCTGCCGGTGCAGGTGTGGCGTCCTGACCGGGATCACCCGCTTGCTCAGAACTCGGATCAGGTGACGGCCTGCCTGCGAGAGCTCGCTGAACGGCTCGGGCCCCTGCTGGCGCACGGTGACATGGTGCTCGTGCTGGGCGGGAACTGCACGATCGCGCTGGCTGTCATCGCCGCGCTCCGCCGCATGCGTGCCGGCCCGCCGGGGCTGCTCTACGTCGACCGGCACTATGACATCAACACCCCGCAGAGCATCATCGACGGCGCACTTGACTGGATGGGCCTGGCGCATGCGCTCTCGCTGCCTGGCTGCGTCGATGTCCTCGCCGGCGCCTTCGGACCGAGGCCCCTCCTTGAGCCACACCAGGTGGCGTGGCTGGGAGTCGAGCCGCGAATGGCTACCGACTGGGAGCGGGAACAGGCGAGCAGGCTGGGCCTGCGCGTGACCTCCAGCGAAGCGCTCGCCGCCAATCCTGCCGCTGCGGCCAGCTACGCGCTCGGATACCTTCCGCCTGGCCCGCTCGCCATCCATGTCGATGTCGACGTCCTGGACTTCACCGACGCCCCGCTGGCCGAGAACACTGATGGCCGCAATATCGGACCCACCCTCGACCAGGCCGGCGAGGCACTCAGGGTAGCGGCGGGTGACCCGCGCCTCAGAGCATTGTCGATCGGCGAGCTCAACCCGACCCGCAGCGCCGGCGACCCGGAGGCGATCCCCCGCTTCGTCGGCGTCCTCGCCGGCGTCCTAGCTGCCGCCGCGTCCTAAGGCCACCCAGAACCGTGCCCGCGCCGTCCTCAGGAGGTCAGGACCAGGGGCGACGCGCGTCGGAACCCGCTGTCGCCGGCCAGCCAGACCAGACCATGGCTGCCTCGCCTGATCCGGCCAGACCCGGTTCCCAGGAGGTGGTGCTGCGGCTGGCTGAGGCGAGCGATGCTCTATCGATGCAGCGTCTGGCCAGCAGCTCTTACGGGAAATACGTCCCCTGCATGGGGCGCGAGCCGGCGCCAATGGCCGATGACTACGCCGCTGTCGTCGCGAGAGGCCACGCGTGAGTCGCCGAACACGGCGATCACCTCGTGGGCCTGCTCGTGGCGCAGCCCGCCGAAGGTCATCTCTTGCTCGAGAACATCGCCGTGGCACCCAGCGCGCAGAATACGGGCCTGGGGAGCCGCCTGCTGCGCCTCGCCGAGCAGCAGGCCCTGGCCATGGGCTTGCCGGAGATCCGGCTCTACACCAACGAAGCCATGACCGAGAACCTCGACTACTACCCGCGCCGCGGATATCGCGAGACGCACCGGGCAACACAGAACGGCTACCGGCGGGTGTTCTTCAGCAAGGTCCTTCATTAGCGGCAACGGCCAAGCCGACCTGAATCTAACTGAACCTGATAGCCGAAAGAATGGCAGAGGAAACACTGCGATGAAGTGGAATACTGCTGCCTTGCGAATGGCTTTACATAGCTGCACCGGCAGCCGAGTTCAGTGCGGATCTTCCCGCTCCAGGGACCTGGCCGCCAAGCCAATCGGCGCCAGATTAACAAATCTGGAGGACGTGGACAGCCACTCGGCTGATCGGAAGTACCGCGCATATCGAGCAGTTCGGGGCGCGGTGCTGCGCCGCTCGGAAGATGCTGCGCCGCCCGGAAAGCGGCGAAACCTTACCACTCGCGGCACTAGCTCAGGAGTCCGCCAGGTCAGTAGGCGCTACCGCATGAGCAATTCTTAGTCGGCTGGCGCGAAGCGGGCCTGGATGGTCTGGTACGCCTCCTGGGTCACCCCTGGACGGCCAGCGATCAGCAAATGGCGCTGCCCATCGGCCCACTGCTTCCATTGCTCGTACACGATCCGCACGCTCGTCCCGGCCGCCTCGGCCACTTGAGCCGAGGTGGCACCTGCGAGCAGTGCCCGGTGCATGCTGATCGGCTGCGGGTCAGCCACTCGGCCGATGCGGTCATCAGCGCCAGCTCTTCGAGATGGTGCTCCGGCTCGTGCTCGTGCAGGAATGCCGGCTCCCGGTGAAGCCAGCGTCCGACTACGTCGTATGCGGGCAGCAGATCAGCCTGCCAGCGCGTCAGTATGCGCTCGGTGGAGTTCTGGGTGGCTGTGCTGCCAGTGACCTGGGGTTCAGATGACATGGATCTCGCCCGTCTTCCTGGGACAAGACCACAACTCAGGCGTGACTTGCGTCACACTTTGACGGCGCACCCGCGAGCGAATCTAGAGCGTCTTATTTGACGCACAGCGGTCGGCACTCACGTGCGCCTACGCAGGTCAGTACAGCGTTTCGAACGAAATACTTACCATGGAGACGCTCTGCCGACTGAGCTAACGACGCCTATCTTAAGTTATCTGACCTGGGGTTTTACGCTTCCCGGTCACCCTTGCGGGTCGTGCACAGCGGTAGTACAGCGTCGAATCTAGCACTATGGCCAGACTGCAGCGCGCGCCGCCAGCGTTGCAGAGCTTAGCGCACTTCTGCCGTGCCGACGTCTCCACCTAGAGGCGGCCAACCTGTCCCCGCGGAGCATCCCGCGCCTACACCGACAACGGGGCACTCCTAGTCGCGTACCTGACGCGCCAGGGCATGACCACCGCCGCGTGTAGCGTCCGCCGGGAGAACGCTGAGGCCTTCATCGCGGCCGAGCTTGAGCGAACCGCGCCCTCGTCTGCAGCCCGAGGCGTGGATCGCCCCGGTTGAGATGCACCAGCTCCGCACGCTGCCGCGGCACCGGATCAACCTGTCCCCCTCAGCACGCAGCTGCGCAAACCGGATCCATGCGGTCGCCGCTGACCATAGCTATGACCGATAGCCTCGTTCTTGGTGTCTTCATCTCAAAAGAACGCGTCGCCTAAACGCTGGACAAGAAGGGCGGCAACGTTGCCGTCTTGATTCATACGCACCTTATCGCCAACGTAGCATTCGTCATGCCAGGTAGCGGTCGATTATGCCAATGAACTGGCGAGCATTGAACGGCTTCGCGACAGACTCGGCGGCTCCGCTGGCTAGCAGCTCATCGATGACCTCGTCTGAATCGCCGCTGAAGATAACCACCGGGACCGCCGCAGTAGCTGACGCGGACGCGAGCTCTTGCAGGATTTCGCGGCCAGTTGCGTCGGGGAGGCGATTGTCGAGCAGGATGAGGCCCGGCTGCATGTCAATGGCGGCCCGGACGCCGTCACGGCCGTTCATTGCCACATGCAACTCGATCTGAGGGCGACGCCTGAGCAATGCCTCAACCAAGCAGATGTTGCTCTCGTCGTCCTCGATATAAAGCAAGGAATGGTTCATTCGGGACTCCTTCACTGGTTCCTGGGCAGGCCCCTGCGGAAAAGCACTTGCTGCCCGGGGCTCACGCCGCAGTGATCGGCACAGCCGACCGCAGGAACTGCGAAGCCACCCGTGCCGGGAGCCCGCGAGCCTGGACCTGCCTCAGGCAGCGCCGGTCTCACTTGACGTGGTTCACCTGATACACCCCCACCTCGTACGTTATCTAGAGTGATTAGTCGATTACCATATGCTACAGTCACCGTACAGACTGGTCGTCGTCGCCCATGCGTCGTACTCGCGGGCGCCCCGGCAGTAGTCGCGGGAGCATGCCCTTGACCTGCGGCGCAGCGGGTGTATCGGAGGGATGAGAGGAATCAAGCCTCATGACCGGCTGCACCGGCTCCGAGCCGCTGCACTGCGGGCCGCGGCTCCTAAGGTGGCCGGGGCGCATACGAGGCTGGGATCATGATCTCGGGGGGGAGCCGGTACTCGGTTGACATCGCAGCCATCTCGGGCACGCCCGGGCTCTCAGTGGTCCTCGTCGACGAGAACCAGAAGATCATGCTCTGGAATGGCACGGCCGCCGATCTTTTCGGCGTGCCGGCTGCGCAGGCGCTGGGGCAGCCGGTCGGCGACGTCGCGGGCCAGCTGCGCACCGTGACCGGCTCGGGCCGGGAAAGCCTCGCCCCAGTCATCGCCGCGGAGGGCGCGTGGTCCGGCTCGCTGCTCTACGAGCGGCAGGACGGCTCGGAGTTCCTGGTCCAGGCGACCGGACTGCGAGTACCGCTGGAGTGCGGTGCCGGAATCTTGTGGCTGTCGCATCTGCCCGGCAAGGACAGCGATCAGCAGGCGCTGGGCAAGGCACTGGCCCTGGCCGCCGCGGAGCGCCGGCGGCTCACGATGATCGCCGAGGCCGGCAAGCTGTTCGGCTCAAGCCTGGACCTGGACGTGGTCCTCGACCAGGTGGCCACCAAGACGGCGCAGGCCCTGGGGGACTGCTGTCAGATACGCCTGCTCGACGAGTCGGGCGAGTTCCTGCTGCCCACCGCGACGCACCACAACGATGCCCTCCGTACGCAGACGTTCCAAGATTCCGTGCACGGGCGCCCGGCGTCCGTATCCGGGTCATTTGCCGGGAGAGCGCTGCGAACCGGTGAGGCGATCTTGATGGCGCGGCTCGATCCGGCCGACTCCGGGCTGACGGACGACCGAGGCTATATAGCCGCCCGCGCCGAACTACGCAGTTTGATCTTTGCGCCGCTGATCGCCGCGGGCACGGGACTCGGCGTGCTCGTCGTCTTCCGTGATGTGACCGAGGAGCCGTACGACGAGACCGACCTTCAGCTGTGCGTCGACCTGGCTGAGCGGGGCGCCCAGGCCATCTATAACGCCCGGCTGATGGCCGACGTGGTGCACGCCGATGCCGGGCGGGCCGCGGCGCAGGACCGCCTGCGGCACGCCGAGCGGATGGAGAGTCTGGGCCAGCTGGTCGGCGGGATCGCGCACGACTTCAACAACCTGCTGAACGTGATCGCCGGCTTTGCCGACGTGCTCGCGGAGGAGATAGCCGGCCTGGCGGGCGAGGACGCGCGGCTGGGCAGCGTGCTCGGCGACGTCGAGCAGGTCCGCGGCGCGGCGCAGCGGGCGATACGGCTGACCCGCCAGCTGCTGATCTTCGCCCGCAGCGACGTCGTGCACCCCGAAGTACTCAGCCTCAACGACATCATCGCGGGCCTGGATCAACTGCTGCGCCGCACCCTCGGCGAGCACATCACCCTGAACACCGCACCCGCCGATAGCCTGTGGCCAGTCAAGGCGGACGCCGGCCAGCTCGAGCAGGTCCTGGTCAACCTTGCGGTCAACGCCCGCGACGCGATGCCCGGCGGCGGGAAGCTCACGATCGACACCGCGAACATCACCGTGGACGAGACCTACGCAGACAGCCGGCCGGGCCTCAAGCCAGGCCACTACGCCCGGCTGCGGGTCTCCGACACCGGCACCGGCATGCCCCCCGAGGTACTCGCCCGCGTGTTCGAGCCGTTCTTCACCACCAAGCCGGCGGGCAAAGGCACCGGGCTCGGCCTCGCGACGTTCTACGGCATCATCACCGGAGCCGGCGGCTATCCTCAGATCTACTCCGAGCCCGGGTTCGGCACCACCATCACCGGCCTGCTGCCCGCCACCGGCGAGAAAGCGGCCAGATCCGAGGCACCACCCGCCGAAACCCCCCGCGGCCGCGGCGAGACGATCCTGCTCGTCGAGGACGAAACCAGCTTGCGAGAGCTGGCCAGCCGCATCCTGACCGAGAACGGGTACCAGGTCCGCGCCGCTCTCACCGCGGCAGAGGCACCGAGCATCGCAGCCGACACCGGGTACCCCATCGACCTGCTGCTCACCGATGTGGTCATGCCCGAGATGCTCGGCAACGAGGTAGCCAGGCGGGTGCACGCCGTTCGCCCCGCCCTGCCCGTCCTGTACATGTCCGGATACGCCCAGCCGATCCTGGACACCCACGGCGCCTTCGCCAAGCAGATCGACCTCCTGGAGAAACCATTCACCGAGGCCACCCTGCTCACCCGCGTCCGCCGCGCTATCGACAACGCCGCCCATCCCGCCGCCCCCGCTGGCCAGACATGACTACTTCATCATGCCTTCCAGCAAGCCGCGCTACGGGCAGGACGCGACGACGGCTCTGCCGGGGCCTCGTCCGGGCGGGCTGCCGCTGGTAATGGCATTGCATGGCGCGGTTCGCTAGTGGCGTCTTCGCCAGTTAGCGCTCTGCGTCTTCCACGAGGGATGTCTGCCCGATCCTTGCGGCCGATGCCGACCAGTTCGTCGGACGATCCGGCGTCGCTCCGGACTAGGCGACGATCGTGAGTGGGGCGCCAGCTCTTCCAGATGGTGCTCTGGCTCGTGCTCGTGCAGGAATGCCGGCTCCCGGTGAAGCCAGCAGCCGACCACGTCATACACGGGCAGTTGGTCAGCCTGCCAGCGCGTAGTATGCGCTCAGTGGAGTTCTGGGTGGCTGTGCTGCTGGTGACCTTGGGTCCAGAAGACATGGATCTCGCCCGTCTTCCCGCGACAAGACCACAACTCAGACGTGACGTGCATCACACTTTGACGGCGCACCCGCAAGCGGAATCCAGAGCGTCTTATTTGACGCACAGCGGTCGGCGCTTACGTGCACCTTCGCAGGTCAGTACAGCGATTCGAACGGAATACTTACCATGGAGACGCTCTGCCGACTGAGCTAACGGGGCCTGCATTTAGGTGTCTGAGCTGGGGTTTTATGATTCCCGGTCACCCCTGCGGGTCGTGCACACCGGTCGTACAGCGTTGAATCTAGCACCTCGGCCAGACCGCACCACACGCCACCAGCGCTGGAGAGCTTAGCGTAATTCCGCCGTCCTGGCGTCTCCACCTGGAGACGGCCAATCTCGCCGCGGACCATCACCCCTGCACCAACAGCGGGACGCTCTTCGTCGCGTTCCTGGCCCGCCAGGGCATGCCGATCGCCGCGCGCAGCATCCGCCGCGAGCACGTCGAGGCGTTCATCGCGGCCGAGCTTGAGCGCACCGCGCCCTCGTCTGCCGCGACCCGGCTGTTCCTGGACACCGGGATGCGGCTGGAGGGCATGGCCGGCCTCCGTTTCAGCGCCGGTGATCCCGAGGCGTCCGACATGGACCTGCGGGTGGTGCGGATCACCGCGAAGGGACGGCGCGAGCTGGTCCTGCCGATTGGCACCAAGTCTGCCCGGGACATTGACCGGTACATCCGCGTGCGCGCCGGTCATCCGCGCGCGGCCGACGCGTGGCTGTGGCTCGGCACGAAGGGCCGGCTCACGGCGAGCGGCGTCTGTCAGATGATCAAGGACCGGGGGGCTGCGGTCGGGCTTCCTGATCTGCATCCGCTGCGGCACACGTTCTCGCATGACTGGCTGGCCAATGGCGGGTCCGAGGGTGATCTGATGCGGCTGGCAGGGTGGAGGTCTCGCGCCATGCTCACGCGGCATGCGGCCAGCGCGGCCGATGAACGCGCACGTGATGCCCATCGGCGCCTATCTCCCGGCGATCGTTTTTAACTATGGCTCTTGTTACGTCCTGAACTCGCTCAGGAGGCTCAGCTGTAGGTTCTCATCTCTGATGTCGCTTTCTCACTGCTGCGGCGCTTGTCCGGCCGGTCACAGACCTGTTCGCGGCGCACGATGCGGGAACCGCCGTCACGGCCATCGCACGAGGCGAGCAGTTCCAGGCGGCGCGGCTGGGCGCGGCCCGGCGCGGCGCAGGGCAAGGGCGACGATGAACAGCCAGGAGGTCTGGATCGATGAGGTCAGCCGCTCGGCCAGGCCCAGGACGCTGCCGTCGCGGGTCTCGATGAACAGCCAGCCGAGCAGGGCAACGAAGACGGCGGTTACGGTGGTGGAGCCGTAGACGCTCAGGATCAGCGGCCGCGGCGAGGCGCGCCGGGCGGCGAAGGCGGGCCACACGGCTGTCGTGACCGCGCCGAGCACGGTCCAGGCGAGGTGCCGCGGGGTCGCGCCGCTGGCAGGTTCGGGGGACGCGGCGATGCCGATGCCGGCCAGGCCCGCCACTATCAGCAGGCCGCGGGCGGGGGCCCGGACACCGGCCAGGCCCGCAGCTGTGACGAGATAGCAGCAGCCGACCAGGAAGATGCCGCCGGTCATGATCCACCGGTCGGTTCCGGCCTGGCCGGCCATCACGCTGATCGTCTTGCGCATCGGGCTGTAGGAGGCTGGCTGGAAGATGCCGGCAATGAGGTAGGCCCCGGTCAGCAGAATCGGCACCAGGCCGGCCGAAATAATTGCCCACTGGTGGACTGCCAGGCTGGAGCGCGCCGGCCAGGCCGCCGGGATCGGCAGCCGGCGCGCCCGCCAGTGGGCGGTGCTCATCGCGGGCGACCCGGCTCAGGCCGGCGATCTGGCTTCGGTGAATCAGGCGATGAGAACACGTCCGTTACTCCCCTAGGTCATCAGGCGCGAGGCCCGGCCGGTTCTGCCCATCACCGCGGCGGTGCGCTCGGGGGGCTGTCGGCTCGGCCGGGCCGCGTTCCGCGGTTACCCGGCCTTGAGCGTCTCGGCGCTCGCTTCGTCCCCAGCCGGCCTGGCCGGCGGGGTGTGGCCGCCGGCCAGGTCGGCGCGCTTGACCCGGATGGCGGCAATCGTCACGATCAGGGCGATCAGCATGATCCCTGCTGCTACCTCGAACCCGCGGCCGAAGCCGACCGACAGCGCGTGGTCGGTGATAGCCGTCTGGACCTGCGCGGCGGTGCCGGCCAGCGGGTGGCCCGCCTTGGCGGCGGCCGCGGCGGCGGCCGCCGAGCTGCGGGCCGTGTTGGCCACGACGGTCCAGGCCACGGTGCCGAGCAGCGCTAGCCCGATCGCGCCGCCGACCTGCTGGCCGACGTTGCGCAGGCTGGAGGCCAGGCCGGCATCCCGCTCGTCCACCTTGTTCATGGCGACCAGGGTCAGCGGCATGGACAGCATGCCCAGGCCTGCCCCGGTGACCAGCATCGGGCCGAGCAGGCCGCCGCCGTAGGTGCTGTGCTCGCTGATCCGCGACAGCCAGAACAACCCGCCTGCGCTGACCGCCGATCCGGCCAGCAGCAGCGGCCGTGCGCCGATCCGGGGGACCAGCTTGACGCTGACCACGACCATCACCATGACGGCGGCCACCATCGGCAGGTAGCCGATCCCGGTCTTCAGCGCGCTGTAGTGCCAGACGGTCTGCACGAAGATGGTCAGGAAGAAGAACATGCCGAACTGCGCCGTGCCGACGAACAGCAGGATCAGGTTGGCGGCGGACAGGTCCCGGTTGCGGAAGATCCGCAGCGGCATCAGCGCGTGCGGGCTGCGCGCCTCGATGACGATGAACGCAGCCAGCAGCGCCACCGCGGCGGTCAGCGAGACGATGACCTTGGTGTCGCCCCAGTGCGAGACGCCGTTCTGGCTGGTCGCCGCGCTGGTCAGGCCGTAGACCAGCGCCGCCAGGCCGAGCGTGCTGGTGATCGCGCCGGGGAAGTCGAACCTGCCGCGCCTGCGCGGCGACTCGGTCAGTACCCGCGGCGCGATGAGGGCGGCCGCGATCCCGATGGGCACGTTGACGAACATCACCCAGCGCCAGGACAGGTAGGTGGTCAGCAGGCCGCCGGCCAACAGGCCGGCCGCGGCGCCGCCCATGCTCATCGCGGAGTAGACGCCCATCGCCCGGGTGCGCGGCGGCCCCTGCGGGAAGGTGGTGCTGATAAGGGCCAGCGCCGACGGGGCGATGACCGCGGCGCCGGCACCCTGCACCGCACGGGCCGCGAGCAGCCAGACCTGGGTGGTCGCGAAACCGCCGAGCAGCGAGGCCGCCGAGAACAGGATCATGCCGGCGATGAATACTCTCCGCCGGCCGAGGATGTCGCCGGCCCGGCCGCCGAGCAGCAGCAGGCCGCCGAAGGCGAGGGTGTAGCCGTTGACCACCCACTCCAGGCCGGTGCCGGAGAAACCGAGGGCGTCCTGGATATGCGGCAGGGCAACGTTCACGATCGTCGCGTCGAGTACCACCATCAGCTGTGCGGTGGCGATGACGAACAGGGCGAGGCCGAGATGACGCCGGACGGGGCCGGCGTCCGCGCCGCCTCCGGCGGCGCGCCCAGTCGCGGGCTGTGCAGCGCCCCGCAGGGGCGAACTTTTCGCGTCAGTGCTCATGAGGACTCCAATCTGATCGATACACTGCATCAATTTGGAGACACTGTATCACGACTGGAGACGGTGTATCATAGAGCCATGGCACCCACCTCACCTGACCGGCATCCCGGCACGTCGGGCCCCGCCCACGGGCCGGCGCCGGCCGGGCTGATCTGGACCCGGCCCCCGAAGGAAAAGCGCGAGCGCCCGACCAGGGAGGCGATCGTCGCGGCCGCGACCGACCTGGCCGACACCCACGGACTCGACGCCGTGTCGATCCGCCGGGTCGCCGCGGCGCTGCAGACCCGGCCGATGGACCTCTACGGCTACTTCGCCCGCAAGGACGAGCTGATCGACCTGATGGTGGACGAGGTCGTCGCCGGTGCAGTGCTCGAGGAGATCCCCCGTGACTGGCGCGGCGCGCTGTCTGCCATCGCCCGCGCCCTGCGCGCGGTGTGCCTGGCCCACCCCTGGATGGTCACCGCCGCCGGGCGGCAGGCCCTGCTCGGGCCCAACGTCATGCGCCACGTCGAGCAGTCGCTCCAAGCGACCGCCGCGCTCGGCCTCGACCCGGCGAAACGACTAGCCATCTGGCGCGCCGTGGACTCCTACACCATGGGCCACGCCCACCTCAGCCCCGGCCGGGATCAAAGCGACGGCAGCACCGAAAATGACCCCGGCCGGCGAGCCGCGGCCGAGGCATACCTGCAGGACCTCGCCGACTCGGGCAATTTCCCCAACCTCGCCGGCATCGGCGCCGCGGGCTTGCTGCACAACGAGTACGACGAGCTCACCTTCGAGACCGGGCTTAACTGGCTCCTCACCGGCATCGCCGCAGAACGCCAGGAAGCATCACCGTGACCGGCGAGTAGCTGTGACCGACGTCCGGATCAGGCCCTAGTCAAAGGGGGCACTTCACCTCGCCGCCCCTGGCCGCCTGCAGGAGCAGGTTGTAGAGCACCTCGCGCTGGGTGTCATCGAGCGCTCCGAGCACCTCGTTGTCAACCGCCGCGAGTGCGCACTCGGCCTCCGCGAGTCGCTTCGCACCGGATTCGGTGAGCACCACGACGTGGCGGCGGCGATCCTCGGGCGAGCGCCGTCGCTCGATCAGATCTTTTTCGGCGGAGCGGCACCTCCTGAGGTATTTTCGGCGTGTCATTCATGACAGTGTTCAAGGCAGGCGGACCGGGCCGCCTGGCCCATTCGCTTGGTGGATCTACGCGCCGGAAAGCGTGGTAACCGGCTGCGGCGCTGCAATTGGCGCGGCTGAACCGGACGATAATCAAGTCACCGTCGCTCAGGCCGGCCATCTGGCTGACCGGCGCAACGAATTTCACCGGCTTGCGGCCAGCCTGTCGATCCGGCACAGGATCATCGCGGTCCTGTCCGCAAGCGCCCGCAGCGGTGACCGCGCCGCACCGCTTTCAAGCTAGCTAACGCCAGGCCACGGCCTTGCACATCCACACATCGGCGAGCCAGCCGGAAACGGGACATGGGACATGGGACATGGGACATGAAAAAAGCGGACGTGCCTGGCGAGCAAGCGCCCGGATCTGTGCCGGGGCGATCACCCTGACGAGCCAGGCGGTCCCTTTGTCAACCGCGCCAGCGGAAAGGCGCGTGATCCCAGACGTCCCCGTGGTGAACAAGGGACTGGTGGACGTTGCCCCGAGGGATCAAAGTGATTCGTATGGCCTACGAACTCGCTCAGGTAAACATCGCCCGACTCGTCGCTCCCCTCGATGCCCCGCGGTTGGCGGACTTCGTGGCCGCCCTCGACCCAGTCAACGCCGAGGCGGACGCCGCCCCCGGTTTCGTGTGGCGGCTGCAGACAGAGGACGGCAACGCCACCGCAGTGCAGGCGTTTGAGTGGGACGTCGCCGCCAGCGCCGGGATCATTGTCAACATGTCGGTCTGGACGAGCGTGCAGACGCTGGGCGCCTTCGTCTACGGCGCCGACCACCGTAAGGTGCTGCGCCGGCGCCGCGAATGGTTCCAGCGCATGACCGGGGCCTACCTGGCGTGCTGGTGGATACCCGCCGGGCACCGCCCCAGCACGGCCGAGGCCGAGGCCGAGGAGCGGGTGCGCCACCTTCGTCAGCATGGTCCGACGCCGTACGCGTTCACGCTTCGCGATCATTACCCGCCGCCCGGGGGCATCGACGCGAAGGCAGCCAGCGGCCCTCACGACTGGTTGTGCCCCGCCTGACTCTCAGCTTGAGCCACTCGGCCGCCACGGTCATCAGCGCCAGCTCTGCGAGATGGTGCTCTGGCTCGTGCTCGTGCAGGAACGCCGGCTCCCGGTGAAGCCAGCTCCTGGCGTCTCCACCTGGAGGCGCCAACCTCTCGCCGCGGACCATCCGCGCCTACACAGATGACGGGGCGCTCCTCGCAGCGTTCCTGGCTCGCGAGGGATGCAAGGGCAAGGGGCTAAGGTCACGATCGCGGGGACCAAGGCCGCGTAGCGGGGAATAGCCGGGTATTTACTGTCTATCTGGTCAGGACCATCAGCATGGGTGGCCCGGGTGAGAAAGGGGACATGCCATGACTCCCGACGACGATCTGCCCGCGGAAGTACGACGGCAAGACGAGGAAGCCGAACTGCAGATAGCTGCGCAGCTAGCCGAGCTGCGCAAGGACACCGGAACGGCGCGCGAGGACGATCTGCCCGCGGAAGTACGACGGCAAGACGAGGAAGCCGAACTGCAGATAGCTGCGCAGCTAGCCGAGCTGCGCAAGGATGAGCACGGATGAGGATGCCGCGGCCCGCCAGACGACGGTGGAGCGATCTCAGCGAGCGGACCCGCAGGCTGTTCATCACCGCGGCCGTTGCCGGGCATTAGAGCTCGATGCGTGAGCCCATGATGACAGTGCGGTCACGGGGAAGGTGGAAATACTCGGCGGCGTCGGCGGTGATCCGTGAGGTGGTGACGAACAGGCGTTTTCGCCACTGGTTCATGCCTGGTGTCGTGCCCCGGCACAGCTCGATGGTCGACAGGAAGTAGGACAGCTTGTTGCTGTCGAGGGGGCATTCGATCCCGGCCTTGCGGATCAGCGGCAGGAGCCCGGGGACGTCCGGTTGGTCCGCGTAGCCGAAGCGGGCGGTGAGGTGGGTGATCCGGTCGTGTCTATAGCCCAGCATCTGGACGGTCAGCCGGTCGGCGTCCGGGACGTGCGGTACGGGCATGGTTTCGATCGCGAGGATGATCACGTGCTCGTGCAGGATCTTGTTGTGTTCGACGTTCGCGCGCAGCGCCAGCGGGGCTGTGGCCTTGCCGCGGTTGAGGAACACAGCGGTCCCGGGCACCCGGGGCAGCCGCGGCTCGATGGCATGGATCTGGTCGATGAACGCCCCAAGCGGCCCCTCGTCAAGCTGGCGCTGGCGGGTGACCAGTGCGCGGCCCTTCTGCCAGGTGGTGAGGACCGTGAACACCGCGACGGCGATGACCAGCGGAAGCCAGGCGCCATGGACGAGCTTGGTCAGGTTGGCGGCGAAGAAGAGCAGGTCAACCGTCAGGAGCGCGGCCGCGGCAGGCACGACCATCCACAGTGGCTTGCGCCAGTGCTGACGGGCGATATAGAAGAACAGCAGCGTGGTGATGGTGATCGTGCCGGTCACTGCCATGCCGAACGCGTAGGCCAGCGCGTCTGCGGTCTTGAACGTGACGACGAGCGTGAGGACCGAGACCATCAGCGCCCAGTTGATCCACGGGACGTAGATCTGGCCCATCTTCTCTTCGGAGGTATACGCGACGCGCAGCCGCGGAAGATAGCCGATCTGGGCGGCCTGCTGGGTAAGCGAGAAAGCGCCCGTGATTACCGCCTGCGAGGCGATGACCGTCGCCGCGGTGGCCAGGAGAACCATCGGCAGCCGCGCCCACCCGGGTACCAGCAGGAAAAACGGGCTGGTGACGGCGCTCCGGTCGCCGAGGATCAAGGCGCCTTGTCCCATGTAGCTGAGGATGCAGGCGGGGAAAACCAGGATCAGCCAGATGCGCGTAATCGGCGCGCGGCCGAAGTGCCCCATGTCCGCGTACAGCGCCTCGGCTCCGGTGACGGCCAGGACCACGGCGGCCAGCGAGAAGAACGCGGTGGCGAAATGCCCGGCCAGGAAGCCAACGGCGTAACTGGGTGACAGCGCTTTGAGGATCGCGGGGTGGGCGGCGATACCGCGGACCCCGATCACGCCGATCGCGGTGAACCAAAGGCACATGACCGGCCCGAACACGCGTCCCACCGCGCCGCTGCCCAATCGCTGAAGGACAAACAGGATGACGATGATCGCCGCTGTGATCGGGACGACCAGGCTAGCCAGCGACGGCGCGGCGACGTTGAGGCCCTCGACCGCGGAAAGAACCGAGATCGCCGGCGTGATCACGCTGTCGCCGAAGAACAGCGATGCGCCGAAGATCCCGAGCACCGCAAGCGCCACCACGGTCCGGCGCCCGCCGGGAACTCCTCGTCTGCGGATCAAGGTGATCAACGCCATGATCCCGCCTTCACCGTCGTTGTCGGCGTGCATAACGAGCAAGACGTAGGTGACGGTGACGACGATCGTCACCGACCAGAAGATCAGCGAGACGATCCCGAAAATGCTCTCCGTGGACGCCTGGATCGGATGCGGATCGTGCGGATTGAAGACCGTCTGCTCGGTATACAGCGGGCTCGTGCCGATGTCTCCGAAGACAACCCCGAGAGCACCAACCGCAAGAGCCCACTGGGCGGTATCACGACGGTCCATGCTCATCAGTATTCGCCTTCCCCGCTGGCAAGCAAGGAGGCGTGAGACAGCCGCCGCCTGGCAAGGCGCGGCCTCATGGCAAGAACGCCCGGGAGCAAACGGTCTCGCTTCGCCAGCTCGCGGTCGCGAGTGGGGAATATCGGCCGTCCTGTTCCGGTCTGCCGATGAGGCCTGATGGCGCCGCTATTTGTTGTCGTGCTGCTGCCGACCGGAACCCTCATCCTTGCGGAGCTCGGCTACGTGTACTCGGGGACGCTTCCTTCCGGGAAGACATGTTCGTCAAGGTGACCGACTTCTGGTCCGGATGGGAAGCTGGCACGGTCCCGCCGCATTAGCCGACCGCACAGCCCACCTAGCAGCAGTGCAAATAAAACCTGAGGTTCCAGGATCGGCCGACAGCTGACGTCGCACATAAATGCCAGGTCTGGCGCGTCACGTCGTCCGCGGGCGCGGCGAGACGATCGCTACCGCTGAACAGGAATGGCCAGGGTGCACTCACGCAATTCTGGAGTCACCAGTCTGGTCAGCTCGCCGCTCCCGCACCACAGCCGACTCCTGCCCGTTGACAAGCGTCCCGGCGGGTGTAGGCATTAACACAGCCCAGCGTGGCGGTCGGGGGGGCCTGCACCGTTAGATCTACTTCTGGGAAGGGCACGATTGGCACGACATCTACGAGTGACGCGGCTGGCGGCTGGGCCTGGGCGTCCTGCAGCATCACGGGGTGGCGGCCTGGCCGCTGGGTGCGATGGGGGTGCTAGGTGCGACGGGGGCGGTAGGCGTGATGGGGGTGCTAAGTGTGATGGGGGTAGTGGGCGCGACGGGGGTAGTGGGCGCGACCGGGGTAGTGGGCGCGACCGGGGTAGTGGGCGCGACCGGGGTAGTGGGCGCGACCGGGGTAGTGGGCGGCACGGGGGTAGTGGGCGGCACGGGGGTAGTGGGCGCGACGGGGGTAGTGGGCGCGACCGGGGTAGTGGGCGCGACGGGGGTAGTGGGCGCGACGGGGGTGCTGGGCGCGGTGAGGAGGTTGCCGGGCGTGCCGCCGGTGTTGCCGGGCGTGCGGCCGGTGTTACCGGACCCGTGGGATGCGGGGACCGGGGGGTGGTGGTTGGTCGTCGAGGTTGGGGTGGACAGCGCACGGTAGGCGGCGGTTCCGCCGCCGGCGAGGGCGACGAGCACGAGCGCGAGCACGCCAATCACCAGCGGGAGTCGGCGCTGGGGCGGATGTGTGGGCGACTGGTCGTCGGATGGTTGGCGCGGGAGCTGTCCGGGGTAGCCGTCGGCATCGTGCGCGAGGCTGCTAGCGCTGGGTCTGCGCCACCAGCGCAGCCTGCCGAGCCGGTCGCCGGCTGGGGCCGCCAACGCGGGGGCGGCGGCACCGGCGGCCAGAGGCAGTACGGGCGCGGATTCCTCGGCGAGCGTGGCTTTGTCGGCGGGGGGCGGAGTGAGGCGACCCAGCGCTGTCGCCGCGATGGCCGCGGCGCCGACCCCGGTCCTATCGGCGCCCACCGCGGCGGCGCCGAGGGCGATGGCGTGCTTGGGGTGGGTGTCGACGGAGGTCGGGCGTCCGAGTTCTGCGGAGACCAGGTGAGCGACCATGGGAATGCGCGAGGAACCGCCGACGAGCAGCACAGTGTGGAGCTGGGAGGGATCGATCTGGGCAGACTGCAGCGCCCGGCGCAGGGAGGCGATGGTGGCGCCGATCGCCGGGCGGATCATTTTTTCGAACTCGCCGCGAGTCAGGCGGACCTCGGTTTGCAGCTCGGGCAGCAGCACCGGAATGGTGGTTTCGGTGTCCGCGGACAGGGTTTCCTTGGCGGTGACGCACTCGTGGCGCAGCCGGATGGCGGCGCTGGTGGCTCGAGGATCGGCCGGGTCGAGGCGGGAGACTGCGCCGTCGAGGGTTTGGTCTACGTGGGTGAACACGGCCTCGTCGAAGTCGATGCCGCCGAGTCCCTCGATGCCTTCCGGACGTCCGAGGATGTCGAAGCCGTGCTCGGTGGTGCGCAGAACGGTCGCGTCGAACGTGCCCCCGCCGAGGTCGTAGACCGCGACCAGCGCGCCAGGGTCGAGGCGATCGTTGCGGGCGTAGTGCGCGGCGGCGGCCTCGGGCTCCGTGAGCATTTGGACCTCGCCAAGTCCGGCCATCTCGGGGACCTGGGCGAAGAGTTCGCGTTTGTAGGGTCCCCAGTTCGCCGGGTGGGTCAGGGTGACCATACTGGGTTGGCCGCCCTCACGGTCGCTGATGACGTCGACAACGTCGCGTAGTTGGTGGGCGATCAGCGCGGTAGCCGGGTGTGGCGCCCCGCCAAGGATCACCGGCATCGGGTCGCCGAAGCGACGCTTAACCGCGCGAGCGACCCGGTCGGGCTCGGCCGCGGCCCGACGCTCGGCGACCTCGCCGGTCAGGACGGTGCCGTCGTCGCGGATCAGCACGACCGAGGGGACGGCATCGGTGTGGTCGCCCAGGGTGGCCATTTCGATCCGCCCGTCACGGGCCACGGCGGCGGCGGTGAAGGTGGTTCCTAGGTCGACACCCAGCCCGTAATTCATCGGAATCTCTTCTTTCTGCCCGTGTTCGGATCAATGGATGACGGTGGTGCCGGGGTCGTGCCCGGACGGCGTGTGTGCCGGGCCCGCCGAGGAGTCAGGGTCAGCCCCGCTTGCCTCTTCGTGCTCACCGACGCTGGGGGCGTCGGCGCTGAGCCCGGGCTCGGTCGGGTCGACGGCGGCCAGGGCGACGCCGGCGTGGGCGCCGGGTTCGTCGAGACCGGGCTCGTCGAGACCGGGCTGGTCATGGCCGGCGAACGCGGCGCCCTCGTGCGAGTCCGGTGTCGGCGCGTCGGCCGCTGGCTCCGTCGTCGGATGCTCGAACGGCCTTGAGGCCACCGAGCCGGACGCGGAGTCGAACGCCCCGGCTGCCGGGTGCTGCGCCGGGACCGGATCGTTCGGGAAGTGTCCCGCCGGAGTGGCACCCCGACCGGGCTCTGCCGACCCACCGCGCAGACCGGCGAAGGCGCCTGGCGAGTCCGGCTCGTGGCCCGGCGTCGGGCCGCCGGCCGTCGTCGCGGCGACGCCCAGGCTGGTGACCAGCGGCGGCGGTGTGGGCATCACCGGAGCCGCGGGGAAGGTTTCCGGCGGCGTCGACGGTGCTGCCCCCACCTGAGATGACGCTGCCGTGGAGGCCGCCGACGAAGTCATCGACCCGGCGGTGCCGTGCACGGCGCCGCCGTCGCTCTGCCCGCTCGTTTCTTTTGCTTGGGTGGGGGGGCCGCCGGGTGTTTCAGCGTTTGCCGGCCAGCCCGGTTCCTCGCCGGGCGGCGGAAGCACACCCGCCGAGACCACTTCGGTCTGGTCGCTGGTGGTGGCGCCGGTCTCGATTTCCGTCAGCGAGGCATCGTCGTGCCCGTCGGCGTTGGGATCATGACCTATCTGCACGCTCTCGGTCTGAGTGGCGGTGACTTCGTTGTGGCCGTCACCGCCGGAGCCGGCCGTTACGCTGATGGTGTTGTCGGCCTGGGTGACCGAGAAGCTGCCGTCCGGGTGCTCCACGACCTGGACGCGGTCGGTTTCGTGAATTACCAGGTCGGTTTCCTGGCCCGGTGGGTCGGGCACCACCGTGTGGTAGTTTTCGCGGAACACGTAGGCGTGGCCGTGCTCGTCGCGGACCACGACGTACTCGACTGCATCGACGCTGTACATGCCGTCGGCGCCCTCGTGGACGACCACGTCCTGGTACATCTCGATGGTCAGCCCGTCGTGTCCTCCCTCAGCGCCGTCTTCCCCGTGCTCGCCGTGCTCGCCGTGCTCGCCGCCGACTGCGCCATGGCCGGGGATCCGCCAGGTGGTGGCAAGGCCGGTGGCGAGATGGCCACCGTCCCCGCTGGTGTGCAGCGTGACCCCACCCTCCGATGTCGAGCCTGGCGGTCCGGGAGCGTGGCCGGAGTCTGAACTGACGGGCGAACCGGTGCCGGGATCCGTGCTGATGTGGTCCGCCGCGAAGGCACCGCCGCCGGGACCTGCGCTGGTGTGGTCCGCACCGGGGTCGCCGTCTCCGGAGTGGGCGAGGTCGACCGGACGTGACGCCGCCTCGGTTCCGCCGATCCCGATGCCGATCCCACCGCCGACGATCCCGGCTGCGGCCGCGGTCTGGGCGGCCCGGCGGGCTATCTGGCCGATGCGGGGTGGGGCGGTGGCGCCGGCGTCAGGGGCGGCGCGCACCCACTGGGGAATCGTCCCGCGGGCGCCATGTTTGGCCGCTTCCCACAGCCGAGCCGGCATGCCTACGGGAGCGCCGCCTGCCGAATCGGCCCGGCCGGGAGAGGTGCTCATGGCAGTATCTCCTCCGCGGCGGGGCGCGGCTCCGAGGTGCCGGCACGCGGGCAGGGCTGGACGCCCAGAACCAGCCCTTCGCAGGTCCGCACCAGAACACGGGCGGCCTCACGGACGTCGCGAGTTGACGAGGGATGCTCGGCGCGGCGTTGCCACTGGACCAGGGCGGCGATTGCGGCGCGGTGCAGTTCGTCGGACGGGCACTGGGGGTCCACGGCGAGGCGGGTGACCGGGGCGGCCCCGTCGCCACCGAGTACGCGGTAGGCAGCGGTCTTTTCGGTGTCGGTGAGCATCAACGCCCCGGCGCGGAGGGTGTCTAGCAGGCGTATCTCGGCGAACTCGTGGGCGCCAGCGGTGATGCGTTCGTATTCGTGGCGCAGGCCGGCAGCGGCGGGCACCGGCCAGCGCTGCAGCACCGCGTCGAGCGCCAGCAACGCCGACCGGGCCTTGAGGACGTCGGCGCGGCCGGCGAAGCGCCCGGTCAGGGCGTCACGTAGCGGGGCGAGGCCGGCGCGGGCCGACAGCTCGCGAGAGAGCGCAGCCGCGGTGGCAGCGACGCCGCTTTGCACCAGTCGCACCGAGAGCCGCAACCCAAAGAACCCGAACCGGTCGAGCAGCGCAGCTCGGCACGCGGGGTCAACGGCGATGTCGGTCTCTGCGCCGGTGAACCGGGCCGCGGTGACCAACAGCCGCTCCAGTTCGGCCTCGTCGGCCCGGGCCAGCGTGGTGATGGCGCGGAACTCGTCTTCGCGCAGGGTCGCCGCGGTCGCGGCCAAGAGCCCGGCTACCGGCAGCACCGTCTGGCACAGGGCTTGCAGCCGTGGGTCTTGCTGGTAGCGGGCCGCTACCCGGGCCGCGCTGTCGAGGGCGTCCACTCGACCGTGCCCGACCTCGTCGGCGCGGCCGAGGACGGCGATGGTGTTGATCGGGCGGCGCTCTGCAGGATCGTTTCGGAAGGTCTCCAGGAACCGGACATCTGAGCCGTGCACGTGACGCATCAGGTAGACCACCGCGTCCACCTCGGCCTGCTCGTCCTCGCCGTCGGTGCCGAGGGTGGACTCTGCCCGCCGGGAGAGCTCCGTGCTGAGCGAGTCCAGCCCGGGGGTGTCCACCAAGGTCATCGTGGACAGCGCCGCGGACGGCCAGTCCACCACCAGGCGGTCGACCTCGTCGGCGCGCAGCCCGCCGAGGCTCACGTCGAGCACGCCGCCCGACGGTCCCGGCGGCAGCGGCCGGGGCGGTCCGGAGCGCGGGTGGGCCATCACCCGGTAGGTGTGCCCGTCGCGGTACCAGGTGACGATGCGGGTGCATTCACCGGCGTCGGTCGCGGCGAGTTCCTGGCCGACCAGCGCGTTGAGCAGGGTCGACTTCCCGGCCTTGATCCGACCGGCGATCGCCACCCGCAGCGGCTCGTCTAGGCGCCTGGCGGCGGCGTGCAACTCAGGCATCGCCGGGCCGCCCTCATACACCTGACCGGCGCGGCGCACCAATGCCCGCACTGCGTCGGCCAGCGGCGATGGACCCGCCGGGGGCCGCGGGGGGCGGGTCACGACCGCACCCGTTGCGGTGGGGCGGCCGGCATCGGGGGCGGAGCCGCGGGCTCGGAACCCGCGCCGGGCGGGTTCCCGGGCGTGGGTGGGGTTTCGGTACGCTGGCGGTGCGCGGCCAGGTCATCCATGCGGGCCCGCAGCGACGCCAGGGTGACCAGGTCGCTGTCGATGCGCTCGCGTTGTGCGCCGGCAGCCTTGGTGTCGGCCACCGAGGCCTGCGCTGCGGCCAGCGCCTCGCTCGCCGAGCGCTGCAGCTCGCTCACCCGGTCGGCGCACGCACTGCGCAGTTCGCGTTGCACGTGGCGGACCGCATCGCGGGAGTCCTTGCCGACCTGCAGATTGAAATCGTCAACAAACCGTCGCACCGCCGCTTTGGCCTCGCCTCGTCGCTGCTCCAGCCGGCGGCGGCGTTCGTCCATGAGCCCGGTGCGGCCCATCAGCACCGCTCCGACCAAACCGAACGGCGCCGGAATCGCCAACGCGGCCAGATGGGTCAACATGGTGAACATCAGAAGTCCGCTGTAGGCCTTCTGGAAAGCCGCCAGGCCCGCGCCCTTGGCCTTCCTGCCCACGAACTTCGAGTCGACGGCGAACCTGCCGATCAGCTCCACCGGGGCCGCGACCTCGCGCACCCTGATGACGTCGGCCTCGGCGACGGCGAAGTGCTCGCTGACGGTCGCGGCGATCTCCTTGGCTCGTCGCACGAAGATCGCATAGTTCTCCAACGCCTCCGCGGCCAGCCGCTGCCGCAACCAGGCCTCGAACTCCTCCCAGTTCTTGGCCGGATCGCCCTCGCTGATGGTGGCCTCGGCTTCGTGCAGCACCGTCCGTGACCGCTCGCGAAGGTCGAAGTCGATGTCCGAGGCGATGTCGGAGAACCCGTCCTGCAGCAGCTGCTGCCATTTGGCGCTGCGCTCCCGCAACGCGTCGGCACGTTGCTTGGCCGTGGTCAACTCGCCGATCAGCGCGTCGGCGGCTTCCGGGTCGATCAGTGCGGCTCGGCGGGCTCGAGCAATGATCTCGAGCTGGTCCACGGCCGAGAGCACGTGTGCCATCACCGCGCCGAGAGCCAGCCGCTCCGAATCCGTGACCACCGCGCCGAGCCGGCTCACCAACGGCGGGAACCCCGACTCGTTATTCATCTCCTGATCGCTGGTCCGGGCCGCCCGCCTGCGTACCTCCGAGGAGAGCGGCAGCACCTCGATCGCGATCCGGCGACGCTCCAGGTGAGCCAGGTCAAGCCGACGAATCTGCTCCCAGTGCGGGTACAGATCGATCTTGCTGAGGATCATGACGACGGTGGGGCACAGGTCCTGCACCGTGGACAGGAACCGCAACTCCGCCGCGGTAAGCTCCTGCGAGGCGTCGCTGACGAACAATACAGCGTGCGACTGGGGCAGCGTGCTCAGTGCCGCCGCGTTCTGGATCGAGCCGAGCCCCCCCACCCCAGGCGTGTCGACGAGCATCAAGCCCGACGACAACAAGGGACGGTCGATACCCACCGTGACCGACCGCAGCCGACGGCAATTGCCGGGGTTACCGGTCTCCGAAGCGTAAGTAGCGATCTGCGACGGGGGGATGGCCTCGGTCCACCCCGCTCCGCCGGAACCTTCGAGTGACTCGAAACTAGCGCTGGCGCAGACCTGCTCGGCGTAGCGCACCTCAGTGGACACCGCGGTCGCGATATCGTCATCCACCGGGCAGATCGGGGCCATGAGCAGCGCATTGACCAGCGAACTCTTGCCTTGTTTAAACTCCCCCACGACGTGGACCATCACGGTCGAATCCGTCAGCAGGCGCCGAGCGCTGGACAGACGCTCGGCGAGATCCTCCCGCTCGTACGCCCGGGTTCCCTGGATCGCCAACTCCAGGGTCTCCAACGCGTGCCGTGCTGCGGCGCTCGGCGCCTGCTGACCGGACATCACAGTTCCTCCCTATCCGAACTACCGGGCCAACTCAGGCCACGTCATACGTGGTGCACATCCTGACCCGGATCGGCGCCGCCGTCGTATCCGGTGTGACCGCCCGCGTCCGCGGTGGCCGCCGAATGGGCATCCTCGAACGATTGCTCCCCACTGGAGCTGTGGTCGGGCTCCTCGTTCACCGCCGTCCCGGCCTCGGCACCGCCTGCGGCGAAGCTCGCCGGGTCAGCACCGTGCGTTTCCGTCGGGACATCGCCGTAAGCACTGGACACCGGCTGCGTATCCTGGATCGCGGGAGGCGGCCCGTGGAACACGGGAGCCTGCGGCGCCTCACCATGGCTTTCGCCGCCGAACCCGCCGTCCTGCCCGCCGTACCCGCCGACGTCGCCGAACGGGGCGTGGGGTATCGGGTGGCTGTAGCCGCCGGGCTCGTGGGGGAACCCGCCGGGCTCGCCGCCGCGGTCGCCGCCGTACCCGCCGCGGTCGCCGCCGTACCCGCCGCGGTCGCCGCCGTACCCGCCGCGGTCACCGCCGTACCCGCCG
>Ga0302311_10001741_pt1 | contig 25272 bp, 23 predicted proteins | sample III_Palsa_N1_3_FD_200449 | JGI IMG/M metagenome (GOLD analysis project Ga0302311, IMG submission 200449) | Peat permafrost microbial communities from Stordalen Mire near Abisko, Sweden - III_Palsa_N1_3 | ecosystem: Environmental > Terrestrial > Soil > Palsa > Peat permafrost | place: Sweden... | reverse complement strand
CGCTTGCCCCGGCGTCGGTCAACAGCTCGCGAATGATGCGCTCCGACTCCCGGTAGTCCCCTTCGCCGAAGTGATGCGCGCGGATTTGTCCGGTCGCGTCGATGAAGTAGTGCGCGGGCCAATACTGGTTATTGAAGCCCTGCCAGATGGCGAAGTCGTTATCGAGCGCCACCGGGTAGGCGACCCCCAGCTGCGCCACTGCGCGGCGCACGTTGGCCGGATCCTTCTCGAAAGCAAATTCCGGCGCATGCACGCCGATGATCACCAGCCCATGATCCTTGTACTTTTCGTACCAGGCTTTCAGATACGGCAGGGTGCGCAAGCAATTGATGCAGGAATAGGTCCAGAAATCGATCAGCACCACCTTGCCCCGCAGGCCCTCGCGCGTGAGCGGCGCAGAATTCAACCAGCCTGTGGCTCCGCTGAGCGACGGAAATTCGCCCTCGAGGGGCAATTGGCCGCCGGCCTTGGCGGCCATCATCCCCCCTGCAGGGGCAGCCGTGGCGCGCGGCGCGATGCGCTCGATGAGCGACTGCTCCAGCCGGTTGGTTCCCGCGAGCGATACGCGCGTCAACACGTCGCTGTCCCAACCGAGTGCAATCACCGCAACGGCGAGCAATACGGCGACACCCAGTCCGCGCCTCACCCATTCCCCGGCGCCGAGCGATCGCTTCAGCGCCGCAAACACCCGCCCGCCCGCCAGGATCGCCACCGCCAGCGAGGTGGCGGCGCCCGCTGCATAGGCGAACAGCAATGTCGTGGTATGCGCATTGGGTCCGGAAATGGCGGCGCCGGTGAGCACTAACCCAAGAATCGGGCCCGCGCACGGAGCCCACAGCAGACCGGTCGCCACTCCCAACAGCAACGAGGGGAGCAGCCCGACGTTGGATTCCTGCCCGGAACCCGCCGGCATCAGACGATTTCCCAGCGCGACGAATGGCCGCGCCATCCAGTCCGCCAAGCGTCTCGACAATAGGGTCGCCGCAAAGGCGCAGAGCAGCACGAGCGCGATTACGCGGCCATATTGATTGACCCGAACCGCCCAGGCGCCGCCGACGGCGGCCAGGCTGGCAATGGCGGCGAAGGTCAGCGCCATCCCGATCAGCATAGGTAAGCCGTTGGTGAGGAATCTCTGTTCCGCGCGCGCAAACACGAACGGCAGCACCGGCAGGATGCAGGGGCTCAAAATGGTCAGCACGCCGCCCAGGAACACCAAAAGCACGAGAATCATATGTTGATAAGACCGGCTCTGGGTCCCTTAAATTACCAGCCCGCGGCATCCAGCAAGCGGAAGGCGAGCACCGAGGGCGCGAGGAACCACGGGACTCCGAAATAATAGGGCCTTGATGCGAACTCAAGACCGTCCAGGGCGGTGCGCCCCTCGGGCAAGCCCAGCATCTGCTGCCCGATGCGCTTGCCATAATAGGTGGCGAGCGGCACGCCCTGGCCGCAATAGCCCATGCAGTAATGAATGCCGTTGCGCTTTCCCAGATGCGGCAGCCGGTCGAAGGTGTACGCGACCCAGCCTGCCCAGGCGTGACTGATGCCTGCCGATTTCAATTGAGGAAATATCCGCGCCATCATCGCCTGCAATCGCGTCACGCAGGCGAGCGGATTTCTCTCGCTCAGCGCGGCCCGGCCGCCGAATATGATGCGCTCGCCGTCCGGCGACGGCCTGAAATACACGACCACGCGCCGCGAGTCGTAGATGTTGCGGCCGTTGGGAATGAGCTCGCGCACGCGTTCCGTTCCCAACGGCTGCGTGGCGATCTGGTAGCTGCCGATGGGAATGACGCGGCGCCGATGCCACGGCGACAGCGGGCCCGAATAGCCGTTGGTCGCGAGCAGCACCTCGCGCGCCTGCACCATGCCGCGCGGCGTCAGCACTTCGAAGCCTCGACGCTCGTTGCGAATGGCGCTGACCGGACAACGGTCGATCACCATGGTGCCGCACTCCCGGGCGCGCCGCAGCAGCGACAGCAGCAGCCGCATGGGATTCACCGAGGCGTCCTCGTGATACACGAGGCCCCCGTGATAGAAGTCGCTGGCGATTTCGCCGCGCTGCTGCGCTCGCGGCACCACGCTGACTTTCCTCTCGAGCCCCGCACACCGCGAGCCGGCTTCCCGCACCATCGCCTTGAAATGCCGCGGGGTATGCGCGCCGTAAAAGCATCCGTTCTCGCGCCAGTCGCAGTCGACTCCCTGCTCGCGCGCCATCGAGCGCAGTTCGGCAACCGCCTGTATTCCCTCGCGGCAAATACCCAATGCGACTTCGGCGCCGTGGCGCGATTTCAAGCTTTCAAAGGCTGGCTTGATGCTGTAGGCAACTTGTCCGCCATTGCGGCTCGAACAGCCGCCGCCCAGCGGCGCGGAATCCAGCACCAGGGTCGATCGCCCGGATGACGCCGTTTCCCGAGCCGCCGACAGGCCCGTATAGCCTGCCCCGACGATCAACACATCGACTTGCGCCGGCAACGCTTGCTCAGCGAGCGGCGGCGCCGCCGCCTCCTGCATCCACAGCGGCGTGGGCGAAATCTCCGGCATTTGCTTAAAGTTCCTTGAGGCCGGCGCGCTGCGCGGCCTTGCCGCGAGTCGCCAGCCACGAGCCCAGCAGGATGAGCGCAAAGGCCGCAATGCCGCCCAATCCCAAGCGCTCGTGCAACACCATGGTGCCGAGCAGCGCTGCCACCGCAGGGTTGATGTAGGTAATCACGGAGGAGCGCGCTGCGCCGGCGTCTCCGATCAGAAAGAACATCAGCAGCATCGCCAAGGCAGTGCAGATCACGCCCAGAATCGCGATCGAACCCTGCGCCACGGCGCTCGGCATATGCTCGGGCAGCGCAAGCAGCGCGGGCACTGCCATCAGCAGCGTCGCGATCAACAAACTCATCGCCAGCGGACCGTACGAATCGAGTCCGCCGAGGTGGCGCTGAATGATCAGCGGACCGGCGGCATAGCCCAAGGTGGCGATCAGCATGCAGCCAACGCCGGCCCAGCCTAGGAAACCGGATATCGTTCCGAAACCCAGCAGAGTGGCCACGCCGATGAAGCCCAGCACCAGCCCCAGTAGGCGCCAAACGCTCAGCTGTTCATGCACCCCGAACCAGCGCGACAGCACTGCAATCCATAGGGGCACCGTGGCGATGAGGATTCCGGTGACCGAGGAGCTGATCCAGCGCTCGCCGAACGAGATCGCCGTGAACGGGATGACGAATTCGACCACGGCAAATGCGCCGATCGCGCCCATGTGGCCGCCCAGAGGCCGCAATGCGCCCCGGCGCCAGGCGATGGGCAGCAGTACCGCGGTGGCGAGCACCAGCCGGCCGAACCCAACCACGAGCGGGGAGAGTTCCTGCACCGCCAGCTTGATGAAGAAATACGGTATGCCCCAGATGACGCCGAGCGCCACGAAGGCCATCCATCCGCGCCAGCTCAAGGGGGAGTCGCGGCCGGCACGGCACACAGCGAGGATCGAATCAGGAACCGCTTGTTGAGCGGCGCCTCGAGCGAGAAGCTCGCGCCGCGCCCGGGAACCACATCCACCATCCACTTGGTATGCGCCCAGCGCCGAAACTGCTCGCGATCCATCCAGAACTCGCAACCGGCGATCTCGCCCACCTTTTCATCCACGCCGCCCAACTTGAACTCGCCCACCTGAAAACACATCGGTGCGCTGCCGTCGCAACAGCCGCCCGACAGGTGGAACATGATTTCCCCGTGCGCCGAGCGCAGCTCTTCGATGAGCTTGCGCGCGGCGGGGGAAACGCTCACGCGGCCCGGGTCCATCGTAATGACGTTGTTCAAGCGCGCGCCGGTCTCTAGAAGAATCCCAGCGCCTTCGTGCCGTAGCTCACCAGCATATTCTTGGTCTGCTGGTAATGATCGAGCATCATCTTGTGAGTTTCTCTGCCGATTCCGGACTTCTTGTAGCCGCCGAACGCCGCATGCGCTGGATACGCATGATAGCAATTGGTCCAAACCCGGCCTGCCTGGATGCCGCGGCCGAAGCGATAGGCCGTGTTCAGATCCCGGGTCCAGATTCCCGCGCCCAGGCCGTACAGCGTGTCGTTGGCGATTTCCAGCGCCTGCTCGGGGGTGTCGAACACCGTGACCGACACAACCGGCCCGAAGATCTCTTCCTGGAACACACGCATCTTGTTGTGCCCCTCGAACACGGTCGGCTTGATGTAGTAGCCGCCCGCAAGATCGCCGGGCAGCTTGGTGGCAGTGCCGCCGGTCAGAACCTTCGCGCCCTCCTTCTTGCCGATGTCGATATATGAAAGGATCTTTTCGAACTGATCGTTCGAGGCCTGCGCGCCGATCTGCGTGCTCATTTCATACGGGTCGCCCTGGCGAATGGTCTCGACCCGCTTCACCGCGCGCTCCATGAAGCGCTCGTAAATGGACTTCTGCACCAGCGCGCGCGATGGGCAGGTGCACACCTCACCCTGATTGAGCGCGAACATCGCGAATCCTTCGAGCGCCTTGTCGACGAATTCGTCATCGTCGCGCATCACATCCGCAAAGAAGATGTTGGGCGACTTGCCGCCCAGTTCCAGCGTCACTGGAATGATGTTCTCCGAGGCGTACTGCATGATCAGCCGGCCGGTGGTGGTTTCTCCGGTGAACGCGATCTTGGCGATGCGCGGATTCGAGGCCAGCGGTTTGCCCGCTTCCAGCCCGAAGCCGTTGACGATATTGAGCACTCCCGGGGGCAGGATGTCCTGAACCAGTTCGGCCAGGACCAGCAGCGACATGGGGGTTTGTTCTGCGGGCTTGATGACCACCGCGTTGCCCGCGGCCAGTGCCGGAGCGAGCTTCCATGCGGCCATCAGGATCGGAAAGTTCCAGGGAATGATCTGTCCGACCACCCCAAGGGGTTCATGGAAATGGTAAGCCACCGTATCGTCGTCGAGCTCACCCAGGGAGCCCTCCTGCGCGCGCACGCAGCTCGCGAAATAGCGAAAGTGATCCACGGTGAGCGGCAAATCCGCCAGGTTGGTCTCGCGTATAGGTTTGCCGTTGTCGTAGGTTTCCACCGCGGCGAGAAACGGCAAATACTGTTCGATTCGATCCGCGACGCGATTCAGGACGCGCGCCCGCTCGGCCACGGCGGTGCGGCCCCACGCGCCCGCTGCCGCATGCGCGGCGTCCACGGCACGCTCGATGTCCTCGGCCTGGGAGCGCGCGATCTTGCAGATCACCTGGCCCGTGGTCGGGGAGATATTGTCGAAATATCCGCCCTTCTGCGGGGCGACCCATTTGCCGCCGATAAAATTCTCGTAACGCGAGCGCAGCGGAATGGTGTGCGCGAGCGTCTTTAGGTGTGCAGCGAAAGAGCTGCTCTCGCGAATGGAATCGGCACCGGACTCAGTGCTCGGCCGAACTTGGGCGGAACTCATGATTCCTCTCCTGTGGTTAGGTTGATCCGAATTGGGGGCGTGAGCATACACCCGCAAGGCGCCGCGTGCCTCAAGCGGCGGCCAGCGCTCCTACATGGGCCACTGCGCTGCTTGCTAAGGCGGACAGGTTATAGCCGCCCTCGAGCATTGACACGATGCGGCGCTGCGAGTGGCGCGCGGCCAACCCCATGAGTTCACGGGTCATCCACGCGTAGTCAGCCTCGATGAGCGCCATTCCGCCGAGCAGATCGTCGCGATGCGCATCGAACCCCGCCGAGATGAGAATCATCTGCGGCTTGAACGCCTCCAGCGCAGGCAGCCAGCGTTGCTGCACCGCCTGTCGCACCGCCTCGCCGCCGCTGCCGGCGGGCATCGGCACGTTGATCATATTGGGCGCGGAGCTGTGGGTGCCGCTATACGGATAAAAGGGATGCTGAAAGAAACTCGCCATCAGCACCCGCTCCTGCCACGCTGGCGCGCTGAATATCTCCTCGGTGCCATTGCCATGGTGAACGTCGAAGTCGATGATCGCGACCCGCTCCAGACCGTGCTTCTCCAGCGCGTAGGCTGCGGCAACCCCGACATTGTTGAATATACAGAAGCCCATGGACCGTTCCGGAGTCGCATGATGGCCACAGGGGCGCACCGCGCAGAAGGCGCTGTCCGCCCGGCCGCTCATCACCTCATCGACCGCCAGAATGCCCGCTCCTGCGGCGCGACGCGCCGCGGGGAGACTATGCGGATTCATCGCCGTGTCCGGATCGAGCTGCACATAGCCGGCGGCCGGTGCGCAGGCAAAGATCTGCTCGACATAGGCAGCATCGTGCACCCTGTTGATGTCGTCGGGGTTGGCCAGCGGCGCTTCCAGACAGCGCAGATCGTCGGATAACCCGGACGCGCGCATCTGCTCGTTGATCGCGCTCAGGCGGCCCGGGCATTCCGGATGGCCGGGTCCCATTTCGTGCCGCAGGCAATCCGCGTGAGTAATGTAGGCAGTGGGCATGTTGTCCTTGAATGGGAGCTTGGCAAAGGCGCCACAGAAAGTCCAACCGCGCCGGCATAAGGCTCAAGCGGCGGTTCCTTGCTCCAAAATCGCTAAAAGCTTAAGTTACCCGTCCCTTGCGCAATCGAATCATGACCGCGCGCCGGAGAGATTGATGTCCGTACCCCGCGAGATGACAGTGATCGAAATTGCGCAGCCCGGCGGCCCGGAACAGCTGAGGGTAGCCGTGCGGCCGGTTCCGCAGCCCGGCGAGGGAGAGGTGCTGATTCGCGTCGTCGCGGCCGGGGTGAACCGGCCCGACATAATGCAGCGCCAGGGCCGTTATCCACCGCCCCCAGGCGCATCCGATCTGCCGGGGCTGGAAATTTCAGGGGAAGTCGTCGCGCTGGGTCCCAATGTTCCCGGCGTTGCGGTCGGCGAGCAGGTCGTCGCCCTGCTGCCGGGCGGCGGATACGCCGGCTACGCCGTCGCGGCCGCACCCCTGTGCCTGCCCGTGCCCTTCGGCGTGAGCATGGTCGAGGCCGCGGCGATACCGGAAACCTATTTCACCGTATGGACCAATCTGTTCGAGCGCGGCGGCTGCAAGGCCGGGGACACCGTGCTGGTTCACGGCGGCACCAGCGGCATCGGCACCACGGCCATACAGCTCGCAACCGCCTGGGGCGCGCGCGTATTCGCAACCGCGGGTTCTGAACTCAAGGCGCGCGCCTGCGAAAAGATCGGCGCCATCCGCGGCATCGACTACCGCACCGAGGACTTCGTCGAGGTGGTGCGCCAGGAGACGGCGGGCAAGGGCGTCGATTTGATCCTCGACATCGTCGCCGGCAGCTACGTGCCGCGCAATCTCGAAGCCGCGGCGGTCGAGGGACGCATCGTGGTCATCTCGCTGCTCGGCGGGTCGCGCGCCGAGGTCAACTTCGGGTTGGTGTTATCCAAGCGCCTGACGATCACCGGATCCACCTTGAGAATTCGCAGCGTAGCCCAGAAGGCGATGGTGGCGGCGGCGGTTCGGAAAAACATCTGGCCGCTGCTCGCCGCGGGCCGCGCGCGTCCCATCATTCACGCCACCTTTCCGCTGGCCGAAGCTTCCGCGGCCCACGCTCTGATGGAAACCTCGAACCACATCGGCAAGATTGTGCTGACCGTGGCGGCCTGAGGTTCGGTGCTAATATCGGCACCCAGCACACAACTACGGGGAGTCATCGTGGCGTCCGACATCGGGATCGCTCAAAAAGCAGTATTGAAACCGATCGGCGAGATCGCCGCGCGCCTAGGCATACCGGCCGACGCCATCGAAAACTACGGTCATTTCAAAGCCAAGATCGCGCTCGACTACATCGATAGCTTGAAGGATCGGCCCGACGGCAAACTGGTGCTGGTCACGGCGTTGAGCCCCACGCCCGCGGGCGAGGGCAAGACCACCACCACGGTCGGCCTCGGCGACGCGCTCAACAAGATCGGCAAGAATGCGGTCATCTGCCTGCGCGAGCCGAGCCTAGGTCCGGTGTTCGGCATGAAGGGCGGCGCGGCCGGCGGCGGCTATGCGCAGGTCGTCCCCATGGAAGACATCAACCTGCATTTCACCGGGGATTTCAGCGCGATCGGGCTGGCGCATAACCTGCTCTCCGCGCTCATCGACAATCATATTTACCATGGCAACGAACTCGGCTTCGACGTGCGGCGCATCGCGTGGAAGCGGGTCATGGACATGAACGATCGCGCCTTGCGCGATATCACCGTGGGCTTGGGCGGCCCGGGCAACGGCTTTCCGCGCCAGGATGGCTTCGACATCGTCGTGGCCTCCGAGGTCATGGCGATCTTCTGCCTCGCCAACAGCCTGGTGGATCTGAAGCAGCGGCTCGGCAACATCGTGGTCGGATATACCCGCGACCTGAAACCGATTCACGCGCGCGACTTGAACGCGCAGGGAGCGATGACGGTGCTGCTCAAGGAGGCGCTGAAGCCAAACCTGGTGCAGACGCTGGAGAATAACCCCGCCTTCATCCACGGTGGTCCCTTCGCCAACATCGCGCACGGCTGCAACTCCGTGCTTGCGACCAAGACCGCCCTGAAGCTGGCCGATTATGTGGTGACCGAAGCCGGGTTCGGCGCCGATTTGGGCGCGGAGAAGTTCATCGATATCAAGTGCCGCAAGTCGGGGCTGCGCCCCTCGGCCGTGGTCATCGTCGCCACCGTGCGCGCGCTGAAATACCACGGCGGCTGCGAGGTCGCGAACCTCAACACCGAAAACCTCGCCGCGCTCGAGCGGGGCATCGCGAACCTGGAGCGGCATGTGCGCAATGTGCGCGATCATTACGGCCTGCCCTGCCTGGTTTCCGTCAATCACTTCACCGCCGACACCGCCGCCGAGCATGCGCTGCTCGCCCGCCAAGTGGCGGCCCTGAACGTCCCGCTGGTGCTTGCGCGCCACTGGGCCGAAGGCGGCGCGGGAGCCACCGACGTCGCCCGCAAGGTGGTCGAACTGGTGGAAGGCGCGAAGTCGAATTTTCGCTTCGTGTACGACGAGCAGCAGTCGCTGTGGGACAAGGTCAAGGCGGTCGCCACCAAGATCTATGGCGCCGCCGATATCAGCGCCGATGCCAAGGTGCGCGCGCGCCTGGCGGAGCTGCAGGCTCGATACGGGCATTACCCGGTCTGCATCGCCAAAACCCAGTACTCGTTTTCCACCGATCCCACCGCGCGCGGCGCGCCCAGCGGCCACATCGTGAACATCCGTGAAGTGCGGCTCGCCGCCGGCGCCGAGTTCATCGTGGCGGTGTGCGGCGATGTCATGACCATGCCGGGCCTGCCGAAAGTGCCCTCCGCCGACAAGATCGACATCGATGCCCAAGGACGCGTGGTGGGACTCTTCTAGTTCCCATGAAGAAGCTTCTGTATCAGCTCGACACGGACGCCCTGCCCGCGGTCTTCGACAACGTCGTCGGCTACGACGGCGGCGCGGATCATGTCTGCGCCTACGGCGGAATCAATGCCGGTAACGTCGGGGCTCTGGTGGAGGGCGCGATCTTCACCCGCGGCCCGAAGGACAAGAAGAACACGGCGCTGTTCATCGGCGGCGGCAACTTGCCGCAGGGACAGGCCGTGCTCGCGGCGGTGCAGAAAAAATTCTTCGGTAAGTTCCGCGTCTCGGTGATGTTCGACTGCAACGGATGCAACACCACGGCGGCGGCGGCGGTCGCCTGGCTGGCGCATGGCCGAAGCCTTGAGGCCAAGCGCGCGGTCGTATTGGGCGGATCGGGGCCCGTGGGCCAGCGCGCCGCCGTGCTGCTCGCGCGCGAAGGCGCGATGGTGTCTATCACCGGCCGCAAGCTCGATGTGGTGCAAGCCGCCTGCGATTCGCTCGAGTCGCGCTTCGGCGTTGCGGTGCGCGCGATCGAAGCGCCGGGCAATCTGGAGCGCGGCGCGGCGATCCAAGGCGCGCACATCGTGCTCGCCACCGGCGCCGCCGGGATCACCTTGCTGGAGGCCAGGCAATGGCAGGACAGCCCGACGCTGGAACTGCTGGCCGACGCCAATGCCTCGCCGCCCGCCGGCATCGAGGGCATCGGCATGAACGATCGCGGCGCGCAGGCGCACGGCAAGATCCTGTTCGGTCCGCTCGGCTTCGGCGCGCTCAAGCTGGCGCTGCACCGCGCCTGCATTGCGCGGCTGTTCGAGCAGAATGACTTGCTGCTCGATGCCGAAGAGATCTACGCCATCGCCAAGACCATGGTGGCGCCGTGATCACGCAAAGCTCCATCGAAGAGTTTCTCGGCAATCTCGCCGGCGCGGCGCCAACCCCGGGGGGCGGCAGCGCGGCGGCCATCATCGGCGCGATGGGCGCGGCTCTGGTGTCCATGGTGTGCAACGTCACTCTCGGCAAGAAGGGCTATGAAGCGGTCGACGCCGAGATGCGCGCGGTGCGCGCCGAAGCCGAGCGGCTGCGGCTGCGCCTGACCGAGATGGTGGCGGAGGATGTTGCCGCCTTCGACAGCCTCATGGCGGCCTATAAGCTGCCCAAAGACAGCGACCCGGAAAAGGCACGGCGCGGCGCGGCGATTCAGGACAGCCTGAGGCGCGCCACCGAGGTGCCGCTGCAGTGCGCGCGCGCCTGCGCCGAAGTGATCGCACTGGCGCGGCGCGCCAGCGAGCACGGCTACCTGAGCGTCATCAGCGACGGCGGGGTCGGCGTGCTCGCGGCGTTCACCGGCCTGCGCAGCGCGGCGCTCAATGTCTACATCAACGCGCCATCGCTCAAGGACCGCGCCTTTGCCGGGCAATCGGTCGCGGAATTGGAGACCTTGGTCGCACACGGCGCGAAAGAATCCGAGTCGGTCTACCAGCTCGTGCGCAACAAGCTGGACAAGTAGACCAGCAACCGCACTGCTATTTAGCCGGTGTGTTCATCGCCAGCAGCTTGGTCAACGCATACACCGCATCCAGGTTTGGACTCGGGGTGTCCGTCAAGCGGGCCATCTCGAGCACCGATCCCAATAGCGCGTCGATCTCGAGCGGTCGCCCGGCCTCGACATCCTGCAGCATGGAGGTCTTGTGGTGGCCGACGCGTTCCGCGCCCGCAATACGCTTCTCCAGCGGCAGGCGAAAAGTCACGCCGAGTTTGCCGGCGATGGTCTGGGCTTCGGACATCATCGCAGCCGCCAGCGCGCGGCTGGGAGGGTACTGGCAGATGCCGGCCAGCGTGGCTCGCGACAGGGCGCTGATGGGATTGAAGGTCATGTTGCCCCACAGCTTCAGCCAGATCTCCGCGCGAATATCCTCGAGCACCGGCGCCTTGAGTCCCGCGCGGATGAAGCACTCGGACACCCGGGTGACGCGCTCGCTGCTGCTGCCGTCCGGCTCGCCCACCGGGAAACGGTCGCCCTCGACGTGCTTGATGACGCCCGGGGCAGGCAGTTCGGTGGCCGGATACACCACGCAGCCGATGACCCGCTCCGCTGGAATATGCCTGCCGATCGCGCCGCTCGGATCGACGCTGCGGATTTGAGTGCCGGCGAGAGCCCCGGCATATCGATGGAAATACCAGTAGGGAATTCCGTTTTGCATCGGCACCACGACGGTCGCGGCGCCGAACAGCTTCGGCACGTCGGCCGCGACCGATTCCATCTGATGCGCCTTCATCGCCAGCAGCACCAGGTCCTGTGGGCCCGCGGCGGCGTAATCGTCGGTGGCTTTGACCGGCGCGACGACCTGGTCACTGCCGTCGGCGAGAATCAGCCGGATGCCGTTCGCCTTCAGCGCCGCCAGATTCTTGCCGCGCGCGACGAAGGTCACGTCCTCGCCCGCATGCGCCAGGCGGTGTCCGATATAGCCCCCGATGGCGCCCACGCCGACAATCCCTATTTTCAATGGGTTACTCCGATTATCTCATGTTATAGATGATATACAGGCGCCTCATGGCCGCGCACATTTATGGTACGCGATTCCTCAATCCCCCGGCGCCGCAGCGCGCCGGCATACCAGCAAGATCTCATCCACCTTCTCCAGGTCCATCATCCCTGCATTGAACTCGAGCGGTTTTTGGAAGCGCAATCCCATGGGCATGAATACCCGGTTGTACCACCACAGCGCGCGCTCGCGATGGTGGATGAGCCACCACATGCCAAGATCGAGCAGGCGCGAGGAGCTCGGCTGCATCCCGAACACGGCGCTCTGCTCCACGGTGAAATGATTCTTCGCCAGCTTCTCCTTGAGGCGCGCCGGCTCGTAACGGCGCTTGTGCCCGACGAAGTCGTCGAACGAAGTCCAGCGCGTCGGATGCAGCGGCACCGACATCAGCAACACCGCACCCACCGCCGCAACGCGCGATAGTTCCGCCAGCGCGCCATCATCGTCATCGACGTGCTCGACGATATCCAGGGCGCACACCAGGTCGAACGCGCGGTCGGGAAACGGCAGGAAGTGCACCTGCCCTAGCGTCACCGATCCGCCACGGTCACGCAGCTTGCCGAGCGCCGGCGCGCTGATGTCGATGAACTGCGTGATCTGCAGCGGCAGGCGCGGCCGCAACCCCGGCGCCACCTCGAGCATCCTGCCCGACTGCGGCTTGATGGACTGCACCAAGGACCAGGTATTGAAACGCTGCGGCTCCACCAGATGAGCGCCGGACCAGAGCGAATCGTAATAGCTGCGATTGGCATCCAGCAGTTCGGCTTCGTTGCGCGCCTGCGAGTCCGGCGCTTTCATTGCGCGCGCTGCCGCAGGTCGGGCAGGAACACGGCGACGATTCCCAGCAGCGGCAGGTAGGCGCAGATCTGGTAGACGAACTCGATGCCCTTGGCGTCCGCGACGCTGCCCAACACCGCGGCGGCGATTCCCCCGACGCCGAAGGCAAAGCCGAAGAACAATCCCGATACCGCGCCGACTCGATGCGGCATCAGCTCCTGCGCGAATACCACGATCGCCGAGAACGCCGAGGCGATGATCAGGCCGATCAGGAACGTCAGAATCACCGTCCAATAAAGGTTCGCGTACGGCAGCGCCAGCGTGAAGGGCGCGGCGCCGAGAATCGACACCCAGATCACCCGCTTGCGGCCGATCCGATCGCCGATGGGGCCGCCGAGCAGCGTGCCGATCGCCACCGCCAGCAGGAAAACAAACAGCAGCAGCTGGGCGGAGCGCACCGATAGCTGGAACTTCGCGATCAGATAGAAGCTGTAGTAGCTGCTTAAGCTAGCCAGATAGAAATACTTCGAAGACACCAGCAACACCAGAATCGCGATGGACCACGCGACGGTGCGTCGCGGCAGCGCGTGCTGGTGGCTTCGTGAAGGTGCGCGGCCGCGCGCGGCGCCGAGATGCGCCTTGTACCAGAGTCCGACCTGCCACAGCACGATGATCGCAAGCAGCGCGCCCAGGCCGAACCAGGCAACGCTCTTCTGGCCGTACGGCAGGATGATCCAGGCGGCAAGCAACGGACCGATCGCGCTGCCGGTGTTGCCGCCGATCTGGAAAATCGACTGGGCCAGTCCGTGCTGGCCGCCGGAGGCGAGCCGGGCGATGCGCGATGACTCGGGATGGAACACCGATGAGCCGCTGCCCACCAGCGCAGCGGCCGCCAGTACCGTGCCGAAGCTGCCGGCCCACGCGAGCGTGATCAGCCCGGCCAAGGTCAGGCACATGCCGGCCGCCAGCGAATAGGGCCGCGGATTTCGATCCGAATACAGCCCGATCAGCGGCTGCAGCAGGGAGGCGGTCACCTGGTAGGTGAGCGTTATCAGGCCGATCTGCGCGAAGTTCAGCGAAAACTCGCCCTTGAACAACGGATACATCGCCAGTAACAGCGACTGCATCGTATCGTTCAGCATATGCGAGAAGCTCAACGCGCCAAGCACCTTGAACTGCGGTTGGCTGGAGGATATTGGCGCGGCTACCGGGTTGTCAGCGATGATCGCCATGCAATTTTCCGTTCATTGACTCCATGCTCATTTCCACTAGCCCGCGGCGCGCCGCTGCTGCCAGAATAGCGCATGATAATGGGTGAAGCAGTTCGAACGGCTGAATCTGCGCGGCCGGCCAGCCGCCACCGCGTACGGCTCGACACCAGCCTTGAATTGCTGCTCGAGCGCGCGCCCGCGGACTCGAGCCCCCGAGTGCTCGCCACGGTGGTGGCGACGGCGGGCTCCACGTATCGCAAGCCCGGTGCGCGCATGCTGATCATGGCCGACGGCAGCCATCTCGGCCTGCTGAGCGGCGGGTGCCTGGAGGCGGACCTGCGGCTGCATGCGCAATCGGTGCTCGACAGCGGCGCCGCGCGCGCGGTCGAGTACGACATGCGCGGCCCCGACGACATACTGTTCGGCATCGGCGCCGGCTGCGAGGGCGCGATGCGCGTCATGCTCGAGCCGGCAGGCGCCGGCAGTCTCGCCGCGGCGGCGCTTGCGGCGGCCGGCCGCGCCACGCGCGCCGGCCATGAGAGCTGGCTTCTGACCGTGCACGATTCTGCGGATCTGGCATTGGGAACTTACGGCGCGGGCGATGCGCTGCCCGCGGTCGCGATCCGCGCCGCGCAGCAAGCGCTGGCCGATGGCGCATCGCGCGCATTCGAGTTCGATGCTCCCGGCCGTAGTCGCAGCTACATTCAATTTCTCGCACCCGCACCGCATCTGCTGATTTGCGGCGGCGGTCCGGACGCGCAGCCGGTGGCGGCCGCAGCGCGCGCCTTGCGCTGGCGCGTGACGGTGGTCGAGCATCGACCCGCCTTTGCCGTCGCCGCGCGTTTTCCCGGCGCCCAGGTGTTGCTCGCGGATGCCGCCGCGCTGCAGTCCGTCATCGCCGTGGACAGCTGCCATGCCGCCGTCGTGATGAGCCACCATCTGGCCTCCGACGCAGCCTATTTGCGCGCACTGAGCGTGGCGGGCGCGCCGGATTATGTCGGGCTGCTTGGGCCCTCCTCGCGCCGCGCACGGCTGGCGGATGAACTCGGCGCCGCGGGCGCAGGATTGCACGGTCGGCTGCGCGGGCCTGTGGGCATGGACCTCGGCGCAGTGACGCCGGAAGGCATTGCGCTCGCCATCGTCAGTCAAATTCACGCATGGCTGGCCGGACGCGATCCCGATCCCCGATTCGCGCCGATCTAGATGCCCATTAAGCGCAGGTGGAGTAGTATGCCGGCTTTCGCGAGCCGGCAATCGCAGTACAACAAGTAGATCGGCCGCGCGGGAGTGGCTCTCTAAATTTTTCCTCTGGACAGAAGTCAGGAGACAGGCATGTTCAAGTTTATTAGGCCGCTGAGCGCCGCCTTTGGCGCCGCGCTATTGGCGGCTTGCGGCGGATCCAGCACGGCAACCTCGACGCCCGCGACCTCCACCGCCCCAGGCACCTTGAGCGAGAATCCGCCGTTTCGCATTGCCTCGCTGAACGCGGCAGCCTTGCAGTCGAACCTGGGCGCCACACCCACCGGCGCGCAGCTGCTCGAGGTCACGGGCAACCCCGCCTGCGGCGTGGACTTCTACTACCTCGAATTCTGGACCAAGGGCGGCAGCGGAGAAACCACCGAATCCTCGGGTGCCCTGATGGTGCCCACCGGTGCCGCGCCTGCCTGCTCCGGACCGCGGCCGATCGTGCTGTATTCGCACGGCACGCAGACCGACAAGGCCTTCAATATCGCCGACATCATCAACACCTCCAACACCGAAGGCGCGGTGATCGCCGCCATGTTTGCCGCGCAAGGCTACATCGTGGTGGCGCCGAACTATGCCGGCTATGACATCTCGACGCTTGGCTACCATCCGTTCCTGGATGCCGCGCAACAGTCCGGCGAGATGATGAACATCCTCACCGCGGCGCGCGCGGCGCTCCCCAAGACCATGACCTCCACCACCAGTGACAACGGCCAGCTGTTCATCACGGGATACTCCGAGGGCGGGCACGTCGCCATGGCGACGCAGCGCGCCATCGAGTCGAGCGGCGGCACCGTGACGGCGGCGGCGCCGATGTCCGGACCCTACGCCCTGGAGGCTTTCGGTGACGCCATCTTCTTCGGCGCGGTCGATCTGGACTCGGTGGTGTTCGCTCCGCTGCTGACCACCAGCTATCAACATGCGTATGGGAATATCTATTCCTCGATCACGGATGTGTACTCCTCGACCTACGCAACCAACATCGCCACGCTGTTGCCGAGCGACACGCCGATCGACACCATCATCGGCGACGGAATGCTGCCGAAAACCGCTCTATTCGACAGCACCACCCCGGTGGTCACGGTTCCGGGCAATCCCACCTTATCCGGCGAGCTGACCGAAGCATTGAGCGTGCCGCCCAATGCGTTCAACCCGCAAAGCGCGAACACGCCGCTGTTCCAAGCCGGCTTCGGCTCGCCGTACTTGATCATCAACAGCTTCCGCGAGAGCTACGCGGTGGAAGCGGCGACGGATCCCGACGGCGCATTCCCCACGCTGACGGCCGGCGCCAAGCTCGCGGCGGAGCCGCCGACGCAGACCTTCCGCTTGGCGCTGTACAAGAATGACCTGCGCAACGGCGGCTGGGCCCCGCAGGTGCCGACACTGCTGTGTGGCGGAGATCAAGACCCCACCGTGTTTTTCCAGGTAAACACGCTGGTCATGCAGGCTTTCTGGAGCGCCCTGCCAGCGGGGCTGGTCACCGTGCTCGATGTCAGCGCCACGCCCGCCGGTCCCTTCGCCCAAGTGCAGGGTGGGTTCCAGGAGAGCCAAGCCCAGGCGCTCGCCTACTACCAGACCGCCGCCGGCGGCGGTATGACGCTCGCGGAGGCGCAGCAAACGATCGTGGAGAACTACCACGTCTCGGTGTTCCCATTCTGCGCGCTCGCAGCCCGCTCCTTTTTCAGCCAATTCTAAGGGTATAGGCCATGATGAATATCAATGTCCGCACACTCGCCGCGCTGCTTGCAGTCGCCGCCCTGTTCTCGTACGCACACAGCGCGCGCGCGGACGAGGATGTCAATAACGCGGTGCGCCTCGGGCTCTATGCGGTGTTTTATCACACCAGCGCCGATGATCTGAGCGGTCCCTATGTGCCCCCCGGCGTCAATTTGAAGGAACAGAATCTGCAAACCCTGTACTTCGGATACGTACGGCGTCTGTGGTGGCATTTCGACGCGGAGTTCGTCTTGGGTTATCCTCCCTTGAGCAAGACCATTGGGCAGGGTCCCGCGACCTTAGGATCTGTGCCGTACAACGGGCAAACGATTTCCACAGCGCGCTGGATTGCGCCCACGTTGCTGCTCGAGTACCGGCTGCTCCGGGAAGACTCGCCGTTTCAGCCGTATATCGGCGCCGGGGTCAACTACACCACTTTCTATGATCGGAATTCCACCGCGGCAGGCGATGCCGCCACCGGCGGCCCGACCAAAATCTCGCTAAGCTCCTCGGTCGGACCGGCGGGCACTGTCGGCTTTACCTACAAGCTGGCCGAGCATTGGGAGTTTGACGCCTCGTATTCGATCGCCAAGGTCGACACGCATCTCTCGGCCGACACCGCTGGTGTGATCCGCACGACCAACATCAGTTTCGGGCCGCAGGCATTGATTATCGCGCTCGGTTACATGTTCTGAACTTGCTCCGCCGGAACGGCGAGGGCCGTCCGGTCCGGCGCGACAGCCGCGGCATCGAGGCCGAGCCGGGCCAGATCCTCAGGCACCGCGCGTCGCGCGATCAGCGCGGCGGCCAGGCGGCCCGCGGCCGGCGCGGTTTGGATGCCGTAGCCGCCCTGGCCCGCCAGCCAGAAAAAGCCTTCGGCTTTCGAGGTGAATCCGATCACCGGCACGCGATCCGCAGCGAAGCTGCGCAGCCCGGCCCATTTGCGTTGAATGCGGCGAATTTCCAGAACGGTTGCCGCCTCGACGCGCTCGACGGCGAGCGCAACGTCGAGTTCTTCCGGCTGCGCGTCGCCCGCGGCGGCCAGCGTTTCCTCCGCCAACGAGATCAAGATGCGCCCGGCATCCGGCTTCCAGTAGAACTGCTCGTCGATGTCGGCCGTCATCGGCGAGGCACGCAATCCTGGTAGATCGGGAGCATCGACCGTGAAGGCGGTGCGCCGGAACGGCTGGATGCCGCATCCGCCGACCCCGGCCATCGAGCCCATGGCATCTGCCCATGCGCCCGCCGCATTCACCACCACCGGCGCAGCGAAGGTCCCGCGCGGCGTCTCGGCCTGCCACAGGCCCGCGATGAACTGCAACCGCTGCACCGGCGCGTCGGTCACCAGCCGACCGCGGGCGCGCACGATGCGCAGGTAGCCGCTGTGCAGCGCGTGCACGTCGATGTCCAGACAGCCCGGCTCGAGGGCGGCGGCGGCGGCGTAGCCGGGGCGCAGCAGCGGTGAGAGTTCGCAAACGCGCGCAATGGGAACCCATTCGACCGCCGGTGCGACATCCGGCAGGGTTGCGAAGCGCTCGAGCTCGGCCACCCGGTCGCTCCTCGCCACGAACAGATAGCCGCGCGGACTGACCAGTGGCACCTCCGTGAAACCCGCCGGCGGAGAACAGTAGAACTCGCGGCTCGCCCGCGTCAGCACACGCACCTGTTCGGGCCCGTAGATCTCGGAGTAAATCGCCGCGGAACGTCCCGTGGAGTGATAGCCCGGCTGCGCTTCCTGCTCCAGGATCGCCACTCTGCGCTCGGGCGCGAGATTCGCCGCGGCCGAGGCGCCGGCAATTCCGGCTCCGATCACCACTACGTCGAATTGCTCCATCTAAGGGACCGGGTCGCGGTGCACGGGATCGATCCAGTAGACCTCTTCCACGCGTTCGGCTGCATCGATGTTCAGATTGACCACGACGGATTCGTTGTCGCTGCGCACCAGCACGCATTCGAGCGGCGTATCGCTCAGGGCGTTGATTTCTTGGTGAGGCACATAGGGCGGCACGAATATAAAATCGCCGGCCTCGGCTGTGGCGACAAACTCCAGGCGCTCTCCCCAGCGCATTCGCGCAGCGCCGCGCACCACATAGATCACGCTCTCCAGCGCGCCGTGGTGATGCGCGCCGGTCCTGGCATTTGGATTGATGAGCACCGTGCCGGCCCACAGCTTTTGCGAGCCCACGCGGGCGAAATTTATCGCCGCCGCGCGCAGCATGCCGGGAGTCTGCGCAGTATTGGAGTCCAGCCGATCGCTCTTGATCACCTTGACCCCGTCGGTCCGCCAGTCACGCCGCTCAGTATCTGCCACACGCCTTCTCCTTCAGGCAAACACTAATGGATTCGCGCGTCTCATGCCATACTCTCATTCCCATGACATCGGCAATCGAACCTGCGGCGTCCGTGGCGCAGCGCTCGCGCGGCGGTTTTCTGCGCGACATGGCGCTCTGGGCCATCATCGCCCCGTTCGCTGCGCTGGCGGTGCTGATCGGAGCCGCGCTCGGGCTGCAGGGATACTACGTGGGCCTGATCGCGCTGGCGGTTGCGGCCAGCGTATTCGCGGCGGTTCATCATGCCGAGGTGGTCGCGCACCGAATCGGCGAGCCGTTCGGCACCTTGGTGCTGGCTCTGTCGGTGACGTTGATCGAAGTGGCCCTGGTGGTCTCCCTGATGATCGCCGGCGGAGCGCAAGCCGAGGCGCTGGCGCGCGACACGGTGTTTGCGGCCGTGATGATCATCCTGACCGGAATCGTCGGGCTCAGCTTGACTCTGGGCGGCCTGAAGCACCGCGAACAAGTGTTCCGCCTGGAAGGCGTGAGCGCCTCGCTGGTGGCGTTGGCGACGATCGCGGTGATGACCTTCGTATTTCCGAACTACACGCTCACCACGCCCGGCCCGCTGTACTCTCCGGGCCAGCTCGCCTTGGTCGCGGTCGTCTCGCTCGTGGTCTACGGCGCGTTCATCTTCACGCAAACCCTGGACCACCGCGACTACTTCCTGCAAGCGGAGTCCGAGAGTGACGCGAGTGCCCACGCGGCGCAGCCGGGCAACGCGGTGGCCGCGGCGAGCGCGGTATTGCTGCTGATCTCGCTGATCGCCGTGGTGCTGCTCGCCAAGGCGCTCGCCCCGAGCCTCGAGCTGGCGGTCGCGCGCGCCGGCGCCCCCTATGCCGTGGTCGGCGTCCTTATTGCCGCCATCATCCTGCTGCCCGAAGGGCTCGCGGCGGTGCGCGCCGCGCACCACAATCGCGTGCAAACCAGCCTGAATCTTGCATTGGGCTCGGCGCTCGCCAGCATCGGCCTGACCATTCCGGCGGTCAGCTTTCTCTCCCTGTACATGCACACCAAGCTCATTCTGGGAATCGACGCGAAATCCACCGTTCTCTTGCTGCTGTCGCTGTTCGTGGCGGCACTCGCGCTGCGCACCGGGCGCACCATCGTCCTGCATGGCATCGCCCTGCTGGTGGTTTTCGCCATCTATCTGTTCACCACCGTCGTGCCATGAGATTCGACATGAGACCGATGTTCGCCGCCTCGATCGCGCTCGCCCTGATTCTCGGCGGCAGCGTGGCCCATGCCGACAATCAGAAGCTGCGAATCCTCACCTGGGCCGACTACGTGCCCGCCGACCTGATCGCGGCGTTCAAGCAGGAAACCGGAATCGATGTCGAGGTCACCCTGTCGAACAACGAGGAAATGATCTCCAAGCTCAGGGCGACGGGCGGCGCAGGCTTCGATCTGGCCCAGCCCTCGCAGGACCGCATAACCTCCGCGCAGCGCGAGTTCGGCATCTACAAGCCCATCGATCTGTCGAAGATCAAGCTCGAGCAATTTCAACCCGCGCTTCTCGATATCGTGCGCCGGAACACCACCCTGGACGGCAAGGCTTACGGCTTGCCGTACCTGTGGGGTACCGACGGCATTGTGGTCAACACCAAGCAGGCCAAAGTGGCCGATTACACCGATGTGTGCCGGCCCGACCTGAAAGGCAAGACCGCCATCCGGCTGCGGCGACCGGTCCTCATGGCCTTTGCCTTCGCCGCGGGCAAGGACCCGTTTGCGCTCTACGCCGACCCGAAGGCGTACTCGGCGCTCATGGATCAGGTGGGCGCCACGCTCATCGCCTGCAAGCCGAACTTCAAATTCTTCTTCGACAACAAGGATCAGCTGTTGAACGGCTTTCGTTCCGGTGAAGTGGTCGCGGCACTGATGTGGGATACGGGAGGATGGACCCTGAATCGCGACAATCCCGACATTCAATATGTGGTGCCGAGCTCCGGCGCTCTCGGCTGGCTCGACACCTTTGCCATACCGGCCAAGGGCCGCAATGACGCGGCCGTGTACGCCTGGATCAATTTCACCATGCGTCCCGAGATGGCCGCCAAGATCATCAAGTCGGTGGGCAACTTTTCCGCCGCCAAGGGAACTGCGCCGTTCGTGGACCCACGGCTGCGGGCGCAATTCGTGGCATCGTTTCCGGACAGTGCGCTGAAGAACATCCACTGGTATCCGGCCATCCCGCCGGGATTGGAGGAAATCGAAGGGCGCGTGCTCGACCGCGTCAAGGCCGCCGATTGAGCACGCCCGATCTGGTTGCGGACGCCGTGGTCAAGCGTTTCGCGGATCACTTAGCCGTCGATACTCTGTCGTTCGCGGTGCAACGCGGCAGCTTCTTCTCGATCTTGGGCCCCTCCGGCTGCGGCAAGACCACGCTGCTGCGTATGATCGCGGGCTTCATTGCGCCTGATAGCGGGGATATCGCGATCGGCGGCAACAGCATGCGCGGCGTCGCACCAAATCGACGCCCGGTGAACATGGTTTTTCAGCAGCTCGCGCTGTTCCCGATGATGTCGGTCGGGGAAAATGTCGCCTTTGGGCTGGCGCGACGCGGCACGGGCCGCGCCGAGCGTGTGCGTCGCAGCGAGCAGATGCTGGAGCGCGTCGGGCTCGGCGGCGCCTCGGGCAAACGCGTCGACGAGCTTTCCGGCGGCCAGCGCCAACGCGTCGCGATAGCGCGCAGCCTGGTGCTGGAACCCACGCTGTTATTGCTCGATGAGCCGTTGGGGGCGCTCGATCTCAAATTGCGCGAGCATATGAAGATCGAGCTCAAGCAACTGCAGGCGGCGTTCGGCACGACCTTCGTGTACATCACTCATGATCAATCGGAAGCCCTGGTGCTCTCCGATCATGTCGGCGTCATGAGCCACGGACGGTTCGAGCAGTTGGGCACGCCGCAGGATTTGTACTATCGGCCGCAAACCCCTTTCGTCGCCGGATTTGTCGGCGCGAACAACCGCATTCTCGGCCGTGCAGGCAACTCGCAAGGCGCGGTGGTCGAGGTCGCCACTGCGGACGGCTGGCTGGTGCGTGCGCAGCGCCGGGGGGCGATTTCCGAGGGCGATGCAGTCGAAGCCTTCGTGCGGCCGGAGGCGGCCAGCCTCGGTCGCAACTTGGCAGAGCTGCCTCCCGGCCAGCCTCCGCATTCTGGCGAGGTACAGAGCGTGCTGTTCGACGGCGCAAACTCGGCGGTGCTGCTCAGGGAATCGGTCACCCGCAGCGAATTTCGCATCGCTCTGCCCCAAACCGGCCAGTTCTCCGATTTGAAGCCGCAGGAAAAGGTCGTGTTCAGCTTCGATCCACAGCGTGCCGTGTGTTTCCCGGCGCGCCGCGACGGCGCATGACCGCCATTTCGCCCAGCGAAGCCAAGTGGCATGCGCGATTGCTGCTTTGGTTGCTGCTCGCGCCGGCGCTGTTGTGGCTGGGCGCGCTCATCGTCCTGCCGCACGTGGACCTCGCCATTCTGTCCTTTCGCGAGCGCATCGGACCGCGTCACTACGTCGCCAGCCTCGCGCAATACAAGACGTTTTTTACCGAGCCGCTCTACTGGCACGTTTTTGTGCGCACCGCGTTGCTGTCGGTGATCGCCACCTTGCTGACCTTGCTCATCGCCTTTCCCATTGCCTGGATCATCGCGAAGCTGGCGCGGGGACGCGCCGGTTCGCTGTTGTTCGTGGTGTGCCTGATCCCGTTCTGGGTGAGCGAAACCGTTCGCACCCTCGGCTGGATGATCCTGCTGCGCGAGTCCGGCGTGTTGCCGGCGCTGCTGGTGAAACTGGGCATCACGGCGGTCCCGGTCGAATTGCTGTATCGAGACTCCACTCTGCTGGTGGGCCTGGTGTATTCGTCCCTGCTGTTCATGGTGGTACCGCTGGTATCGAGCCTGGAGAGCCTCGACAATGCGCTGATCGAAGCCGCCTACGACCTGGGGGCAAGCGGTTTCTCCATCCTGCGCAGCATCGTTATTCCGCACGCGGCACCCGGCATCACCGCGGGCTGCATCATTGTATTCATGCTCACGCTGGGCAATTACCTCACCCCCAACATGCTCGGCGGCAAGAACTCGCAATGGTTCACCGAGCAGATCTATACGCAGTTCATCACCCGGTTCAACTGGGAACAGGGTGCCGCTTTCGGATTCCTGTTGCTGGTCCTGTCGACCGGATTGGTGATACTAGGCCTGAGGCTCAGCGGGCAACGCTTCGGCGAGGTCATGCGCACATGATTCCCTCGCTGCCCCGCCCCGTCTGGCTGCGCGGAGCCACTGCCGCCTACCTGGCGGCGTTTCTGATCTTTCTATTTCTACCATTGGTCGTGGTGGCGATTTTTGCGTTCAACAACGCGCCCTACCCGGCGCCCCCGTGGCGCGGATTTACCCTGGATTGGTTTCTGGGCAATTCCTCGGCCGGGCGCACCGGGCTGTTTGCCGACCGCGACTTGCTCGGCAGCATCTGGACCAGCTTCGTGGTCGCTGCGTGGGTGACGCTGCTGTCCGTGGCGGTCGGCACCGCCAACGCCTTTCTCATCGAGCGCACGCGCTTCCCCGGCAAGCAGGCACTGTCGATCTTGATGCTTGCACCGCTGGTCATCCCCGGGGTCATTCTCGGCATCTCGATTCTGGCCTTCGCCAGTCAAGTGGCCGATCTGCTCGACTCGAGCCTGGGGCTGGACGTCGACTTCTTGAGGCCGGGACTGCCGTTGGTGGTGCTGGGACAATTCTCCTACATCGCCACCATCGCGACGCTGACCATCAGTGCGCGACTACGCCGGTTCGATCGCACCCTCGAGGAGGCTGCGCTCAATCTCGGAGCCTCCGGGGCCGCCGTACTGCGGGTGATCGTCTTGCCTTACCTGCGGCCCGCGCTGTTCGGATCCGGGGCCATTGCCTTCCTGATGTCGTTCGCGGATTTCAATACCACCTTGATGCTGGTCGGCGCCGATTCGCCGCTGACGGTGATGATGTACGGCCGCATGCGCGAGGGCGCCACCCCGGTGCTGAATGCCGTGAGCCTGTTCCTCATGGTCGCCTCCGCGCTGCTGGCGGTGACCCTCATCCGGGGCGATAAGCGCAAGCCCAGAGCCGCCGCGAGTTCCTGACACGCTCGGGGTAGAATGCCCATCTTGATCCAAATCGCCGCATCCAAGCCTATACTTTGAATGGAGGTCGCTGTTCCATGAAAGCACGTCAATTGCCGCAAGCGAAGATCATGCCGAACCAGCTGTCATTACGCATCCGGCATCCCTCGATGGACCCGCAAACCATATCGGCGACGTTGCGGCTCGAGCCGGAGCACTGCTTCAAGGCCGGCGAGGCGCGCACAACCCATGTGGCTGACGGGCGCTCAGGTTTTCATACCCAATCCTACTGGCTGGCGCCCGTGAGCCCCGATCTGTGGACCAGCGCGGATGAGCCCTTAAGCTCAGGTGCGCTCGCGGCCAGGCTCGCCGCCCGAACTTCTCGCGCCGCGCGCGCTGTTCGGCTGTGGAGCGTTGATTCGCTGCTGGCGCTCTGCTTGCACCGTCTGAGTGTCCACCAGGGCTTTTTGCAGCAGATCCAGACTGAGGGCGGCGATGTCTCCTTGCTGCTGAGCCTGGATCGTGAAACGACGCCCGACTTTACCGTGCCGCTCGCGGTCTCCCGCTTGCTGGTGCAACTCGGAATGGTGCTCGAGTTCAGCTTCGATAATTGATTCCCGAAGGCAACTGGAGAAGCTACATGCGGTGGAACACAACACGGCGTTCTAGCCTGGTACTCGGACTGGCCGGGCTTCTGGTTGCCGTCCTTGGCTCCATTGCCGTGTGGAGCAAGGCGCCAGCGCCGCCGATCGCGATCGCGGTGTTCGATTTTGAGCTCGATGATCTCACGCCGGCTTCATCCTACCTGCACCAGTCGACCAGCAGCGCGGCCGCCTTGGAGAAGGTCACCGACTCGGCGCGGCGCGCGCTTACGCGCTCCGGGCGCTACCGGGTAATCGCGGCGACCCACCCGCCTGCGACTTCGGCGCAGCCGATTCTGCTTCGCGATTGCGCTGGGTGCGAGGCGGCCATGGCGCTGCAGCTCGGAGCCGAGCAGTCGCTGATCGGTGTTGTGCGACGGGCCACCCAAACCGACTATTACATTGCGATTGAGATTCGCGACGCCCGTACCGGCAAGCTTGTGAACCAACAAGCGGCGA
>Ga0302311_10001733_pt1 | contig 25324 bp, 30 predicted proteins | sample III_Palsa_N1_3_FD_200449 | JGI IMG/M metagenome (GOLD analysis project Ga0302311, IMG submission 200449) | Peat permafrost microbial communities from Stordalen Mire near Abisko, Sweden - III_Palsa_N1_3 | ecosystem: Environmental > Terrestrial > Soil > Palsa > Peat permafrost | place: Sweden... | reverse complement strand
TGGGCCCCGCCCCCCCGGGGGGGTGCACCCCCCCCCCGCCGGGGGGGCCCCGGCGCGCCCGGGCCCCCCGCGGAGGTCTGTCAGAACAGATACAGCAGTATGTGACCGGAGGCGGAAGGACCGGCGAAGTCGATGGCCGATACGTCCACGAGCAGCGGGCTCCTGACCTGCAACTCGAATAAGGCCAAGCGGCTCAGCTGGACGTTGACCACGCCAACGTCGTCGCCGGGTATGTCGTACCTCCCAGTGCCGAGGACGACCCGACGGTTGAACCGACGATGGGAGAAGAACTGTGAGATCGTCACCGTGCCTTTGCACGCTGCGGTGCCGAAGCAGGCGAAGACGACACCCACAGAGCCCGACTTAGAAGCGACGCCGTCAATGCTGGCGAGCTTGATGTCCGAGGGACTGGTGACGATCTTCTTGCAGTACTTCAGGTCCGTGACTCCCGGCGGGCACACGTAGACCACGCAGTACTTGTGAAACGCGGTCCCCGGCGGGCACTGGTCGATACAGTAATTCTTGTTCGAGACTCCCTTCGGGCACTTCCCGCCCGTGGTGCCGGCCAAGGCCGCGCTCGGGACCATTGCGACAGCCGCCACCGCAACAATCGGCACGATGAGGGCGAGCGTCTTTTTGATCATAGGACCTCCTCCAGGTAGGTCTGGCGATAAGCGGTTCTGCTGCCGCATTTCCAGCGTTGCAGCGTTCATACGCGCGAGCGCCGTCTTGGCTGACACATATCGCGGCTGACGTACGCGGCCGGGCGCGTCGGCGAGCCTCGGCCGGTCAGCTCCTCACCCGCTGATGACCTGGGCGATGACGGTCCGGTTCGGTCCGTTCTCCGCGGACAGCACGGAATTGCCGAGGTAGCGCACGACGAACGTCAAGCGGGCGTATCTCCCGATCTCGTGCCTCCCGACCGGGAGACCGGCAGTGAACTGGCCTTTCCGGAGCTTCGTGGTGCTGCTGTACGTGCAATTGGAGCGCAGACGGACCTTGCTCGTGTGGAGCGTCGTCCCAGCATCCGCCAGGAGCAAGTCAATCCCCATCTCGATCGTGATCCGCACCGTGCCGCTGCACGTGCCGGCGGGCACCTGTTCGCAGTACGCGGGGTTCGTTGTCCCCTTCGGGCAGATCGTCACACTTGGTCGCACGATCTTCCCGGACGTGGTGAACGTGTACGGCGGCCCGGCCGTGTGCAGGGGCCTGACCTTCGCCGTCACCCGCGTCGGCGCCACGTTCCCGGCGGCGCCCGCCACCGCTCCGAACAACATCATGCCGGCCAGCAACGCCATCAGGCCGATCGGGCCATTGCGCCTCACAACTCAGCCCTCCTCTTCGGTTCGGATACGACCTCGCTCGAGGGCGAGCGCATTCTGGATCATTGCATCCTCCTTGATCAACTGACCACCTTGCAAGTAGGTCCCGGGAACGAGCCGCTCCGCCACCGTTTCCAGGACGACAGCGACAGTACGCGCAATACCTGCTCCCCTGATTATGCGCCTCAGGCGAAAACGCCACGGATAGTCTGATGTCAGCCTGTGGACGACCGCCACGTATGATTATCCAATGCGGGCGGTGAGCCAGTGGCGCTCCTATCGGTTGGCGAGCCTGGCGGCCACCCTTCTGGCGGCGGCCCTCCTGCTTGCGGGCCCGGCCTCCGGCGCACGCGCCACGCCCGGCCTCACGGTCGGCTTCAGCCTCGATCCCGCTCTGACCGCGGGGACTTCGGCGACCCGCGCGCCGTGGATCACCCGGGCGCTCGGGGTCGGAGCCGGCATGGTGCGCATGGACGTCGACTGGGCAGAGGTCGCTCCCGCCAGGCGGCCTCGAGGCTTCCGGGCGAGCAATCCCGCCAGCCGGGGCTACAACTGGAGCTCGGTCGACGGACCGGTTCGTGATCTCAGGGCCCGTGGACTCCAGGTGCTGCTCACCATCGAGACGGCGCCAACGTGGGCCGAAGGGCCTGACCGCCCGCGCGGCGTCCGGCCCGGGACATGGCGGCCCAATCCAACCCAGCTGGCTCTGTTCGCCGAGGCGGCTGCGCGGCGCTACTCGGGACGATTTCGCGACCCCAGCGATCGGCGCACATTTCTGCCGCGGGTCCGCTACTGGCAGGGCTGGGACGAGCCCAACCTCTCCTACTATCTCGGTCCCCAGTGGACGCACGGGTTCACGCCCGCGAGTCCGGCGATCTACCGCCAGATGGAGAACGCCTTCTACGGGGCCGTCAAGGGCGTCTCGAGCTCCAACTTCGTGGTCTTGGCGGGAACAGCCCCCTACGGAGACCCACCCGGCGGATCGCGGATGCAGCCGGTCACGTTCTACCAATCGCTGTTCTGCCTGAGCGCCAGCACGCTGACGCCGATCCACTGCTCTGACCCGAAGATCTACTTCGATGCCATCGATCACCACCCCTACGGCATCGGCGGGCCGCTTCAGCCGGCGATCAACACCGACGACGTGGCGGTGCCCGATATTCACAAGATCACTCGCGTCCTTCGGGCAGCCGAGCACGCCGGCCGCGTGCTGCCGCGCGGCTCCAAGGCCGTATGGGTCACCGAGATCTCGTGGGACAGCGACCCTCCCGACCCGAACGGTGTCCCGATTGAGCAGCAGGCCCGGTGGTACGAGCAGGCGATGTACGTGCTCTGGCGCCAGGGCGTTGACACCGTACTCTGGCTCCAGATCGTCGACGCGCCGCCGATCCCGAACTACGCGTCGACCTACCAGTCGGGGCTGTTCTATCTCGATGGCAGCCCGAAGCCGTCCGCCACGGCGATCCGCTTTCCGTTCGTGACCGATCGGATCGATTCGAGCCACGTGCAGGCGTGGGGTCGTGCGCCGACGGGCGGAGTGCTGACCCTGGAGGTGCAGCGCGCTGGACAATGGGCGGTCATCGCGCGGCTGAGAGTGAGGACACATGAGGTGGTCTTCACGAAGCTGCCGCTGCGCGGAGCCGCTGTCCTGCGGGCGCAGATTGGCGGCCAGACGAGCCTGACGTGGTCGCAGGGGGCATGAGTAGGAGAGCGAGCGATGCCCACGGGACGGACGGGGCGGCCCCCGTCGGAGCGTCAATTATCGCGCGCGGGCTCCGTCCCTGAGCTCGGAGAAGCCCGTCTCGTCGAGCATCGACCGCAGCTTTCGCAGCGATCGTGAGAGGATCTGTTGGACGTTCGCGAGCGTCAGTCCGACGAGCGCGGCGATCTCGGGCCCGGTCAAATCGCCGCCGAAGCGGAGCGCGATCACCTCGCGGTCCCGATCCCCCAGCCGGCTGAGTGCCTCGACGATCTCGTGAGACGCCGTGAGCCGGGTCTCCGGTCCAGGCACGGAGGGCAGCATTCCTTCGTCGATCTCGATCCGGCTCGAGTGATCGCGACGGTGGTGGTCGATCAAGAGGTTCCGGGCGATCGTCAGTAGCCAGGTACGCTCTGACCCCCTTCGTGGATCAAACCTGCTCCACGCGCGTAGCGCATGCTCGAACGTCGCCTGCGTCAGGTCCTCCGCCGCGGCCTGGTCGCGAAGCCGATAGGCGAGAAAGCCGTAGACGATCCACACGTGCTCCTCATAGACACGCGCGAAGTCATCGCCGCGTCGGTTCATCGCCCGAGATCCTCTTCGCTGCGGCTCATCGCGCATCCCACGCCGGCGTCGAAGCCGTGCAAGCCCAGGGCCCGACGCCGATCGCGATCGAGTCCGTTCAAGACCGCCCGGCCGGTGCGTTGGGCAGGAATCGGCGCGTGGACACGGGCGGGCGCACCGGCTACATTACCCGCGCCGACGTCGAACACGAGGGGGTGGTCCTGTGACCCTGATGAGGAACTATGATGGCTTTCGGGGAGATATGAGGGCTTTGCCAGGGTCTACCAGGTTTGTTATGCTACCCGCCGAAACCCTGTTTGTGTGCCGCCACAGTGCACGACCAGTTCGCTGCCATGGCAGACGTTGCCACGAGCGGGTCGAGGCAGCAAGAGGTGACAGGGACTCACCATTTCTTTCGTGCTTCGTGGACGGCTCGCCGTTACGAGAACAACCGATACTGCCTATAGCTAACGCTGGCTGACAGACAGATGGCGCAACCCGGATCCGTCGCACCGGGCGCTGTGTTACTTGCCGCTCCTCGCTGTTGTCGGGGAGTCTGGCGCAACGGGGCGCCGTTAACCGAGGGACCAATGTGTTAACGGAAAGAATTAGAGCGCTGATCGCCACTGAGGCTGTGGACAGAGTGGACACGACGGCTAGTGCGGTGACCGAGCCGAAGCCGCGACGGATGACGCCTCGGACCGCGCAGGATCCCCGGAGCCCCCGGGCTGGCGATACCGGAGGCGGGGCCTCCGAGTTAATCAAGGCGATCCTCGCGCGCGAGCGCCTCCAGCGTCGCCTCCTGGTCGCGGCCGATAGCTTGGCCGCGCTGGCCGCGGTGTCTCTGGCCGCGCTTTTCACCCACGCGCAGCTGATGTGGTCGACCGCCCTGGTCATACTCGTCGTGGTCATCATCGCCAAGCTGCAAGGGCTCTACGACCGCGACGAGCTCGTGATCCGCAAGTCAACGCTTCAGGAGACGCCAAAGCTGCTCGTGGTTGCGGCGGCGACCGGCGTGATCGTCTACTTCGCCCGCGACGAGCTGCTGGGCGGTCACTCGGGAACCCCGGCGTTCTTTTTCCTGATTGCGCTCTTGATCTCCGTCCTACTGCCCGTTGGCCGCATGTGCGCGCGCCGCATCGCCTGCTCCGTGGTAGCGGCGGAGCGGTGTCTCGTGGTGGGCGACGCGGCCGTCTTCAGACGCCTTCAGCAGCGGATGGTGGGGGTAAAGGGAACGACCCTCGTGGGTGTCGTTCCGACCGACGAGGTGCCGATGTCGGTAAGCGAGCTGCAAGAACTCGCGTCACGCCTGGACGCCCATCGACTCATCATCGCTCCCGAGCCCCGGGTGCTCGATGATCGGACCGCTGACCTGATCAGTTGCGCGCGAGCGGCAGGACTTCGGGTAAGCCTGCTCCCCGGAATCACGGCTGCCCTGGTGCCGGGGGTCATGGCTGCTATTGGCGCGGGGCGAGCCGTAGATCAGTTCGGTGGCTACACCATCGTGGGGGTTCCACACTTCGGGCTGTCGCGGTCGTCGGCGGCAATCAAGCGCGTGTTCGATGTCCTGTCCGCCGTGGTGGCCATGGTGGCGTTCGCCCCGGTGATGCTTATGGCTGCGCTCTGGATCAAGCTCGACAGTCCGGGGCCCGTTCTCTTCAGGCAGACGCGTGTCGGTCGCGATGGCCGCCGCTTTAACATCTTAAAGCTTCGTTCCATGGTCGACGGCGCCGACGCGATGAAGCTCGAGCTGCTCTCTCTGAACGAGGCGGGCAACGGAATGTTCAAGATCGCGGCTGATCCGCGGGTGACCCGAAGCGGATTCTGGCTGCGACGCATTCAGGCGGACGAGCTTCCGCAGCTGTTCAATGTCCTGCGTGGCGAAATGAGCCTCGTGGGTCCGCGCCCGCTGGTCGTCGAGGAGGACGAGCGGATCGTGGGCCGCGATCGGCGCCGGCTCCATTTGATGCCCGGGATGACCGGGCCATGGCAGATTCTCGGTCCGAATTCCCACTCGCTGCCGATCGGCGAGATGGCTAAGCTCGACTACATGTACGTCGCCAACTGGTCACTGTGGGAAGACATGTCCATCCTGCTCCGGACGATCGCCCTGGTGGTCGGGCGTCGAGGAGTGTGAGCTCGTGGCGATAGGGGCACCCGATCGCCACGGCGGGTCCGTGGTCCCTGGACCGAGCCGGATAAGCCTCCTAGGCCTTCCGATCGACGCGTTCACCCATTGCGATCTCGTCGAGCGGGTGTTCGGTGACCTTGATAGCGGTAATGGCGGATACATCATGACGGCGAATCTGGACAACCTGCGCGGAATCACTCGCGATGACACGCTTCGCAGCTTGGCGCTGACAGCGGATGTTCGGGTCGCTGACGGCATGCCGCTGCTATGGGCGAGCAGGCTCCGAGGCACTCCGCTCCCTGACCGGGTGGCCGGTTCGGACCTGATCCTGACCCTGTCGGAGGCGGCCGCGCAGCGGCGGAGATCGGTGTTCCTGCTCGGTGGATCTCCCGGTACGGCGGACCGTGCCGGCGAGGCCCTGTGCAAGATGTTCGCCGGCCTCGAAATCGCGGGGACCTGCTGCCCTGATCTCCGATCTCCGGAACCCGCTGAAGAACTCGAGAGGATTCGAGCCGTGCTCGAGCAGGCGGGGCCCGACATCGTGTTCATCGGGCTCCCTTTTCCAAAAGCCTCCGTGCTCGTCGGCGTTCTCCGCGAGCACATCAGCGCGACCTGGTTTCTCGGGCTCGGAATCAGCTTCAGCTTCATTTGCGGGGACATCCACCGCGCTCCGCGCTGGATGCAGAGCGCCGGGCTCGAGTGGCTTCACCGTCTGATGCAAGAGCCGAGGAGGCTTTTCAAGCGTTACATCATCGAAGGGATGCCGTTCATCGTCACCTTGCTCTCGTCAGCGCTCGCGGATCGCCCGTGGGATGCAGGACCACTGTGCGAGTGTGTTCGGCGCTACTCGAGCTTGCGACCAGGTGATCAAGCATCAGATCGCTTGCACGTCGCGGTTGCGAAGGAGACGGGTGGCGGAGGTGTCGGACCGATTCCTCCGCGGCAGTTCTCCGCTTACAGACGCGCTGTGGCGCGAAGCCCAGCCGCCAAGCCAGACCCAACTGAGCACAGCCAGTGGAGACCGTATCCCAGATTTGCGCCTTCGTTTCCAGGGCGCACAGCGACCACAGCTGCCTTGGTGGCAGCCGCCATGCCTATTGCGAGTGCCGTGAGGGCGGCTGCAAGCTTGCCGTCGCGCTTCGCGTAGAACAGGACCCGACTGCGGTAGAGGTGGTGCACCGCAAGCGGAGCCACCTTCATCGTCGAGGTGCCGCCCGCGTGCCAAACGCCACTTTCAGGAACGAACAACGAGCGTCCGCCGAGCGCACGCACCCTATCTGCCAGTGTTTCCTCTTCCGCGTAGAGAAAAAAGTCCTCGTCGAATCCGCCTGCTCGAGAAAACGTGTCGTGGGTGACTGCGAAGCAGGCTCCTTGCACGTAAGCTACCGGCCCTCCCAGAGTGTAAAGGGGGTCGCTCAAGGGAACGTCGCGCCGGATCTCATTTGGCATCCATCGTTGGGCCGCCGGAAGGAGTTCGAGCACATCCTGCAGGGGCCGAGACCGCCGGCGACAGTTGCCCAAGATGGCGCCATCAGCAGTGACGTACGCCGGTCCGACGATTGCACTGGGCTCGCGGTCGATCGCCTCGAGCATCGCCTCGGCCGCTCCGGGCAGAAGAGCCGCGTCCGGATTCAGAAACAGTAGCCGATCACCGTGTGCGGCTGCAGCTCCCGCGTTGCAGCCCGCGCCAAAGCCACGATTGCGTTCACACATAACCAGCCGCGCATCAACTCGAGCTGAGAGCACCACGTTAGCTCCGTCATCCGTCGAGGCGTTGTCTACGACGACGAGCTCGGCGGGCGGTGGCACCGACGCGATAGCCGTAGCGACGCTGTCGGCAGAGTTGTGTAGCACAATAATGACGCTCAGCACGATGGACTCCGGTGCCGCGTCTCAGCATCCAGTGCGGCGTAGAGAGCGTGGATATACGCGCAACGGGCCGCGGCCCTCATCCGGGTGAGACTACCGGGTGTTAATGGGTCAATACCCTGGACGAACGAGACCGGTGTGAGCCGCATCACGTCTGACGGTTGCTTTCAGCCGCGAAGATGTCAAGTAGCCTGGCGGCTGACGCCCGCCAGCTCATCCTTCGTTCCGCGTCATCGAGCAGGTTCTGCCTCGTTCTGTCGTCATGATCGAGCTTGCCGATGATGGCTCGGGCAAGGGCGTTGGGGTCATTCGGCGGAACGAGGGCCTCTGGGTCTCTCACCAACTCTGGCAGGGCCCCGACCGAGGTGGCGATCACGGGAATGCCACGCTCTAAAGCCCGGCCACCGGGCCCGCTTTGACTCGCCTGGCGATACGGGAGCACTAAGAGCGTCGCCTGTGAGAACACGCCGTCAATGTCTGCTTCCGGAATATAGCCCAGCCGTGCCGTTACGCGGGGATCTGTCGGGATCAGCGACTCGAGCGGTCCGCCACCCGCGATGATCAACCGGACATCCGGTCGCGCTTTCCATACGAGTGGCATGGCCGCAAGCAGGATGTCGATCCCCTTGTATTCATGCAGCCGCCCAAAGAACAGTACCGCGGGCGACAGCGGTAGAGGGTTCGGTTCCGCATGCGGCACGATTCCCAACGGCACTGTTGCCACGCGCATGGCCGGCATTCGCCGAAGCAGCTCTTCTTTCAATGCCTCGCCGTGCACCGTCACCACCGTGGCTCGGCGCGTCCAGGCCGCGCTCACAGGTCGCCGATACCACGTCGGCGCTTTCTCTCCTGGGTGTGGAACAGGATCGTGCACGTTGATCACGGTGGGCCAGGCCCGCGTCATCAGAAGCAGACGCGGATCCCGATTGTCATGCGCGAACACCACGTCGGGCCGCCATCGCGCAACGCGGCGGGAGCTCATCAATGCCTGGAGTTGGGGGGCTAGTTTGCGCATGCTCGGGTCGAGCTCGATAACCGGGATGTCGGCGGCACGGACTGGATCAAGAGCTCTGGCGCGTTCGTCAAAGTCGGCAAACTCTTCGGCGCGCCGCGTGCACAGGAGCGCTACCTCGGCTCCAAGCTTCTTGAGTTCCGGCGCAAGGTGTGCGGTATCCTTTAGGAACCAGTCACAGACAAGGAGCACGCGCAATTGCGGCAAGTGTCTCCTCTAGCTCGTGCGCGTATCGTTGCACCATCACTTCGTGTGTAAAGCGCGAGACATATGAAGCTCGGGCTGCGTCACGCATCTCGGCAGGGTTCGGATGACGGATGACCGAGAAGAGCGCGTCCGCATAAGCTGACGCAGACTGCTCACGCACCAAGACACCATTCACCCCGTCGACCACGACGTCCGGAATTCCGCCGATGGCTGGCGCAACCACGGGCAAGCGGCCAGCAAATGCTTCCAGAATGGCCATCGGGAGCGCTTCGAACTCGCTGGTCATGCACAGCACGTCAGCGGCTGCATAGAGGTCCGCCGTATCCCTGCGCAGCCCGAGCAGCACGACGCCACCACCACGTCGGTTGATCTGCCGCTGGAGCTCGGCTCTATCGGGCCCGTCGCCGGCAATGATGCCGACGAGGGGTATGCCACGGGCATGGAGGTTGCCGACGGCGTCGATGAATCTCGTGAAGCATTTCTCCGAGGAGAGTCGGCCGACGCCCAAGACCACTTGGTGACCGGCAGGAATCCCGAGCAGTGCGCGGGTCGCCGCCGGAGGACGCTGCGGCTGGGGCTCGACAGTTCCGTTGTCGATGACCGTGATGCGATGTGCCGAAAAGCCCAGCTCACGAAGGTGGGGTTCCTGCGAGGCTGACACAGCGATCACTGACGATCCGAGCCAAGCACAGACCCGGACGACGGCTTTGCGGCGAGGTCCGAGCGGCTTGCCCGCTTGCTTGTGCCAGTTCATGATGTGGCGCGCGCCGATGAGCTTCGCACCCACCGCTCCTGCCAGATCTGCGGTGGTACCCATGGTCACCACTAGCCGGGGGCGGCGGCGCAGCTCCAGGACAAGGCCCTGAACGACGGCGCGCGCGTCTTGGTTCCCACGCCCGAGGACCGTGACGGGGACGCCAGCGGCCATGAGTTCTTCGGCGAACGTGCCGCCTCCCTGAAGTGTCACCACACGCGGGGCAAAGCCCCTCTGGGCCAACGCGGGAACCAGGCCGGCCCAATGCCGTTCGGCCCCACCCGCGCCCAGCGTGGGCGCAATGAACAGGACGCCCGACCTTTCGCGCGGCGTCTCGACGTTGCTCATGCCGCGCGAGCTCGAACCCGGCCCGAGGAGGAGTAGGTGGCCAGAGGATCAGCGGCTACGATCCACGCTCCAGACACGCCTGGGTCAGAAGGGATCCGATGAAACCGCCGGCGCGGGTGATGAGCGTGTGCACGGGCGGGCAGGCTAGGCAATCTTCCACTGGGCGGGGGTACCGGCAGTCCGATCACGAACTGTATCGATTGGCAGAGGACATCCAAGGCGTACCCGGGCTCACGCTACCCTACGAGGGGCGCTATGGAGTCTGCGACCGCCAAGAGTGTTGTGAGCCGCGCGCGCGCGCGCGCGCAACGTAGCGCGGCGGCCCGACCGCTGTTTCGTGCAAAGGCCCCGCTGCGCGTGAGCTTCGCCGGTGGAGGCACCGACGTGGCCCCATTTCCTGAGCGCGAGGGCGGTCTCGTGCTGAGCGCCACGATCAACCGCTTCGCCCATGGCACGCTGCGACCGCGTGCTGACGGACGAATTCGCGTCGAATCGCTGGATCTCGGTATGGCTTTGGAGTACGGCGCCGAGGAAGCCGTCGACTACGACGGGAAGCTCGATCTCGTCAAGGCGGCGATCCGACGGGTCGCGCAACTCGAGGAGCCGCGCGGCATCGATCTCTTTCTCCACACCGCCGCTCCGCCAGGGTCTGGCCTGGGCGCTTCCTCAGCCCTGATGGTCAGCCTCATCGGGCTGCTACGCGACTATCACAGGCTTACGCTCGACGACTACGAGCTCGCCGAGTTCGCCTGGCAGGTCGAGCGTGTGGATCTCGGGCTCAAGGGCGGAACGCAGGACCAGTACTCAGCGACGTTCGGTGGGTTTAACTTCATCGAGTTCCACGGCGATCGTGTGATCGTCAACCCGCTGCGCATCCGCGTAGCGACGTTGTTGGAGCTGGAGTCCAACCTTCTGCTGGTCTTCACCGGAGCCACCCGCGCAGGGGACCACATCATCGACGACCAGACATCCCGCTATATGGCCGACGATCCGGAGACGATCGCCGGCCTCCATACACAGAAGGAGCTCGCTGTCGCGATGAAGGACGCGGTGCTTGTCGGCCGGCTGTCGGAGTTTGGGTGCCTCTTGGGCGCGGCATGGGACCAGAAGAAGCGCATGTCGACGCGGATCACGACACCGTTGATCGACGAGGCTTACGTTGAGGCCCTCGCCCATGGTGCGCTGGGTGGCAAAGTGACCGGGGCGGGCGGCGGGGGCTACATGCTGTTCTACTGCCCACCCGGCACCCGCCACAGAGTCAGCGCCCGGCTGAACGAGATGGGCCTCGAGGAGACGGAGTTTGCCTTCGATCACGAAGGGCTCAGAACCTGGTCCTATGTCGAACCGTGAGCTTCTGCACCAGCGTGTGGCGGAGGCCATTGCCGTCTGCGAGAGCCTGCTGAACGATGACGTCGCCGACGCGCTCGATGCAATAGCGAGAGAGACTATCCGCTCGCTGCGCGCGGGCGGCAAGGTGCTGCTGTGCGGCAACGGCGGCTCCGCGGCAGACGCGCAGCACCTCGCGGCCGAGCTGATCGGGCGCTTGAGCCTTGATCGCCGTCCATTGGCGGCAATCGCCCTGGCCGACAACATCGCCGCGCTTACGTCGGTTGCCAACGATTACTCCTTCGAGGACGTGTTCGTGCGTGGTGTTCGCGGGCTTGGGGCAAAAGACGACGTCCTCATCGGATTGTCGACCAGCGGCTCCTCGCCGAACGTCGTGGGGGCACTGCGAGCCGGCAACGAGCTGGCTATGACGACGGTCGCATTCGTCGGTCGATCGGACTGTCCGATGGCCGGTGTTGCCGACTATGCCGTATGCGTTCCGGGGCCCGGCACGGCACGAATCCAAGAAGGGCACATGATAGTTGCTCACACGCTGTTTGAGATCGTCGAGCGAGAGCTCTGCGCCGGCGAATAGATCATCCCGGCGCGGTATTCCTCGATCGCGACGGCACGATCAACGTCAAGGCGCCCGCTGGCGAGTACATCGAGTCGCCCGACGAGCTTGTGTTGATACCGGGGGCGGCGCCGGCAATCCGCCGGATCAACGATAGCGGCCTGCGGGCCATCGTCGTGACCAACCAGCGCGGGATAGCTTTGGGAAGAATGACCACGCGCGACCTCGAGCGGATCCACGTGCGGCTCGGGGCGCTGCTCGAAGCCGATGGTGGAGCGTCGATCGACGCGTTCTTTTACTGCCCGCACAACAGCGGCACGTGCACCTGTCGCAAACCGAACACCGGCATGGTCTTAGAGGCCCAGCGACGGTGGCCCGACATCGACCTGGCGCGCTCCGTCATCGTTGGCGATTCGAGAAGCGACGTCGGGCTAGGTGAAGCGCTCGGAATGTCGACCATATTGCTTCCGAGCGACGCACCCGATCTGGCGGCTGCGGTCGACATCATCATCGGAAAGGCTGATGTCCACCTCCAAGGTATGCCGTCCAGCCGCGCGCCAGGTTGACGGCGAGGGGCGGAAGGTGCCGGCGACGGCCGCACCAGCGAATTCAGCGCCTCAGCGTCGCGCTCCTCGGGCCAATACGTCGACAACCTCTTACGCGGCGCGCACGACAGCCGCTCCGGTCCGCCTGCCTGCGGTTCGACCGTCGGCACTGCTGTGCTCCACATAGCGCATCACGCGCTCCACTCTCTCCCCTGGGGCTCAATAGCCCCTCGGTCATAGCCGGCTCGTACGACCCTGGTGGAGAGAGCGACGCGAGGATCAGTATCGGGAGGAAGATCCAGATGAGGAGGACGATGAGAAAGATCATGGTTGTCTTTCTCGATATGTTCGTTCTCGATATGTTCGAGTAGCTGTTCGCATGGGAGAATTGTGCGCTTCGTTGGACACGACGTTGTAAAGATTCGGTGTTCATCGGGCGGCGAGTGGGTTGCTATCGCTTCGGCTGCATCTCCAATGCCCGCATGCGATCGCCGCAGTCATGAACTCGCTCACCTCATCTACCATCCCGTACATCAGTAACTTGACCAAATACTGGGCGGGCATGGTGCTCGGCATCGTGAATGTCAACCGTCATCGATTAGCTGGGTATCGTCGGCCACGCCAGTTCGGTGCAAATCAGATCGAACGCAGCGTCGACTACGTGTTCGCAGTGGTCGACCGCTGGCAGACGCGCGGCGACATGGACTGGTCCGGCAAGCGCGTCTTGGAACTCGGTCCCGGCCCGGATCTGGGCACGGGGGCGATCGTTCTGGACCGAGGAGCGGTGAGCTACCGGGCCATCGACGCATTTGATCTTGTGGGTATGGCCCCAGACGAGTTCTACGACGTTCTTGCGACTCGCCTCCACAGTCAATTCGACAAGAGCCGTTTGTCCTTCGCCCGGGTCACTTATCCCGGGCTGCCTGAAGTTGACGGCAGGTACGACGTCATCGTCAGCAACGCGACGCTTGAGCATGTTGAGAATGTTCCCGCGCTCTTTCGTCGGCTTCGGCAGTTGATGGAAGACGGGGGTCGGATGATCCATCACATCGACGCCCAAACACACATGCGCTGGATCAAAGACCGAGATCCTCTCAACATCCTCCGCTACCGCGAGCGGATCTACCGACGTTTGTTGTTCTTCCCCGGCGCTCCCAATCGCATGCGCGCGGAGGACTACCGCGTGGCCGCCGTGGGAGCGGGCTTTCACGTGGACACCATCGTCGCCGGGCGCTTGGCTGATCCGCGATATCTCGACGAGGTGCGTCAGCAGCTGGCCGAACCCTTTCGCTCTCGCTCGGATCTCTCGCTCTTGACGTTTACGCTGCTCGCTACCGCGACGCCGGCCGACCCTTAGGACCTTCTCTCAATTGGAACGAGAGCCCTGCGCGGCGAGAGCGTGCCGATAGACGGCTTCTGTCAGTTCCGCGAGGCGCTCCCAGTCATACCGCTCACGTGCTAGGTGGCCCACCGGTGGCGTCTCGCTGACCACGCGTGAGCCGGGCAAGAGCACCTGGTCGAGCTTCTGCGTGAGGTCCTCGACATCCCCGGTACGGAACACCAGCCCATGGGGCAGGTCCTCCTTGAGGGTGACCGCCTCCACGTTCTCTGGGATGTCGCTGACGATCGTGAAACGGTCGCAAGCGAGCGCCTCCAACAGGGCAATCGGCAGGCCCTCGATCGTCGAGGGCTGCACGAACACCGCCGCGTTACGCAGCAGCCACGCCTTCTCCGCTCCATGGCGAGAGCCGAGCAGCATGACGCGCTCGTCCCCGGCGGCGAGCCGACGGACCGTGTCGACGTATTGGTCGGAGTGGGAGGACCCGCCGGCGATCGCCAGTTGGAAGTCCCCTTGCACACGTGAGAAGGCATCAATCAGCAGATGGACCTGCTTCTCCGGGACAATCCGCCCAAGGAAGAGTGCAAAGGGGCGATCTCCGAGGCCCGCGATGGGTTCAGAGTTCGTCATGCCGGAGAGGTCGACGCCGTTTGGAATGTAATGGGAGTCGCGTCCGTAGGTCTCCATCAACAGCCCGCGGAGCACGCGCGAGACCACGATCGTCTCGTTGGGGACCGTTGAGGCCATCCGCGCTGCGAGGCGAAGCACCGCTCTGGCGAGTGGCCCCCACTTCTCGCGCTTCCAATCCATCCCCTGGATCGTGACGACGGTCGGGATCCGCCTGAGCTGCGGCAGCCAGGACAGCAGCGAGGGTCCCGTGGCGTGGAAGTGCACGAGGTCGTAACGGCCGCGAGTAACGGCGTGAGCGGTCGCGAGCCCGGTGTGGCTGATCGCTTCGAGATGCTTGGTGTTGATGTGGCCAAGAGGAATCTGAGTTACGCCTTCGTCCAGCCGCAAGCTGGGGTTGCAATATCCCCGGCGCCCGTACACGGTCACCCGGTGCCCACGCTTGACTAGCGCGCGTGAGAGCCCTTCAACGCCCACCTCCACGCCGCCGTCACCGGCCGGTAGACCCCGGGTGCCGATCATCGCGATGGATAGCGGTGAGTCGCTATTAGGCGAGTTGGTGCGCTTCAAGGGATCGTCCGTGACGGTCGCCGCACAGGACGGACGTCACGATCTAATGTTGAGAGCACATCTATATTCTACCGGTCGTGCTGGTGGACTGGAGGAAGACGCTATTCGTCACCGAGCTTTCGGACCACGGTGACGAAGGAATGCGCAACTGGATCAATATGGCCGACCGGGTTTTGAGCGACCGGGGCCATCAGACGGAGGTAGTCCGTCTGGAAGGCGATCCTCGCTGGTCGTCGCTCCGGCCTAGAACCTTTCACTCCATGCGGCGTGTGGCACCCGACGTGTTGGTGTATGTGCCCTATTCGGGGCTGACATCGAAGGCGTTGCTCCGTCACCTGGTGCTCCGTACTGCATCCGGATCACCCCCCGACATTCTCGTCGCCCTCCAGTCCAACTCGGCGGTTCGCAAGCTGCCCCGGGGCGTCGCTCCGACGCTCGGGGCCTATGCCTCGGAGCGCCTGCGCAGCGCCCATCGTGAGGTTGCCCGCGATAGCTGTGTGCTCCCGCCCGCCGTGAACTCCGCGCGGTTTCGACCCCCCGATGATTCGCGCTCTCGGATACGAGAGCAGATCGGCCTGCCCAATGGCAGGCCGGTCGTGCTGCATGTCGGCCACCTGCGCCGGTCACGAGGGCTGGAGCCGCTTGCCAAACTAGCTGCCGAGGGCAACGTAAACGTCGTGGTGGTTGCCAGCACCGCCACAGAGCCCGAGGTAGACGTCGAGGCGAGCCTTCGAGATGCTGGCGTCCTCGTGAAGCGCGAGTTCCTGCCCGAGATCGAGCGGTGGTATCAGGCCGCGGACGTGTATGTTTTCCCCGTCACGGACTTACAGGGCTCGATCGAGATCCCGCTCACCGTCCTTGAGGCGATGGCATGTGGGATCCCCGTCGCCACCGCGCCGTTTGGAGGGCTACCGAGTCTTTTCGCCCGGACCGAGAGCTTGCGCTTCGCTCCAGCAGCGCAGCTCGCTGCAACGGCGCAGGAGATGGTCGGAGTCGATGGTTTTCCAAATCGCGCCGTGGTAGAGGGAATGAACGAGAGTGCTCTTGCGGATGCGTTGGAGGACATACTCGCGCGTGTAGGCGGTCATGAGTGAGCTGATCGCCTTGTGCGGGATCGACGGTGCCGGTAAGTCGACGCAGGCATCGCTTCTCCAGACGCGTCTCAGAGCCTCCGGGAGCTCCACGGAGGTGCTTTGGTGCCGCTGGGATCCGCTCCTCGCCCGCCCGGCGGTGCGACTGCTCGATCGGCTCTCGCGACGAGGCGGAGCAGGGGCTGGGATCTCCGACTCGAATGCTGACAATGGCGACAGCCGTCGTGCTCTGAAGCGCCGACTTCTATCCTCACGGCTTGTCCGCAAGCTGTGGATGATCCTGATGGTGCTCGACTATGGTCTCCAGGTCGCGCCACGGCTTTACGTGGCGCGCCGATCGGCCGACGTCGTCATCGTCGACCGCTATCGGCACGATGTGCTCATCGACTTGTCTGCCGGGGGAGAGCTCGTGAATACGCCGCCGGCTCTGCGCTGGCTCCTCCCCGAGCCCGATCTGATCGTCATTCTTGACGTTCACGAGGAAATCGCGCTCTCGCGTAAGCCCGAGAGCCCGGACCTAACATACCTCGAGGACCGTCGCCAGCTGTATCGTCAGCTGGCTCTGGGCTCGGCTGCGATACTCATCGACGCGAGCGAAGCCAGCGACGTCGTGAGCGAGTCGGTGTTTCATGCGATCGTGACCAATCAGGCTGCGCGGACACATAAGTGAGTAAGCCGCTCATCGTCCTCGGGATTGATGGACTCGACTGGCGCTACGTCGATGCGCACCGCAGCGACCTGCCCACGCTGGCCCGCTGGCCTGTGCTGGTACCGCTCGCATCAATCTTTCCTCCCGACTCGATCCCGGCTTGGACGACCATTTTCACCGGCGTTCCGCCCGGGGAGCACGGAATGCTCGATTCGATCGACTACCTCGACAGGCGCCCTGCGCAAGCCGCCGAGACGGCCGGCGAAGCTCTGCCTGAGCGGACCTTCTGGGACGAGGCGGGACGCCGCCAGAATCGAGTGTGCGTCGTCAATCCGTTTCTCGCCTACCCGGCATGGGATGTCAACGGCATGATGATCGCGGGTCCTGTCTTCGTCTCTGGGGAGGTCTCGTGTACGGGGATCGACCTCCACGACCTCGGCCGGATCCCCGAGCTCGGCGGGATCGTGTCTTTCCCGACGCCAAAGACGATGGGTTCGTTCGTCGACGAGACGCTAAGAGCGACCAGCGAGCAGGCCAACTTTGGCATGAAGATGCTTGAACGATCGCGGCCAGATTTGTTCTTCCTCAACATTCTGACGGTAGATCGGATGCAGCACTTCGCGTGGCGGTTCGCGGACACGGACGACCCGACCTATCCGGGGCCAAATCCTCACGCTTCAGCGATAGTGCGTACCTATCGCCTAATCGATTCGATCGTGGCACGCTACGCGCAGGAGGGACGCGTGCTCGTTTGCAGCGATCACGGGCACGGGCGCCGCTGTACGCGCATGATCTTCGTTGATGAGGTGCTGCGACGCGCTGGACTCATAGCCGAATCCACTCGGGCCCCGAGGGCGCTTTCCCCTGCCTACCTGATCGAACGGGCCAAGCGCATCGTGTTGAGTCTGACTTATCGCTTTGCCTTAGAGGTGCCCGCCTACAAGCTGGCACGAAGGCTTCCAGGCCGCAAAACGCTTAAGCAGTCGACATTCTCCAGCGACGCCCAATCCTCACCCGCACGTCTGTCACGGCTGTTCGGGCGCAACCAGTTCGGCGGGATCGAGCTGCGGGAGGACACACCAGAAATGCGGGCCCATGTGCGAGCGGTCCTAGAGGGCATCGTCGATCCCTCTACTGGGGCGGGCGTGCTCGAGTGGGTCAAGAACCGCGAAGAGGTCGTCGACGGCGCCTGCATAGGCCGATACCCGCCGGTGCTCTTCAAGCTGATCGAAGGGTACGGAGTCGACTTCGGCCTCTACGGGAGCATCTTTGCGCCCGATGTCAACCACCGACGGATCTCAGGGGGGCATAAGGATCTGGGTGTTCTCGCCTGCTCATTTGAGGTCGAGTCTCCGCCCCAGTCGATTGAAGGCGTGTATGACGCGGTACTGGGATTGCTCTGATCGGTAGGTGGATGCGGGTCCTTCAAGTCAACAAGTTCCTCTACGGGCGCGCTGGTGCCGAGACGGTGATGTTTCGCACGGCAGATTTGCTGCGATCGAATGGCCACAACGTGTCGTTCTTCGCCATGCAGGACCCTCGCAACGTGCCCTGTGCGGAGTCGGGCTACTTTCCTCGCGGGCGTTACTACAGCGGCCCCCACAGCGTCTTTAGCCAAGCCCGGAGCGCCGCAGCGTCAATCTACTCGCTGGAGGCCCGCAGGTCACTAAGGCGTCTTCTTGAGAACAGACGGCCAGACATAGCACATCTGCACAACGTCTATCACCAGTTAACCCTGTCCGTGGTCGATGAGCTGGCAGCCCAGGACATCCCCACGGTGATGACCGTGCACGATTTCAAACCTGTCTGCCCCAGCTATCTCGCCTACACGGAGCACGCCCCTTGTCGTCGATGTGTTACGGGGCATCCGGGTCATGTCATTGCGCATCGCTGCATAAAGAACTCACGGGCGGCCAGTACCGTAGCCGCAGTCGAAGCGCTGCTCACGCGCACTCGTCGTATGTACCACCTTATCGACGCGTTCATTGTGCCCAGCAAGCACTGCGTTGAGGTACTGGTCGAAGGCGGTCTCCCAGCCAATCGCATGCATATGATTCCCAACTTCGTTGCGGACGAGCAGTTCCGCGAGCCAGGTGAGCGGACGGAGGCTCGTGCCCCGATGGCGCTGTTCGTTGGTCGCCTCGAAGAGGCGAAGGGCATTGACGTACTTCTTGCTGCTGCCCGGCTGGTGGCAGACGAGATCGATGTCGTGGTCGTGGGAGAGGGCCCGCTTCAGCGAGATGTTCAAGACGCGGACCGCGCCGGGTCAGTCCGTTACCTCGGACGACGCGAGTGGAGTGAGATCGCTGGTCTCATGGATCGCGCGTCCGCCTTGGTAGTTCCCTCACTCTGGGAGGAAAACTGCCCCATGGTGGTGCTGGAGGCGGGCGCGCGAGGTTGTCCTGTCATCGCGTCGGATCGTGGCGGTCTCAAGGAGCTTATAAGCCATGGGCACGACGGACTGTTGTTTCCGGCGGGCCACACCGGGGCTCTTGCCGCCGCCCTCCTGAAGCTAGGTCGGGATGTGGCGTTATCGGACCAGCTTGGACGGGCGGGCCATCTCCGGATAGTCGCGCGCAACACCTCAAGGGGGTACCTGGAGGCGCTCATGGATGTCTATGAACGCAGCATCTAGGGCGCTGCGTTACACACGCATATAGGGCGCCAGGGTCTCCGATCCGACCGCACCGGTGACGTGCACAGGACATCGGGACCAGCGTAGACAATCGCGCTCCCGGCGTCCGTATAGCGTCCTCCCAACCGTTCCAAGGATTAGGCCGGTGGCATCTTGGTGATTATCCCGTGACCATTAAGATTGTGGAGCACGAGTCGGTCGTCGACATGCCGCTGCTCGTCGACAAGTCGCGTCACGCCGGGTGTAGTGGGGAACCCGTAGTCGTCGAAAATCACTAGTCCACCAGGAACGAGGAGCGGCCATACCCACTCTAGGACGTCGGAGGCCGAGTCATAGACGTCGACGTCGATGTGGCAGAAGCGCACGTGCTCTTCAGGGATCTCCGAGGCGGTCTCGTCCGGAAAGATACCTTCAAGCAGTACCGCGTTGGGGAGTTGGAGGTGATTCAGAAGCCTCGCTACATGCTCTCGCGACGTGTCAGCGTGCTCCCCGCCGCTATAGTATGGGTCACGGTCGCTAACTTTGACCACGCCGGCGAACGTGTCACACAAGTAGACTGGGGCAGAGATGCCCGCACGGTTCGCCCGATGCGCGATCAGCGCGCCGGTGCCACCGCGCCAGACGCCGACCTCAATGAGGCATCCATCTAACGGCGCAACCTGCGGAACGAGCTGCCAAAGTTCGTAGCAGCGCATGTCGCGTGGGGTTCCGGACCGCAAGTCAGTTTTCGCTGGCATGCTTACGTTGCAGGGGGCGCAATAACGCGGACAGCCGATGGCATCCGGCGACCCGGAGGCAACTCGAGACAATCGGCGCGTAGTCTCAGCATACCTCCCTGGTTCGCTCAGGTCGGCCAGGACGATCGATCGCCGGCTGCTATGGTTGCCCAATGGGATTGACGTGCATAATTTGCGGAGGAGAGAAACGTAAACCCCAGTTTCGTAGTAACGGGTATGTCATTGTCCGTTGCCAGAATTGTCACTTCCGCTTCGTTGACCCAACGCCGGCGGCGAGTGAGTTGGCCCAATTCTATAACCAGGCATACGCAGTCGACCTGAGGAACTACTCGGAGCATATGGACGACCAGCGGCTCCGCGAACTCGAGCGCTTTCACCCGCCGGGCAGGCTGCTCGAGATCGGGGCGTCATACGGCCACTGGCTCAACCTGGCTCGAGCGAGGGGATGGACTGCGGCTGGTATTGAGGTCTCTCGCGAGGCGGCCCGGTACGCTCGCGAGTACTTCGGGCTTGACGTCCAGAACGCCGACCTAATCGCCGCGCAGGTCGAGGACGCTTCGTGCGATGCCGTTGTGATGTGGCACGTGCTTGAGCACGTGTCCAACCCTGCGGAGCAGCTACGCCGCGTTCGCGAGATTTTGCGGCCAGGCGGTGTGGTGGCCATCAGAGTTCCCAACGGTGCCAGCCTGGGCGCGATTGTCGGTCGCCAATGGTGGTTCTGGATGAGCCCACCGGCCCACCTCTGGTTCTTCTCCCCTGTGACGCTATCGAACTTCTTGGCGCAACATGGGTTCGAGGTCGTGCACATTGGGACCATGCGGGGTGACGGTCTCGACCCCTATCAGCATCTAGCGCGGGCGGCTACAGGTGAACTCGCATCCTTGGCCCGGACTCTGCGGAGGAGGGCAGGTGGAATTGAACACAGTTGGCGCGATACACCAGGCGTCAGCAAAGATGTTTCGCTGACCCGTCATTCTCCGCCTGCCCGGGCGCGGCGGACCGAAGTTTTGGAAAGGTTTGGACCAGTCGCCCTGCATCTAGATAAGGCGACGAGTCGGCTGACCCGCCGCCTCGAGCAGAGCGGTTTCGGAGACGAACTTGTCGGATACGCCCGGCGACCAGCTTGATAGGTCGTAGGGTCCAGTCATTTGTGCCTCAGGGGACGGGGCCCGGCGAGCGTGTATTGTGCCGCGCGGCGTGCTGCGATAGCCAGTCGGCTCATTGAGTTTGCGTATCTTCCTCGTCGCTTCTTGAAGTCGATCAGCGGTCGCGTCGCGCTGTCTAATTGACCGCCTATTGGGAGCTGGTCGCGCGGGGTTGACCAAGCGCTGAGGGGCGGCATGTACTCGCGGAGTGTGTTGGCGGACGAGCGCTGCGTCTCCGTCATGCGACCGCGAAACCCGGGTCTGAAGGTGCCGCGGAGGCCCTATCGTAGCTCGCAGAATCCCGCGTTTCCCGGACGATCACAAGGCTTTGTAGCGATTCATCCGGTCTCGAAGCCTGGCCTGGTTCTGACGAACTCCCACTTTTCGTGGCCGGGGGCGCGCGCAGGCGTGCCTTCGTCCGGCCAACCGCGTGCTCCATCCTAACGGCGCGGGCCCGGTAACTGGGTCACGGTCGGCACCCTCCGAGGAGGTCACTTCGGGGGGGTTGTGGTGAACGCCGAGTTCCTAGGACCTCGATGCCGGCGCGTGCGAGCGACCTCGGGCATACGGCATTACATGAACCCAGAGCGCCGGCTGACGAGGCAGCGCTAGGTGGCTCGCCAGTCCGGAGTGACGCCCGCAGTAGATGGGAGCGCGGCAGCCACACCGGCGCACGCTCCGACAAGTAGCCAGAAAAACACTTGCGCCTGTGTTAAGAGCGCGACCCCCGCAAGGACCAACATATTGGCGAGCGTCGTACTGAAGAGAACCGACGCAACGGCAGTCCGCCGATGACGCCAGCCAGTGACAGCTACCGCGATCACCAGAAGAATAAACGCAGCCGCCGCTACAAAACCCCACTGCACCGCAAGGGCGATGTACTCGTCGTCGATAGAAATATCACCTTGGGGTCCCTGAAACGTCGACCGGGTGCCGAGTGCGGACAGAACCCCTGGTTGCTCAACATAGTTCAAAAGCTCGACCCGATAGTTAGCCGAGCCAGCCACGCTGTTACCCTGAGAGCTGCTCTGGCCGAATAGTAGAGACTTGGTGGGGCCGAACGCCCCGACAACGAGGATGACCGAGAGGAGCAATATGGCAAGTCCGATCCGACCTGGTCTGATGATCAGCCGCGGGTGCGCGAGTGTCATGGCAAGGAGGCCGATCACGAGCAGGACCCATCCTGTCCTGGCCAGCGCGGCTGCCTGAAGACCTGCCAGGGCGAGTGCCAGAGCAAACCAAAGTCTGCGCGTCCGACCTGACTCGGCTTGAAGCCCTAGCCCAAACGACAAGAGCGACGCGGTGGACAAGAAAATGGCCAGAGGTATGGGCTGGCCAAAGCTTGCTTGAACCCTTGTCGATCCAAAACGCAGTGTTGCTACTCCCAGCCCGGCCTGGACGTCTGTCGCGCCCGGAAACAACTTGAGGAAAAGATTACGCGAACTGGCCGCCTCGTATAGGACGAAGGGCGCCAGGAAGAGCGCGGCGGCGACGATCCCTCTACAGAGACTGCTGATTCCGATGCGCTGCACAACGCAGCGCCCCGCGATGTAGGGGCCAAGCCATAAGTAGAGTAATTGCTCGTAACCAGTGAAATGCTGAACGCCAGCAACCACCGAGAGGAGGAGCGCTCCCAGGAAGACGACCATGGCGATGTCAATAAGCGTGATTCTGAGTTGTTCGCCGCGTGCCGCTGAGCCAAAGACCAGCGACGCCCCGACGATCCAGAGCAATAGCAATCCTGGGTCCAGAACAAGCGCACCGCGAGTGGGCGCGGCGAGAAATGGAAATAGTGCTAATAGGCCCAGCCCCGGGTACAGGACCAGATCAGGCCGATCGGCCGCAATGACGAACACACCGGCACCGGCCACGGCGGCGGAGACGACAGCCACGACCAGCGGATCCTTGACGAGAAAAGCGGCTAGTCCGACGCATAATATAATCGTCCCCGCTACTTGAGCGATCGCGGTCCGCGGTGTCCACCCAATTGGCTTCAAGGCCGGCTCAGGGAAGCGATTTAGCGGTGTAGTCGTCACCTTCCGGAGTCTGGCTCTCTTCGCCTCGTGTCTTGCCATACCCATAGCCGTAGTACCCGGACTCAGAGTCAATCCCGGTGGCAACAAAGCCGAGTACAGGTACTGGCGCGGAGCCCAGGAGACGTACCAAGTCATTGAGGGCTCGCCTATTAACGAGCTTTGGCCTCGCTACCACGATCACGGCATCGACATGAGGTGTGAGAGAGAGTGCATCGCTCACCTGGGTGAGCGGCGGACTGTCCACCAAAATGACATCGGCATGCGCACGCAGGTCGTCCAGCACTTCAGGGAGCGCGCCAAATGTTCCGAGGTCTACGGATGGCGGGGGTCTGACACCCGGAGGGACGACCTGTATCGCGGCTGATGAGAAGTGGTTTGCAGAGGCAGAAGGCGCGGAGTTATCTGAGTCGCCGTCGCCGATAGTAACCGCCGTGATAACGTCATCGAGCATAACGTCACCGACTAAGACGTCGGCTAAGCCGGGCGTGTCTGGGACGCCAAGGCCTGTGGCCAATCGAGGGCGTCGCAGGTCGAAGTCAACGACAGTCACGCGCTGGTGAGCCCAGGACAGCGCGGCTGCGAGCCCTGCAGCAGTAGTGGTCTTTCCCTCTCCCGCCATCGCGCTCGTGACTAGGACGATCGGCGTACGCGAGGTTCGCTGCACCCCGGGCTTGTGCAACTGGGCCGAGTGCTGAGCGAGCGCGAACGAGATGGCGACCCTGAGCAGTTGAAAGGATTCGGCTTGCCGTGATCCGGCGCTCGGAAGCAGGCCAACATCAGGACCAAACCGTCGGCGATCGGGAGGAGGAAGGAGTCCCAGCAAGGGAAATCCAGTCAAATCTCTGACCTCGTCGGAGCTACGGACGCGGGTATCGATTGCGTCGAACAAGAGCGCTAAGGCGAGCCCCAGACCGAGGCCAAGAATTGCTCCGATGATGGCGTCACGCGTGGGTCGCGGCCTGATCTTAGGCGCAGAGGTAGCACTTGCGACCAGTTCAGCGTTTGAGGTCTGAAGTGCGTCGAGGGTCTGAAGCTGGTCGAGGCGCGAAACGAGCGAGCCATAAAGGCTAGTGTGGGGTGATGACTGAGTAAGTCGGGCGCGCACATCTGCTTCAGCCGCTAGCACAGCTTCGGTGTCGAGGTAGCGCCGAAAGGCGATGAAACCATTCGCGTACGCGTTGGTTAACTGAACGGCGAGACCCGTATTCCGACTCGACACTTGGAAAATAAGCGTGTCGGTGTTCGAATTGGTTACCACGGCGCTGGCACCTAGGAACGACCCGGTGCCGCCACGGTACGCGGGTACGGCTGCCAACACCTTCGTCGCGACCGAGGGAGATCGAGCTATTTGTGCGTCGTCGTCTGGAATCCGCGAAGGCTGGCTTGTGTAGAGGCTGGAGTTCGGTACGCCGGTCAGCGCGTCAGCTAGGTTTTGGGGATTGAGAAGAACGACCGCTGATCCCTGATAGAGGGCGGGCTGATGTCGCTCGTAGAAGTAGGCGAGAGTCGGCAGAACAATCAGGCATAACACCACAACCCAGCCGCGTCGCCGCGCAATTGCGAGATATTGGCTGAACGCGGACGATGCTGTGTGCTGCTGCTCACTCACGGCGATGCGCAATCTCTCGCTGGCCACAGGCGACGAGCACGATAGCGGCCTTTTGAAGCCTGCACATTGGGTCTGTAGTCTGTCGTCGACCCCTCGGAGACGGGCGTCCGTTTCATCACGGCGAGCGCGACCACTGTGCCTCGTCCGCCCACCTGGCGACCGGTGTCATTGTCATGAATGTAGCTCATTCGTAGGACACTGGCTTCGCCGGCCGATCTTCGCATCGGCTCGAAGCTGGGTTGGGATTCTCGAAGGACCGCGGTCGCCGCTGGTCACGGGCTGGGCGCTCTGGGAGTCGAGGTCTCGGACTGGGCCGGGCTCAGGCCGTTAAGGGAGAGATTGAAGAACGTAGCCAAGTCGCGCGGATGCGCGAACCCGTTCAGGGCAGTGGCTCGGCATCACCACCTGCCTAAGGCTCGACGAGCCCCCTCCGTATCGCATACCGCACCAGCTGAACACGATCGTGCATCCCGAGCTTTCGCAGCACATTCGCGCGGTGCGATTCCACGGTTTTCTGGGAGACATGGAGGATCTC
>Ga0302311_10001728_pt1 | contig 25372 bp, 19 predicted proteins | sample III_Palsa_N1_3_FD_200449 | JGI IMG/M metagenome (GOLD analysis project Ga0302311, IMG submission 200449) | Peat permafrost microbial communities from Stordalen Mire near Abisko, Sweden - III_Palsa_N1_3 | ecosystem: Environmental > Terrestrial > Soil > Palsa > Peat permafrost | place: Sweden... | reverse complement strand
ATACCAAAGTTGATCGTTGTTTTTTTCACGTGTGGTTGTTGGCGACCCTAGCGTGGACAGAGGATTTGCTGTTCGAAGGGATGCTGAAGGACGCTTCATTGTTTCCCGAGGACGTTGACGACGTTCGTCTCACGCCGGCACACTGGTTTCCAAAGGACCGCTCCTGGTTGGTGTGCACCGACTACGATTTGACCTTCACGTTGATCGGCGGGTCTGAGAGTCTCGTGCGCGATCTCTTGGCGAGTCGCGAGGTCGAGTGCGTACCCGTCAATCCGGAGACTCGGGTTGATCGGGATGCTGACCTGTTGGGCGTCCCCCAATAAATCGCATCCGAGGTCACCCAAGGAGGCCCGAAAGCCCGAGAAGGGGGGCTTAGCGTGCAGTTTTGAACAAATCGGCAGGTGACCCCGTCAAGGCGTCGGCACAACAATCGTCATGCCGGCCGCCATTCATGCGTCTCTGCGTGCCACCCCATCCATGCCATCTTCGTTGCGCGGCACGGGGCGATCGGTGCGGCATGCAACAGGAAGGACACGGCAATGGGCGACAAGCTCGTCAACGTCAAAGCCAGCACGGCGCAGGATTTCATCGACAATTCGCACAAGGCGATGCGCGACCCCAAGAAGCTGGGCGAGACGACCTACGACCTTCAGGTCAAGTTCAAGACCGACTCCAAGACCAAGACGATCGCCAAGGCGAAGATGACGCTGACGACGGAGACGACGCGCGTGCACTGGGCAGGCCCCGGCAATGCCAAGCCCGACAAGGCGAATGCGGACGCGATCAAGGACATCGAGGATCGGAACGAGGCGCACGAGAGGGCGCATCGCGACTCCTACAAGAAAGCCTTCGACAAGCTGCAGGACGACCTTGAGGAGGAGATGGTCGGCAAGACGCCGAAGGACGCGCAGGCGATCCTGGACAAGATGAAGGCCGCGCTGCGGGAAGCCTGCGAGAAGCTCCACAAAAGCGAGGGCATGATCGACGTCAACGACGACGGCAAGGGCAACATCACGATCAAGGAAAGCGCCGAGGGACCGGGCGGCTGCCAGTAGGCCGCGCCTCGTGGCGACCGACCGGCAGGGTGCCCTGCTTCGGCACGCCGGGTACCCATCCGATACGGACCCGTGCGCTAGTCCAGCACGCCCTTCATGGCCTTCGTCCAGGCTTGCAGGATGCTCTCGACCTCGGGGGCGAAGACGTGGACCCGGTGCACGGCCCCCAGCGGGCTCGCATAGGCCTCGATCTTCTGCCGCGTCGCGCGGTAGGCGAAATTCGTGTCGCCCTTCTTGTAGAAAATGAGGTCGCCCTGCACCGTCATCATGCGCGGCGAGGCGGGATCGCCCTCGTCCGGCAGGTTCAGCAGCAGGGTTCCCGGCGGCACCAGCTGGTCGATCCAGACCTGATGCCGCGGTTCGGACAACGTGTCGGTGATGAGCGCGCTTGTCGCCGCCCTGTAGGCGTTGCCGGCAACCAGCACCGCGCCGTAGACGCGCGCGATGCTGCGGGCGTCGGCGCCGCCATCGGCGGGCTTGCGCGCACCGGCCGCCTGCAGTCCGGCCGCCGTCTTCGTCAGCAGGTCGGTGAATGAATCGCGCGCCTCGCCGTACAGGCCGAGCTCCTGCCGGTAGTCGTCCACGGCACGTGCCAGCTGGACCCCGCCGTCCCGCGCCCGCTTGGCGGCCGCCCAGGTCAGCGTGTTGATCGCGGCGTTCAGGGCGATCATCGTGCGATCAATGTTCTCCTCGACGCCGGCGATCCTGTCGGCCAGCTTTTCGACGCGGTCCTTCACCGCATCCGACCCGAGCACCGCCTGCACCACGTCCCGCACGCCGACGCCCGTCTTGATGACGGCGGTGACGGCGTTGATGAAGTCGAACACGTGCTCGGCATGCTTGCCGGCGGTAAACCAGGGTTCCTCTCCCTCTTTCGCCGGCACCTTGTCGGGCAGGTTGGCGAGTTCGACGAGTGCGGCATCGAGATCCTCATGCGCCTTCTCGACGGCATGGAAACGCTGCTCCAGGTCGGCCGCCCTGGAGTTGAGCGTGTCCAGTCTGGTCTCGAGGTTGACCTGATCCTGATCGCCCAGCCGCAGGCCGCTGTGCCGGATCTGCGCCGCGGCGGCGTCCGGGTCGTCGATGTCGACCTTCATCTGCAGCGCGCCGAGCCGCATGGCGCGCTCCAGGTCGAGCGCATCCTGCACGGCCGACCGGGTGTTCGCGATATCCTTGTCGAGTTGGGTGAGATCGCAGCTGGTGTAGGCGTCTGGCAGGTGCATGGCGGTCGCGTGGGTCGCCGCGCTGCCGGCGGCGTCCGGGCTGGCGACAGCGGGCGGCGCTGATCCCGTCGGCGCCCCCGCCGCTACGCGGGGGCCGAAGAACGTCCTGAGCCAGTCGGTTTGCGCTTTCGTCGGCATCGACGGCGTCCTGCGGCAATCGGCGAGAGCACGGCCACGGCGCAAGCAACGATCAAGTGGAAAGCCGGGGCTCGCCCACTCGGCCAAAAGAACGCTAAACCGTTCCCGCGGCTGCGGGCAAGCCGGCAGAGCCCGCGGCAGCGTCGATAACGGTCAACGTTTTGTCGCGAAGGCATGCAGACGTATGCTGGCGATCTCCGGAAAACCGCCACGCCGCCCCCGGGGGCGTGGACCCCGTGCATCGGGGGACGGCGTCGGCTTCCGCCCCACGATGGGCCCGGCCTGGCGCATGCCCGGGAGGCCCGGGCGTGCAGCCGGATAAAATCAAGGCGGATCAATAGTTTGTGGTTGTTTAACCGGAATGTGTGGTTTGCGGATATGCTCTTGCACAAATGTCGGGATCGGCTGGGACGCTGTGCCCTGTGCGTAGACTATTTGCCCATTCCGATGATACGCTCGCGGCCGAAATTGGAGGAGCGTGAATGGGCTTGCGGCGACTGGTCGTGCGTCCGCCCGGCTCGGCGGCTTGGTTTTGCGCGCCATCCTCGTTCGCGGTCCTGGCACTGCTTCTCGTTGCTCTCTGCGGTCCGTCCGGTGCGGCGCACGCCGAGGCAACCAGTGCCCGCAAGCGCATCGCGCTGGTGATCGGCATCGACGCCTACCAGCACGCGGAACACCTGCGCAATCCGATCAACGATGCCCGCGCCGTCGGCAACGCGCTGCGGACCCTCGATTTCCAGGTGACCGAGCTGTTCGACCCGGACGAGCGCCGGATGGCCGACGGCATCCGGGAATTCGGCATCGCCGCGCAGAACGCCGACGTCGCGCTGGTCTACTATGCCGGCCACGGCGTGCAGGTGGACCACGAGAACTACCTGCTGCCGGCCGACGCGCGGCTCGAGCGCGAACGCGACCTGCTGTACGAGGCGCTGCCGCTGAACCTGCTGCTCGGGGAGGTCTCGCAGGCCGGCAAGATCGGCATCGTGCTGCTCGACAGTTGCCGCAACAACCCGTTCGTCGAGCGCATGGCGATGTCGATGCGCCAGTCGGGCAAGCCCGCCGGCATCAGCGTCGGTCTCGCGCGCGTCGACAACGTGCCGCGCAACACCCTCGTCGCCATGGCCACGCGGTCCGACGAGGTCGCCGAGGACGGCATCGAGCACAGCCCGTTCGCGACCGTGCTGATCAAGGACCTGCAGGTTCCCGGCCTGGAACTCAGCCTGTTCTTTCGTGACGTGCACGACGGCGTGCTGGCCGCCACCGGCAACCGCCAGGAGCCGTACATCTTCAGCGCGCTCGGCGCCGAGCCGTTCTTCCTACACCCGCGGCCGCCGAGCCGGCCGCCGGAGATCGGCCCCATCACGCCGCTCGAAGCGGCCGACAACGCGGGGCCGACCCCGCTCGGCATGCCGCGGCCGACCGATCCCGACCACAATCCGCTGACCGTGCGCATCGTCGGGCTGCCGCGCGCCGGCGAGGTGCAGATTGCCGGAGTGCCGGTCGCCAGGAACGCGACGTTCCCGCTCGACAGCTTCATGACCGCGACCTACCAGCCGGACGGCCGGACGCTGGGCTCGGTCGGCTCGGTCGACGTGCTGGTCGAGGACGGGCAGGGCAACAGCGTCGCCGCCAACGTCCAGATCATCGTGCTGCCGTCGCACCGCCCGGCGATCGTCGAGGCGCCGCGCGTGCTGCGCGTCTATCCCGAGGCGCTCGGCATCGTGCCGCCCCGCAGCCCGGACGGCGATCCGCTCACCGTCGTCATCCGCACGCTGCCGCGCGGCATCGTGCGCAACCGCGAGACCATGCTGCAGGTCGGCGACCGGCTGGGCCCGGGCGATCTGGCCAACCTGACCTTCATGCCGGAACCGGGTTTCTCAGGCTCGGCCGGCATCCTGCTGTACGGCGTCGACAACGGCCGCGGCGATACGGTCGAGGGCCGCATCGACATCGAGGTCGCCGCCACCGCCGACCCGGGCGATGTGGTCTCGGCGGCCGCATTGTGGGAGAACCTGCGCCGCAACGGCGGTGCCGCCGACATCGAGGCGTTCCTGCGGCTGTTCCCGGCCGCGCGCGCCGCCCCCGAGGCACGCGCGCGGCTCGCCGAACTGGCGCCAGCCGCGCCGTCCGCACCGCCGGCTGCAGCAGCGCCGGCGAAGCCCGCCGTTGTCGCGCTCGCCATGCCGCCACCCGTGCCTGCCGCTGCCATCCCGCCGTCCGCGCCGCCGGCGCCACCTGCGCCGAACCCGGATGCGTCGCGCATCATCACTCCCATCGTGCCGGCGGCACCGCCGCCGCCCGCCGCCGTGGCGGCGGGCGGCGAATTCACCGACTGCCCGAACTGCCCGAGCATGAGCCCGATCGCCGCCGGCACGTTCACGATGGGGCAGGGCGCGAAGGACCCCGAGGCGTCGCCGGCGCACCGCGTCGCCATCCGCGCGTTCGCGCTCGCGCGCGATCCGGTCACCATCGCCGACTGGAAGGCCTGCGTCGCCGACGGTGGCTGCAAGTCGATGCCGCGCATCGCCACCGCCGAGCCACGTGTGCCGATCCACAACGTCAGTTGGGACGACGCCACCCAGTTTATCGCCTGGCTGTCGCGCGTCTCCGGCCAGACATACCGGCTGCCGAGCGAGGCCGAATGGGAGTACGCGGCGCGCGGCGGCACCACGTCGCGCTACTGGTGGGGCGAAGGCGTCGGCACCAGCCTTGCCAACTGCAGCGACTGCGGCGGAGCGCAGAACCCGCGCGCGCCGATGGCCGTCGACCTGTACAAGCCGAACCCGTTCGGGCTGGTCGGCATGCTGGGCGGGGTGGCGCAATGGACGGCCGACTGCTGGTTTCCGAACTACCAGGGCGCGCCGGCCGACGGCACGGCGCGCGACGCGAAGGGCTGCGACAAGCGCGTGTTGCGCGGCGGCTCGTTCCGGAGCGGCCACGACGACATCACCGTCGTTGCCCGCAACAACTACGACCAGTCGGTCCGCTACCAGCTCAACGGCTTCCGGGTCGCCCGCGACCTGCGATAGGCGGCCGGCGCGCGCTTATGGCCGGACGTAGATCGTGATCTTCGGCGACATCACCGGCGGATCGAACGGGATGTGGTTGGCGTCCCCCAGCAGCAATTGCAGCGTATGGGTTCCCGGCGGCAATTCCAGCACCGTCTCCGTTTGGCCCAGGCCGAAATGCAGGTGGTTCTTGTCGTTGGGGATCGGCAAGTCGAGCGGCGGCAGCGCGGTATCGATCAGCAGATGGTGGTGGCCGGTGTTCGGCATGTCGGTGCCGGCCGGCGCGACGCCCATGCCGCGCAGGCCGAACCAGACGCGGAACCGCGTCGAGCGGATCACCTCGCCATTGCCGGGCCAGCCGATATAGGCGTACGACCCGGCGGGGGCCGGGGTGCGGCCGTTGGCCGCGGGCGCGCCGGCGGTCGGCATGGTGTGGTCGTGGGTTGGCTCCGGCGGAGCGGCCGTTGTCGTGTCGGCGGCTCGTGCCGCAGCGCTGGACGCGCAGATCGCCACGCAGGTGGCCAGCAAGATGCGGATGCGAACACGCGGCATCGTCTGATTCCTAGCTCGGCTGGCGGCTCAGGGAACGATCACGGTGATCTTCGGCGAATACAGCGCCGGCTGGTGCGGCACGTGGCTGTCGTCGCCCAGCAGCAATTGCAGCGTGTGCCGGCCGGGCGGCAGTTCGATGCGGGCCTCGGTCTGGCCCTTGCCGAAATGCAGGTGGTTCTTGTCGTTCGGGATCGGCGAGTCGAGCGGCGGCAGGTCCACGTCGATCAGCAGATGGTGGTGGCCGGTGAATTTCTTCTCCACCCCGGCCGGTGCGATGCCGGCGCCCGACAGGCCCATGCGGATCCAGAACTTGCCGCCCGGAATCACCTGGCCGTCGGCCGGCCAGATGATGTACTCGCGGGCGTTGTCCGGCATCGGCTTGCGCTCGTCCGCCACCGCGGTCCGCATCGGCGCCAACGACGCCGCCAGTGACACAAGGATCAAGAACGTCGTTCCGGCGCGCGCCTTCATCTCCGTCCCCTTGCATATCCGGCTCCACGCCGCGCGGCAGCGTGTGCATCGATGCGGAATGGTAAGCGAAAACGCCGACGCGAGCAACAAAATGTCACAGTGACAGAAAATGTCAGAACCGCCGCCCGCGCCTGCGCGGATCGCGTTCCAGGCTGCGCACACACCCCCCGAACGCCCTTGCCGGCCGCCTATGCCGCGCCGACCGCGCGCAGCAGGGCCGCCGCATCGCAGCCGGAGCCGCAGGGCGACGGCAGCACCGCCTGGATGCCGAGCGCCGCCTGCATCTGCGCCGTGAGCGTGCAGGTCGAGAGGCCGATCTGGATGGCCGGCAGGCTCATCGGCACCTGCCAGTTCACCAACGCCAGCGCCTGCGCCTGTATCGCCATCTGCACCACCTCGGCGGTGGCAAGGCTGCTTGGCACCACCGGCAGTTTCGGCAGCAGCGCCAGCAATTCGGCGAGCAGCGCGGCCAGCAGCGATCCGGCGCCCGGCGCCGTCAGGTTGAGGCCGAAGCGGGCCGACAGCGTCGCCAGCAGCACGCTGAGCTTGCCCTGGATCTGCAGCCGCACCGCCGGCAGCCCGAGTTGCAGCGGCGCAATGCCGAGGCTCGCCTGCAGCGACGCCGTCGCCGACAGCGCGGCGCTGAGGTTGGCCATCAGCCCGGGCATCGCGAGCTCCGGCAGCGTGACCCGGGCCAGCACCTTCAGCGCCGCGGCAAGCTGGACGGTTTCGCTGATGCTGGCATCGAGTTGCAGCGATGCCGCGATCAGCGGCGCGAGCAGCCGCAGCGGGCGGAGCAGGGGCCCCCACTGGCCGATGGCGATGCCGCCGGGCATCGTCAGCGCCAGCATCAGGCTCGCCGACGGCGCCAGCAGCCCGGCCTTGAGCGCGACCTGGACCTGATCGATCGCGGCGTTGAGCGTGGCGAGCTTGATCCAGCCGAGCGGGTCGATCATCGCCGAGGCGCCCAGTTGCAGGCTCAGCCGGGCGTTCATCGTGGCGATGATGCGGGCGAAGCCGTTGACCTGCGCCGGGATCAGCAGATCGAGGCCGAACTGCGCCAGCACCTGCGCGCGCAGTTGCACCAGTGCCGAGATCGTCGCGATCGCGCTGACCGACAGGCGCGGCATCGGCAGTTGCAACGCGAGCCATGCCGGGTCCGGCTGCCAGGGTGCCGCCGGCAGGCCGCGCGCCGAAAGCCATGCCGAGAGCGCCATCGCGATCTCGGCGCCGGGCAGGTCGAGGCTCGCCGACACGTCGAGCCCCGGCAACTGCAGCGCGAGCGACGCCGCCGACGCGTGGCAGAAACAGCCCATGCCCATCTCCTTCGCGCACGACGATAGCCGACGCCGCCCGCGTCGTCCGCACACTTGGTCACAATCTGCCGGTCACGCTCGACCCCCGCCGGGCCTCACGCTAAAAGTGCGGCTTCAGCGCGGGAGGTCAGCGATGGGTCAACCAGCGGCACGCATCGGCGACAACGTGCTGCAGAACGGGCCGCACTGCCACGCGCCGATCCATCCGGCGGCCCTCGTGCCGACGCCCGTGCCGCACCCGCCGATGCCGCTGCCGATCATTTCCGGCGCGCCCACCGTCATGATCGGCGGCGCGCCCGCCGCGCGCCTGAGCGACCAGACGCAGCCGTGCCTGATCCCGGCCTGCATCCCCGGCGGCCCGGGGATCATCGGCAAGGGCTCGGCGACGGTGACGATCGCCGGCATGCCCGCCGCGCGCCTCAACGATACGACGCTGCACGCGGCCTGCGTCGGCCCGATCCCGGGGCCGACCGGCATGATCATCGGCCCCGGCTGCCCGACCGTGCTGATCGGCGGCTGAGCCGGGTGCGCCGCCGCCACTTCGCCGCCTTCGCCCCGCACTGCCCGCGCTGCGCCGGCGACGCGGCCCGGCACGTGCTGGAGCTCGCCCATGTCGGCGCCGAGCGCGACGGCGACATCCTCGCCGGCATCCTGCTGTGCCCCAACCCCGCCTGCCGGCACGAATACCCGATCATCGACGGCATCCCGATCATCGTGCCGGACCTCGCGCACCTGCTGTCCGAGCGCGGCATCGAACTGCTGCTGCGCGAAAACCTCGATCCGGCGCTGGAAAGCATTTTAGGCGACGCGATCGGCCCCGGCAGCTGGTTCGACGTGCTGCGCCAGACGGTTTCGACCTACGCCTGGGACGGCTGGGCCGATCTCGACCCCGCGGAAACCGCCACCGGCCCCCGCCCCGGCGCCGCGCGGCGCTGCCTGACAAAGCTGCTGGAGCTGGCGGGCGAGGGCGCTGCCGCCACGAGAATCCTCGATCTCGGCTGCGGCGCCGGCCGCACCAGTTTCGATCTCGCCGCTCGACATCCCGAAGCGCTGGTGCTCGGCGTCGATATCGGGCTCGCGTTGCTGCGGCTGGCGCATGGCGCAGCCGCCGGGCGGCTGTCCTACGCGCGCCGGCGCATCGGCCTCGTCTACGACCGGCGGGATTTCGCGGTTGCGCCGGCGGGGGCGGAGCGCGTCGATTTCTGGGCCTGCGACGCGCTCGCGCTGCCGTTTGCCGGCGGGGTGGCCGATCTGGTGGTCGCGCTGAACCTGCTCGACTGCGTGGCCTCGCCGCAACGCCTGCTGGCCGGCATGGCCGACCTGCTGCGGCCGTCCGGCCGGCTGCTGCTGGCCACACCCTACGACTGGGCGGCGCACGCGACGCCGCCGGCCGCCTGGATCGGCGGCCACTCGCAGCGCGCGCCCGATGGCGGGGCCGCGGAGCCGTTCCTGCGCACGCTGCTGACCGAGGGCGCGCACGCCCAGTCGGTGGCGGGGCTGCGGCTGCTCGGGGAGGAAACGGATTTTCCGTGGCAGACACGGCTGCACGACCGCAGCCTGGTGCAGTACGCGAGCCATCTGCTGGCGGTCGCTAGGCAAGGCGAGGCGCGCCGCCCCTCGACCCCGCCGGGGCCGTGAGGCCCCGGACCCCGGCGGCTCGCCCGACGACACCACCCCTGGTTGCGTATGGTCGGTCAGAGATCTTTATGCCATCAAGCTGGCTGCCGTCCGTTTCGGTTGTTTCGTCAATGAGTGTTGTACGGGACGCAACATGCGCAACATGCGCCTCGTGCAGTCCAAGCCGGCTCCTGTCGTAGGAATCACCCTGCTCCATGCGTCCTGTCAAAACGCTCGCAAAGCTGCTCGTCTCGGCCGGGCTGTTCTGGGTGATCGCGCGCTCGGTCGATTTCGGCGCGGTGTTGCACATGCTGGGCATGGTGCATGCCGGGCTGCTGGCGGCCGCGCTTGCTGCGCTGCTGCTGCAGGTGGTCGTTCTGGCGTGGCGCTGGGCAATGGTGACGAAGATCCTCGGTCATGGGCTGGACTGGGCATCGTTGCTGCGCATGACGTTTGTCGGGCAATTCTTTAACCAGGCGCTGCCCTCCAGCGTCGGCGGCGACGCGGTGCGCATCTGGATGGCGCGCAAGGCCGGGGCGGGGCTGCGACAGTCGGTGCACGGGGTGATTGCCGACCGGGCGGTCGCAACCGCCATGCTGCTGGTCTTCGTGCTGGCGGGGATGCCGCTGCAGGGGCCGATCCTCGGCGACTCGGTCGCGCGCTGGACCGCGGACGGATTGGCGCTCGGCTGCCTCGTCGGCTTCGCACTCTGCCTCGCGCTCGCAGCCCCTGTCCGGCGACGGCTCGGGCATGTCCGGTTGGTGCGCGAGGCCGCCGATTTGGCGCTGGCCGTGCGGCGCATCGTCTCGGATCGGCGCCATGCGCCCGCGGTGCTGCTGCTATCGGCGCTGAACCATGTGCTGGCGATCCTGGGGATGTTGCTGCTGGCGATGTCGCTCGGCCTGCCGGCGGCGGTGCCGGCGTTCTTCGTGCTGGTGCCGCTGGTGCTGCTGCTGTCGATGATCCCGATCTCCATCGGCGGTTGGGGGCTGCGGGAGGGGATCATGATCGCGGCGTTCGGCCATGTCGGGCTGTCGAGCGAGCAGGCGCTCGGCCTGTCGCTGCTGTTCGGCCTGGCGATCACCGCGGTCAGCCTGCCGGGCGGGGCGGTCTGGCTGCTCGAGCGCCGGGCCGGCGCCGGCGCCCAGCCGACGACGTTCCCCCGCGCCGCTCCGCTGGCCTAGGCAACGCCATGGATCGGACGATGCCGCGCGGCCTGCAGGTCGCCCGCCTGACATGGCTTGCAATCCTGCTGCTCGGACTGGCGGTGTTGCTGATGCAGCTGGCGCTGGCGCATCGGTTTTGGACGCCCGTCGGGTTTGTCGATGCCTGGCCGCTCTATGACCGGTTGATGCGGTTCAGCCAGGGCCAGCTCAGCCTCGACCACTATCTGCTCGACCCACACGTGCATCCCCACTCGATTGTCTACCTGCTCTACCTGATCGACGCGCGGCTCGGTTCCGGGCGCCAGGTGGTTCCACATGTCGCGACCCTGGTCGGCGTCGTCGCACTTGCCCTGCTGCTGGCTGGTCTGTGCTGGCAGGCGCGGCCGGCCGGGACGCGTGGCGATCTGCGCCTCGCCTTGCTGCTGGCCGGCATTGCGATCCTCGTCTCGGGCGTGTCCGAGGCGACCATCATCCCGTTCCAGTGCGTGGTGGTTGTCACCCGCGTGACCTATGTCGGCCTGCTGGCGATCCTGGTCTTCTGCCAGTTCCGGCCGCGCCCGGCCCTGCACGCCGCCGCCCTGGCCGCCTCGACGGTGGCGATCAGCTTCTATGCCTCGGCCGGGGTGTTCGCCGCCGAGATCGTGCTGCTGCACCTGCTGGCCATGCGCCGCTGGGTCTGGCTGCTGCTCTCCGCCCTGCCGCTCGCCGCCTACCTGCTGCTGATGGCGCACTACCCGCCGCCGCTCGGCGAGGAGAACGCGATTCGGGCCCTGATCCAGGACATGGACTGGACCACCCTGGCGCGCATCGCGGCCGGTGCCGCCGCCTACTATGCGACGCCGCTGGTGGAAGGCTGGTGGGCGCCGCTCACCCCGGCCTGGGATGCCTCGAGCCTGCTGGTGACGGCGATCGGCGCCGTTGTCGGCATCGTCACGACCGTCTGGGCGCTTGCCGTGCTGGGCGGGCTGTTCATCGGGCAATGGCGGCGCGGGCGGGTGCTGCCGGCGGACACCGCGCTGCGCTGCCTGATGGCGCTGCTGTCACTCTGGGTGCTGGCCTCGGCGCTGTCGGCGGCGCTGCTGTGGCTGGCGCGGGCGCGCATTCTGGGTCCGGCGATGGGGCCGGCGCACTACAACGTGCTCGTCTCGGGTCGATATGCCGCGTTCGCCGGCCTTGCCTTCGTCGTGCTGCTCTTCCTGGCCGCGACCATGCGCCGGCGCAGGTCCGGGCTGGTCATCGCGGGCGCGATGTTCGCGCTGGTCTGCGGCGATGCGGTGCATGCCGGGTTCCGGGACCGGGGGCAGGGCTACCGGACGGACGAGCGCCGCGCACTCGATCTGGCCAGCACCGCCTTGCTGATGGGCCTGCCGCCGACCGCCCCCGAGGCCAGGGCAGTCTGGCCTGACGCACCGAACTATGCCTTCTGGGTCGGCGAACTGCCGAAGATCGAGGCTTTCCTGCGAGCCGAAGGACTGTCCTATGCGCAAGGGCAGCCGATGCTGGCACAGGTGGTCGAGCGCCCGGCCGCCGCGGTCGACGCGGTGACGATCCTCCCGGTCGCCGACGATGCGCGCATATGTCGGCTGCACGGCACGACGGCGCCGTTCCAGGCACGGTTCACGTTCGCGCCGCGTCGGGTCCAGGCGGTGACGCTGGCGAGCGGCATCGTGGTCGGCTACGCGCTGCGCGACGGCACGATGGTCGAGGGGCACATGCTGTGCGTCGACGCGTCTGACCATCAGGCGCTGTTCGTCGCCGGCACCCGATGAGCCCGGCCGCGGCCGCGGCCGCCGGCGCCCGGAGCGGCATCCTGCCGACCGTGGCAGGCCCGCCCGCCCCGGGCCGTTGTCCGGGTGAGCGATCCGATCAACCTGAACAGGCTCCGGTTCAGGACATGCCGCTCTGAGGAGACGTTCCGATGGAACAGGTGCAAGGCCTGGCTGCCGCAAGCCGGGCGATCTTCAAGCAGGCGCGGATCGACTACTGGAACGAGACCTCCGGCCACAGCCCAACCTGGTCTCGGGTGCGGTCGTACTATCGCCGCCGGCTGATCGAGATCTACAGCTTCATCGTGCCGCGCGGGATGCGGGTGCTGGAGCTCGGCTGCGGCGCGGGCGACCTGCTGGCCGCCGTCGCGCCGTCGCGCGGCGTCGGCCTCGACATCGCCCCGGCCATGGTCGCAGAGGCGAAGGCGCGGCATCCGGCGCTGCACGTGGTCGAGGCCGATGCGGAGACGCATGGGCTCGACGAGCGCTTCGACTACATCCTTGCCTCGGACCTGCTCAACGAACTGTGGGACGTGCAGGCGATGCTGGAGCGGCTGCTGCCGCTCTGCCATCCGCAGACGCGGCTGCTGCTGAACGTGCACAGCAACCTGTGGCAGTCGCCGCGCTGGCTCGCGGTACGGCTCGGGCTGGCGCGCCCGCAGATGGCGCAGAACTGGCTGACGCCCGAGGACGTGACGAACCTGCTGCATCTCGCCGGCTTCGAGGTGATCCGCTGGTCGAGCGAGCTGCTCTGGCCGCTACGCACGCCGGGCTGGGACGCGCTGTGCAATCGGGTGCTGGTCAGGCTTTGGCCATTCTACCTGCTTGGGCTCACCAATCTCGTGATCGCCCGGCCGGTGAGCCGCGCGCCGTTGCCGGAGGCGATCGTCTCGGTCGTCGTCCCGGCCAGGAACGAGGCGGGAAATGTCGCGGAGATCTTCGACCGGGTGCCGGCAATGGGGCGAGGCACCGAGCTCATCTTTGTCGAAGGCGGGTCGACCGACGACACGTATGGCGCGATCGAGCGCGAGATGGCGGTGCGCCAGCGGGCGCTGACGCAGCTGCTGCGACAGACCGGCAAGGGCAAGGGCGACGCGGTACGGCTGGGCTTCGCGCATGCGACCGGCGAGGTGCTGATGATCCTGGATGCCGACCTGACGGTCGCGCCTGAAGATTTGCCGCGCTTCTACGAGGCCTGGCGCAGCAGCAAGGGCGACTGCATCAACGGCGTGCGCATGGTCTACCCGATGGGCGAGCGGGCGATGCGTTTCGCGAACCTGGTCGGCAACAAGGCGTTCAGCCTGGCCTTCAGCTATCTGCTCGGCCAAAGGGTGAAGGACACCGCTTGCGGCACCAAGGTGCTGAGCCGGACCCATTACGCGCTTGTCGCAACGAGTCGGGCCCAGTTCGGCAACCTGGACCGCTTCGGCGACTGGGACTTGCTGCTCGGCGCGGCCAAGTTCAACCTCAAGATCGTCGACATGCCGATCCGCTATCATGAGCGGGTGTATGGGCAGACGAAGATGCAGCGTTGGCGGATCGGGTGGCTGCTGCTGCGGATGGTGGTCCTGGGGTTGTGGCGGCTGAAGTTCGTTTGATGACAACCCAACCTTGCCACCGGGACCGCCCCCGGCGCGCTCACATCAGCGAACACACGGCTTGAATCGGCGCACCCACGTGCAACGTCCCGATACCGACAGGCTTCCACCCACGTCAGATGGCCGTCTTGGGCGCATCCTGGAGCGACTCCGCAACAGCAGAAAAATGCCAGCCATGTTGCTGCAACGTTTTGTGCAAAGGCGGGAACGGAACGCCATCAGGCTCGCCGCGCATGTGGCCGATCGCCTGGCTCAAAGTCATGAGCAGCTGCGGGATCGGCTGGCGGCCGCGGTCGCGGAGGAGGTCCACCGCAACGTCGCGCACATGCATGCCCATCTGGCCGGGCAGCTGGGCGACGCACGGCATGACCTGCATCAGGCTGTCGCACACATGCATACCCACCTCGCCGGGCAGCTCGGTGCCGAGCTTGGCCGCCAGCTGGGCGACGCACGGCATGACCTGCATCAGGCTGTCGCGCACATGCATGCCCACCTCGCCGGGCAGCTCGGTGCCGAGCTTGGCCGCCAGCTGGGCGACGCACGGCACGACCTGCATCAGGCTGTCGCGCACATGCATGCCCACCTCGCCGGGCAGCTCGGTGCCGAGCTTGGCCGCCAGAAGGTTCAGGTCGACCACGAGGTCCAGCAAACCCTCACCCGCATCCACACCTGGCTGGCCGAGACCCTCGCGCGCAATCATGCCGATGCACTGGCAGACCTGCACAAGCACATGGGCCATGTCGACGCCCATCTGTCCGAGCACCTGACGAAGCAAATAGCCCTGCAGATCGGCGCTGGAGCGACCGCGGCGCCGCATGGCCAGCCGCAGACTTTGCAGCAGCGCCTGCGATCGTTGGGGCGGCACTTGAGGCCGGTTGCCGCCGATGGCATGCGAAAACTGCGTGTCGGCGGCGACGCCGATGGCGGCTACGTCCTCCTCGACGACTTCGCGCGGATCGACTTCGCGTTATCCCTGGGCGTCGGCCAGGACATCACCTGGGATTTGGCCATTGCGGAGCGCGGCATCGCCGTCCACCAGTTCGATCACACGGTCGAACAGCCACCCGCCACGCATCCGCGCATCCACTTTCATCGCCGCAGGATCGCTGCGGTCCGACAGGGGGCGGACGAGACGCTGCAGTCGGCGCAGCAGCTCGGCGGCGACGCGCTCTGCATCGTCAAGATGGATATCGAGGGCGATGAGTGGAGTGTTCTGGCGGCGGCGACGGCACGTGATTTCCGCCAGGTGCCCCAGTTCATCTGCGAGTTCCACGACTTCGACCGGGTCGGCGATGAGGTTTGGTACAACCGGGCCAGTGCGGTGATGGCGGCGCTCGCCGAATCGTTTTGCGTCGTGCACGTGCACGGCAACAACAACGCCCCGCTTCAATGCCTGGGCAACGTCGCCTTCCCGGAAATTCTTGAGGTCACATTCGCAAACAAGGCATTTTACACTTTTACCGAGACCCAGGAAATTTTCCCGACTGACCTGGACGCGGCGAACCGCCAGGACCTGCCGGACATCTTTCTGGGAGCGTTTCGCTTCTAGCAAAGCAATACCCGACGCAGCGATGTTCGCTCCGTCGGTCGCTCCGTCGCGGCCGGCCCGAGACTGCGGCGATCCCGGTCACGCGCGATCGTCGAGCGGCCGGACGGCGGGCTCGCGGCGCCAGGGCCGCAATGGCCGGAGCAATGCCCAGACCAGGCGCGGTATCGGCAGGCTTTGGACGAGCTGGGCCAGGAGAACCTGCCGGTTGCGGCGCGAAAGCCTGTCGACATAGAGCGATGCCGGCATCAGGTGCTCGACCTGGAGCGGCTTGCCGGCCGGGCGGCCGGCAAGCTGATCCGCCGCTGACGGCTGGGCCTTTTCGATCGCGCGCATCCGCCAGACGCGATCGAACGCGTCCGGGTCGAAATCGCGGACGATCTCGTTCTCCTCCTGCAGACGCTGCTCGAACGGCTTGGCGCTTGCGCCGGCGCCGGTCTCGCCGACATTGAATGCGTGCTGGATATCCAGCACGACGCCCATCCGGCGACTGGGAACGCCAATGGCGTGCAGCGCAAGGCCGGAGAGCGCGGTGAGGTCCAGATACGGGAGCATGACCTCGACGCTGCGCAAGACGGCGCTCAGCCGAAACAGCAAGCGCGCATGGCCGAACGGGAAGTTCGGCGTATGGTCCAGGAAGTCGAGCGGCTCGTGGACCTCGCACGCGGTCTCGCCGGCGGGGTCGCGATGGCGCAGCAGCATGCCGGAATGGGCGTACCCGGCTTGCGGGTGGCGCGACAGCGCCCCGGCCAGCGCCTGGATGTGGGTGGCGTGGATCTCCTCGTTGGGAGCCACGAGGCAGAACAGGTCGGCCGCGTCGCCGGTGCCGAGGAGCGCGGCCAGCAACCTGCCGAAACGGACACGCCCGACAACCGCCCCGCGCCCGTCGCGAACGAAGAATCGGGCTGTCCGGACGTCCACCGCAAGGCCGCTGGCCGCGACGGCAGCCTCGATCTCAGGCCGGAAATGCCGCAGATCGAATTCCTCGACGACCAGCACGGGGCGGCAGCCGGCGTGGCGTTGGCTGCGCACGTTGGCAAGGTGGCGCTGCAGCACCACCGGATCGAATGCGGGCAGCAGAAGGAACAGCGTGACGGCGAGTTCGGGATCGGCTGGCGCCAGCTTCGCTTCCAACTGCGCCTGCCGGCCGCGCAGCCCGCGGTAGATTTCGCCGAGCGAGATGTCGAGCCGATAGCGTTCGTTGAAGATTGCCTGTGCCCGTTCGGCCAGCGCCCGCGCGGCGTCCGGGTTCCCCTGCACCCAGCGCACATGCCGCAGGATCTGCTCGGCAACGTCGCTGGCCGGCTCGGTGGTATCGATGTACAGCAAGGTGTCGCCGAAATGCGCGCGCGCGAACGGGTTCTCGTCGCAAATGATCACCGCACCACCGGCCAGCGCCTCGAACAGCCGGCTGGACATCAAGGCCGAGTCCTTGTGCGGCTCCGACGACAGCACCAGCGCGATTCCCGTCCGGTTGATGGCGTGCATCATCGAGACGCCATCGAACGGCAGCGAGCCCTGATAGCTCTTGTAGCCCTCCCACACGCGCACGCCGCGCAACAGGCGCGGGCCATAGATTCGCATCTCGCCGCTCATGTCGAGTTCGTCGAGGATCTCCTGGTGCCGCGACCCGCCCTTGCCGAGACGTTCCCAGTTGATGCCGGAGTAAAACAGCTTCCGCTCGCCGAGCGTCGGTGCCAGGACCGGCTCCGAGACGGAATGATACATGGTAAAATGCACGCCGCCGCGCGTCGGGTCGTTGGCGGTCAGGCGGAGCAGCTGATCATCCGCCGCCGGGGAGCCGCAGCTCAGGAAGTCGTCGTGGGTGAGCAGGTGGCGCGAGACACGACGATAGCCGAAGTCATAGTAGAACTGCAGCGGGTTCCAAAGGACGACAAAGGAGAAGATGTCGTATGCCTTCGGCGTCGAGAAGTGCAGGTGGATGACGAAATCCAGGTCCGCCTGCGTCATGCGTCGGTGCGGCGGGTCGATGGTCTGACCCATGTGATCGATCACCACGCATTCCAGGCCGAGGGCTCGTGCCGTGTTCTGCAGCCGGGCGATCACCTCGTCTTCGGCAACCTTGATGTCCGGCCACAGCTTGACGACGCCGAACCGGCCGAGCGTCCCGTTTGGTTTCTGCAAGTCTGCCCTCATGAATGTTCAGACGCGACGCATGCGACGGCGCAGCCGGGGTAGGTCCGGGGGTCGCGGGATGCCAGCTCCCGAGCGCCCCGACCGCGCATCCCAAACGGATCCCGCGTCGGGTTAGCGCCGGGCCAGGGCGGCGTTGTCCGCGTACCAGCGATAGGTTTCCGCCAGCGCCGCTGCCAGGCCGAATCTGGGCGCAAACCCGAGCGCGCGCAGCTTCGAGACGTCGTAGTCGCGCAACTTCTGCCCGTCCGGCTTGCTGCGGTCCCAGTTGATCGCAATCGCCGGGTCGACGATGCCCCTGATCAGCTCCGCCGTCTCCTGGATGGAAATGTTGGTGCCGGTGGCCAGATTGATCGGACCGGTGAAGCTCTCGCCGATCAGCCGGAGCGCCTGGGCGGCATCCTTGGAGTAGAGAAAATCCCGCCGCGGCGCGCCGCTGCCCCAGACGGTGACGGCGCTGCGATCCTGCGCCGCACGATGGAACTTGGAGATCAGCGATGGCAGCACATGGCCGTGTTGCTCGTCGAAACGGTCGTACGGCCCGAACAGATTGGTCGAAATGCAATAGGCATAGTCGAGCCCGTACTGGTCCTGATAGGCCTGCAACTGTGCCAGCATGCCACGTTTCGCGTGGGCGTATCCGGCCTCGGACCCGTGCGGCGGGCCGAGCCAGATGTCTTCCTCGCGCATCGGAAGTGCAACGCGATCGGAATAGATCGCCGTCGAACCCATCGCCACCACCTTGCCCGCCCCGGCAAGGCGCGCCGCTTCCACCGTGTTGGTATTGATGCGGGTGTTGTCGAGATAGGCCTGCCCCTGGGCGCGCAGGTTGCCCATGATCCCGGAGACCCGGGCGGCCAGATGGTAGACGATGGTCGGGCGATGCCGCTCGAACAGCGCAGCCGTCGCGGCAAAGTCGGTCAGATCGACATCGCGGCTCGTCAGTGCCACCACGGGCCGGCTGGAGTTTGCCTTCAGCTCGGCCACCAAGGCGGTCCCGATGACGCCGCTTGCCCCCGTGACCAGGATGATGTCGTTGCCTATTGTCATGCCGCCTCGTGGGGAGCGATTCCGGGTTCAGGGTTCATATAAGGGCCGCATTATGATTTGTCCAAAATGACACGCCGGAGCAGGGCAATCGGGAGCAGAAAGTGCCTGACAAAGCGCTGAAGTGCTGACGCTGTGGCGATCCTGGATCCGCCGGCCTGACCATGTAGACCTGCACGGTACCCGCGTGGCTTTCGTGCTCCCGATCGCCGGATGTCCCGCAACTGCTCAATCCCAACGATCGCCGTCATGGCTGACACCTGCCGACATCGTTGCCCGGGCGTCATCGCGCGGCGCCATGGAGAGGTAGTGCAGGATCGCGTGGCCCGTTGCGGCCCAGGGCACTGGCTCGAAGCACCGAACGATCTCGGCCTGCCAGGCGCGCAGTCCCTCGGGGTCCTCGATCACCGCGCGGATCACGCTGTACGCATCGCTGACGTTCTCGGGGTCGAAGTAGCGCGCCAGTCGGCCTCCGGCCTCCGGCAGCGACGAGCTGCGGGCCACAATGCAGGGCTTGCCGAAGGCCATGCTTTCCGTCACCGGCAGCCCCCAGCCTTCGTACAGCGACGGGAACAGCGTGAACTGGCAGCCACGATACAGGCCGGCCAGCTCCGCATCGGAGACGTCCTCGACCAGGCGGATCTTCCGATTCAAGTAATCTGTATTCTCCAGCTGTTTCATCAGGTCCTCGACCAGCCAGCCGACCCGCCCGGCGAACACCAGGGTCGGCACCGAATCGGGCGGCATCTCCTCGAGCAGGCGGCGCCAGACGCGAAACAGCAGCAGGTGGTTCTTGCGCGCCTCGATGGTGGAGACGAACAGCGCGTAGCTGCCGGCAGGCGGCAGCCGGTCGGAGGCGACCGCCGGTGCCGGCGCCATCCCGCCGAACCCGGTACCGATCGGGATGACCTTGACGCGCGCCCGGAGCGGGATGTCGTTCCTGGCCGCGAAATCCTCGACATCGTCGGCGGTCGAACGTGAAATGGCCAGGATGATGTCGGCCTGCGGCAGCAGCGCGAGGAACCAGGCGCGGAAGATGCGCACCAGGCCGCGATCGCACCATTCCGGGCGACGGATGGGAATGATGTCGAAGATCAGCACGGCGAACATCACGCCGTAGCGGGTTTTCGTCTGGCGGATCAGTCCTGCATAGTCCGGATGCGACCAGGGCGCGCCGAGCACCACGAGCATGTCGCCGGGCCTGGCGAGAGCCGCGAAATCGCGCGCCGGGTCGGGCGGGGTCTGGCCGGGGGCCGCGGACCGCGCGCCACCCCGCCGCGACGCCGCGCGGCGCAACCGCGCGACGGCACCGGCGGTGACGAAGCCGAGCAGATCCACCAGGGCAAAGCCCGCCTGCAGCTGCAGGCGGGCGGCGGCGAGCAGGCGCTGTCGCACACCGGGCGAGAGCCGATGGACCAGCCGACGCGCGAGCCAGCGCGGCCGCGACTCCGCGGCGATACCGCCGGCGCGGGCCGGCGACGATGGTCCTGGACGCGACCGACGCTCAGCCTCCGGCGCGTTCGTCAGCTGGTCGAACAGCCCGGTCACCGTCGCCCACGACACGACGGTGAATGTCCCGTGGACCTGATCATGCCGGACGAAATGAATGCCGCCGAGTGCACCATGGCTCTGCTGTACGGCGCGGTAGATCTCGTAGGCCAGCCGCTGGATGCCGCTCGGCCGCGGGTTGCTGGCCGCGTATTCGAACAGATCCTCGACGTCGAACCAAAGATTGCGGGTCAATTCAGGCGTTCCCGGCGTCGGCACAGTCAGCGCCCGGCCTCGGCGGCGACGCGGGCGCGCCAGTCGTCGAGCACGTCGCGCAGGGTTTGCGACCATGGCAGGGCGGGCGCCCAGCCGAGCAGGGCGCGGGCCCGCCCGGCATCGGCGACGGCGCGCGTGACATCGTTGGCGCGGGTGCGCGACGCCTCCGCCCGTATGTCGGCGGCGACCCCCGCCAGCGTCATCATCTCGGCCAGCACGTCGCCGATCCGTCTCGCTTCGCCGGAGCCGATATTGAGGACGGTACCCGGCGCCAGCGCATCGCGCTGGTCGATGCATGCCACATACGCGGCGCACACGTCGCGCCCGTCGAGAAAGTCGCGCCAGGTGTCGAGATTGCCGACTTCCAGCAGCGGCGGCTGGAGGCCTGCGGCGATGCGGGCGATCTGGCGGGCGAAGGCGGGAATCACGAGGTCGGCCGACTGGCCCGGCCCGGTGTGGTTGAATGGCCGCAGCCGCACCACGCGCAATCCGTGCCCGGCCATGCTGCCGAGCGCCAGGTCGGCCGCCGCCTTGGTGGCGGCATAGGCGCTGCGCGGCGCCAGCGGCGTGTCCTCGCCGATCGGCGCCGCGGCATTGGTCGCGCCGTAGGCGTCGGCGGTGGACGCGAACACCAACTGGCACTGCGGCACGTGCCGCAGGATCGCGTGCGCAAGGTGCAGGGTGCCGTGCAGGTTGACCGCCCAGGCATGCGCCTCGTCGCGCTGCGCCGCGGCGGCCGTGGAGACCGCGGCGAGATGCACGCACACGTCCGGCCGTCCGGCCGCGACCGCCGCCGCCACGGCCGCGGCGTCGCGCACATCGAGGAAATCGGTCAGCAGTGCGGCCTCGGGGTAGCGCGCGGCAAGTGCTGCAACCAGATGCCGGCCGACGAAGCCGCCGGCGCCCGTCAGCAGGATGCGGCGTGGAGCGGCCACGTCAGGCGCGCATCCGGGCCCGGTGCCGGGCGAGGTCGGCTTCCACCATTTCGGCGATCATGTCTTCGAGCGAGGTGGTCGGCTCCCAGCCCAGCTTGCGCCGGGCTTTTCCGGCATCGCCCAGCAGCAGGTCGACCTCGGCCGGCCGCAGCAGGTCGGAGCGTACGACCACGTGATCCTCGTAGTTGAGCCCGGCATGGCCGAAGGCGATGCGGCAGAACTCGCGGATCGAGGTGGTGCGGCCGGTGGCGACGACATAGTCGTCCGGCGTGTCCTGCTGCAGCATCAGCCACATGGCGCGGACATAGTCGCGCGCGTGGCCCCAGTCGCGCCGCGCCTCCAGGTTGCCGAGCGGCAGCTCGCGCGCCCGCCCCAGCTTGATGCGCGCCACCCCGTCGGTGATCTTGCGGGTGACGAACTCGATGCCGCGCAGCGGGCTCTCGTGGTTGAACAGGATGCCCGAGGTGGCGTACGTGCCAAAACTCTCGCGGTGGTTCACCGTCATCCAGTGCGCATACAGCTTGGCCACCGCGTACGGCGAACGCGGATGGAACGGCGTGGTCTCGCTCTGCCGCGGTTCCTGGATCAGGCCGAACATCTCCGAGGAGGACGCCTGATAGAAGCGGGCCTGCGGCCGCACGATGCGCAAGGCCTCGAGCACGTTGGCGGCGCCCAGCCCGGTCACCTCCCCGGTCAGCAGCGGCTGCCGCCAGGACGCCGCGACGAAACTCTGCGCCCCCAGGTTGTACACCTCGTCCGGCTGGCAGTCCTGCACCACGCGGATCAGGCTCGACAGGTCGATCAGGTTGCCGTCGACCAGCGTCACCCGGTCGCGCACGCCCAGCCAGTCGAGCCGCTCGCCGATGACGTCCGAGGACGCCGAGCGGCGCATCATGCCGAACACGCGGTATCCCTTCTCCAGCATGAACTGGGACAGATAGGCGCCGTCCTGGCCGGTGACTCCGGTGATAAGGCAATTTGGCATGGTGTTTTTTCCGGTAGACCGTTCGCCGCACCACGGCAGCGAGACCGCAGCGCGCCAGATATCAGATAGCGGATACACGCCGGTGCCGCCTGGCCGCAAGCCGGTGCCTTGCGCCCCGGGTGCAGGCCGGCGGGCCATCGACCCGACGACGTCCTGCCCACGCCGCCGGCAACGGGACGGCTACTCCGCCCAGCCGACGGCGGCGCGGCTGTCAGACCGGTCGCGCGGTTCCTCTGCCTTGCCCGAGCGCAGCAGCGGGCGCAGCTGCTCCACCAGCAGCAGCCCCAGGTCCCGCCACGCCGCCCGCGGGCTGACCGGGGCGGCGTCGTCCATGTCGGGCGGGCTGTGCAGCACCCGCCGCAGCCCGTTGGCGAGGCTGTCGGCGCGCGGCTCGCACAGGATCGCCAGCGGCTCGTTGGCCAGTTGCTCGGCCAGGCCGCCGACATTGGTCGCGATCACGTAGCGTCGGGCGGCCAGCGCCGCCGCGGCGACGCCGCTCTGGCTCGCCTCGCGGTACGGCAGCACCACCGCGTCGGCCCAGCTCAGCAGCGCCCCCACCTCGCCCTCCGGCACCCAGCGGTTCTCCACGGTCACCCCGGGCAGGGCGCGCAGCACCGCCAGGGCCGGGCTTTCCGGGCCGGAGCCGACCACCCGGACCACCAGGCCGGGCTGCGGCTCGAGCCGCCGCAGCCCGTCCGCCAGCAGGTCCAGCCCCTTGTACGGCAGCAGCCGGCCGAACGAGAGCAGCCGGAAGCTGCCGGCCGCCCCGGCCGGCCGGGGCGGTACCTCGTACGGCATCGGCGGATGCGTCAGGTGGATCAGCGGCCGGCCCCAGGTGCCGGCCAGTTTCTGGCGCAGCAGCTGCTTGCCGACATGCGTGCTCAGTGCCGCCACCGTCATGGCGCGGCCGCATAGCCGGCGCTGCAGCCACATCTGCAGCGGAAACCCGTCGCCGGGATGCGCGTCGGCATCGTGCACCAGCACGATGAACGGGATGCCCAGCCGGCGCAGCGCCGCCGCCATCAGCAGGTCGAGCGGCCCGGCCAGCGCGCAGACCGCGATATCGGGCCGCATGGCGGCGATCCGCCGTGCCAGCCCGCGCACCGCGAACGGCGCCGCCGCCGCCCGCAACACGAAGCCAGGCATGCCGTGGTAGGTGGCGACCGGCAGGTCGCAGCGCGGCGGCGATCCGCCGCGCAGGATCTCGGCGGCGGCGGCGAGCGACAGCGTCGCCGTCACCCCCGGCACCGCCGCCAGCCCCTCGGCCAGCAGCGTGGCGAAGCGCGGCCCGCCGCCGAAGCGGCCCCACTGCCAGACCAGGACCCTCATCCGGGCACGTCCAGCCATCCGGGCACATCCAGCCCCAGGCCGCGCGCGGCCCGCGCCAGCGGGCCGGCGCCGAGGCGCTCGAACGCGTGCCGCCGGCCGCGCGCGCCGAGCGCCGCCCGCGCCGCGGCATCGTCGGCCAGCCGCCGCAGGTGCGCCACCGCCCCGCCCTGGTCCGGCTCCGCCCAGGTCGAGCCGTGGTAGACCTGCCGCGGATCGTCGGTCGCCACCAGCCGCCAGGCGACCAGGGCCGCGCTGTCGGCGTCCATGAACGCCATGTTGCCGGACCATCCGGTGGCGATGACCGGCTTGCCGAGCAGCATCGCCTCCGCCAGCACCAGCCCGAATCCCTCGCTGCGGTGCAACGACAGCACGATGTCCGCCGCCGCGGTCAAGGCATGCACGGCGCTGGCCGGATAGGAGTTCGTATCGATGCGAATGTTCGCAGCATCGGCGACCACGGCGGTGATTTGGGCGAAGTCTGCCGGAAAATGGTCCGGGTTGCCAATTTTCAGCACCAGGAGGCGGTCGCGCCGGGTGCCGAAGGCGGCGCGGAAGGCGGCGATCGCGCCCAGCGGGTTCTTGCGCGCGCCCGAGGAGGCGAGGTTGGCGGAGACCAGCACCACCACGGCATCCGCCGGCAGGCCGAACGCGGCGCGGTCGAGCGCCCCGGGGATCGGGGGGGCCACGGCGAGCGGGAACGGCACGACGCGCACCCGGCCGGGCAGCAGCGGCTCGATCGCGGCGGCGGTGAACGGCGAGGGCACCCAGACCTCATGCACGAAGCGCGCGCCGGCATGCCAGTCGGGCGGGATGTCGGGCAGTTCCCAGTTCCAGTAGCCGACCACGCGCCGCCCGCGCGGCAGCGTACGCGGCAGGCGCAGCAGCACCAGCGGCAGCAGCGGCGCGTTGACATGCAGCAGCAGCGGCACGCCGGCGGGTGGCGCGATGTGCGCCTGCCTCCGCGTGGCGGGATCGGCGGCGGGCAGGACGCCGCTGACATCCATTGCCCAGGTCGCCACCTGCAGCGCCTCCAGCCCACGCAGCAGCAGCCGCGCCCCCTCGCCGAGGCCGGACGGGCGCGCCAGCTCCCCGGCCACGGCCAGCCCACCCCGCGCCGGCGGCGGGGCACGGTCGATGCGCGGCGCGAGCAGAGCAGCGACCTCGACGCCGACACGCCGCCGCTGCCGCGCCGGCAGCAGGCGCCAGAGGCGGTGCAGCGCGCCAGGGCGGAAGGATCTCGGCGTCATAGGATGTCGTCGGCAACGGAGTGATGCAATCACGGAAGGGGTTCTATCAGACCCGGCGTTTGCGACCAGGGCTGACAGCCGGATAACATGCCGGCCAGGTGCAAAAAAGGCGCTTGCAAAATGGCAATTGCGCCCTGCCCCCCCAGATTCTGGACGGCCCCAAGCAAGTTTCTTCATGCTCTTTGGAAATAAGAAAATATACTTGCAACTGGAACGGGAATGACAGCCAACGGAAACAATATTGGCAGCGCACCCATTCTGTGGATTCGCCGTCGATGTCTGCTTATAAATTCCTGGGCAGACAACTCCACTTCCGGGTGGAAACCGTTTCCAATATCGTCAAATCTTGTTATCCCACCATGATGAAATCTCTCGAATACCACACAACACTCGTAAAGCACCGAGGGTAACTGCTCAACCGGGTTCGAGCGTGGATTGGCCGCGTAGGGTATCGC
>Ga0302311_10001726_pt1 | contig 25384 bp, 22 predicted proteins | sample III_Palsa_N1_3_FD_200449 | JGI IMG/M metagenome (GOLD analysis project Ga0302311, IMG submission 200449) | Peat permafrost microbial communities from Stordalen Mire near Abisko, Sweden - III_Palsa_N1_3 | ecosystem: Environmental > Terrestrial > Soil > Palsa > Peat permafrost | place: Sweden... | reverse complement strand
AAGGAGGTAGAGTTATCCACAGCCGGCAGCCAACGCGCCGGCCCCATCCCTGGGTCACTTTTGAATCGGCAGGGTGGGTCAATATTCAATCGGCGCCGACAACGCAGCTGACAGAGACCACAGTTATGAGCCAGTCGACCAGCCAGCTAGCGGCTGATTTTGTGATCGCCGCGTGTTTGCTTGGGCTCTGACGTCACAACAGGCAGGCGTGCTGCTTCGCGTTTGGCCGATGGGTCGTAGACGTTGACGGCGATGCCTTCGCCTCGCGCCTGGCGCACGGCGAGCTCGCGACCGAAGATCTCGCGCAGCGGTTGGTGGAGCACTGCGGGCACGTTCTTCTGTATGAGCGCCGCATCGAACGCGGCCAGCGCCGGCGGCTCCGCGTCTTTGCCAAACAGCGCTGGCTTGATCGCGGCCTGGGGCGCTTCGACATTGGCGCGCGTCTGCGTTTGCGCCTGCTTGGCACCGGCAACCACCGGCGCGTCCAGACCGCCGTCGCCCGTGGGTGCGTGAGCAGGGGGTTGCGTTGGCATCGTGCCCACCACCGGCAGCGGCGCCGGGGCGACTGGCTGGCTTGCCAGGCGGTCGGGGGCCTTGCGCTCAGGCACCGGCTCGACGGGTTGAGGCACGCCGTCGCGCACAACGGGGGCTTCGTGCGCCGGCGCAGGCTTCAAGGCCTGGGCGCGCAGGTCGTCAACCTTGGCGGCAAACCAGGTGTTGCGGTTGACTGTTTCATCGTGCCATCCGACGACCTGGCCAGCCTTGTCGAGGTCCTTTACCGGCACGGTGACGGCACGCATGCCGCGGAACTCGAGTGCGATGCTGTCGCCCACCTTCACGCTGGCGTCGTCGAGGGCGCGCGGAAGGTCGACTCCCCAAATCGTCTTCTCGCCGTCTGGGCCCTGCAGCTTCACATACGGACTGTCCTTGGCGTTCTCCTTGAACTCGTAGGGCGCGTAGTCACGCGCCGTGAGCAGCCCGACGTAGACGCGATCGTTGGTCATCTTCGACGCCGCGACAGCTGCGATCGCTTCAACGTTGGCCGGCGCATCTCCCAGGCCGGCCAAGTAGGCGCGAACCTGCTGTGCAACAGGCGGCTCGCCAGCCGCCGGTCGCAGTGGGAGTGCGGGCGCGGGTGCGGGCGCATCCACCACAGCAGCTGCCGCAATCCGCGGTGCCATGCCCTGCCGATCGGGCACCTGGCTGTCTGGGGCCGCTCGACCTGGTGCAGCTGCAGCAGATGGCACATCGATGCCTGCGCGATCGAGCCCTTGGGCGCGCGTGATGCTGCCGCCCGTCGGCGCTTGCGTCGGCGCGGGCTCGAGCCCAATGCGCTTGCGCTCGACGTCGGCCGCGATCCGGTCGCCATCGCTCGGGGTATGCCCCACGCCCTTGATGCCGCGGGCGGCCGCAGCGATCCAGGCCTGGCGCTTGAATTCTGGCGTCCCGTTGACGTTGACCGCAGTCCATCCGCGCTGGTCCGCGCGATCGAGCATGGCCTTGATGACGTCGGGCGTTTCGTGGGCTGACCTCAAGGTCAGCCACCCCTCGGAGAAGGCTGTGCCGGGCCGGTCGCGAAACAGGTAGTCGCGCGACGCGAGGTGGGCAATGATGTTGTAGCGCTCGTGTAGCGGCGGCACCGGCTCGCGGCCGACGCGCAGCTCGACATCGCCCTCGATCCGCTTCTGCGCGGCAGCCAGCACTGCTTGGCTCTGGTCCGGGCCCCGCTTGATCGCCTGCTCGAAAGCCTCGAGTTCCCCTCTGGTCATGCGCGAGAGCGTCTCAAGCGTTCGATCGCCCGCGCCCAGCCTAGCCGGATCGTTGAGAGCCGCCGCGTTGGATTGGGCGATGCGCTTGCGCAGTGCCGCCGTGCCCTCGTCGTCGTACTGCTGTTCTCGCGCGCGCTGCTCGATGGCGTTCGCTGCGCTGGGTGCCGACTCGACCGGCGCTGGGCGACTGATTCGCTCAGGCGTGGGTGGGTGGACCAAGTGGTAGCGGGCGATCGGATCGTCCTCGAGCAACATGCCGCGGCTCCGCGCCAACGCGAGTACCGGGTCCTTGTAGCTGGCGGTGAAGTCCCCCACCAGGCCGTTGATCGCGTTGCTCGTGAATTGCTTGTTGTCCCACACGGGACGCTCGTCGCGGCGCAATGTCTGTGCGAAGGCCTCGGACGTGATCGCCGTCGGCGTGAGCTGCCCGTTGCGTTCAGACGCGAACGTGCCCTGCATGAGGATGGGAACAGCCCAATCGTCGGCTGCGGGCTGGCTCGACGCCCGCGTGCCGGCGATGTGGGGGCGATCGTCCTTCACGATCTCATACACGCTTCGGCCGGACTGCACGAATTGGTCGACGGATCTGGCGATCTCGGGGTCTTGGCGGGAGACCTCGGTCTTGTAGGCGGCTTGCGCGGTCGCGTTCGATCCAATCCGTTCGGCGATGGTCATGCGCCACCAGGGATTTTCGGTCGCGCGTAGCGCGTCCAGGTCGAGGCGCACCAGGTCGCGCGCGGCGGAAGGTGCCAAACCGTCTCGGGGCACTGGGCCCAGCTCGTCGCTGCGGCGCTGGACCGCCATCCGGTGCGCCGCATCGTTGGCTTCAACCGCACGGCGCCGGGCTTCGCCCACCGTCGGCGAGTCGGGGTCGGTGGCGTTGAGCGATTCGGGCAGTCGCATCATTTCGCGCGAGAACGTGTCGCGGTAGACCCCGTTCTTGAGTGCCTCGGCGACAAGTTGGTGAGCCTGCGGCTCGCGCTCGTCGCCGCGGAGACGTTGCATCGACAGAACGTCTTCCCGTGCGAGCGTGTCGATGCGCTCTTTGGGCAACTGGTCGAAGGAGATGGCGTCGCGCCTCGCTTCCGCGTGACGCTCGCCCATCTGCGAGATCTCGTGCTCCTGCAGCCAGGCCGGGCGCATCGCATCGCGTTGTGCGGCGATCAGGTGAGCGGAAACCGCCATATAGCCGGCGGCGGCCGCGTGCGCCACGTTTGGATCTTGCCGGGCAAGCTCGGTCGTGTAATTTCGTTGCTCCTGCGCGTTCTGGCCGATCTTGAACAGGGCTTCCGCGCGCTGGGCGTCGCCCTGGACCTGCGCCAGATCTGCAACGTCCTGTGCCACCCATGCGGCAGCGACGTCGACCGCAACCGAGTTCCGGGGTGAAGCCATCGCATCGGCGTTGCGATGATTGATGGACGTGATCAAAGCGCCGCCGTCGACCTCGAGGTGTGCCGCCTCCCGGGCAACCAGCTCGGGGCGCACGACTTGCGTGAGCGCCTCTGGCGACAGCCGCAGCATGGCTGTCGGCGGGTTCAGCTTGGGCTCGATTGCCGGCGCGGATTCGCCGGTCTCGAGCGTATTGACGGTTCTGCGGGCCGCATCGAGGGCGCTTGCCCCGGCGACCAACTGCGCGGCACCTTGGATCTCGGCACCACCGGCGCCGGCGCTCAACGCAACACTCGCTGCGGCCGCCCCCACTTCCAGCGCGCGCACGTCCTTGCCGGCCGCCAGATCGGAGGCGACGCGCGCGGCGTCGAGCACGCCGATCGTCTGCGAGACGGCATGCCCCGCCTCTCCGCCTACGCCCGTCAGTTGCGCCAGGTGCGCTGCGCCGACGGCGAGATCTGTTCTCGTCAGGCGGTCCCCTTGAGCAGGGGGCACGTCCGCCGGCGAAGCGGCGCTCAACCGCCCACCGTCGGCAGCCGGCGCGGGGCCGCCCGTCGACGGGCTTGGCGGCTCTGACTTTTGCGTCGGCGTCTGAACGGCTGCTTCGACGCTCTGACCTGGCGCAAACCTGGCCTGCGCTGCAGTTCTGCTCTGCTCCATCGTCATGCTCACGGTGGCTTCGACCTGGGCCTTGACGGCGGGCAGGCCTTGGGTCGCGTGCAGGTCGTTGAAGTCCGACAGCCCGTGCTTGACGTCGAAGACCGGGAACGCGACCCCGACCTGGTGCTTTTGCGCGGCGCCGAGCGCCTTCTCGGCGCCGACGTTGACCGTTTGGCGGTGATCGTCATCGCCCATCACGAACATCGGGCTCTCGGGATAGCGCTTCTTGAGCGCGGCCACGACAGCGTCGATATTTCCAGAGTCGAACGCGATGGCCACCGTGCGTCCAGACGCCTGGTGCAGACTGGCGCCGGTAGCGTAGCCTTCGGCCACGAGAATGGGCTCTCCAGGCTTGGGCTCGCCGATCAGATGGAAGTTGCCGGTCTTGCGGCCCCCCTTCTCGAAGAGCTTCGGGCCGCCTTCATCGGCCGAGATGTTTTGCAGCGACCAAAGCTTGCCGTCGGCGTCCCGTGCGGGCACAACGAGCTTGTCGCCATTGAACTTGACGCCGAAGGCCTGGACGCCCTTGCGCGCGAGGTAGGCGTTCTCCTCCCGCGCAGGCGCGTCGGAGAGCCGATCCCATTTGGCCTGGACGCGCTCCGCAACGGTCTGGTGCTGCACGCTCAGGTCGGTGGCTCGTTGAAGTTTCGCCAACTGAGCGTGCGCGGCCAGGTGCTCGCGCTCTGCCTGCGTCAGCTCTTTGCCTTCGGATGTCCAGGTCTCGCGCGTGCCACTCAGAAAGTTCTGGATGAAGCCGGCGGGCCGCCCGTCGGTGAAGCCGACGTACGTTCCGTCCTTGGCCCTCGGCTTCCCGTTGACGACGGGCACCCGATGGAGCAGGCCGTCCATGACCGGATCGCCATCGAGAATGAGTCCGGCGCGGCGGATGGCGCCCGCGAACTCTGCGCGGATCTTCGGATCGTCTGGGGAATGTTCATGTGCGGCCATTGGGACCTCGGCGAATAGGGATCTGGCTGAAAGCGGCGGCGGTCAGCCGACGAGAATTTCGGATTCGGGCTTGGCCTCGTACATCTCGATTTCGACGCGACGGTTGGCCTGGCGCTGCAGAGGGCCCGCGCCGGCGTCGGCCGGGTCGCCAGCGCCCTGCCACGAGACGCGCACCGATTCCCGAGGGAGCTTCACGGCTCGGATGAGAAAGTTGTAGGCGGCCTGGGAGCGCCGCTGTGCCAGGTGTGTCTCGTCGAGCGACTCGGTCGCAGCGTCGGTGCGGCCGCGAATGACGATGAACCGGGCGGCTTTGGCCTGCTCCAGCAATTTCGCCTGCTGCGCCGCTCCGAGAATGAAGTCGGCAGAACCCGTTGCGAAGCGCACGACGAAGACGTGGTTCGGTGCGCCGCCCGCCGCTGCCGCTGTTGTTGCCGGTCTGCCCGTGCTCTCAGACGACGCGATCTGCGTGACCGACGCACCGGCCGGCGCCGGCGAGACGGGCTGGAGTTGGACCGCTTGAGGGGCGCCAGTCACTTCTGCGAGGACGACCTTGGCAGCGGACAGCTCGGAGCGGCACATCTGCAGGTTGACCGCCTCGGAGACGTTGACGGGGCGCTTCTGCGAGTCGTCGACGGTGGGCGGCTTCGGCGGCGTCGAGCACGCGGAGATCGCGAGGAAAACGCTCACATGAGCGAAGGCAATGGCGAAGGTCTTGATGGTGGTCATGCTTGTTCCTCTGAAAGGGTGTTCTCTTGGGACGCGCTGGGTGCAGGCTCTGGCGAATCGGCGGCGGTCTCGGCGGGCCGCTCGGCCCTCATCTGATTGAGGACTGCGCCGACGAACGCCGCCATTTCTTCAGGCGTTGCGCCCGCGTTCAAGTCGGGCAGGCTGCTGAAGTCCATGGCGATCTGGTCGATCGTGAACAGCTCGCCAGGCAACGCCGCGCGAATCCGTCTCTCGACGCGGGCGCGGTGGAGCTCGAGGTCGATCAACGGAATGGTGGGCGGCGCCATCAGGCGCGGCATGAACACGGGATCGGTGTAGTAGCAGATCTTGTCGGCCATGATCGGTCGCACGTTCTCGACCATCAGCACCGATTTGTGGAGGCCGATTTCCTTGAACTCCTGCGGGTACAGCAACGGCCGCTTGGCGACGCTCGTGTTGCTCGATTGCGAGCTACCGCTCTTGCCCGAGCTTGAGCGGCCTTTGGATTCGGACTTGTCGGTGAAGTGGCCGAGCGCCTCGCTGTACTCGTTGGCGTCACGCTGGTCCTTGGGCGCGAACATCAACTCAGCGCCATGGTTCGTGACGAAGTTTCGAGAATCGTCTTTGCCGTAGGTGCTGTCGATCTGCGCGCGTGACTGCACGACCGTCAGGCAACGTAGGCCGAAGCCTGCGATGTAGCCAATGCCTCGCGAGAACGCGTTCACGCGACCCATGGTCGTGAACTCGTCGTTGATCATGAGCACCTGGTACTTCAACGCCGAGTTGTGCTCCGGCAGCTGGTCGGTGTTGAGGTTGAGAAGCTGGGCGTAGAACAGGTTCAACAAAACGGCAGCGTCTGCGAGCCTGGGGATCGGCACCTGCACGTACACCGTCATGCGTTCGCGGCGCAGGTTCGTGAGCAGGAAGTCGTTGTGGCTGGTCGCGGCATCGACCAAGGCGTCTTCGAAGACAAGCAGCGGTGCGTTGACGGTCGACAGGATGCTCGTGAGTACGTCGTCGGACGTGTTCAAGAACCGCATCAAGGCGTTCACGCACTTGTCCGACAACGGCCGATCGGATGAGGCGCGTTCGTCGATGAGGCCCTGCAGGTACGCCTTGACGGGGTTGCCATTGCCGCTGGCTTGGCGCAGCACCTCGCCAATGGTTCGGGGCAACTCGGGCGTCTCCACCAGGTAGAGCGTCAGGCCGAGAAACAAATTGCGCGCGGTCTCAGCGAAGAAGACCGAACTGCCCGAGGCGTTCGTCGGCGTGGGGTAGATGATCTGGGCGATCGCCAGTGCGTCGCCGACGACGAAGCGGTATGCGGTGCGGATGTAGGCCAGAGGGTTGTAGCCGTGCGTGCGCCCGTCCTCTGCGAATGGCGCCCAGACCCAGATCTTTTGGCCGTGCTTTGCCCGAAACCCTGCCGTCAGGCGTGCCAGCTCGGGCTTGACGTCCAACACGACGAGTGAGTCTGGCCAGTTCAGACAATTCGGAACCACTACCGAGACGCCCTTGCCGCTGCGGGTGGGGGCGCTGAGCATCACACTGAGCGAGCCGGCCAGCATGAGGAAGCGGCCCAGGTACTTGCCGAGAATGATCCCTTTGCCTCCTAGGAGGCCGGACTTGGTGATCTCCGGTCGACTGGCAAAGCGTGCCGAGCCGAACAGCTCGCGCCGGCTTCCGCCGAGGCCCAGCATCAGCATCGGGGCGACGAGGAACAACAAGCCGGCCGGGAAGCCGATCGAGATGAGCACCTTCTTGTGCTCCTTCGGGTCATCGGCCTTCTCGCGCAGGTTGTCCAACGAGGTGCCGATCGACAAATCGTGCGGCTTTTGCTTGTGGAAGACCTGGTACAGCGCCGCACTGCCGTAGAGGACAGCCAGGCTGGCGGCGGCGATGTAGGTGACGACGCCGGCACCGACAGCCCACCGCTTGGCGTTGGCCAGCAGCTTTTCCTTCTTGGCGTCGTTCATGCGGCGCTCCGGTTCAGGCGGGCGCGCGGGTCGTAGTGGATGCCGGTGATGTGGCGGCCATCGGCTCCGTTGTCGAAGTGAACGACGATGTCGATCACGTCGTGAGCGAGCTGCTTGATCTCGGGCATCGTCATGCCGCCGCCGGCGGGGGACTCGCGCACCATGAGCGCGATTTGCTCGAACGCGAGCTCGCAGCTGCCCGCGTGCAGGCTGGTGAGACTGCCCGGATGCCCGGAAGCTGCCAGGCGAAGGAAGTAGTAGGCTTCCTCGCCTCGCACCTCGGCCAGGAAGATGCGATCAGGACGCAGACGAAGGCAGGCCTCGAGCAGCTGCTTGGCGGAGACTGTGGACGCGCCCTGCGCGTTCTTCGAATAGAACAGGTGGAGCTTGTTCTGGTGCGACGGCAACGTCAGCTCCGCCGCGTCCTCGATGGTGATGAGGCGCTCGTGGGGCGGAATCTCTTCGGCCAGCGCCTTCATGAACGTCGTCTTGCCCGAACCGGTCTTGCCGGCGCACACGATCGTGCGGTTGCGCAGTACCGCCATGTGCAAAAACTCGCGGTAGCGGCCCTGCTCTTTTAACGACAACAATTCCTCTTCAAACGGCGCCAGCGCGCGCTGTCCGGGCAGGATGCGCGTGAACAGGCCGCTCGTTTCGAAATCGGACAGGCGGGGTAGGAACGTCGACGGCTTGCGGATGCAAACCGCGACGATGCCGGCAGCGGTCGCGCACGGCTGCACGAACTGGATGCGCTCACCGGTGGGCAGCTGCGCGCCCAGCAAGGGGACGGTTTCGCTGGTGTGCTGCCCCGTCAGCGTCGCGCAGGCCGTGGCCAGGCTGCGACAGTGCTTGTAGGTCAGCTCGGGCACGTCGAATCGCTCCCAGACGCCACTCTTTTCGGCGAAGAGGATGCCGGGCTCGTTGACGCACACCTCGTTGATGCCATGCTGGTCGATGTAGCGTCGAAACGGCTTCATGTATTCGACAACGGTGGTGTCGGCGCGAACGCCGGCAAAGGCTTGGGGGTGCGTACTACCGGGATCGGTGCGCCCGCTTCGCGTCGCCGCCGTTGCAGCAGTCGCGGCTGCGTCCGCATCAGCAAGGACTTGTTCCAAAGACATGGGGCTCTCCAGCGGCTCGTCGACTACTTCGGACGGAGTTCGTACACCGTCGAGAAGTCGATGTCGCGCGCGACGTACACCCCCACCACGCCCCCTTGGTTCTGGTACAGCAGGGGCGGGATGTTGATGGTCGTGTCCAGTACCTTCTCTGCCAGCTTCGAGCCTTGGGTGGAGGTGTTGGGCAACACGACGTTCGTGCTGCCGCTGGCGTTGGTCGGCGTGGTCGCGTACTGGATGGCGTCTTCGATGAGCGACAGCAAGATGGCCGCGCCAAGGCGTTCTCCCCAGCGGTTGTCGACATAGCCGTCCAGGCCGCTCTCGCCAAGCTGTCCCGTGGCCGGAGAGTCCAGATCCACCACGACGCCCTTGGACGTGCGGATGCGCGTCCACAGTACCGGCACGCGCGTCACGCCCGGCTTGATCGTGACAACCCGGTACTCGCCGTCGAGGTGCGAGCCACGCTCCAGGAGCAGCACCTTGCCGTCGTCGGAAAAGACGTTGCGCTCGGTCTGGCAGCCAATGAAGCCGCTCGTGGCGGACACGACGCGCGTCTTGAGGCTGCAGAGGAACAGCGTGCCCTTGGCGACGATCATGCTGCGGTCGCCGAGCATGTGGGCCGACACGCGCGGTGTGGCGCTCTTTTCCATCGAATCGAAGAGGCTTGCCTTGGGTTGCGCCGCCGCACCCTGTAGCGTGATCGCAGAAGTGGGAACGTTGGTCGCCGCACCCGCGGTGCCCGCCCCGCCAGCCGTGCCGCCGACCCGGTGCTGAAGCGTCTGCATGAGCCCCCCCAACTGGCTCTGGAGAACGCTGAGGCGCCCGCTCGCCTCCGTCGCTGGGTCAGCGCCCGGCCGAGAGGCGCTGGGCTGACCGAGTTGCCCACCGCCGCCGGCGGCCGTGGCGTCGCTGCCATCCATGGCAACGCGGGCCTGCTGGCCCGGGCCCGCGGGCGTTCCGGCAAAGATCGACGCGTCATCTGGATCGATCGGCTTGGCGGCGCGCGCGCCCGTTGCGGAGCCGTTGGCGGAATGCTGCCCAGGGCTCGTGTCCCCATGGCGCAAGGCAATGGCCCTGGCGTCCCCGTCTTCCGGCGCGATGCTGGGGACGAAGGTTCCGTTCGGCCCGGCCGCGGTGCCTCCGACCGTCGAGCTTGAGCCAGGTGCACCGCCGGGCCCTGGCGCGCTGGCAGGATCAGGCATCTTCAAACTCCCGGCCCGCGCTGTCGCAGTGCCCTTGGAGGAAACTTGCTTGTCGGCAACGACGGGCTCGGATCGGTGGAGAAAGTGGGCGACGCCGAAGCCGATGCCGACCAATGCCACGCCCATGACCCCAACGATGGCGACCGTACGCCCCGTGTTCGAGGCCACCTTCTCCGCGGTGACGCTCGGAATGGCATCCTCGCCCTCCAGGGGTTTCAGCACTTCGGCACTCATTGCGCCACCTCCGCGCTCGAGACAGCCGTGCGAAGCACGCGTGCGACACCCGGCACGGTCGTGCCGTCGACGGGCGGAACACCGTCCAAGTCGAACGCCTCATTGATGATGGCGATCACGCTGCCGCCCAGGCGCAAGACGAAGCGCCGTGCGACGCGGTCGGCCACGAGCAGGTCGCCTTGCATGCGCACGTTGACCATTTCCTCGCTCTGGTCGGGGCTGGTCTGGAAGACGGTCGGAATCGGCCGGTTGTTCGGAAACGAGAAGTAGGTCTGCGTCCCGTCGTCGAAGACCATGACCGGCACGATGTCCTCCGAATCCTTGCCCACGGCCACCGAGTAGTTCTTGTTGCGAACCTTGGGCTCGAGGCGCATTCGATTGGCGATCAGCTCCTGTGCAGACGGTGCGGGCGGGCCGGCCACGACGACCGGGGCCGGTGGCGGCGGCGGCGCCGACGGCATCAAGACCGACACGCGTAGCATGGCGTCGAACGCCTGGCCTGGCGGCAACGCCTTGAACACGAAGCTGTAGCGGTGCAGGTTCGTCTCCAATGCCATCGTGTTCCAGTCGGCGCCCAGCTTGGGCTTGACGAAGACGTCATGCTCCGAGTTCACGACGCACCAGTGGTGTTCGGCCTGGGCGCAGTCAGCACCCTTGCCCATCGCGGGCCTGGCGCTGATCGTCTCGTCGTCCGGAAAGACGATCTGCGTGGCCACGCCTCGGGCCACGGCAATCGTGATGACCGAGTCCTCGGCGTAGACCACGGTGCGGATTCGGGGGTCTGGCCTGCTGGCCAGACCGATCGTGGGCTGCGCGCTGGCGGCGGTGGCGGCAGTGGCCGTAGCGGCGGCGGTAGTGGCCAGCAGCAGGACAACAGATATCGGCTTCATGATTTGCTCCCGGCAGAGGAGGTCTTGGTCGCGGGCTCGGCATTGGGCGAGACCAGTTCTTGATCAGTGCGATAGGCGAGCACCACGAAGCCGAACGGGTTCTCGAGGCGATCGACCGGACTCACCATGGCTTTGGGGCGGTACTCGAAGCGCACAGTGGCCACGAAGCGCGCCAGCGTGGGCGGCAGGCCTTGGGTGTTGGTGACTTCCTTGTCGTACGTCACGATGGCTTCGCCGTGGCGCCCTGGCGCGGTGTCCGAGGTCATGCGCACGGAGATGATCGTGATGCGGTCCTCTTCCTTGGCGCCCACCACGCTTTGCTTGGCGGTGTCACCCTGGAACTTCGCGCTGTACGGCGTGAAGACTTCCGGCGTGGACATGCGCGCGCACTGGTCGAAATCGGTCTTGAGCAGGTTGAAGTAGTAGCCTTCGCACGAGCGCACGTAGGTGGCCGCTTCATGCTGGTCGAGAGGCGACAGCTGCGGGACGGAGTTCTCGTCGAAGCTGCCGACCACCGTGAACGCGCCTGAGATGCGATCGACGACGATCGTCGACGGCGCCGGCGCTGGACGCATCGACTGAAACAGCGCCATGCCCCACCCCATCAGGGCCAGCAACACGCAGGCGATGACCAGCTTCCAAGCGAGCGCGGTCGACTGCGAGCGCTTGAGCTCGTCGTCTTCCGCCCAGGACGCGGCCTCAGCGATTTTTCGCAGGGCGGCCTTGGACACGGGCAGCGGTGCTTCGGCCGCCCGGGTGGGCGCTGTGTTCGGGGCCAATACGGTGCTCATGAGAAGTCCTTCTTTCAGTTCGCGTAGTCAGCCAACTTGCCGGTGCGGCTCGCCTGCTGCATCTGCTGTTCCTTGTTGCGCGAGACTTCGATTTGCGCCTGGGCCTGAGCCATGCCATTGGCCATGTCGATGCGCGTTTGCTCGTGCTGAAGCAGGGAGCTTTCGGCTTCGATGCGGGCCTGGATCTCGGCCACGCCCTTCGCGTCGTCCGTGGCATCGATCTGACTCATGAGGGACTGAATCTGAGAGATACGTCCGTTGGCGGCCGTCATGGCGTCCTGCATGAACGCCTTTTGCTGGTACGGCTGCGCGAGAGTCGATTGGCAGTTGGTGCGCGCGTCACCGTCCTTGTCCAGGCAGTTGTAGGTCATGCGGGCGTCGCGAAGCGCTTTGCCGGTACCGCTCAGCCCGGAGTAGCCGCCGTTTTCGATGGACGAGACGATCTGCGTGGCGTTGGTCGGCACGTAGTTGTGCAGCAGCGGGCTGTTCAAGATCTGACCCAGGTTGCGCATCCCGCTGATGGCCTTGAACTGGCTATCGAGCTGTTTGATCTGCTGGATCTGGTTCTGGATCTGCTGGAGCGACTGCATCACGTCCAGGATGCTTTCGATGACGGCGTCGATATCGATGACCGGGATGCCTTGCGCGTTGGCGCTGCCGACACCCAGGGCCAGAGAAGCGGCCAAGGCGATACGGGCGACGGTGGTGCGAGCGGTGTTCATGAAGAAAATCTCCTGTGCCAGTGGTTGGAGCGAGAAATGACTATTTGCGGTTTCCCAGCCGGGCCACACGCTGGTAGGCCGCGCGGGCGCCGGTGATGCCGGCCTTGCCGAGGTCTGCGGCGGCTTGAGCGCCGGCGCCGGCCAGGCGGCCCGCGGCGAAGCCGACCCCGCCACCTTTCGAAACGGAGCCTCCGCCAGAACCGGCGCTGCCCGCGTTGCTTTGGCCCCCTCCCCCGCCGCCGACCCGCCCGGCAATGAAGCCGGCAGCCATCTCGGCGCCCGTGCCCATGGTGGCTCCGCCCGTCAGCGCGGAGGCGTAGTGCGGCGCCTGCGACAGCAGGACTGCCAGCGCAATCGAGATCGTGAGGTAGGTCACCGCGCCCTCGAGCGCGTTGACCGCGCCCGTCGGGCTGAACGAGCCGCTCAGGTCGAGTGCGGTGATGAGATGGCTCTCGACGAAAAACGACAGCCCGAGCGCGAAGAAGACGAACCAACTCAGCACGATCGCGCTGAGCACGAACGAGAGCCACGCGTCGAAGAACTTCGACGTCGGCTTGAACATCAGTGTCAGGATGGAGATCGGGCCGATCGCGAGCGCGAAGGCCAAGATCATCTTGGACATGATCGTGACGATCAATCCGAACGCCAGAAAGATCACCGTGCCGAGCGAGAAGATCAGCGACGCGAGCACCAAGTCCAGGCGGGTAATGCCCGCATCGCCCCAGAGCTGCTTCAAGAGCTGATTGGCCGTATCGTTGGCCTGATCCAAGCTCCCGAAGACCGTTGTTGGCGCACCCTGGGTGTCTGTGCCGCTCATGAACACCGTTGCCATGGAATCTTGCATCCCGTTGGCGGTGCCGAAGACGACATTCATGTAGTTGCCTGCGCCGAGCGCGAAGCTCAGGATGAAGGCGATCTTGATCATCTTCCAGCCGAACACCGCCAACGGCTCACTCGCCTCGCCGCGAGCCACGGCGTAGCCGTAGTTGGCGATGTAGACCGTGAGCCAGATCAAGGCGATCGGTGCGAGGTCTGCGGTCAACGTTGCAACGATGCCGGCCACGTATCCGGACAAGAAGCTCGTCAGCCAGCTCCCGATTTGTTGAAACATGTCTGGCTACTCCAGGGGCGATGACGGCAGCGCGCGCAGCACCCCGTCTTGAACCAGCGGAATGCACTTGATTGGCTTGAGCCGACCGATGCACAGCTGCCAGTGCCCTGCGAGCTTGACGGCCCACTGGCGCTCGCGCTTGACCTTGCCGAAGGTCGTCGGGGAACAGACCTTGGGGTGGTAGTACGGCAAGTTGGCGCAGTCCATGAGGCCCATGGGTGTCTCAACTTCCATCAAGACGAAGCCGATCGCGCCCAGCTCGTCCGGGGTACGACCTCTGGCGACCATGAACTTCAACACCTCGGGGACAGGGGCCACCTCGACGACGCGCTTGCCGTCGACGGTTCTTACGGCCTCGTTGTACGGCGCGGTTGCCCCATCGTCCGCCAGCGCACCCGTTGACGCCGTTGCGAGCGCCATGAGGAGCGTGGTAAGGCCAAGGACTCGAAGTCGGTTGTTCATGCGGCTCTCCGGAGGGTGCGCGCGCGACGGTCACGCACGCGTTGATAGAGGATGGGCAGCCAGACATCGGGGTTGTCCCCGACCTCGGCGCGGATCTCGTCGAGCAGTTCGACGTTGTCGATGCTTCCTGAGACGACGGTGAGCATGTCGTCGAAGCCGGTCAGGTCGAACTCGCACAGCACGGACTCGTCGCCCTGCTTCAAGAGCAAGCGCCGCGAGCCGGTCGCGCCCAGGCTCACGACCAGGTCGAACTCGGCGTCCGTGAGCCCGAGGCCATCGACGTAGTGCGAGCGAACCGCAGCGGCATTGGGCAGGACGGCCTTGTTGATCGACTGCTCGACCATCGTGCGGCCGTTCTCGTTTTGGAGAAGGTCGCCGATTTCCTGGGTGTCGAAGATCCCGAGGCCGTTCTTCTGACGGATGGTTTTCTGCTCTTCCTTGATGAAGGGCGCGAAGACGGGGTCGCCGAGCGCGTTCCAGGCCTCGGACACGTGGTAGATCAGCGGCTGGCCATTCATGAGCCCGCGCATGACGTCAAGCAGCTCCAACATGATGGGCGTCTTGACCTCTTTGTTCTTCATGATCCCGGTGTAGTCAAAGCCAATGGCGGGATGCTTGTGAATGTCCATCAGGCGGTCAGGCGCCTCGTCGAAGACCCAGCCGTACTCCCCGCCGCGGCACCAGCGCGCGAAGCGGTTGTAGAGGCTGTTGGCGCCGTCGCGCGACAGGCTTTGCTGCACGGTCGAGAACCAGCGGTGGTTCGGGTCCGGCATCGCCGCGACCGTGTGCACGGCGTCGGTGATGTTGGCCCGGTCCGAAGGCAGCAGCGCCATGCCATCGACGCTGATGCAGTGCGTGACCAAGGCCACCCAGTGGGCGACGCGATCGTCCGTCACCTCGCGCTGCAAGGGCTGCAGGCCGGTGGGCACGTTGCGCGTGAAGCGCACGCACGTGCCGCCGAGCGCGCGCACCAGGATTTCCGTGTCGCGGTTGAGGCTGAAGGACACCAACCGGGGCCGAACCGTGAACTTCGGCGTCAACGCGAGCAACGAGCAAAGGACGGTGGTCTTGCCAGAGCCTGTCGAGCCCACCACGATGGTGCTGGCAGGCAGCTTCTTGTCGGTGCTGTCTTCGTCGCGCGGGCTCGAGTGCAGGTTCATGTAGAAGCCCTGCCCGCTCGGGCTGCGCAGAATCATGAGCGCCTCGCCCCAAGGATTGCCGTTGCGCTTGCCGCGCAGAAAGTTGTGGTTGCAGGCGAGCGCTGCAAACGCGCGGCTCGAGATGCTGGCCTTGCGCGGGCGCCACTTGGCGTTGCCGGGCTGCTGCGCGAACCAGGCGGCGTCGGCCACCAGGTCGATCTTGACCAACTCGGTCGCCGAAACCTCCCCGATGGCACCGACCGCCTTGGCGGCGTCGTCCCTGGCCTGGTCTATGGTGTCGCCGAGTACGGCCAGCGAGTAGTGGTACTCGCCCATCTGGAAGTTGCCGTCCCCCAGGTCGTTGAGCGCTTGATCCATGTCAGCGATCTGCGTCTGGACGACGTCGTCTGACGCGATCAACTGGTTGCGCTGGATCTTGAGCGCCGCCATGGCTTTCTTGCGGGGCAGCGACGCGAAGCTTTGCGTCTCGATGAACTCGATGTCCTCGTACAGCAGCGCGCCGAGCGTCGCCGGCTCGGCGACATTGGCGTATTCCTTGATGTCGAGCATTGCCGCGTAGCGCTTGCGAAGCGAGTTGCGGATCTCGAGCATTCCTGCGCCGAAGGACAGCCGGCACGTCGGCAACGTCTTCCATGCCGGTCCCTTTGGCAGTAGCACGCGTTGCCAGATGCCGTTGATGAGGAAGCTGAACAGCTCGCCAGCCTCCCAGAAAGAGCGAGCGCCCTCTTCCCTCACGCCCAGAAGGCGCGGCCTGAAGTCGCGCAAGATGCGTTCGACAATGGCGCCGGTGTCGCGCATGACGGCCAATGCCGCGGCCGACTGCGCCCGGATCGATTCCTTGGTCTTGCCGCCGCGCGCCATGCGCTTGGCCATCTCCGACGGATAGGGCCGGTACAAAAGCGTGACGTACAGGCTCTTATTGAGCATCGGCTTGGCAGCCAGGCGGTCTTGATAGAGCTTCGAGAATGCGGCACTGAACGCCGGCGTCACCGGATCGGTGAGGCGATCGACTGTGCGCGTCTGGATGCGGTGCATGTAGGTGACGAAGCGGCCCGCGGTCAGATTGCTGAGCGCCGAGCACAGGGCTTCGTGGCGGTCAGACACCGTCTGCGGCGAGGCCGCTTCGAAAGCCGCCCCTTCGAGCTCGTAGACACGGACGTAGTCGCCGTTGCGGGTGATCGAATCGTTGACGGTCACGGGCGCCGAAATTGAGACGAAGTCGGCCACGTTCGATTCGCGGGCGGCCTCCTTCCAATAGCGCGGTGTGGCTTGGGGCTTGAACATCACATTCCCTCTCTCGGACGGTGGCTCGAGTACGAGCGCGCCTTCCACATGCGTCGGTTGGGGTTCGCAAACACGAGCTTGATGTTCAGAATCATCTGAAGCAGGCGTTGGTCGTCGTTGTAGGTGACCCATCGCATCCACGCGTACAGAGGCAGGATGACGATGACCACCGCGGGGGCGATCAGCCAAGTGACCAGGATCGCCCCCCAGGCGCCCAGAACAATGGTGGGCATGAAGACGGCGACGAGTGCCATCATCGGAACGCCCCACTTCATCGCGGGACGCGTCGCACCTTTGTAGATGGGCTCACGCATGACCGAGCCGATTCAGGCGATGAAGGCAGCGGCCATCGCTGCCGCGCCGCCGGCGAGCGTGCCGCCGATCAGCGGGCCTTGAACGTCGCGAGCGGTGGCGCCGGCGAAAGCCATCTTCATGCCGGCCACGCCCCACGCGCCGGTCATCACGGCCAGGCAGACGCCAACGATCGTGTCGCGCATGATGTTGCTGGTGGCCGTCACCGGGGCCAGGGCCTGGGCAACAGCGGGATTGGCGAACGCGATGCAGGCGATGGCCGCTGCTGTTGCGCCGATGACCTTCTGCGTGATCGTGTAGGTCGGCTTGATCAACGGGTTGGTGTTGGAGTTCATGTTCATGGTGGAACCTCAAGGAAGAGAAGATGAAATTGAAGATGTGAGAACGGGGTTGAGTCTCTGAACGAAGCTTTTCGTGGGCGCCTCCTTGCTCTGCTACGGATTGACCGTGCGGTGGTTCCAAGCGGCCACGACCCGTCCAACGTAGCCCTGCTCGAAACCCGTTTGAAAATTGCCGCTCTGGTAGCAGCTGAACGCCTGGCGCAACGCGTGCTGCGGTGCCGCGGTCTTGGACGCGCGGGCGTAGCAGTCACCCAGGATTGCCTGCATCGCCTGAGCGTTGCGACACGGCTCGAACGCCGATCGCAGATCCAGGCCGTATCGCGCGAGGTTCTTCTTGTTGATCTGCGCCAACCCCAAGTCATAGTTCCAACCGGCGGCGTCGAGCGCGCGAACCGTGGCCACCGCTTCAGCCGCGTTGCGCGGCTGGCGCTCCAGGCTGCTGCCGATGACGCCGATCGCGAAGGGATTGCCGCCCGACTCCACGCTGATCAACGCCTGCGCGGTGTCCGGCGCGACCAGCGGAGCGCAAGCGAGCACGAGGGTTGCGAGATCCATGTCTGCAGCTCCGGCTCAGCGTTCCGGGCCCTTGAGCGGCGGCGGTTGGCATTTGCCGCAGGCGAGCAAGTCGCGGTCATAGGTCGGGTCGATGTTGTCGCCCAGCTGCGCGCGGGCCGCATCGGAGTAGCGCGTCGATGTGTCGCCATTGGTGTCCCAGAACACATCCGTCCATGGCTGGTCGTTGACGACCACGGAGATCACGCCGGCGTACTTGCAGCCTTCCCACATGCCGGTCGTTGGGGAGTACCGGGAATACATGACCGGGCAGTTGTCTTCGTTGGTCGGCGTGTTGTCCGCTCGCGTCGGGTCTGGCTGGCCCGGGACTGACGGGGAGCCTTGGCTCATGTCGCAGTGCGGATACGCGTGGCCAAGGGCCATGTCGCGCAGAGCTTCGCGCACCGGCGGAACGCACGCGACGATGCCTTTCCAGTTGCCGGCCAGGCACAAGATGACCTTGCAGCCGTCGACCGCAAATGCGGAACTGGAGAAGGCCAGCGACGCCATCACCGCCGCAGCGGCCAGGTACTTCTTCATGGGGAATCCTCGATTTAGCGGGAGTGCAGCGGGCGCATGTTGTTCACGCGAGGCGACTGAGAGCCCGTGAAGGCGGCTTCATTGATCTGGTCGGTGTCGACCAACGGGAGCTCGAGATCGACCAGCGGGGCGCGCCGCCCGTCGTAGTACGTAAGACCACCCGTCTTGCCGATTGCTGCGGCCCGCTGCTCGAGGACATCAGCCAAGAGGCGCGCATCTCGCGCGGCCGCCGATGGCTCACGGCCGCCGAAGAGCACCCCTTGCAACGCGGAACGCAGCCATGTGGAGCTAACAGGGTTGTTCAGCAGCTCGGGGATGCTTGGAAGCGCTTCATTGGTCATCGCGGTCTCCGTGCTCGGGGTCGTTGAACATCGGCAGGTCACGGCGCCGATGAGGCTTCGACGGCGCGTCGTTCAATCGACAGGCGCCTTTGTTTCCTTCGCTTTCCTGCTCACAACCCGCTGTCGCTGACCATGGACCGCCCAAGGATGGAAGGTGATCTCTACGCGCAGCGTGTTGGCACGGAGAGAACGAATGTGATCGGCCAACGTGTTCAACTGAGTCCACTGACGCGGGGATCCGCGGCTCGTCAATAGCAGCGACTCGTTCCCGTCGGCGCAATGCACAAGCAGCTGATATTTGCCTTCAGCGGTTTCGGACAGGGTCAGACGCCTGATGGCGCCGTTCGCTGCCAAGACTCGAAGGTGTTCAGCGCGCAGTGCCATTGAGCTTTCTTGCAGAGACGAACGGAGCGCGAGGGCCCGTATCATTGAGCGAGCGTTCTTCATCAAAAAGCATAAAACGATTAGTCCAATGTAGCATGTCGACGGATCAAAGCCACTATTTCGATACCCCTACCCTCAAGTTCCTCATTGGCGCCGGTAAGGTGGGCACCCTCGTCGCCTCGGGCACGACGGGCGGATTCGTGTTGCTGATGCGTGATGGCGGCGTCGAGACGGTTCTCCGCGCCCAACGCGGTGGCCCGCGTTTGTTTAGTCGGCTGGACACGCTCGCGCGGTTCCTGCGAGAGCTTGGATGCGGCTCTGTTGCGGTGGAGCTCGCTGACTGGGACGACGCGTGAGGCGCGCCGATTCCGGGGAGTTGTGTTTTGGTGGATCCGGCGGCTCGGCATGCATCAATTGGATGGCCGGCAACGCCTATTTCGCATGACCGATTCCGACCAAAATCAGGCGCACGCCAACGATTCCGACTTGCCGATCTCCCCGGCTGCGAAAGCGCATGCCCGTGAATTGGAGCGGCCACCCGAAAGTCCAAGCGCGGGGCTGCTTCCTGCGCCGATGTCTATCGACTCGGTATTGCCGAATCTCTCGGAATATGCGTTGGTCATCGATGCGCGCTCACCGCACGAATTTGCGGACGATCACATCCCCGGTGCGGTCAACTTGCCGGTCGTCAACGACGAGGAATTTGCTCAGGTCGGCATTGCGTACAAGTCGGACACCCATGCGGCCTATTTGATTGGTGCACAGTTCGCGCTGCGCAACATCGCCGAGCACATCAAGGAGTTGATCAGCAGCTTTAGCTCGGACTCGCGGATACTTGTCTACTGCTATAGGGGTGGACGACGAAGTCGGGCGTGGGCGGCGCCGCTCCAAGCGATTGGTTACGAGACTGACGTCCTGACTGGTGGCTGGAAGACCTACCGCCAGGCGGTTCTCGCAGGCCTTGACGGGCTGCCGCGCAACTTCAAGTTTCGCGTCGTCGCTGGTCCGACGGGATCCGGCAAGACGCTCCTGTTGGCAGAACTAAAGCGCCTTGGCGAACAAGTGCTAGACCTCGAGGGCGTGGCTGCACATCGTGGCTCTGTCCTTGGCGCGGAACCCGGTCGCGAGCAGCCAACGCAGAAGCTCTTTGATGGGAACATCTTTTGGATGCTCAGGCAGTTCGATCCCAACAGACTTGTATGGATCGAAGACGAGAGCAAGAAGATTGGTCGACTTCACCTGCCGACTGCTTTGTATGCGGCCATGCTGGATGCACCCCGAGTGCGAGTGTCCGCAACGTTGGACGAGCGGGTAGCGTTGCTCCTCGGTCAGTATCGAGGCTTGGTCGATCAGCCAGCCAATCTCGTTGAACATCTCGCTGCGCTCAAAGCGTCCGTCGGACACATCGAAATCGAACTTTGGAGCTCACTGATTGCTCACGGAAAGTTTGACGAATTTGTCCATCGGCTCCTCGAGCACCACTACGATCCAAGCTACGAACGTGGCTATCGACGCGAACTGCACCGCGCGCGTTCGCAGCTGGAGGTTCAAATGCGACCGACGTCGAGTTCAGACGTCACGAACGTCGCCAATTCGCTGATCGCCGGCGCGTCTTGAAGGCAGGCCTGTCTTGACCAACTGCTTGTCGTGAAAATAGATGGGCAGACACAAGATTCGCCGAGCACCGGTAGCTTGCTGGCGTTGCGGCGCTGACTGCCAATGTGCGAGCTGAGGCAGCATCAGTCGTCTCCACAGAGGTGGAAACATTGAAATGACCAGCGATGGCAGATAGCTGACGGGCAACTTTGGCGATGCCGAATGCGGAGCCAAACGATAGTAAGGCGTGCTGGATCTCTGGTGATGGCTATGGTGCAGTGCGATGTTCAGCAAAAGCCAGCCTTGAACTCGGCAACAGCATTCCCAACCAAACCTACCCTCTTGTGCGCCCGCGAGGTTGTCCGAGCCCAGTCCCCAGTGTTGCACGTAGTTGATGCCATGCACGGCGAAGTGCACAGCTAAGGCCGCTGAGCCGTACACGACCAGGCCGACTGCGCCGGCTGCCTTGTAAAAGGCTGCGCCAACCGTGGCCGACACCGAGCACGCAGCCACAAAACGAACCATGCTCATTCGGCTGAGTTTTGCGGTGTGTTGGTGAAATTGAAACGCACTTTGAAAAACATGCGCCGCACGCCGTCGTGCGTAGGACCACACCGAGTCCTTCACGCGCGGCCATTCTGGAATTTCGACAGTTCCAGACATGCTGTGGTGTCGCATGTGCTCGCCCTCGAGCACGGGGTAGCCGATAAGCCCGGATACGATCGTGCCAGTGAAGCGCGCAAATCCTCGGCGATGAAGTAGATCGTGCGCAACTGGGATGGCGCACAGCATGCAAGACCAAAGGCTGAAGCCGTACAGCAGCCAAGACAGCGACGTCGAAGGCCGCCACTCGCTTTGCAACCCCAGAACAGTTGCGACGGCGGCTAGTCCGTATGACATAGCCGCGATCGTCGGAATTTGATGAAGGCCTGCCGCCACGCTGGCGCTCCATTGAGGCTGACCAAGCGGGATGGTGCCGAAGATTGGTTTGGACAGCGGTGCGATTCCGAACAGCACGAAAAATAGAAGTCCAGGCACCTGAAGCCATTGCCCGGCGATGAAGACAAGAGGTGGCGCCAGGGCCAGGAGATAGCCGAATCCGTAGTACCGCCCCGGCTTGTCCACCGCTAGATCACTCCATACGCTGCTGCCATCGACGCAGAGGCCTTCCGATTCGCGGTCGAAAGCTTTTGATTGAGCCGCTTCCAGCGTGAGTCCACCGCGGTTACCGAAATGCCGAGATCGGTCGCGATCTGCTTCGTTCCTTGCCCGGCTCTTTCAAATGCGAGAAGCTGAAGGTCTTCAGAAGTTAATCCGCGCTCCTCAATGAGTTCCTGTCGCAGCCGTCTGATGCACCATCCTTGCAACTCCATGGCTAAGCTGCGGCCCAAGACACTGAATTCGCGCAAGCCCGGGCCTTCGAAGTAGCCAGCCTGTCGGGAGCCAATCGCGAGCATTCCGACGCGCGTCATAGCACCTGAAGAGGGGGCCGGGATGACACACGTTGAGTTCATGCCATATCGGATTGCCAGATCATGGACTTCACGTTGCGCACGCGTCAGGCCAGTAATTTGCGAGGCGCAGATTGGCTCCGTGTTTGTCGAGGCGTACATGATCCACGGATCCAACGAATAGGCTGCGGTCTTTTGGTACTCGAAGCACCATCGGGGATCGCAAGCGAGCACAAATCTAAAATTCTCATGGGACCAGTCCCCACGGATATAGGTGACGAAGGCGGCACAATCCGCCTCCATCACTCCAGCGACCTCGAATAACAAATCTAGAACCTGATTGGAACTCTTCGCTGTGGCAAGCTCTTGCACCAGGTTGATCACCTTGCCTGAATAATTTGAATCGGCAATGGTTTCCGCGAGAGACTTCAGTTCAGTTGCGAGCATCGAAAAGTCCCTCAATCAGATTGAGTACGCGGTGATATAGAAACGGATACTCATATCGCATGTCGTCCGTTTCAACGTGTCTAGTGAAATCGTCGCAAGATTCAACGCGCATACAGTGCACGATTGCGCCTCCACTCGGGAGATTTTCGATTCGCTCCAAATATAGGCCGATAGCAGCGGGCGCCACGAGAAATGCGATCCGTCCATCAGGACTGGATAGCTGCGGGTTTAGCGCGGCCGCACGACTACTCGAGTGTCTCTTCTGTGCCTGTTGCATATGCATTGGGTGCACGGCATTGCGGACAGTGCGGCTGATTTATGTCGAACTCTTCGGGGTGCTTCGCCCACACCAGCACGTTCTCATGGCCGCATCGCTCACAGTCGAGTAATGCGTAGGAGATGTTCTTTGCACAGCTAATGCACGTGGTGAAATCTACGGCACCTTGGCGTAAGACCTCAAACGGGTCTTCGTTGGCCGCCGCGCAGTGGGGACATGAAAGTGCGAACGTCAATTGAGAGGTACCTAGTTAAGGGTATTGCTAGATGCGCTGAGCGTGTGGTACTGCAAATGAAGATGAGTGCGTCGGTGATTCGGTGAGCCTCGTTCACTATAATCAGAGTTTTGACACCAGGGATGCGACTGATTTTCCTTTGAATCGGTCAAGCAAAAGGCAGAGTTTGCGCCATCAATCAGTTCCTTCTGAAGGCTGGCACTCACTCAGCGACCTTCGGGCCGGTCCCTCAAATTTGTCACTCCCTATAATCAACACCCGTTGCATCGCCAGCGATCAATCTAACAGGCGGTTGCTGCATCTGCGTTTCCAAATTAGGTGTTTGCCAACACTCGGGCAGTTTCTGCAGCGTGTCCGTCAGAACGTGACTTTGCATGGGTTGCCGCGAATGCGGCACTTGCTGCTTGTCATCCGAGGTCACGCCGACTCAATCGCAGCGCGTATGGATTGGGTCGCCATCGGCGGCGGTGTCGTCGTCTGGCGAGGCACTGCGGCTCGTTGGCTATCGAGTTGTTGCTTGCAGCTCTCGCAGATGCATATCGACGACCTACGAGAACGCGGTGGGCACGGCGGCGGATATCCGGCCTACTCGGTGCGAACATGCGTTGCACGCTTCGCCTTCTCCGGCAAGAGCGTGAAGCCAGCACTCAACCCACGTGATCCCGAACATGAACGCCCAAGTCTGCCTGCCCGAGGTTTGTACGCGCCGGGAATACGCCAACGTCGGGTTCCCCGGTCTCAGTACTGAGGATGGCCCCTTTGCGCTTTTGGCCGACGGAACGCAACGAGGTTCACGCCCCTGCGGAACCGATCCACAAAAAATAGTGCTATGCCGATAGGCGGCCTTATTGCAACGGCGCCGGGTCGATGCACCTGACATCGACGCAGAGATAAGCCGAGGGCAGTCCCGACGCCAAGTTCTGGAAGCGCCTCGAGTCGACCGTCCTCCCACTCTGATTTGCACCGGTGCCGCATCAGCGAGCAACCGCGCAGTGGTGGACACTGCCTCGGTGAGGTGCGACCGAACGGAGCTGCCAGGAACATCAGGTCGCCGAAGGAGTGCCGGCCTCGGCACCCGCCGAAGCATCCGCGCCTCCACTGGACGCCGCCCTCTTCTTTGCCACCGTATTTGCAACGGCCTTCCGGCCAGCTTTCTTGGCGGAGGGCCTCTTCTTCCCAGCTGCCGTACCTGGAACAGCAGGCGCAGTCTTCTTCGCAACAGCAACAGCCCTCTTCGCCGCAGGCTTCGACACCTTCTTGGCCGCCAACTTCTTGGCGGCGGGCTTCTTCTTCGCGACCGGAGCCTTGGCGGCCGCCTCAGCCGCTTTGACTCCGCTCTTGTCGACCAGGAACACGTCGCGATTCTTGGCGCCCGCGATCCAGCCGGGTGCACGGCCGAATCCCGACCAGGTGGCGCCGGTCTTCGGGTCAGCATACTTTGCAACGCCGACGCCTGTTCGCTTGGCCTTCACCTTCTTGGCAACTTTGCGGGTCTTGGCTGCAACTGCGGACTGAAGGTGTTCGATGGTCAGGCTGAAGGTCGACATGATTTCCTTGACCTTGGCGATGGCCTCCGACATCTCCTGCTTGGCAATGCGTTCGGCTTCGGCTTCGAGCGCTGCGATTTGCTTTCTGATTGCGATGAGCTTGGACATTGTCTTTGGAGATAGTTGCGCAAGTTGAAGTTTAAGCCTGATCGCAGATCAGGCCCTGGAAGGGCGTCGTGCAGGCAGGCCGCGAACTCTCGCGCGAACTGATCTACCCGATGCGCGCGGGTTTGCGACGTGAACAGCCCATTCACGGGCCAAATCCGCAGCGACCATGCAGCCAGAAGTTGGATTGCCATGGGGTCGTCATTCCCGAACTTGCAAGAGCCCCGGCACTATGGCGATGCCTTGCGGCGACCTTGGAATATCTGATGGGTTGCGCCGGTATGACTCCTATCCGCTTGGCGGAGATCACAACTTCAAACCCAACCGCTTCATTGGAGACCATCCCATGCGTCACTGGATTCTTGCCTGCGCAGCGCTGTCCCTGTGTGCCTGCGCCTCAACCAATAGTGCCACGCCGGGCGAAGTTGCTGCCGACAACAAGCCAGTCTGCCACTACACCATCGTGGACGTGGGCGAGATCCTTGTGGAGTCCGTCTGCGAGATGCCGGCAGCAAATCGGCCTGAGCAATGAAACGTGGGCTGCAGCCGGGTTGATGGACATCTTGTTAAGATGGACTGGACGTCACCCATTGGGTGGCGGCTCACCGACAACGACCAGCGCTTCGTTTGAGCTTGGTCGCGATCACTTACCGAGCGCACTCTTCGTCAATTCTTGACCGAGCCGCGAACGATTCGGAAGGACCGGCAACGGGCGAACAATATCGTCTGTACCGCGACTGAAGAGGCCTCGCATGAAGGAAATCCGTGTCCGCCGGAACTTCGGGCTCGACGAGCAATTGGCCGACGCTCAGACGAGTGGCGGTGTTTGGCTTCC
>Ga0302311_10001718_pt1 | contig 25437 bp, 28 predicted proteins | sample III_Palsa_N1_3_FD_200449 | JGI IMG/M metagenome (GOLD analysis project Ga0302311, IMG submission 200449) | Peat permafrost microbial communities from Stordalen Mire near Abisko, Sweden - III_Palsa_N1_3 | ecosystem: Environmental > Terrestrial > Soil > Palsa > Peat permafrost | place: Sweden... | reverse complement strand
GCCGAGGAGGCGATGAAATCGGACGGGACGCCAAGCGCGGCCAGCGACGTCTCCACCGCTTCCGGCTGATTACCGGCGATGCCGATCCGGAAGCCGGCGGCTCGCAACGCGCCCAGGCATGGCAGAGCGTCCGGATAGAAATCGCCTGGCTCGAGCGTGTAGCGCCATCCGGCGGCGGCGCGCCGCTCCTGTTCCAGTGCGAGATCGAGCCCCGGCCGCACCAGCTCGAACACCCGGCGGTGATGCCAGCCGCGATCGACCACGGCGCCGAACGCGGCGGAGAAGGTGAAGCGAGGCACGCCCAGCCAGTCCGCCCAGTCGCCCCAGTGCCGGGTCTCGTCGACCAGGGTCTCGCCGACGTCGAAGACGACGCACTTGATCCGGCTCATCGCTGCTGGGGCTCCAGCCGCCCCTCCTTCAGCGCCAGTACGCGGTCCATGAAGGTGGTCAGTTCCAGGTTGTGGGTGGCGACCACGGCGGCGACGCCGCGCTGGCGGGCCTGATCGTGCAGGCTCTGGAACACGGTCTTCGAGGTGGTGGGATCGAGATTGCCGGTCGGCTCGTCGCACAGCAGCAGGCGCGGGCTGTTGGCCAGGGCGCGGGCGACGGCGACCCGCTGCTGCTCCCCGCCGGAGAGCTTGGCCGGCTGGTGGGTCAGGCGGTCGGCGAGGCCAAGGTCGTCGAGCAAGACCCTGGCCCGGGCCTCGGCATCCTTGCGCGACCACCCGGCGATCATCAGCGGCAGGGCGACGTTGTCGAGCGCCGAGAGCTCCGGCAGCAGGTGGTGGAACTGGTAGACGAAGCCGATGTCGCGCAGCCGGATCCGGGTGCGGGCCCGGTCCGAGAGGGTCGAACAGTCCTCGCCGTTAATCTCGATGGTTCCGGCGGTTGGGTGCTCAAGCAGGCCGGCGGCGTGCAGCAGCGACGACTTGCCGGATCCCGAGGGCCCGATCAGCCCGACCAGCTCGCCGGGGAAAACCTCCAGGTCGGCGCCCTTCAGCACCTCCAGGGTCCGCTCGCCGGTGACGTAGCTACGCTTCAGCTCGCGGATGACGAGGACCGGGTCCCGTGTGCCAGATTCACTTGGGACCGGGTCACTCATAGCGAAGCGCCTCGACTGGATCGAGCCGCGAGGCTCGCCAGGCCGGATAGAGCGTCGAGAGGAAGGCGCAGAGCAGCGAGAAGACGGTGATGATCACCACTTCCTGCGGGTCCAGCTTCGCCGGCAGTTGCGAGAGGAAGTAGATCTTGGCGTTGAACACCTGCACCCCGAACAGCCATTCGACGAAGTGCTGGATCGGCACGATGAAGGCGCAGAACAGTACACCGATCGCGACCCCCGCCGCCGTGCCGAGCGCGCCGATCGCCGAGCCACACATGAAGAAGATCCGCATGATCGAGCTTTGCCGCGCCCCGATGGTGCGCAGGATGGCGATGTCGCGCGCCTTGTTCTTCACCAGCATCACCAGCGCCGAGATGATGTTCAGCGAGGCGATCAGCACCAGCAGCGCCAGGATCAGGAACATCACGTTGTGCTCCACCTGCAGCGCGCCGAAGTAGTCCTGGTTCTTCTCGGTCCAGTCGCTGACGGCGGCGCCGGGGCCCGCCGCCTCGGCCAGAGCCGGCTTGATCGTCGGGGCGAGATCGACGTCGTCGAGCTTGACCTCGATGTAGTCGACCCCGTCGCCGCGGCCGAAGAACAGCTGGGCCTGCTTCAGCGGCATGTAGATGAAGGTCTGGTCGTACTCGCTCATGCCGACCTCGAACACACCGCCGACCGTGTAGGCCTTCTGCACCGGCACCGTGCCCAGCGCCGTTTCCGCGCCCGACGGACCGGTGAGCGTGACCATGTCGCCAGCCTTGACGCCGAGGGCCTGCGCCAGGCGCGCGCCCAGCAGGATGCGGTCGCCGCCGTCGTCACCGTCGCCGAAACCGGCCAGCGAGCCGTCCTTGATGTTGCCGGCGACCAGCTTCATCGCCTTCAGGTCCGCCGGCTCGACGCCGCGCACGACCGCGCCGGCCGCGCCGTTCTGGCTCTGGGCGAAGGCCTCTGACTCGACGACGGGCACGGCCTGGGCCACGTGCGGCACGGCCCGGATCCGTCCGATCGCCGCCTCGCGCTGCGGCGGCGACTGGCCGGAGACGACCACATAGTCATGGCCATTGAAGCCCAGGATCAGGTTGCTGAGATCGGAGCGAAAGCCGTTCATCACCGAGATGACGATGATCAGCACCGAGACGGCCAGGGTGATGGCGATGAACGAGATCACGGCGATCAGCGCCACCCCGCCCTCGTCGCGGCGGGCGCGCAGATAGCGGGCAGCGATCTCACGCTCCCAGGCGCTGAATGGCGGCGCGCCTTCGTCCCGCATCGGCGTCAGCCGAAGTTCCTCAGCATGCCGAGCGAGATCCAGTGGAAATGCACCGCGATCCAGAACGGCGCGAACAGCAACGCCGAGATCCAGGTAGTGGTGATGAACTTGCGCTTCAGCTTCGGATCGACCGGCGCGCCGGGGTCGCCGCCGCCCGGTGTGCGGATGCCGGCTTCTGCGTGGCTGACCACCCCGATCGGCAAGACGCTGAACAGCACCACCCACCAGACGATCAGATAGATCGCGAGCGAGGTCTCCAGGTTCATCCGCCTACGCTCCCGGCGGAGCTTCGAAGGACGGGTGCGAGGATGAATCCTCCGAAGCCTTGGCGGAGGAGGATCACGCGTGGACCCCCTTCGGCTCGGCCATCAGCTCGACCAGCACCCCGCCCATGTCCTTCGGGTGCACGAAGATCACCGGCACGCCATGCGCGCCGATGCGTGGCTCGCCGGTTCCGAGCACGGTAGCGCCCTTGGCCCGCATCTCGTCGCGGGCGACCAGGATGTCCGGCACCTCGAAGCAGACGTGATGCTGGCCGCCGCGGGGGTTCTTCTCGAGGAAGGCGGTGATCGGCGAATTGTCGCCATAGGGCTCGATCAGCTCGATCTGGGCGTTGGGCAGCTCGACGAAGCTCACCCAGACCCCCTGCTCCGGCAGCGCCCGCTTATCGGTGACCTTGGTCGCGCCCAGGACGTCGAGATAGAGCTTCCACGACTGCTCGATCGAGGGCGTCGCGATGCCGACGTGGTTGAGGCGTCCGATCATGGCCGAGCCCTAGCACCGTTGGCGGACGGAATGAAGGTGGGGGCTTATCGGCGCCCAGGACCACGGTCAGCGCTGTCGAGGAATGCGCCCGTGTTCCGACCACGATCGGCATCTAGCGTGCCGCCTAGAAGGCGCGACGCAATTCGACTCTCGCTTCATGTATTATTAGTAGATTGGCCTAACTCTTGCTTGGTTTCGGCCTGACTCTTGCTTGGAGTTATTCGTGGACCATGCTTTCGTTGTAATGGCCTTCGGTCACTCACCCTTCCTCGAAGGGTGCCTGGCGGATTTGAGCCGGCAGAGCTTGCGCAGCAAGATCGCCGTCGTGACCTCTACGCCGAGCGCGCGTCTGGAAGCTTTGGCGGCGAGAGTCGGTGCGGATTACTTTGTCAACGGCGCCGGCGGTGGGATCGGCGCCGATTGGAACTTCGGCCTAAGGATTACCGGCGCGCGATACGTAACGTTGGTGCACCAAGACGACGTGTATGACCCCAGATTCTTGGAAGAATCGATGAATCTACTCAGTACGCACGGCGCCGCTCTATCATTTACGGGTTATGAGGAAGTCAATGCCCACGGCAAGAGGACGAACTCGAAGCTCAGCCGGGTCAAACACCTCATGGATGCATTCGCGCTCGGGGGCGCCAGATGCCCTCCATTGTGGAGGATGCGCCTCTACTTGTCCTTTGGCGTCGCGCTCCCGTGCTCATCGGTTACGTATGACCTAAGTCAACTCGACGGATTTAGCTTCGCTACGAGTTACGAGGCGAATCTGGACTGGGATGCGTGGCTGCGGCTCATACGGGCCCGAAAAGTGTTTGCTCGGACTTCTGCACGCCTGGTGGGCCGGCGGCACAACGATTTGACGGCTACCTCGCGGGCCCTGGTCTCGGGGGCTCGGCGACGGGAGGACCAAGAGATGTTTCGTCGAATCTGGCCCCGTCCCCTCGCGGACTTGATCGCGGTCGCCTACCGCACTGGCTACTGACGGTCGAATAACGCGCAGTAGTTCGGAAAGTCCGGAGTTTCAACAAGCACCTTCCTGAAGCCTTCCACTTCGACGCCTGCGGCCGATATCAGAGACACCTCTTTGTCGCCGGTGACGTAGTGATCCGCAAGCAATGATAGGCGTGAGCGTAGCCCCTTGGGCTCGATGTCCTTGATGATGATACGATCGCAGCCGATGCGCTCGGCGGCTGCGCCAACTCGGCTCAAGAAGATCGGGCGAACTTGCGCAGGCACGTGGTGCAACACGTCCGAGAGCAGCATCACGTCATGTGGTTCGGAAATTACGGATATGTCGGTAGCCGATCTGAATATCACCCGCCCGTGGAAGCTTGCGCAAACTAACCTGCCAATATCATCGGCGATGTCTGTCATCGTGACCACGATATCGGGCCGCTGGCGGAGCAGGCAATTCACAAGGTATCCGTCGCCTCCGCCCACATCGAGCACTCGGGCGTCCTTGGGAAGGCGCTCTGCGATCCAGCTCGCGACACGCTCCATGTCCACGAATACGCGACGATACAAGCCCGCTGAAGCCGGGAACAAAGGCCCAAGCACACGGCGAGCAAGTCGCCCAGGCGTCAAGCCACGCTCCGCCGAAGGGGCGCGCTGCTTCGGGATAACAGATCGGTCGTCGCAATGAGAACGGAGGAGACCAGCGTCACCACCACAACGAGAATGATAAAGAGCACCCAATAAGGGAAGCTCTCAACAGACAGCGGTGCTTCCTCGGCGAGAGCCGCATCGTTTCCCATCGGCCTCATCTAAGGTCGTGAATCTTAACGGCCGATGTAGGACGCGGGCGTTCGCCAGGGCCGGCTCGCGTTTTCCTGGATATCGAACCTTTAGACGTCCGATGTCGGAATTCGACTTACGGAGTCGAGCGATCCAGCTGCTTGCCGTGCGCGGATCTTCGAAACACAATCAAATCGAGAAAAACAAAACTAAAGGAAACTATAAGTATCAGATTCAGAAAGAAGGCAATAGTTGAGTCGACGTGAAGATAGCCTATTAGAAGCGCATAGCCGGCCATTGCTATAACATATTGAATAGCCGCTCCGATGATGAAGAGCGATAATTGTCTTGGGCGGCCAGCCCGACCGGAGATTCCGAAGGTAATGCGACGATTTAGAACGAAGCCACAACTGACGCTCAGTAACCAACTAAACGTCGCCGCTACGATATAGTTCGTAAAATGAAGCAATCCTATGAATCCGCCATAGGCCAGCGCTGTCGAAATTCCGCCGACGATCCCAAATTTTACGAAGCGTTGCCAAAGCCGATTCATAGTACGGACGTAACCTAGCTGATCGCCACTCGGAATTCCCATGCAGTTTGACGAACTAATTTGTTGTCCGAGCTGCCGCGGCGAGCTCGGTGTGGACGCTTGTAGCGATTGTGGGCGTCAATTTTGTCGTAACGATCGTCAGTTCCGTTTCGTATCCGTCTCAAGCGAGACAGTCGACGCCGTCTTCCAGAAAGAGACACAGAACCGAACCAGCCTAGGTGGCTGGTTATTCAGCCTCGGGAAGCTCGTATTGAGCAGCGAGTTTCAACCTCGCAATCATCTCAAAGCGTTTCTCAAGGACGCCCATGGTGTGATCGTGGAGCTTGGATCGGGCTCACGCCGCCTGCGGCCAGACGTTCTGAACATTGACCTCTTCCCTTCAGCGAACGTCGACATCGTCGCGGACATAGCCGAGACGCCTTTGAAAGATGGCTGCGCTGACTTCGTGATACTCGATAGCGTCATCGAGCACGTCCCCGACCCGGTGGCGGTTACGCGTGAAGCCAGGAGAATTCTGAAACCTGGGGGCCAGCTGTTGGTGAATTGCCCGTTCATGCTGCCGTATCACGGATATCCGGGCCACTATCAGAACTTCACTCGGGACGGTCTTCTCTATCTCCTGCGAGATTTTTCTCAGCAAAGTGTGAGGCCAACCCTCGGACCGATGACGGCGTGGGTGAATATGACGGCCGAAACCTTCGCGGTTATGGTCGCGGGCGAACGTGGTTTCTTTTATTTGGCGGCGAAGGCGGCGATTCTAGTTCCCATTTTTTGGCTAAAATATTTGGACGCGCTATTCGTGCGCGCGGAGCGATCACACCGCGTTGCTGGAATGCTGTGCGCCCTTGCGACTAAATAGTTTGGCGCTTTGGTCCCGCTAATTGACGCCCTGCCGAGGCTCGGGCGTTGCTCCCCAGCGGAGCGAGCGACGTAGCCGTCTTTGCCCCACCGCCCGCGGCCGACGCCCGGTCGCGGCTCGACTTCCGCGCGGTTGGCCTATTGCCCTACGCTGGCAACTGTATACTTTGCATCACAAAGCAGGGGCGAGCGGTATGCAGGATCTGGATCGGGCCTTGGCGGAGATCGGCGCGATACGCAGCCAGTTGGCGCGGGGCGAGCGGTTCCACGGCTTGGGGCCGACCGCGTTCGCGGCCACCGGCGCGCTCGCCATCCTCGCCGCGATCGGCCAGGCGCGCTGGATGCCGGCGCCCGGCATCATCGCCTTTCTCGCGCTCTGGCTGGCGGTCGCCGCCGTCTCGGGGGGCGTGATCGGGCTGGAGATGATCAATCGCTCGCGCCGAATGCACTCGGCCCTTGCCGACGAGATGATCTCGGCCGCGGTGCTGCAGTTCCTGCCGGCGGCGGGCGCGGGGGCGCTGCTGACCGCGGTGCTGTTTCGGTTCGCGCCGCAGTGCCTGTGGATGACGCCGGGGCTGTGGCAGATCACCTTCGGGCTCGGGGTGTTCGCCTCGTGCCGCTTCCTGCCGCGCGGCCTGCTGCTGGTCGGCGGCTGGTATCTGGCCAGTGGCCTTGCCTGCCTCGCCTACGCCCAGGGGCCGCATGCCCTCTCCGCCTGGACCATGGGCGCCCCGTTCGGGGTCGGCCAGCTGCTGGTGGCCGCGGTGCTGCGTTTTTCCGGAGAGCGGGATGAGTGATCCAGCCCCCTTTGCCTATGAGGGTCTCGACCGGGTGATCCATGAGCGCGCCCGGCTCGGCATCCTGACCTCGCTGACGGCCAATCCCAAAGGGCTGGTGTTTGGTGACCTGCGGCGGCTGTGCGGCCTCACCGACGGCAATCTCAGCCGCCACCTGGCCGTGCTGCAGGAGACCGGCCTGGTGGAGGTGACCAAGGGCTTCGAGCGCAATCGGCCGCAGACGGTATGCCGGATCACCGCCGAGGGCCGCGCGCGGTTCCTGGAATACCTCGAGGTGCTGAACCAGGTCGTGCGCCAAGCGGCCGCGGCGGCCAAGGCGCAGCCCGACGATCGCCCCCTGCCCGGCCTCTCGATCGCCTGACCCCCTTTTTTGGAAGGATACTTTCCGTTGCAAAGTACTTGGCGGCCCGTCGACCCACTGCACCCCGCCCCCTTGCATGTGGCGATCATCATGGACGGCAACGGCCGCTGGGGCGAGCGCCAGGGGCTGAGCCGCTCCGACGGCCACCACGCCGGGGCCGACGCCGTGCGGCGCACCGTCGAGGCCGCGCCGGACCTGGGCGTGGCGACGCTGACCCTGTTCGCTTTCGCCGCCGCCAACTGGCAGCGGCCTACCGAAGAGGTCGAGGCGCTGATGGCGCTGTTCCGGTCCTACTTGGCGGAGGATGCTCCGCGGCTGATCGAGGGCGGCGCACGGCTCTCGATGATCGGCCGCCGCGATCGCCTGCCGGCCGATCTGGCGACGGCGGTGGGCGAAATCGAGGCCGCGACCGCCTCAGGGAATCGCCTGAACCTGCGGATCGCGCTGGATTATTCGTCCCGAGAGGCAATCGCATTGGCCGCCGTCCGACTAGGCCCGGCCGGCTCGCTGGACGACCTCGATCGCCTGATCGCTGGCGACCCGCAGATCGGCCCAGTCGACCTCTTGATCCGTACCGGCGGCGAGCAGCGGCTGTCCGACTTCATGCTGTGGGAATGCGCCTTCGCCGAACTCTGGTTCACCCGCCGCATGTGGCCCGAGTTCGGCGGCGCGGACCTGGCCCAGGCGATCGCCGACTTCCGGCGGCGGACGCGGACCTTTGGCGCGGTGCTGGATGACGAGCCGGCGCTGCGGCGTGTGGCGGGCTAGACCAGAGCTAGGGGGCTTGACCGCGCACATTTCCGCAAGGTGTTCTGGCGGCGCGGGTGGGTTAGGCCGGCCGGGTCTTTGACATCGTAGAGGAGGTCGACAACGTCTTGCGGCGCGCCGAGACGCGCGCTCGGCGTCAGCGAAAATCGGGGCCGGCTCCGTTATCTGCGGCCATCTACGGTTTCACGTGAAACATTCCGGCAGGCGCTAGGGCTGATTCCTAGACCCGCAGCACCGTCGTCTCCACCATGGGGCGCCGCTCCCAGATGCGGTAGGCGGCCTTTTTCAGCGCCCGCGACAGCGCCTGCTCCACCGTCTGGTCGTCGTCGCGGTCGGGGCCGGAGAGCCGTTTCAGCGCCGTCTCCGCCTCGGACGCCAGATCGTCGAGGGCTTCTTCGAGGTCGTAGTCTTCGTCGCCGGGCAGGCCGAGCGCCCTCACCTGCGGGCCCGACACAAGCCGGCTGCGGCCGTCCAGCGCGACGGCGACGGTCAGCACGCCGTTGAAGGCGGCGTGGCGGCGTTCGCGCAGGGCCTCGCCGTTCTCCGGGGTGACCATGCCGCCGTCGACGTAGAGTCGGCCGGCGGGGACTTCGTCGATGATCGTGGCGCGGCCGGGCGCCAGGCGCACCATGTCGCCGTTGCGCGGCGCCAGCGCCTCGGAGACCTGCAGGTCCCTGGCGAAGTTGACGTGCTCCAGCAGATGCCGGCGCTCACCATGGGTCGGCACGGCGATCTTCGGCCGCGCCCACTGGTACATCTGCTTCAGCTCATCGCGGCAGGGGTGGCCGCTGACGTGCAGGCCGGGGTGGTCGCGCTCGGTGAACAGCCGCACGCCGCGATCGGCCAGCTTGTTCTGCATGTTGCGGATCGGGATCTCGTTGCCGGGGATCACCCGCGAGGAGAAGACGCAGCTGTCGCCCTGCCCCAGGCTGAGATGCGGGTGCGTGCCGTCGGCGACGCGGGCCAGCGCCGCGCGGACCTCGCCCTGGCTGCCGGTGCACAGGTAGAGCACCTTGTTGGCCGGGAAATGGCTGGCCTCGGCGTCGCTGATGAACGGCTGCACCCCGGCCAGCAGGCCGACCGAGCGGGCGGCGGCGGACATGCGGATCATCGAGCGGCCAACCAGGCAGACGCGGCGATCGTTGGCCTCGGCGGCGCGGATGATCGAGTCCATCCGCGCGACGTTGGAGGCGAAGCAGGCGGCGGCGACCTTGCCCTTCAGGGTGCCAATCAGCTTGCCCAGCACCTCGCGGACAGTGGCCTCGGAGCCGGCTTCGCCGTCGACGAAGACGTTGGTCGAGTCGCAGACCATGGCGAGGATGCCCTGATCGCCCAGCTTGCGGATAGCGTCCTGGTCGGTGACGCCACCGGTTAGCGGGTCGGGATCGATCTTCCAGTCGCCGGTGTGCAGGACGGTGCCGAGCGGCGTGCGGATCGCCAGGCCATTGGGCTCCGGGATCGAGTGGGTGAGGGTGATCAGGGTCATCTCGAACGGACCGAGTTGGATCGAGCCGGAGAGCGGCACCTCGGTGATCCGCGCTTCGTCGAGCAGGCCCTTCTCGCGCAGCTTCTCGCGCAGCAGGAAGGCGGTGAACGGGGTCGCGTAGAGCGGCGCCTTCAGCCTGGGCCAGAGCCAGCCCACCGCGCCGATGTGGTCCTCGTGGGCGTGAGTCAGCACGATGCCGAGGATGTCTTTGGCGTGCTCCTCGATGAAAGAGGGGTCGGGCAGGATGATCTCGACGCCGGGCGTGGTCTGGTCGCCGAAGGTCACGCCCAGATCGACCACGATCCACTTGCGAGCGTGCGGCGGGCCGTAGCCGTAGAGATTGAAGTTCATGCCGATCTCGTTCGACCCGCCGAGCGGCAGGAAGACGAGTTCGTCGTCGGGGGAAACTTTGATTTGGGAAGCTGTCATCCAGCTGCCAGATGGGTGTTGCGACGGTGGATTTCGAGCAGGCCACGGATGGTGAGGTCATGGTCGAAGTGATCGATGGCCGCGGTGGCGCCCTCGAACAGCGACGCGACCCCCCCGGTGCCGACGACGGTAAGCGGCTTGCCCCACTCGGCCTTGATCCGCGTCACCAGCCCTTCGATCATGGCGATGTAGCCCCAGTAGACGCCGGACTGCATCGCGCCGACCGTGTCGACGCCGACCACGCGGTTGCCGGTCGGGCGGCGAATGGCGACCCGCGGCAGCTGAGCGGCCGCCTCGTGCAGGGCTTGCATGGAGAGGTTGATGCCCGGCGCGATCACCCCACCTTCGAAGGCGCCATCGCCGGCGATGACGTCGAAGGTGGTGGCGGTGCCGCTGTCGATCACCAGCAGGTCGCCCGGGTAGGCGGCATGGGCGCCGATGGCGTTGACCAGGCGGTCGGCGCCGGCCTCGGAGGGTTTGAGAATCCGCACCTCGATGCCGAGATCGGCGTTCTCGCCGATCACCAGCGGCTCGACGTGAAGATAGCGGCGCGACAGGTTGCGCAGGTTGAACAGCGACTGCGGCACAACGCTGGATATGATGCAGGCGTCGAGCTGGCTCAGATTCAGACCGCTCATCGCCAGCAGCTGGACCAGCCAGACGGCATATTCGTCGGCGGTGCGGCTCGACTCGGTCGCCGCCCGCCACTGTGCGATCCAGGCGTGGCCGTCGTGAACCGCGAAAAGGGTGTTGGTGTTCCCTTGCTCGATCGCCAGCAGCATCTCACTGACCTCCGAAAAATACGTCGCCGGCGGTGATCCGGCGCACGACGCCGGACGCGGTGCGAAGCCGAAGGGCGCCGTCGCTGTCCAGGCCCTCGGCGACGCCGGCGATGGTCTCGCCCGGCAGGCGGGCGGTGCAGGCCTGGCCGAGGCCGTGCGCCTTGACCGTCCAGGCTTCGGCGATGGGGGCGAAGCCCAGCCGCTCCCACAGGTCGCGCCAGCGCTCGAAGCTTTCGGCGAGCACGGCCAGCGCGTCGAGCGGCGACGGCGGCGGGGCGCGCATGTGCTGGGCGAGGGCCGTCGCGGGCCGTTCGGCGTCCTCGGGCGGCGTCGCCAGGTTCACCCCGCAACCGATCGCGAGCCAGAGCCCGCCGCCCGGATGCGGACCGGACTCGACCAGGATGCCGGCAGTCTTCTTGCCAGCGATCATCGGATCGTTGGGCCATTTCAGACTGACCAGGGAGGTCGGCGCGTAGGCGCCGGCGAGGTCGGCGACCGCCAGGGCGGCGACGAAGGAGACCTGGGCGGCCTCAGCCGGCGGCTTGTCGGTGTGGATCAGCAGGGTGGCCGCGAGATTGCCGGCGCCGGTCTCCCAGGCCCTGCCGCGGCGCCCGCGTCCGGCGGTCTGGCGTTTGGCGGTGATCCACAGTGGCCCTCGCTCGCCCGCCTCGGCCCGGCGGCGCGCCTCGGCGTTAGTGGAGTCGATCTCCTCAAGCGCCTCGATCGGGGGCAGCGCCATGGGCTGGCTCAGCGCACGAAGGCGATGGCGGCGCTTAGGGAGAGCGGGTCGAGCCAGGTAAGGGCGATCCAGACGACCGGAATCGCGAACAGCGCCGCGGCATAGGCGATCGCCGTGGCCCCGCCGGCCGGCGCGTCGGTGACTCCCGGCGCGGGATCGAACCACATCACCTTGATCAGCCTCAGATAGTAGAACGCGGCCACCACGCTGCCGACCAGCGCCGCGATCGCCGCCCAGGTGGTGAACGGCCCCGCCGCCAGCGCCGCCTTGAACACATAGAACTTGCCGAAGAAGCCGGAGAACGGCGGCATGCCCAACTGCGACAGCGCGAACACGGTGATCGCCAGCGCCAGGCCCGGCCGCTCGCTCATCAGGCCGGCGAAGTCGTCGAACGACTCCATCGCCCTTCCCTCGCGCTTCAGCGCCGCCAGGCAGGCGAAGAAGCCGGTCACGTCGATGGTGTAGAGCACCATGAAGATCAGCATCGACTGCACGCCGGCCGGGCCTCCGGCGGCAAGGCCCACCAGGGCGTAGCCGATGTTGGCGATCGAGGAATAGGCCCACAGCCGCTTCAGGTTGCTCTGCGCCAGGCCGGCGAAGGCGCCGACGAACACCGAGAGCAGGGCGACGATCAGCACCACCTGGCGCCACTCGTCGGTCAAGCCGCCGAACGCCTCGGTCAGCAGGCGGGCGAACAGCGCCATCGCCGCCAGCTTCGGCGCGCCGGCGAAGAAGCCGACGATCGGCGTTGGCGCGCCCTCGTAGACGTCCGGCGTCCACATGTGGAAAGGCGCGGCCGAGACCTTGAAGCCGATGCCGCAGATCAGGAACACCAAGCCGAAGATCACACCGACGTGGGCGCTGCCACGGGTCGCCGCAGCGATGGCTAGGAAGTTGGTCGAGCCGGCGAAGCCGTAAACCAGCGAGGCGCCGTAGAGCAGCAGCCCCGACGACAGCGCGCCCAGCACGAAGTACTTCAGCCCCGCCTCGGAGCTCTTGGCGTCGTCGCGCTGGAAGGCGGCCAGGATGTAGAGCGCCAGTGAGTGCAGTTCGACGCCGACGTAGAGCGATATCAGGTCGCCGGCCGAGACCATGATCCCCATGCCGAGCGCCGCCAGGATGATCAGCACGGTCAGCTCGAAACGCGCGGTGCCTTTCTGGGTGAACCAGCGGTCGCACAGCAAGATGGCGACCGCGCTGGCGCCGTAGATCGCCACCTTGGCGAAGCCCGCGCCGTCGTCGGCGATCAGCGCCCCGCCGAACGCCCGCCCGCCCTGCCCTGTCGCCGCGGCGAAGGCGGCAGCGGCCAGCGCCAGCATGGCGGCCAGGATAAAGACCGGGCCGGTCTTCCTGGCGAACGCGCCCCAGATCAGCAGGATGAGCGCAGCGCCGGTGAGGATCAGCTCCGGCAGGGCCAGCATGGCGTCGCGGATCAGGCCCATCGCTAGCGGACCGTCGCTGCGTGATAGGCGGCCACCAGCGATTGCGTCGCCGCACTCGTCACCTCGAACACCAGGCCCGGCGCGAAGCCGAGCACCAGGGTGCCGACGATCAGCGGTGCGAAGATCAGCACTTCGCGGTTGTTGAGGTCGGTGACGGTCGCCAGCGCCGAATTGGTGATCTCGCCGAACACCACGCGGCGATAGACCGTCAGCATGTAGACCGCCGAGAAGATCACCCCGGTCGCGGCGATGATCGCGGTCCAGGTGGAGGCGCGATAGGCCCCGGTCATGGTCAGGATCTCGCCGACGAAGCCGCTGGTGCCTGGCAGGCCGACGTTGCCCATCGCGAACAGCATGAAGGTCGCCGCATACCAGGGCATTCGATTGGCCAGCCCGCCATAGAAGGCGATCTCGCGGGTGTGCATACGGTCGTAGACCACTCCGACGCAGAGGAAGAGTGCGCCAGAGATCACCCCGTGGCTCAGCATCTGAAAGATGGCGCCCTGCTCGCCGATGACGTTGCCGGAAAAGATGCCCATGGTGACGAAGCCCATGTGCGCCACCGACGAATAGGCGATCAGCTTCTTGATGTCGGTCTGCCGGAACGCGACCAGCGAGGTGTAGACGATCGCGATCACCGACAGGGTGAAGACGAGCGGCGTGAACAGCACGCTGGCCTGCGGGAACATCGGCAACGAGAAGCGCAGGAAGCCGTACCCGCCCATCTTCAGCAAGATGCCGGCCAGGATCACCGAGCCGGCGGTCGGCGCCTCGACGTGGGCGTCCGGCAGCCAGGTGTGCACCGGCCACATCGGCATCTTCACCGCGAATGAGGCGAAGAACGCCAGCCACATCCAGGTCTGGGCGCCGGCGTCGAACTTGAAGCGCATCAGCTCGGGGATCGAGCTGGTGCCGGCGACGCTGATCATGAACAGGATCGCCGCCAGCATCAGCACCGAGCCGAGCAGCGTGTAGAGGAAGAACTTGAACGCCGCGTAGACCCGCCGCTGACCGCCCCAGATGCCGATGATCAGGAACATCGGGATCAGCTGACCCTCGAAGAACAGGTAGAACAAGATCAGGTCCAGCGCGCAGAACACCCCGATCACCAGGGTCTCGAGCACCAGGAACGCGATCATGTATTCCAGCACGCGTTTCTCGATCGAGGTCCAGCTGGCGAGGATGCAGATCGGCATCAGGAACGCCGTCAGCAGCACGAACAGCACCGAGATGCCATCGACGCCCATGCGGTAGTGCAGCCCGGCGAACCAGGGCGCGTCCTCGACGAACTGGAAGCCCGGGTTGGCGCCGTTAAACGACGCCACCAGCACGATCGAGAGCGCGAAGGTCGCCAGCGTCACGGCCAGAGCGATCCAGCGCGCCGCACCGGCGGCCCGCGCCTCGTCGGTCGCGAACGCCTTCAGCGCCAGGATCGCGGCGACGCCAACCAACGGCAGGAAGGTGACGAGGGAAAGGATGCCGACCATCTAGCGAGCTCCCCTCGAGAAGAACCACAGGCCGTAGGAGAGCAGCGCCACCACGCCGATCAGCATGACGAAGGCGTAGTGATAGACGTAACCGGTCTGGAGCCTACCTGTCCGGCGTCCGATCGCGTAGGAGACGGCGGAGACGCCGTCGGGTCCCAGCCCGTCGATGATCTTCTGGTCGCCGCCTTTCCAGAACAGGTCGCCCAACATCTCGGCGCCGCGAACGAAGATGGCGTCGTAGAGCTCGTCGAAGTACCACTTGTTGTAGAGGAAGCTCCAGACCGGGCCCTTCCGCGCGGCGATCCGCGCTCCCATGCCTTCGTTGGCGATGTAGACCCACCAAGCGGCGGCGAAGCCGATCGCGGTGACGGCCAGCGGCGCCCAGACCACCAGCGCTGGCAGGCTGGAGGCCTCGGCCAGCATCGGCGCGCCGAGATTGAAGATCGCGCCCTTCCAGAATTCAGTACGACCTTCGCCGATGAAGGACGGTGCGAAGACGGCGCCCGCGGCTACGGCGCCCAGCGCCAGCAGCAGCAGTGGGACTAGCATCACCGGCGGGCTCTCTTGCGGATCGAGTGGGCCGTGGTGGTCGTCATGGTCGACCAGAGGTTCGTCGTCGTGGGACTCGATCCGCGCGGCGCTGGCGGGGTCGTCGTGAGCGTGGGAGCCAGAGCCGGCGTGCGCCCACTTCGGCGTGCCGTGGAAGGTCATGAAGATCAGTCGCCAGGAGTAGAACGAGGTGAGGCCCGCGGCGATGACGCCGACGATGAAGGCGAAGCTTCCGACCCCGCTTCCGTGGGCCGAGGCGGTGTAGGCCGCGTCGATGATCGCGTCCTTCGAGTAGAAGCCGGCGAAGCCGAGGTCCAGGTAGGGAATCCCGACGCCGGTGATCGCCAGCGTGCCGGCCAGCATCACCGCATAGGTGATCGGGGTCTTCTTCCACAGCCCGCCCATCGCCCGCATGTCCTGCTCGTGGTGCATGGCGTTGATCACGCTGCCGGCGGCCAGGAACAGCAGACCCTTGAAGGCGGCGTGGGTGAACAGGTGGAACATCGAGGCCTGGTAGGCCCCGACGCCGGCGGCGAAGAACATATAGCCGAGCTGCGAGCAGGTCGAATAGGCGATCACCCGCTTGATGTCGTTCTGGGCCAGGCCGACAGTCGCCGCGAACAGCGCCGTCACCGCCCCGATCACGGTCACGATCGCCTTGGCGGTCGGGGCGTATTCGAACATCGGCGAGAGCAGGCAGACCATGTAGACGCCGGCGGTGACCATGGTCGCCGCGTGGATCAGCGCCGAGACCGGCGTCGGGCCCTCCATCGCGTCGGGCAGCCAGGTATGCAGGAAGAACTGCGCCGACTTGCCCATCGCGCCGACGAACAGCAGCGCGCAGGCCAGATCGACCGCGTAGAACTGATACCCGGCGAACTCCCAGCCCTGCTTGGCGTGCTCGGCCACGTGCGGGAATATCTCGGCGAAGCGGATCGTGCCGAACACCCAGAAGGTGGTCATGATCCCGAGCGCGAAGCCGAAATCGCCCACGCGGTTGACGATGAAGGCTTTGATCGCCGCGGCCGGCGGCGCCGGCTTCCTGAACCAGAAGCCGATCAGCAGGTAGCTCGCCAGTCCCACCCCTTCCCAGCCGAAGAACAACTGCATGAAGTCGGCGGCGGTCACCAGCGCGAGCATGGCGAAGGTGAACAGCGACAAGTAGGCGAAGAACCGGGGCTTGGAATCGTCCTCGGCCATGTAGCCCCAGGAATAGAGGTGCACGAGCGCGGAGACGGTAGTCACCACGATCAGCATCACCGCCGAAAGGCTGTCGAGGCGCACGCTCCAGGCCGACCTGAACGCACCGACATCGATGAACGGCGCGATCTCGTGGGTGAAATGCCAGCCGCCGTAGACGGTGTTGAAGAAGGTCAGCCAGCCCAGCGCGCACGAGAAGAACAGCAGGCCGGTGGTGATGCTCATCGAGGCGACATCGCCAATGCGGCGGCCGAACAGACCGACGATGATCGCGCCGAGCAGCGGGGCGAGCACGACGACGGTGACGATGAGCTGAGGCGACATCCGCCCTACCCCTTCATCATCGAGGCGTCGTCCACGGCGATGTCGCCGCGGTTGCGGAAGAAGGTGACCAGGATCGCCAGGCCCACGGCCGCCTCGGCGGCGGCGACGGTCAGCACGATCATCGCGAAGATCTGGCCGGTGATGTCGTGCAGATAGGCCGAGAAGGCGACCAGGTTGATGTTCACCGCCAGCAGGATCAACTCGATCGACATCAGGATGACGATCACGTTCTTGCGGTTCACGAAGATGCCGAAGACGCCGATGGTGAACAGGATCGCGGCGACCGTGAGGTAGTGCGCCAGACCGATCATGGCGCGAGCCCGTCGCCGGACTTGATCTGCACCACGCGCACCCCGGTCGCCGGCGTGCGGGCGACCTGGTCGGCGATCACCTGGCGGCGGACGCCCGGCTTGTGCTTCAGCGTCAGCACGATGGCGCCGATCATCGCCACCAGCAGCACCAGCCCGGCCGCCTGGAAATAGTAGACGTAGTTCGTATAGAGCACCCGCCCGATCGTCTCGGCGTTGGAGAGGCCGGCGGCGCTGGCCATCGGGGCGGGGTTCTTGCCGGCGGCGCCTTCATAGGCCACCGCGACGACCACCATCTCGATCGCCGCAATCCCGGCCACCAGGCCACCCAGCGGCAGGTAGCGGGCAAAGCCTTCCCTGAGCGCGGCGAAGTCGACGTCGAGCATCATCACCACGAAGAGGAACAGCACCGCGACCGCGCCGACGTAGACGATGACCAGCAGCATCGCCAGGAACTCGGCCCCCAGCAGCACGAACAGGCCGGCGGCGGAGAAAAAGGCGGCGATCAGGAACAGCACCGAGTGCACCGGATTGCGCGCGAAGACGACCGCCAGCGCACACACCAGCAACACCGCCGCGAGCAGGTAAAAGGCGATCGCCTGGAGGTCCATCGGCCGCCGCTACTCCCGTCCCTCAAGCGCCAAGACGATCAGACGCGCGGCGCGGTCGCCAGGCCCCGTTGAATCGCGCCCGTCTCTTAGCGCGTTCAGCGCTGCTGGAAACCGGTTTTGCGCCGCAACGTACGGAATCGAACGGCTCATCAGCGATAGGGCGCGTCGAGCTCGAGGTTGCGGGCGATCTCGCGCTCCCAGCGATCGCCGTTCGCGAGCAGGCGCTCCTTGTCGTAGTAGAGCTCCTCGCGCGTCTCGACCGCGAACTCGGTGTTCGGCCCCTCGACGATGGCGTCAACCGGACAGGCCTCCTGGCACAGGCCGCAGTAGATGCATTTGACCATGTCGATGTCGTAGCGGGTGGTGCGGCGGCTGCCGTCGTCGCGCGGCTCGGCCTCGATGGTGATCGCCTGGGCCGGGCAGATCGCCTCGCAGAGCTTGCAGGCGATGCAACGTTCCTCGCCGTTGGGATAACGCCGCAGCGCGTGCTCGCCGCGGAAGCGGGGCGACTGCGGATTGCGCTCGTGCGGGTACTGCATGGTCGCCTTGCGCGCGAACAGATAGCGAAGGCCGAGACCCATCGCACCGGTGAAGTCCATCAGCACCGCGCCGCGAACGGCCTGGCCGATCCGCTTCAGCATCAGCTTCCCTTCTTGGGGTTGCAGGCATAGTCGCCCAGGTGGGTCGGATCGCCGCCCGGTTTGAGCTGGAAGTCGCCGCCCTTCGCTTTGCAGGCGTCGGCGGCGGCCTTCACCGTATCGTAGGTGACGTCGCCCTGAGAATACCAGGGATTGCCCTCCGGCCCGTCGCTGGCGCAGGCGGCGAGCGCGGCGAAAGCGGCGGCGATGATCAGGATGCGCTTCATGGCGTGAGCCAGAACACGCGGACCGCGCCCATGATCGCCACGGCGGCCAGCGAGGTCGGCAGGAACACCTTCCAGCCCAGGCGCATCAACTGGTCGTAGCGGTAGCGCGGCACGACGGCGCGGACCATGCCGTTGAGCAGGAAGAAGAACAGCGTCTTCGCCGCGAAAACGAGGAAACCGATGATGCTGACGACGGTCGGGCTCCAGCCGCGGAAATCGACCGGAAACGGCAGCTGCCAGCCGCCGAAGAATAGCGAGGCGGTGAAGCTGCTCATCAGGATGATGTTCGCCGTCTCGGCGAGGTAGAACAGCATGTACGGCGAGGAGCCGTATTCGACCTGGTAGCCGGCCACGAGTTCGGACTCGGCTTCGGATAAGTCAAATGGCGGTCGGTTGGTCTCCGCCAGGCTGGAGATGAAGAAGATCACCGCCATCGTGATCATCACCGGCGCGGCCAGCAGGCCCTTCAGGCCGGCGCCGCCGAGGATGTTCCAGTTCCAGAAACCGCCGGCCTGACGCTGGACGATAACGTCCAGGTTCATCGAGCCGGCGAGCAGGATCACGGTCACGATGACGAACCCGATCGAGACCTCGTAGCTTATCATTTGCGCCGCCGAGCGCAGCGCGCCCATGAACGGGTACTTCGAGTTCGACGCCCAGCCGCCCATGATGATGCCGTAGACACCCATCGAGGAGACCGCGAACAGGTAGAGGATGCCGACGTTGATGTTGGCGACGATCCAGCCGGGCGCGATCGGTATGGCGGCCCAGGCGCCCAGCGCCAGGGTGACGCTGATCAGCGGCGCCAGCAGGAACACCACCTTGTCCGCGCCGGCCGGGATGATCAGTTCCTTGAGCAGGAACTTGCCGAGGTCGGCAAACGACTGCAGCAGGCCGAACGGGCCGACCACATTGGGGCCTTTGCGCATCTGCACGCCGGCGAACAGCTTGCGGTCGCCCCAGATCAGAAAGGCGCAGGAGATCAGCAGCCCCAGGGTAACCGCGACGATCTGGGCAAACGTGAGAAAGGTCCAGCCGCTCGTGGTCGACCGGTCGGTGAGGTAGGACCATAGGGGCGAGAGCCAAGACCACATGCCGACCGCCTACTCCGCCGCGAGCTTGGTCGCGCCGGAGGCCAGCGCGGCGCACTCGGCCATGGTGACGCTCGCCCGGGCGATCGGGTTGGTCAGGTGGAAGGCCTTGATCGGGCTGCGCAGCGGCGCATCGGAAAGCTCGCCGGCGGCGCCCAGTGCGGAAAGGTCGAACGTCGTCGGCGCGCTACCCGGCGCATAGTCGATCTGGCCGAAGGTAGGATGATCGGCGAACATCTTGGCGCGCAGCTGATCCAGCGAGTCGTAAGGCAGCTTGGCCCCCAGCCGCTCGGAGAGGGCCCGCAGGATGGTCCAGTCCTCCCGCGCCTCGCCCTTCGGGAACACCGACCGCTCGCCGCGCTGCACCCGGCCCTCGGTGTTGACGTACAGGCCCGGCTTCTCGGTGTAGGCGGCGCCCGGCAGGATCACGTCGGCGCGGTGCGCGCCGGCGTCGCCGTGAGTGCCCAGATAGACGACGAAGGCGTCGGTCTTGGAGAGGTCGATCTCGTCGGCGCCCAGCAGCAGCAGCACATCGAGCGCGCCCTTGCGCACCATCTCGGTGGCGGACTTGCCGCCTTCGCCGGGCAAAAAGCCGAGGTCGAGGCCGCCGACCCGCGCGGCGGTGGTGTGGAGCACGTTCCAGCCGTTCCAACCGTCCTTGACCACGCCCGTGGCCCCGACGAATGCGGCGGCGGCGGCGAGGGTCGCCGGATCGCCGAGTGCGCCCTGCCCGATGACGATCGCCGGCTGTTCTGCGGCTTTGAACGCCTTGATGAAGTCGGAGTCACTGCCGGCCAGACCCTCCAGGGTCGAGGCCCCGACGCCGAGGTGATCGTGGCGATAGGTGAGATCGACTGCCTCGCCGATGTAGGCAAAGCGGGTCTTGCCCGTGAGCCACATCTTGCGGAACCGGGCGTTCAGCACCGGCGCTTCGATCCGCGGGTTGGTCCCGACCAGCAGGATCGCGTCGGCGGCCTCGATCCCGGCCAGGGTCGAGTTGAACAGCCAGCTTTCCCGGGGACCGGCGCCGAGCACCGTTCCGTCCTGGCGGCAGTCCAGATTGGTCACGCCGGAGCCGCTGAACAGGTCGAGCGCCGCCTTCATCGATTCGGCGTCCTGCAGGTCGCCAGCGATGACGCCGATCCGATCCGCGCTGGCGCCCTGCAGCTTCTCGGTGACCAGATCGAACGCCTCGGCCCAGGTCGCCGGCAGCAGCTTGCCGCCCCGCCGGATGAACGGCCGGTCCAGACGCTGGCGCGATAGACCGTCGACGACATAGCGGGTCTTGTCGGAGATCCACTCTTCGTTGACCTCGTCGTTGGTGCGCGGCAGCACGCGCAGCACCGCCGGCCCGCGCGCATCGACCCGAATCGCCGAGCCGATCGCGTCCATGACATCGACGCTCTCGGTCTTCTTCAGCTCCCAGGAGCGGGCGTTGAAGGCGTAGGGTTTCGACGTCAGCGCGCCGACTGGGCACAAGTCGATGATGTTGGCCGACAGCTCGCTGGTGATCGCCTGGTTGAGGTAGGTGGTGATCTCGACATCTTCGCCGCGGCTGATCAAGCCGATCTCGGAGACGCCGGCCACCTCGGTGATGAAGCGCACGCAGCGGGTGCACTGGATGCAGCGGGTCATCACCGTCTTGACCAGCGGACCCATATACTTCTCTTCGACCGCCCGCTTGTTCTCGTCGTAGCGGGTCGCGTCGCGGCCGTAGCCCATCGATTGGTCCTGCAGGTCGCACTCGCCGCCCTGGTCGCAGATCGGACAGTCCAGCGGGTGGTTGATCAGCAGGAACTCCATCACCCCCTGCCGCGCCTTCTTCACCATGGCTGAGTCGGTGATGATCTCCTGGCCCTCGGCGGCCGGCAGGGCGCAGGAGGCCTGCGGCTTCGGCGGTCCCGGCTTTACCTCCACCAGGCACATGCGGCAGTTGCCGGCGATCGAGAGGCGCTCATGGTAGCAGAACCGCGGAATCTCCTCGCCCGCCAGCTCGGCGACCTGGAGCACGGTCATCCCGCTCTCGAATTCGACCTCGACGCCGTTGACCTTGGCCTTGGGCATGTAACTCCGCTCAGTTGGACGCACCGACGCGGCCGAAGCACCGTTTCGCGGCGCTCGGCGGGTGGGCGATAACGCGTCTTGCGACACAGGAACAGGGCTTTTCGCACCTGCGACGCTGGCGCCTCGGGATCGCCTCGGATCGCGCCGGTTGACGTGATGGGCGCCGGCCGCCAAGAACCAGCTTGGCCGTTTCAGAGGAGCTCGAGCCGATGCCAGAAGCGCCCGCTCATTGGCTGGTGAAGTCCGAGCCGAAGAAGTACGCCTTCAGCGACTTGGTCCGCGACGGCAAGACCGTCTGGGACGGGGTGCGCAACAACCAGGCCGCTATCTACCTGCGCACGATGAAAGTCGGCGACGAGGCCTTCTACTATCACTCGCAGGAGGGCCTGGAGATCGTCGGTATCGCCAAGGTGGTGCGCGCGTCGTTCATCGACCCGTCCGATCCCGCCGGCCGCTTCGTCGCGGTGGAACTGGCGCCGGTGCGGGCGCTGCCGAAGCCGGTGACGCTGGCGGCGATCAAGGCGACGCCGGCGCTGGCCGGCATGACCATGCTGCGGCTGTTCCGGCTCTCGGTAAGTCCGATCACCGTCGACGAGTGGCGGATCATCCGCGAGATGGGCGGCGACGCCTAAGGCGCCGTGCATACCGGCTGGGCCTGCTTCAGCACCTGGGCGATAACGCCGCGCAGGCGGCATGAGTAGCGCTTCTCGTAGGTGCCGTCGCGCTGGAGGGAACGGATCGCCGGCGCATTACACCAGATCCGCTCCTCAATCCGGAAGCGCCAATAGGGATCGCTCGGCGCCATCTGGAGCATCTGCTCGGAGGTGGTGATCACGAGGTTGCCGTAGGCGGTGTAGCGGTCGTGGTAGGTTCCGCCGGTGCTCGACTTCGGATCGACCGTGGTCTGCAGCTTCAGCAGCTTCGCTTCAGTGTCGGGGCAGGCGAGCTCCGGATTGGCCAGGCTGGCCTCATTGAGCTCGTTCCAGCTCGAATAGGCGGCGTTCTGCAATGAAAGCTCGCGCGACTCCCGCAGTTGCTGGATGCCGACGACCACAGCGGCGATCGTCGTCAGGCCGGTCAGCAGGGACGAAAGGCCCCCAAGCACAGCCCAGAACGCCGTCGAATGCAGCCAGTGCCGCTCCTCGGCCGCGGTCGGCGGCGCCTCCTTCTCGGGGTTGGGGTCGGCGGAGGTCATGCCGGCGATCTTGTGACGGATCGCCAACTAGCGGAACAACAATCCGTCCGCGATGCGCGCCCTACTCCGCCGCCTGCAGCGTCGCGCCCTGTACGTGCGGCTTGCGGGAGCGGTAGTTGGCGATGCGCTCTTCCACCTCGCCGCGGAAGTGCTTGAACATGCCCTGGATCGGCCAGGCCGCAGCGTCGGCCAGCAGGCAGATGGTGTGACCCTCCATCTGGCTGGCCACGTCGAGCAGCATGTCGATCTCTTTCGGATCAGCCTCGCCGCTGACCATGCGTTCCATGATCCGCCACATCCAGCCGGTGCCTTCGCGGCACGGCGTGCACTGGCCGCAGCTCTCGTGCTTGAAGAAATAGGCGACGCGGGCGATCGTCCGGACGATATCGGTGGACTTGTCCATCACGATCATCGTGCCGGTGCCAAGACCAGACTTGAACTGCTTCAGGCTGTCGAAGTCCATCAGCGCGACCTCGGCCTCTTCGGGCAGGATCACCTGCATCGAGACACCGCCTGGTATGATGCACTTCAGGTTGCCCCAGCCGCCGCGGACGCCGCCGAAATGCTCGTCGATCATCTGCTTCATCGGCATCGACATGACTTCTTCGACCACGCACGGCTTGTTGACGTGGGCGGAGGCGCTGAACAGCTTGACGCCGGCGTTGTTGGGCCCGCCGAAGCTGGTGAACCAGCCGGCCCCGCGCCGCAGAATCTCGCTGACGACCGAGATCGATTCGACGTTGTTGACCGTGGTCGGGCAGCCGTAGAGGCCGCTGCCGGCCGGGAACGGCGGCTTGAGGCGGGGCTGACCTTTCTTGCCCTCGAGGCTCTCCAGCAGCGCCATCTCGTCGCCGCAGATGTAGGCGCCGGCGCCGTGGGCGACGCGGATCTCGCAGGGCCAACCCAGCTTGCTGTTCCGGCCGATCAGGCCCGCGGCGAGGGCCTCGGCGATGGCGATCTCAAGGTTCTCGCGGCCCTCGATGTTTTCACCTCGGATGTAGATGAAACAGTCGTGCGCTCTCATCGCGCGACAGGCGATCAGGCAGGACTCGATTAGCCGGTGCGGCTCCCAGCGCAGGATTTCGCGGTCCTTGCAGGCGCCGGGCTCCGACTCGTCGGCGTTGACCACCAGATAGTGCGGACGCGGCCCTTCCTCCTTGGGCATGAAGGTCCACTTCAGCCCGGTGTTGAAGCCGGCGCCGCCGCGGCCGCGCAGGCCCGAGGCCTTGATCTGGTCGCAGATCCACTCAGGCGTCTGCGCCAGCATGTCGGCCGTGCCGTTCCAGATGCCGCGCTTCATCGCCGCTTCCAGCCTGAAATCCTGCAGGCCGTAGAGGTTGGTGAAGATGCGGTCCTTGTCTTCGAGAATGCCGACCATGGCTAACCGTTAAGTCTCTTGGGCGTTGGGATCGAAGGGATGAGCGCGCACCCAGGTCAGGCGGCGGACGAGAGCGTAGATGAACAAAATCCAGCCGAGCGCAACCACGGCGACGCCCGGCCACAGCAGCCAGGGTGCGTTATCCAGCCTAAAGCGGGCCAGCGCCATCATCAGCACGCCGACGAGGCAGGCGATGAAACCGGCGAAGCGCTGCGGGCGGCCGAGCGTGCGGATCTGCTCCAGATAGGCCGACTGGCGATCGAGGCTGGCCGCGTCGTCCATCATGGCGCCGGCTTCTCGCGCGCCACGCCCAGCATCAGCCAGCCGTGCGAGGCGAAGCCGGCGGCGATCGCGCCGCCGAACAGCCACATGCCCCAGGCGAGATGGAAGCCGAACGTGGCGACGACGGCGACCATCGCCAGGATCAGCGACCCGGTGGTGATCGCCATGGTGATGAACAGGCGGCGGCGCTGGAGGGCGAGGTTCATGGCCGGACAGAGGTTATGCCGGCTCGGCCGTGTTGGGCAGCTTGAACGGCTGGGCGCGCGAGCCGTCGTAGAGGGCCGGATCGGTCAAGGTCAGCGGGCCGCCGATCGGAGCGGTCGCCTGGCGGCCGATGGCCGAGCCCTTCGGCGGCGTGCGGCCGGCGCGGAACTCGTCCAGCAGCGCCTTCAGCGACGCCGGCGTCAGGTCCTCGTAGTAGTCGTCGTTGATGGCCGCCATCGGGGCGTTGACGCAGGCGCCCATGCACTCGACCTCTTCCCAGGAGAACTTGCCATCGGCGCTGCGATGGTCCTTGAGCCCGATCTCCTTCTCCAGCAGCTCCATCAGCTCGCCCGAGCCGCAGAGGGCGCATGGCGGCGTGCCGCAGACCTGGACGTGGGCCACCGAGCCGACCGGCTCCAACTGGAACATGGTGTAGAAGGTCACGCACTCCAGCACTCGGATCACCGCCATGCCGAGCAGATCGGCGACGACCCGCAGCGCCGGCTCCGGCACCCAGCCTTCCTGCTTCTGCACCAGCCACAGCACAGCGATCACCGCCGACTGCTGGCGGCCGGGCGGGAACTTGGCCATCCACCACTTCGCCTTCTCGAGGTTCTCGGGCGTGAAGGCGAACGACGCGGGCTGGTCCTTGGCGAGGCGGCGTATGCTCACCGGTCGATCTCCCCGAAGACGATGTCGAGCGAGCCCAGGATGGCGGAGACGTCGGCCAGCATGTGGCCGTGGCAGAGCCAGTCCATGGCGGCGAGGTGCGGATAGCTGGCCGCAC
>Ga0302311_10001711_pt1 | contig 25470 bp, 19 predicted proteins | sample III_Palsa_N1_3_FD_200449 | JGI IMG/M metagenome (GOLD analysis project Ga0302311, IMG submission 200449) | Peat permafrost microbial communities from Stordalen Mire near Abisko, Sweden - III_Palsa_N1_3 | ecosystem: Environmental > Terrestrial > Soil > Palsa > Peat permafrost | place: Sweden... | reverse complement strand
CGACCTGCTGGAGGAGATGCCCGAGCAGGACCAGATCCGGCTGCTGGCCAGCGTGGGCCTGGAGCGCAGCGCCGACGTCGTGGAGGAGATGGAGCCCGACGACGCCGCGGACCTGCTGGCCGAGATGGCGCCCGAACAGCGGGAGCGGCTGCTGACCGCGATGGAGTCGGTCCAGGCCGCCGACCTGCGCCGGTTGCTGCGGTACGACGCCGGCACGGCCGGCGGCCTGATGACCTCCCAGCCGCTGATCGTCGCGCCCGACGTGCCGGTGGCCGAGGCCCTGGCCCGGATCCGCGAGCCGGACCGGCCGATCACCGAGGCCGCGCAGGTGTTTGTCTGCGAACCGCCTACACTGGCCCCGACCGGGCGTTACCTCGGCAGCGTCGGATTCCAGCTGCTGCTGCGGCAGCCTCCCGCCAAAACCGTGGGCGAATGCGTCGAGGCGAGTACCTTCGTCCGGCCCGAGCTGTCCGAACGCGAGCTGGCGGCCCGGCTGGCCGCCTACAACCTGATCAGCGTGGCGGTCTGTGACGAGCTCGGCCGCCTGCTGGGCGCGGTCACCGTGGACGACGTCCTTGACCATCTCCTGCCCGTTGGCTGGCGAAGAACTGGAGGCTGAGCATGATCCGAGCCTCATCGCGGCGTTTCGGCGAACGACCGGACCTGTCCGTCCCCCGCGCGCCAAGCCTGCGCATGGGCACCCACTACGACCCCGACGCCTTCGGGCGGTTCTCTGAGGCCCTGGCCCGGTTCCTGGGCACCGGGCGCTTCCTGGTCGCCCAGACGGTCCTGGTCATCGCCTGGATCGTGCTCAACACCGTCGGGCTCGTCCAGCACTGGGACCCCTATCCGTTCATCCTGCTGAACCTGGCCTTCTCCACCCAGGCGGCCTACGCGGCCCCGCTGATCCTGCTGGCCCAGAACCGGCAGGACGACCGGGACCGCGCCAATATCGACCGCGACCGGGAGGTGGCGGCCCGGACCCAGGCCGACACCGAGTTCCTGGCCCGGGAGCTGTCCGCGGTGCGGCTCGCGCTGGCCGACGTGGTGACCACCGAGGATCTGGACGAGTCACTGATCCGGCTGGCCAGGATGGTCGCCGACGGGCAGCTGCGGCCGAATGGGCCGGCGGAGCAGAATTCGGCTGCCTCCGCTGACCGTGTCACCTCTCCTGGCGCACCGCCAAGCTCCAACCACCGGGCGAGCACGCCGCCGAGCTCCCACCGCCAAGGGGAAGCGGACGGACCCGGGGGTGCCCAGAATTAGCCGGAATTTAACCCGGCCGCCCGCCGTGGCCCGTGCCGCCTCCGCGCCTGCGGTAACACCCGCAGCGGGTAACAACAACGGGCCGTTCGCCCGGCTGCGCGGCAGTACCTGATCTCAGGCTGGTCCCGAGCGGGCCCCGGCCGCCAGCCGGTCGGCGGCCCGCGCGGTCACCGCCATGATCGTCAGCGCCGGGTTCGCGCTGCCCTGGGTCGGCAGCACGCTGCCGTCAGTGATGAACAGGTTGGGCACGGCGAAGCTGCGGCAGCACTCGTCGACCACGCCGTGCCGCTCGTCCCGGGCCATCCGGGCCCCGCCGACCAGGTGCGCGTAGCGCTGGATCGTGATGACCTCGTCGGCGTCCGCGGCGTGCAGGATGTCCTCCATCACCGACTGGGCCGCTTTGGCCAGGGCCCGGTCGTTGTCGCACTGGGAGTAGGCGAACTGTGCCACCGGCAGGCCGTAGCCGTCCTTCTCTCCGCCCAGCGTCACCCGGTTCTCCGGCTGCGGCAGGAACTCACACAGTGCGCCCAGGCAGGACCAGTGCACGTAGTCGCTCATGTACTCGCGCAGCGCGCCGCCCCAGTGGCCCTGCGCGGCGACGTGCTCGGCCCAGGTGATGGGCAGCGGCGAGACCGTCTGGATGGAGAACCCGCGCTTGTAGTCCTTGGCCGGGTCGGTCTCGTAGAACTCTTCGGTGCTGACCTCCGGTGGCGGTGCCTTGTACATCCGCACCTCGCCGTCGAACCGGCCCGCGGTCTGCGGCGCGCCCTGCACCATGAGGTAGCGGCCGACCTGGTCGAAGTCGTGGCCCACCCCGTCGGGGAACCGCTCGCACGCCGAGTTGAGCAGCAGCCGGGGCGTCTCGATCGAGTACCCGGCCACCGCGACCATCGAGGCCCGCTGGAACCGCTCTTTGCCGTCCTTGACGTAGTGCACGCCGAGGGCCCGCCCGGATTCCCGGTCGATCGCGATCCGGGTCACCATGGCGTCGGCGCGGACCTCCGCGCCGTGCGCCAGCGCGTCGGGTATGTGCGTGATGAGCGGCGAGGCCTTGGCGTTCACCTTGCAGCCCTGCAGGCAGAATCCGCGGTAGATGCAGTGCGGCCGGTTGCCGAACCGGCCGTTGGTGATGGCCACCGGGCCGACCTTGGCGGTGATGCCGAGCTTGTACGCCCCGCGCAGGAAGATCTCGCCGTTTCCGCCGACCGGGTGCGGCCGGTACGGGTACCCGTGCGGGTCGCCCCACGGCCAGTGGTCCCCGGCGACCGGCAGTTCCTGCTCGATCTGCTCGTAGTAGGGGCGCAGCTCGGGGTAGCTGATCGGCCAGTCGGCGCCCACCCCGTCCGCGGTCCGGGCAGCGAAGTCGCTGGGATGGAACCGCGGTGTGTAGCCGGCGTAATGGACCATCGAGCCGCCGACGCCGCGGCCAGAGTTGTTGGAGCCCATCGGCACCGGGTCGCTGCCCGTGATGACGCGGGGATCGGTCCAGTACAGGTGGTGCGAGCCCGCCTCGTCGCTGACCCAGTCGGCGTCGGGGTCCCAGAAGGGCCCCGCGTCCAGGGCGGCCACCCGCCAGCCCGCCCGGGCCAGCCGCTGCAGCAGCACCGAGCCGCCCGCCCCGCAGCCCACGATGACCAGGTCGATCTGGTCCTCGTCGGCGAACCGGCGCATGTCCCGGCGCAGCCGGTGGTTGGTCCGGGAGCCGTCGTTGGGCAGCAGCCAGGCCGACTCGTTGCGCTCGCGAACGGCGGGCATCAGGCTCCCTCCCGGACCGGGTCACCGGCCGGGCGCGCGTCCCGGACCTCGAACGGCTCGAGCTTGTCCACGCCGGCGTTCTTGTAGCCGCGCGGGTAGGCAGGCCCGGGGAAGCCGATCTCGTTCCAGGCCTGCGGGTGCGCGTACAGTGCCGTGCAGGCGTACCGCGTCCACAGGCTCCACACGCGCGCCGCGTTCAGCCCGTGCCAGTCGCCGGTCTTCAGATCCTGAACACCCTGGATCAGGGCCAGCTGGTCCTCTTCGGGTGCGCCGGCGAACGTGGTGCCGCAGCGCTCCGCCGCGTCGGCGTCCAGGTAGGCCAGGGTGTCCCGCCAGGCCTGGCCGTCCTCGGGCATGTCGGCGTAGCGCCAGCCGTCGGTCTCGCCCGCCGCCAGCCGCGCGTCGACCATCTCCAGGATCGGCATCAGGGGCTCGTCTTCCTGGCCGGTCAGCAGGTTGAGCAGCACACGTGCGCAGGCTTCCTCGGCGCCGGTGAAGAACGTGACCGGGTCGTGCGGGCCCAGCCGGGAGCTCACGAGATCGGCGGTCACCGCATCCCAGTGCCTGGCCTGGCCCATGACGTCGAACCCGGGAAAACGGTTCTTCGCTCCGTCCTGCCGGCGGCTGTACACGCCGTGTTCCCCGGGACCGACGGTGCGGCCGTTACCGTCATCATGGCGGGTTCCCGGGTCGCTCTGCTCTCCGGGAGCGCTCTGGCGGGGGGCGGTCACTTCTCCCGCCGCAGGATCGCCGCGAGCAGGCCCATGCCGCCGACCATGGTGACCAGCAGCGGAGCCAACAATGGCGGGCCCATCTCCATGTTGTAGCGGGCATTGGACCAGCCGCCGGGCTTCTGCGCGATCCCGCGCGCGTGCAGGTAAGTGCCCTGCAGGCCGTTGGCCACGATCGCCGCCGAGGCGATGGGCAGCGCCGTCTTCGCCATCCGGCGGCTGAAGAAGCCGGCGATTCCGGCCGCGGCGCCCACCGGGCCCATCGCGACCGGGATCCACATCATCTTGTTGCCGAAGCTGGCGCTGTCGTGCTCGAAGAAAATTTCGCCCGCGGTGACCAGGGCTCCCACCGCCGTCAGGGCCGACAGGCTGCGCTCGAAGCGCCCGGTTTCCACGTCCTGGATGAAGCGGTCGATGCCTTCTTCGGTGCCCTCCACCGCGCTGCCGTGGGACCGCCGGACCCTCATGCTGATCTCCTTCTTATCGAGAGCGGGACGCACCCGGCCCGCGCCGCCGGGCCGCCGACATACCTGCGCGGCATCTGCACTACCCACGGCCGGTGGCCCAAACCTGAGTGTTCGGCGCGCCGCAACGCGGTAATGGGCGTGCTAAAGCCTCAGAGGGGTAAAGGGAAGCGTGATGGACACGGAGAGACAGCGCATTCAGGGTTTCGGGCCGCTGGAGAAGGGCCTCCGGCAGGCCAGCGACTGGTACCTGTGGGGCCCGTACCTGACGGAGCGCCAGTGGGGGACCGTTCGCGAGGACTACAGCGTCGACGGCTCGGCGTGGGACTACTTCCCGCACGATCACGCCCGGTCCCGGGCCTACCGGTGGGGCGAGGACGGGCTGGCCGGCTTCTGCGACATCGAGCAGCGGCTGTGCCTGGGGCTGGCCCTGTGGAACGGGCGCGATCCCATCCTCAAGGAGCGCCCCTTCGGGCTGACCGGGCCGCAGGGCAACCACGGCGAGGACGTCAAGGAGTACTGGTGGTACCTCGACGCGCTGCCCAGTCACGCCTGGAACCGCTGGCGGTACCACTACCCGCAGGGCGAGTTCCCGTACAACGATCTGGTCGCCACCAACGCCGCGCGTAACCGGTTCCAGCCAGAGTACGAGCTCCTCGACACCGGGGCGTTCGACGGCGACCGGTACTGGATCGTCGAGGTCTGCTACGCCAAGGCCGACCCGGGCGACATCCTGATGGATGTGCGGGTCACCAACGCCGGACCGAACGCCGAGACGCTGCACGTGCTGCCGACCGCCTGGTTCCGCAACACCTGGTCGTGGGACGTCGGCGCGCCCAAGCCCGGGCTGGAAGCGGCCGGTCCCGCCGCGGTCCGGGTCGGCCACCCGTTCCTCGGCGAGCTGGAGCTGCTCGCCGCCGACGGCCCCGGCGGTACGACCCCCACCCTGCTGTTCTGCGAGAACGAGACCAACCTGGCGCGGCTGTACCAGGCGGCGCCCGGCACGCCGTATCCGAAGGACGGGATCAACGACCACGTGATCTCCGGCGCGGCCACCGTCAACCCGGAGCGCCACGGCACGAAGTGCGCGTTCTGGTATCAGCTGACCGTGGCGCCGGGCGCCACCGTGGAGTTGCGGCTGCGTCTGCGGCCCCAGGCGGGCGAGCCCGGCCGCGGAGATCCCCTCGGGGACGGGTTTGCTCAGGTGCTTGATCAGCGCCGCGCCGAAGCCGACGAGTTCTACGCGGACCTGCGCCCGGACAGCGCGACCGACGACGAGGCGCGGGTCATGCGCCAGGCCTTCGCCGGGCTGTTGTGGTGCAAGCAGTTCTACTACTTCGACGTGACCCGTTGGCTGGACGGTGATCCCGCCCAGCCGCCCCCGCCGCCGGGCCGCGAGCTGGGCCGGGACGCCAAGTGGGGCAACTTTGACGCCTTCGACATCATGTCCATGCCGGACAAGTGGGAGTACCCCTGGTTCGCCGCCTGGGACCTGGGCTTTCACTGCGTGGCCCTGGCGCATCTGGACCCCGCGTTCGCCAAGTACCAGCTCATCCTGCTGTGCCGGGAGTGGTTCCAGAACCCGAGCGGTGCCCTGCCCGCCTACGAATGGGACTTCGGTGACGTCAACCCGCCGGTCCAGGCCTGGGCCGCGCTCGAGGTGTTCGCGATCGACGGCGGCCGCGACGTCGAATTCCTCAGCCGTCTCTTCGACAAGCTGCTGATCAACTTCACCTGGTGGATCAACCGGGAGGATTCCGGCGGCAACAACGTGTTCGAGGGCGGCTTTCTCGGCTTGGACAACATCGGGCCGATCGACCGCTCCCACCTGCCCTACGGGGACACCCTGGAACAGTCCGACGCCACCGGCTGGATGGCCTTCTACGCCGTCAGCATGGCCAGCATCGCCACCGTGCTGCAGCGGAGCGGGCGCCGTCCCGCCGACGACATCACGCTGAAGTTCCTGGAGCACTTCGCGGCGATCTCCGACGCCATGGACGCCCAGGGCATGTGGGACGACACTGATGGCCTCTACTACGACAAGCTGCTCACCCAGGACGGCACCGCCATCCCGGTCAAGACCCGGTCGATGGTCGGCGTCATCCCGGTTCTGGCCGCCGCGGTCATCGACGAGGGCATGCTGGACAGCTCGCTGCGGCTCGGCAAGCAGTTCGCCGACTTCCTGCACCGCGAGGGCCTCGGCGACCCGGAGAAGATCGCGGCCAGCGGCCTGATGCGCGGCCAGCCCGGCGGCCAGCGGATGCTGCTCACCCTGGTCAACCTGGAGCATTTGCCGAAGCTGGCCGCCATGCTGTTCGACGAGAGCGAGTTCCTGTCGCCCTACGGGCTGCGGGCCCTGTCCGCCTACCACCGTGACCATCCGTATGTGCTGGACGTCGAAGGCCAGACGTCCACGATCGACTACGAACCGGCCGAGTCGACCACGGCCATGTTCGGCGGGAACTCGAACTGGCGCGGGCCGCTGTGGTTCCCGCTCAACTACCTGCTGGTCAACGTGCTGGAGCGGTACTACCGGTTCTTCGGCGACGACCTGACCCTCGAGTACCCGACGGGCTCCGGGAAGAAGGTCACGGTCGACGTCATCGTCCGCGACCTGCAGGACCGTCTCATCTCGATCTTCACCGTCGGCCCGGACGGTCGCCGGCCCTGCTTCGGCTGGGTCGAGCGGCTGCAGCAGGACCCCGAGTGGAAGGACAACCTGCTGTTCAATGAGTACTTCCACGGGGACAACGCGGCCGGCCTGGGCGCGTCGCACCAGACTGGGTGGACCGGCGTGATCGCCGACCTGATCCGGCGGCGGCACGGCACGGTCCCGTCGCTCGACGACATCATCGGCGACATCGGCCAGCGGGCTCCCGGCTCTCCGCCCGGCACCCCGCCGCCCGCCGCCACCGAGGCCCCGCCGGCCAGCCCGGCCCCGGGTAGCAGCCAGTGACCGCGCCCGCCGGTTCGCCCGGCGCCACCTACACGCCCAGCAACCTGGACTCGGCCTGTCCGCGTGGGCCACGGTGGCCACTGGTGGCCACCTCGACGTCGGCCCCCGCTCCGTCATCGTCTGCCGGGCCCCCCGCAGCTGAGCCACCCCCGGACCTAAGTCACCCCGCAATAGATCACCCGCCAGGCATGAGGTCCGCCACGGCGGAATGCCTCATTCTGCTTTTAGGCCACGTGTTCGCTTTTTATCCGGCCACGTACGAAAGCGGCTTGCCATGCAGACCTGGGCACTATCTCTTCCGGTGCGTTTCCCCCTCCTGCGGAGCACAGCGGCATGGTCGCGCGTAGCTGCCCGGGACCGGCGCCGGGCCAGCCTGGCACCAGGACAAGTCATGTGCCTGCGGCTCAGCGGCCAGCTATGCGCCGGTACCACCGGTGCGCTCCTGGACGCGGTGGTCGCCCGGATCGGGGCGGCCATGCCTCCCGTCGCTGCGGTCGTGCTCGACCTTTCCGACACACCCGACGTCGACGATGGCGCGCGAGCAGCGCTCCTGTCGCTGTGCGGCCTGCTGGCCCAGAGCCACACGCGCCTGCGGCTAGTGCTGCCGGAAGCGGAGACTCGCGCCGCACTGGGCAGTGACGAAGCCGCGAGCACCGCCGGGCTCGATGCTCTCCACACGACGGTCCGCGCCGCGCTCCTTGCTGCGCATGCTGCCCTTCCCGGGCCAGCCCTGGTCACGCCCGCCATGCGCACCCTCCTCACGTACCCCCCCGAGCTTCTGCTCCTGCCTCCTCGCCCGCCCGCCGGCCATCCATTATTGGCGCCGGTTCTCCGCAGCAGCTGCGAAAACCAACGCCGTACCGTCGCGTGGGCGCTAGCCGGGCCCAGTCACGACGTTGGCGATGCGGCCGGGGACGATGATGAGGCGCTCGACGGGTGCGCCGCCCGTGGCCCGGCCGAAGTCCTCATGCCCGGTCACCGCCCGCCGGATCTCGTCCTGCCCGGCCTTGGCCGGTACGTCGACGGTGAACCGCACCCTCCCGTTGACCTGAACCGGGAGCCGTACGGTGGGCTCGGCGGCCAGGGCCGGGTCGGCGGCCGGGAACGGGACGTAGGCGAGCGACCCGGGGTGGCCGAGGCGCGACCACAGTTCCTCCGCGATGTGCGGGGCCAGCGGCGCCACCATCAGCACCAGCGGCTCCGCCAGGCCCCGGGGCAGCACCCCGCGGGCGGCCGCGACCTGGGCGGCGTGCGTGGTCAGCTCCATCAAGCGGGCGATCGCGGTGTTGTAGCGCAGGGCCTCCACGTCCTGCCGGATCACGGTGATCGTGCGGTGCAGCCGCCGGAGTGTGCCGGAGTCCAGTTCCTCGTCGCTCACCCGCAGCGCGCCGGTGGTTTCGTCGATGATGCTGCGCCACAGCCGCTGCAGGAACCGGTGCACGCCGATGATGTCGCTGGTCCGCCACGGGCGGTCGGTCTCCAGCGGCCCGGTCGCCATCTCGTACAGCCGCAGCGTGTCCGCGCCATACTCCTGGTAGATGTCGTCCGGGCTGACGCTGTTCTTCAGGCTCTTGCCCATCTTGCCCGAGCGCCGGGTCACTGGCCGGCCGTTGAACGTGTACCCGTCGGCCTCGTGTTCCACCTCGGCGGCCTGGACGTACATCCCGCGCTCGTCGGTGAACGAGTCGGCCAGGATGTAGCCCTGGTTGACCAGCCGCCGGAACGGCTCCCGGGTGGACACGTGCCCCAGGTCGTAAAGGATCTTGTGCCAGAAGCGCGCGTACAGCAGATGCAGCACGCCGTGCTCCACGCCGCCGACGTACAGGGCGACCCCGCCGTCGCCGTCGAAGGCGGCATCCGCCGGCACCATCCAGTACCGGTCGATCTCGGGATCGATGCAGGCCAGCTCGTTGGTGGGGTCGAGGTAGCGCAGGTAGTACCAGCACGAGCCGGCCCATTGCGGCATGGTGTTCAGCTCCCGGCGGTAACGCCGGGGCCCTTCGCCAAGATCGAGGGTGACGTTCGCCCAGCCGGCCGCGCGGGCCAGCGGGGGGACCGGCGCGCTGAACTCGTCGGCGTGCGGCTCCGGCCGGAAATCGGTCATCTCCGGCAGCGTCACCGGCAGCAGGTCCTCGGGCAGTGCGACGGGCCGGTCGCGGGAGTCGTAGACGATCGGGAATGGCTCCCCCCAGTAGCGCTGCCGGGAGAACTGCCAGTCCCGGAGCCGGTACGTCCGCTTCGCCTGCCCGTTACCGGTGCTTTCCAGCCAGGAGATCGTGGCCGCGATGCCCTCGGCCTGGCTCAGCCCGGTCAGCCCGATGCCGCCGTCGCCGGCGTACGACCCGTCCCCGGTGAACGCGGCCGGCCAGTCCGTGGCGGGGGCACCGCGGCCGATGTGCTGTTCCGCGAACCACTCCGGGGGCGGCTCCACCACCGGGCGGACGTCCAGGCCGAAGGCGACGGCGAAGTCGAGGTCACGCTGATCATGGGCGGGCACCGCCATGATCGCGCCGGTGCCGTACCCGACCAGGACGTAGTCGGCGATGAACACCGGGATCGGCTCGCCGGTGGCCGGGTTCGTGGCGTACCGGCCGGTGAACACCCCGGTCTTGGCGTCCATCCCGGCGGTGCGCTGCCGGTCGCTGCGCCGCGCGGCCACCTCCTGGTACGCCACCACCGCGTCCCGTGGCGTCCATGTCCCGGCGCTGCCGCCCGCGAGCTCCCGGCCCTCCGGGTACATCCACTCGGGCGGCGTTCCGTCCGGCCACGATGCCGGGGGCAGCCGGTCAGCCAGCGGATGTTCCGGGGCCAGCACCACATACGTGGCACCCGGCAGCGTATCCGGGCGGGTGCTGAAGACCTCGACCGTCAGCTCTTCCCCGGCCGTCCCGGCTACCTCGGCGACCGGCAGGTCGATCAGGGCCCCGTCGCTCGGGCCGACCCAGTTCCGCTGCTGCTGCTTGATCGACTCGGGCCACTGCAGTGGGTCCAGGTCCGCGATCAGCCGCTCGGCGAACGCGGTGATGCGCAGCATCCACTGCCGCAGCGGCCTGCGGTAGACGGGGTAGTTGCCGATGTCGCTGCGGCCGTCCGGGGTGACTTCCTCGTTGGCCAGGACCGTGCCGAGACCGGGGCACCAGTTCACCAGCTCTTCGGAGCTGTAGGCGAGCCGGTAGCCGTCGATCACCGCGCGCTGCTCCAGGTCGGTCAGCTCGCGCCAGGGCGTGCCGGACGGCGTGTCCCGCCGCCCGGCCTCGAACTCGTCGATCAGGTCACCGATCGGCCTGGCCTTCCCGGTCCGCTCATCCACCCAGCTGTTGAAGATCTGCAGGAAGATCCACTGCGTCCAGCGGTAGAACGCGACGTCCGTGGTGGCGATCTCCCGCCGCGCGTCGTGCCCCAGCCCCAGCCGGCGCAGCTGCCGCTGCATGTTGGCCACGTTGGCCTCGGTCGTCACCTGGGGGTGCTGGCCGGTATCGATCGCGTACTGCTCCGCCGGCAGCCCGAACGCGTCATAGCCGAGGGCGTGCATGACATGCCGGCCGTTCATCCGCTGGTAACGGGCCAGCACGTCGGTGCCGATGTACCCGAGCGGATGGCCGACGTGCAGCCCGGCACCGCTCGGATAGGGGAACATGTCCAGCGCGTAGAACGTCGGCCAGCCCTTCACCCGGTCGAACCCGCCCGACAGCGGCCCCACCGGGTTGGGGGAGTTGAAGGTCCCCTCATCCGCCCAGCGCCGCTGCCACCGCGCCTCGATCTCGCTGGCCAGCCGTGCGTCATACCGGAACGGCGGTGCCGTGTCCGGCTCCCGGCTGATCATCCGCCGTCGCCGCTGCCCGCCGGGCCGCCACCGCCCGCCGCTTTCCTCCGGCCTTTAGCCCCGGTGCCGCCCGCCGCTTTGCCGCTCCCGCCTTTAGCCCCGGTGCCGCCCGCTTTGCCGCTCCCGCTTTTAGCCCCGGTGCCGCCCGCCGCTTTGCCGCTCCCGCCGTCAGCCCCGTCAGCCGCTTCGCTGCCGACGGTCAGCGCCTCGAGCAGGTCGTTCATCCGGTTGACGAAGACCGCGGGGTCCTCGATCCGGGCCCCAAGCGTGAGGACCGCCTGGCTGAACAGCACGTGCGCCCAGTCATCCAGACGCGGGTCGTCCAGCCGGTGGTTGAGCCGTTCCACCAGCGGATGCCCCGGGTTGATCTCCAGCACGGGCTGGCTGGGCACGCCCGAGCCGCGCATCCGGCGGACCAGGTTCATCTCGATGTCGGGCTCGTTGGCCACGATGCACGCGGGGGAGGTGGTCAGCCGGCTGCTGACCCGCACGTCGTAGACCTGGTCGCCCAGCAGTTCCTTGAGCCGGCCGGCCAGCGCCGCGAACTCCGTGCCCGCCTTCTCCGCGGCGGCCTTCTCGGCCTCGTCTTCCAGACTGCCCAGGCCCGCGGCGCCCTGGGCCACCGACTGCAGCGGGTGCCTGTCGAACTCGCGCAGGCCCGTCACCACCCAGCTGTCCACCGGCTCGGTGAGCAGCAGGACCTCGACGCCCTTGGCCCGGAAGGCCTCCAGGTGCGGGCTGCTGGCCGCGGCGGTGCCCGGGGCCAGCAGGTAGTAGATGCTGTCCTGGCTCTCCTTCATCCGGGCCACATAGTCGCTGAGCGAGACGCTGGCCGCACCGGGGCTGGACGCGGTGGAGTTCGCGGTGGAGCTGAAGCGCAGCAGCCGGGCCAGGTCGTCCCGGTTGGTGTAGTCCTCCGGGATCCCCTCCTTGAGCACCGCGCCGAACTGGGACCAGAACGTGGCGTACTTGTCCGGCTCGTTCGCGGCCATGTCGGCCAGCAGCTTCAGCACCCGCTTGACCGCGCTGGAGCGGATGTGGCTCACGGCCCGGCTGCCCTGCAGCAGCTCCCGCGACACGTTCAGCGGCAGGTCGCTGGAGTCGATCACCCCGCGGACGAACCGCAGGTACGCGGGCATCAGCTGGCCGCTGTCGGCCATGATGAAGACCCGCTGGACGTGCAGCTTCACCCCGTGCGCGGACTCGGGGATCCACAGGTCGAACGGGGCGCTGCCCGGGATGAAGAGCAGCAGCGTGTACTCGTAGGTGCCCTCCATCTTGGCGTGCAGCCAGGCCAGCGGGTCGGTGATGTCACCGGTGAGGTGCCGGTAGAAGTCCCGGTAGTCCTGGTCGCTGATCTCGCTCTTGGGCCGGGTCCACAGCGCGGAGGCCTGGTTGACCGGTTCGTCGGCGCCCTTACCTTCCTGGCCGCCCTCCGCGTCACCGGAGCCGGTCTGGCCACCTTCGGCGGGCATGACGATCGGCAGGCTGATGTGGTCGGAGTACTTCTGGATGATCGAGCGGAGCCGGTAGCCGTTCAGCAGCTCGTCCTCGCTGTCCCGCAGGTGCAGCACGATCGTGGTGCCCCGGCCCGGCCGCGTGGCCGGCTCCAGCGTGTAGGAGCCCCGGCCGTCGGACTCCCAGCGGACGGCGTCTTCGGCGGGCAGGCCGGCCCGGCGGGTGATCAGCTCCACCCGGTCGGCCACGATGAAGGCGGAGTAGAAGCCCACCCCGAACTGCCCGATCAGCGACGCGTCCGCGCGCTGGTCCCCGGTCAGCGCGTGCAGGAACTCGCGGGTCCCCGACTTGGCGATGGTGCCGATGTGCTCGATCACCTCGGCCCGGTTCATGCCGATGCCGTTGTCGGCCACCGTGATGGTCCGGGCGCCGGAGTCGTAACTGACCCGGATCTGCAGCGGGCCCTCGGCCTCGGGTGATTCGGCCTGGGCAACCAGCTCCAGCCGCAGCCGGTCGATGGCGTCGGACGCGTTGGAGATCAGTTCCCGCAGGAAGATCTCCTTGTTGCTGTACAGCGAGTGAATCATCAGATCGAGGATCTGTACGACCTCGGCCTGAAAGCTGAAGCTCTCCTGATCCGCGAGCGCGCTCATTGCGGGTCCACTCCTCCGACGTAGCGTGGGTTCAGAGCCCATAGTCTCAGCTTCAGGTGGTGCAACCATGGCGCAATCCCATGATGAAGGCACGGCGCAGGCACCGGTGACGCCGGGCGCACGGCTGCGGAGGCTGCTGGCCTCCGGTGGGCTCATCGTGGCCCCTGGGGTGTTCGACGGCCTGTCGGCCCACCTGGCCCGGCGCACCGGGTTCCGGGCCGCGTACCTGACCGGGGCCGGCGTGGCCGCGTCCGGGTTTGGGCTTCCCGACATTGGCCTGGTCACCGGCTCGGAGATGACCGAGCGGGCCAGCCTGCTCACCGACGTGCTCGGCCAGCTGCCGCTGATCGCCGACGCGGACACGGGGTACGGCGCGCCGCTGAACGTGGTACGGACCGTGCGCCGTTATGAGAAGGCGGGAGTGGCAGCGATCCAGCTGGAGGACCAGACGTTCCCCAAGCGGTGCGGGCATCTGCCCGACAAGGAAGTGATCAGCGAGGGCGAATTCCTGGCCAAGCTGGGTGCGGCGCTGGAGACGCGGGCCGACGCCCTGATCGTGGCGCGGACTGACGCCCGGGCCGTGCTGGGCCTGACCGCCGCGATCGACCGGGCCAACGCCTACGCCCGGGCCGGCGCCGACGTGATCTTCGTGGAGGCGCCGCAGTCGGCCGAGGAGGTCGAGCGCATCGCCAAGGAGGTCGAGGCTCCGCTGCTGATCAACCTGGTCCAGGGCGGCCTGACGCCGGACGGCGGCCCGGAGTTCCTGCAGTCCCTCGGCTACGCGATCGCGATCTATCCCGGCCACCTGCTGATGGCGGCGGCGGAGGGGATGATCGCGGCGCTCGAGGACCTCGGCGGGACCGCACCGGAGGTGACCGCCACCGGGGTGACCGCGCTGTTCCAGCTGGTCGGCCTGCGCGAATGGTCCGCCATCGGCGACGCCTGGGTCACGAGGACGAGCCGTACTGAATCGGGACCTTGATCGTCTGCGTCTTCGACCAGGTCGCTGAGCCGTTGCGGAGCTGCCAGGCGGTTAGCGTGCCGCCGTCGGCGGCAAGCGCGTCGATGGTCCCGGCCGTGGGCAGCGCCAGGGTGACGGCATGCCCGGCGGGCAGCGCGGGCAGCTGCCGCCAGGAGTTTCCGGGGCCGGCCAGGGTGGCTCCCCGGTTGCCGGCCAGCACGACGGCCACCCCGCCGCTGCCGCCGAACGACGCGGACACCGCGTAGGAGCCGCCCAGCCGCAGCACGGGGGACAGCGCCCAGTGTTGCCCGCCGTCGCTGGTCCACGCCGCGAGCAGGCTCACGTCGGGCGGGCCGCCCGCCTCCAGCAGGGCCACGTCCTGGGTGCCGATCCGGGTCAGCCGGACGACCTGGACGGTGCGGCCGGCCAGCGCCGCAGGCAGGGCCGGGCCGGCCTGGCGCCATGTGCCGCCGGTGTCGCTGAAGATGCCCGCGGTACCGGGCCGCCCGCACGTGCCGGCCAGCAGCGGCATGCCCGACGGGGTGTAGGCGGCCGCGGTGAGCCCGGTCAGCGCGCAGCTCTGTGCGGCAGGCGCCGCAGCCAGGGAGTGCTCGCTGGTCAGCGTGGTCCAGCTGCCGCTGCCGCCGGAGAAGACGTCGGCCGTGTGGTCCTGGCTCAGCGCGATCAGGTGGCCGTCGGGAGCCGCCGCCAGCGCGCCGGCCTGGTTGGCGAGGCCGGACTCGGGCGGCAACGTGACCCAGCTGTGGCCCCCGTCGGCGGTGCTGGTGATGGGTGAGAAGCTCAGGTCCAGGCTGGGCCGCACCCCGGCGGTCAGCGTGGCCGCGTTGGCGCCGCCCCCCGCCCTGCCCGCGGCCCCGCCGCCACCGGGTCCACTCTGGCCGGCCAGCAGGATGGCGCCGTTGGTCGCGATGTCCGGCGGCGTTTCCAGCACCCAGCGGCTGCTGCCCGCAGGCAGCCGGAAAAGCTGCCAGAACTCGTTCGGCCCGGCGACCGCGCCCATCGGCACGGTGGCCCAGGTCGCGTTGGCGACGGGCGCGGCGGACATGGCCGACAGCGCGACCGCCGCCGGCGCGCTCGGCGCCGCCGCAGCCGGGCGAGACACGCTGCTGCCGCAAGCCGCGAGCCCAGTGCCGGCGGCCAGCACCGCCCCAGCCGCCAGCACTCCGGCCCGGGCGCGCCGTCGCGCTGGGGCCGAGGTGCTGGCCGCCGAGCGCCACGGCCTGGCCCTGCGCTGCCTGGTTATGGGCTGTGCGTTGCTGATCACGAGCTGTGCAAGGTCTGGGTCGCCGCGTCGGCCAGTTCGGTCGCGAAGGACGACTCCGTGGCTGCCGTGCCGGGCCCGGGGTCGAAGTCCAGTTCCTCCCGCAGTTCGCCGTGGGCGTCGATGACGAAGGCGATGTCGTTGTGCCCGAGCATCGCCCCCGCGGGCAGGGTTTCCGCGGGCACGCCGTACGCGTGGTACACCTGCCGAAGCCGGGCCGGGCTGCTGGTCAGGTACCTCCAGTCCGTGATGCCACCCAGGTTTTCCTGCCGGTCAAAGGCCTGGACGTAGTCGATCTGGCTGTACAGCGGGTTCACGTCGATGGCGATCAGTTTCACGTGCGGATCACTGGGCCCCAGCAGCTGCCCGGCCTGCCGGAATTCCTGCGCGATGAGCGGGCAGTCGGATACGCACACCGGGTCCAGGAACGTCAGCAGCACCACCTGGCCGCGCAGGCTGGACAGCGTCACCGGCTTGCCGTCCTGGTCGGTGAGCGTGAAGTCGGGGGCGGGAATGTTGATCGGGGACGCCGGGCCGTCGATCGACTCGGCCAGGATGGTGCTGGCCGCCGGAGTGGCCTGCGCGGCCGCCATCGGGATGGCGCCCAGCACAATCACGCCGAACGCGCCGAGCGAGATCATCGTGCCGAACGTGGCGGCGGTGACCCACCGGTGCAGCGCGGCGGGCCGGACCCGGTCCCGCCAGCCGGTTCCCGCCCTATCCGGTTCCGCGCCGCCCGGTCCCGCCGTATCCGGTCCCGCCGTATCCGGTCCCGCAGCGGGCCCGCTGCCCGCACCTGCGGCCGCCGCGGCGGTAGCTGTCCCGGCCGTCCGGGCCACGGCCGCGGTCGCTGGCTCCGCCGCCCGGGTCAGCGCCAGCCAGCCGCCGACCGCCAGCAGGGCCATCGGGATCATGCTGTTCGGATCGGTGCCCAGCCCGCCGAGGAACCCGAAGTCCTCCACCAGTACCCAGTCGGCCAGGCAGAGCAGGACGAACGCAGCCAGCGCGGGCCGGATCACCTCCCGCCGCCCGGTCAGGAAGGCCACGCCGATCGCGGCCAGCGCGATCACCGCGACCAGGTTGACCGCGAAGCCGTTACCGCGGACGACCGATTCGAATCCGGATACCAGGTCGTACAGGAACCGCGGCTGCGAGGCCTGCGTCATCGACTGGATCATGCTGGTCAGCGTGCCGGGCTGGCCGTTCTGGCGGCCCTGCCAGAAACCCCGCCCCGGCCAGGCCTGCAGCACGGCCATTCCCATCAGGAACAGCCCGAAGCCGGCCAGCACGGCACGGCCCAGCCGCGGCGTCCGCCAGCTCCGATCCGGCAGGGCCAGCAGCCCGCCCGCGACGACGTAGACCAGCGCCGCACCGGGGGCACCGAACAGCCAGGTCAGGCCGGGAGCGAAGATCCCGCCGAACGCCTCACCGAAGACCCAGACGACCAGGCCCCAGGCCACGCTGGCCAGCCCGGCCAGCCGGCCCGAGATCCCGCGCGGCGCGGCGAGCAGCCACAGCCCGATGCCCACCTGGATCCACACCGCTGCGGCGCCGGCCTGGATCGGGTGGTAGGACCAGGCGGTCCCGGCCCAATTGAGCAGGTGCTGGACCCAGACCGGGGAACCGGCCGCGGCGGGCTCGATGACCTGGGACGGCAGGCCTGCGGCCATGCCCGGCTGGGCCTGGAGCAGCCCGTCGAGCAGCCACAGCAGGCCGAAACCGATCCGCAGCACCCGGTGCCCGGCCGGCTCGGCCGGCCGCGGGGCCGCCCCTTCCGCGCCCGCGGCCCCGGCGTCATGCCGCTCCCGGACGCTGACCCAGACCACGGAGAGCACCGCGAAGATCGCCAGCGCGATGATGGCCTGGTGCAGCAGGGCCGATCGGAACGCGGCCACCACCGTCGGATCATCGACGTTCAGGCCGCTATTCATCCCGGGCATGCCCTCTGTCAACCTCCACGACTCCGCCCCGGCACCCCGCTACGGGCTTCTGGTGGGCCAGCCTACAACTACGAGCAGTAGTAAACTGATCTGCCGTCACCAGTGACATAACGGACCCGCGGCCATCTGCGTTCATCCTAGGGAGGCGACGAAGTAGTGCGCCGAGCCAGGCGACTGCGAGCCGCCGCCGTACCGCGCCCGGTCCGGGCCGGCTGCGGCGCCGTGGCCGGGACGTGCGCGGCCGTGCTGCTGCTCGCGGCCTGCGGCAGCCCGGCCGCAGCCGGAGCGCAGTCCGCCGGGAAGCCGCCCGGCCATGGCCCCACAGTGAAGATCATGGCCCGCTCGCTGTCGGCCGTCGGCACGGTCCTGGTGACCGGCAAAGGCTATGCGTTGTACATGTTCGGCCCCGACAACCATCGGTCGGTGACCTGCACCGGGGTATGCGCGGGCACCTGGCCCCCGGTCAAACTGCCGGCCGGCGGCTCGCTGGCCGGCGGTCCCGGCGTCTCCGCGTCCCTGCTCGGCAGCGACTCCGATCCGGACGGAGGCCGTGTGGTCACCTACGACGGCTGGCCGCTTTACACCTACACCGGTGACATCGATCCCGGGCAGGCCACCGGCCAGGACATCGATCTCAACGGCGGCGACTGGTACGTGCTGCGCCCGTCCGGCCAGCCGCTGATCCCGAGCCCGTGACCGGCTCCGCCGGCCTGACGCCGCGCTGGTCATCCGCTGACCCAGTTCATCCTGGCCCACGCCACCACCTCCGAGGTGGCCAGCGCCGGCCCCCGGGGTGAGCTGGCCGCCGCGCTGCCGGCCGGCTGCTCAGGTGCGGAGCCCGGCTGCGCGGCGTCAGGGTGCCCCGGGGGCTGACACGTTCGCGGTCACGCTGATCCGGCCGGCCCGCCGGAAGCTCAGGGTCAGCCGCACCGTGGCGTCGTTCTCGTACCGCGCCGGGTCCCTCAGTACCACGTCGGTGCCGAACGGGGTGAGCGTGAGCGTGCCCCCGGCCGGGATCGTCAGCTCGGGCACCACCGTGCCGGGGTCTTCCGGCCCGCTGCGCCGGACCAGCACGATGCGGTGCGCGATGGGGCTGCTCACCGACAGCAGCTCGTCCGCCTTCTTGCCCGGGTTCCAAATGGTCAGGAAGGTGCCGGCCGGGCCGGACGGGTCGGCGGCGGCGGTGAAGGCGCGCATCGGGATCGCGGCCTGCGTGACCTGGACCTGCTGGGAAACGATATTGCCGGCTCCGCCGGTGACGACCCAGGCGGACAGCAGCCCGATGAGCACGGCGGCGCAGATCACCGGCCCGGCGGCGGCCCGGGCCAGCTCACGCAGCCAGTCGCGGCCGCGGCCCGGTCCCGGGGCCTCCTGCGCGGGGGCCGGCTGCGTGCCGTGGTCGGCCGTGGCCGGAGCGCTCACTGGCCGTCCTGGCCGAGTCCGAACCCGTCCGCTGACCCGGGCAATGGGGCGGACCGCTTGGCCAGGCGCCGCCGCCCGAAGCGCCGTATCTGCAAACTGTTGCCAGTCACGATCAGCGAGCTGGCCGCCATGGCGATCCCGGCGAACAGCGGGTTGAGGTAGCCGAGCGCCGCGGCCGGGATCGCGATCGCGTTGTAGCCGAAGGCCCAGGCCAGGTTGCCCCGGATCACCGTCAGCGTGGTCCGGGCCAGCAGCAGTGACTCGGCAATCGTGCTGGGGTCCGAGTTGACCAGGGTGAGGTCGGCGGCGCCGATGGCGGCGTCGGTCCCGGTGCCGGCCGCCATGCCCAGGTCGGCCTGGGCCAGTGCGGCGGCGTCGTTGACCCCGTCGCCCACCATGGCCACGGCGAAGCCCTCATCCTGAAGCTGGCGGATCTTGCCGGCCTTCTCCTCGGGCCGGACCCGCGCGAAGACGTTCTGTTTCGGGATCTTCAGCTGAGCGGCCACGGCCTGGGCCGTGCGCTCGCTGTCGCCGGTGAGCAGCGCGGTGGCCAGGCCGAGCCGCTGGATACGGGCCACCGCGGCCGTGCTGCCGGGACGCAGGCCGTCCGCGACCACCAGCACCGCACGGACCGCGCCGTCCCAGCCGGCCAGTACTGCGGTCTGGCCCGCGTCCTCGGCGGTCGCGGCGGCCCGGCGCAGCGGGACCGGGACAGTCAGCCCCTGCTCCGCGAACAGCGCTGGGCTGCCGACCGTTACCGTGTGCCCGCCGGCCACTCCGCGGACCCCCGCCCCGGGCAGCGGCGTGCAGCCGGTGACGGGGAGCAGCTGGCCGGACCGGGCCGCGGCTTCCCGCGCGAGGGCCTGGCCGATCGGGTGCTCGGACGCGTCCTCGACCGCTCCGGCCAGCCGCAGCGCCTCGTCCTCGTCGGTGCCCGGTGCCGTCGTAATGGCCTGCAGCCGCATCACCCCCGTGGTCAGCGTGCCGGTCTTGTCGAAGATGATGACGCGGACGTGCCGGGCCGCCTCCAGTGCGCGGGCGCTCTTGACCAGAATGCCCAGCTCGGCGCCGCGGCCGACCGCGGCCAGCAGCGCCGTGGGGGTGGCCAGGCCGAGCGCGCAGGGGCAGGCGACCACCAGGACGGCCACGGCCGCGCCCCCGGCCGCGGTGCCGGGCAGCCCGGCGCCCAGCCAGAAGCCCAGGGTGACCACCGCGAGCGTGATCACGCACGGCACGAAGATCGCGGCGATCCGGTCGGCGAGCCGCTGCGCGGACGCCTTGGAGCTCTGCGCGTCGCTGACCAGCCGGGTGATCTGCGCCAGCAACGTGTCGGCGCCGACCCGGGTGGCCCGCACCACCAGCCGCCCGCTCATGTTGAGCGTCGCGCCGGTCACCTCGTCGCCGGGGCTGACCTCAGACGGCGTGGACTCGCCGGTAACCAGTGCGGCGTCCACCGCCGAGCCGCCCTCGGTGACGACCCCGTCCGTGGCGATCTTCTCACCGGGGCGCACCACGAACTGCTCGCCCACGGCGAGCGTCTCCACCGGCACCCGCTGCTCGGCACCGTCGCGCAGGACGGCGACGGTCTTGGCGCCGAGGCCGGCCAGCGCGGTGAGCGCGGCACCCGAACGCGCCCGGGCCCGGGCCTCCAGGTAGCGCCCGGCCAGCACCGCGGCGGGGACCCCGGCCGCTACGTCCAGGTACAGCGGATGGCTCCCGCCGGCCAGGCCGAACATGACCCCGGTAGACATCCGCATGGCGTTGTCGCCGCCCGCGGTGAACAGCGCGTAGACGGACCAGCCGAACGACACGGCAACGGCCATGCTGACCAGCGTGTCCATCGTCGCCGCGCCGTGGCCCAGGCCGGTCCAGGCCGCCCGGTGCAGCGGCCAGGCGCCCCAGACCGCCACCGGGGTGGCCAGCACCAGGCTGACCCACGGCCAGCCGGTGAATTCCAGGGCCGGGATCATGGCCAGCGCGATGACGGCGGCGGCCAGCGGGACGCAGACGGCCACCCGCAGCCCCAGCGCGCGGGCCGCCTGCTCGGCGGCCAGATCCTGCGGCCCGGTCTGCGGGGCGGGCGTGATCGCCGTGTACCCGCAGGACTGGATGACACCGATCAGCTCGCCGGGCTCCCGGCCGCCGGTACGGGCGAAGTAGGCCCGTCCGGTGGCGTAGTTGACGCTGGCCGTCACCCCGTCCAGCCGGTTCAGCCGCCGCTCGATCCGCGCGGCGCAGGCGCCGCAGCTCATCCCGCTGACGATCAGCTCGGCCTGGACGCCGGCGCCCGTCTCTGTTTCGCCGGTCCGTATGCCGGTCATGGGCCGCCCATGTTCATCGACCCGCCGCCCCCGCCGCCGTTCGGGTTCCCGCCGGGGCTGCTGCTCCACGGCAGGTGCGAGTCGAGCGTGACCGGGCCCAGGTGCGCCCCGGCGGCGTACGCGCAGACGAAGATCACCACGAGCAGCAGCAGGAAACCGCACAGCTTCGTGGCCTGGCTCACCGGGCCATCGCCTTCTCTCTTTCACCCGAGCGTGTCTCGGCGGCGTGACGCTGACGCACCTGATCATCCTGCCAGGCGTTAAGCTGCCAGATTGCAGGAACTCTGGCAGTCGACGGGCCGGGCATGACCCAGCGGGCCCGGGGAGGCAGGCGCGGATCATGCTTTCGCCACTGCGTACCCGGTCGGCCGGCCCGCCCGTCGCGGCCCCGCCCGCCACGCGGGAGGTCGAGCTCGCCATCGAGGGTATGAGCTGCGCGGCGTGCGCCGTCCGGATTGAGAAGAAGCTTAACAAGCTGGACCACGTCGCGGCCGCAGTGAACTACGCCACCGCAACCGCCTGGGTCACCGCGCCGCCCGCGCTGCCGGTGGAGGCGCTCACCACCGCGATCGGGAACGCCGGCTACACCGCGTGGCCCACTGGTTCCACCGCGGCGACCGCTGGCGCGGACGCCGCTGGCGCGGAGACTGCGGAGACTGAGGACGGGGCCACGGCGGCCGCCCGGCACGCCGCGTACCTGCGCCGCCGGCTGATCGTCGCCCTCATCTTCTTCGTCCCGCTGACCGACCTGTCGCTCACCTTGTCACTGGTCCCATCGGTGCGGTTCCCTGGCTGGCAGTGGACGCTGGTGGCCTGCGCGGCACCGGTGGCGCTGTGGGCCGCGTGGCCGTTCCACCGGGCCGCGCTGAAGAACGCCCGGCACGGTACCTCCTCCATGGACACCCTCGTCTCGCTGGGCATTATCGCGGCCTGCGGATGGTCGGTCTACGCCATGTTCTTCCTCGACCGCGGCCCGGCGGGCGAGAGCGTGCTGCACCAGCTCAGCCATGGCTCCGGCGGCGGCATCTACCTGGAGGTGGCCGCCTCGGTCACCACCTTCCTGCTGGCCGGGCGGCTGTACGAGGCCCGGGCGCGGCGCACCGCCGGGGCGGCCATGCGCGAGCTGGCCGCCGCGGGGGCCAAGGACGTTTGCGTGCTGACGCCGGACGGGACCGAGCACCAGATCCCGGCGGGCCGGCTGCGGCCGGGGGACATGTTCGTGGTGCGGCCAGGGGAGACCATCGCCGCCGACGGTGAGGTGCTGTTCGGCCAGAGCGCGGTGGACCGCAGCATGATGACCGGGGAATCGGTGCCCGGCGAGGCGGCCGAGGGAGACAGCGTGGTCGGCGGCACCATTGCACTGACCGGGCGGCTGGTCGTCCGGGCGGTCAAGGTCGGCCCCGACACCCAGCTCGCTCACCTGATCCGGCTGGTCGAGCAGGCCCAGGCGGACAAGGCATCCATCCAGCGGCTGGCCGACCGGATCAGTGGGGTGTTCGTCCCCGCCGTGCTGATCAGCGCCGCGCTGACCCTGGCCGGCTGGCTGCTGGCCGGCGGCACCGCTGAGCACGCGTTCGCGGCCGGGCTGGCCGTGCTGATCATCGCGTGCCCCTGCGCGCTGGGCCTCGCCACCCCGGCCGCCCTGGTGGCCGCCTGCGGGCGCGGCGCTCAGCTCGGCATCTTCATCAAGGGGTACCAGGCGCTGGAGTCGTCCCGCGCGGTGGACACGGTCGTGCTGGACAAGACCGGCACGGTCACCACCGGCCGGATGTCGCTGGCCGGCGTCCAGACCGTGGCCGGGACCAGCCGCGCTGAGTTGCTCCGGTACGCCGGCGCGGTGGAGCAGGCGTCCGAGCATGCGGTCGCCGCCGCGATCACCGCGGCTGCTGAGGCCGAGACCGGGGCTGAGGCCGAGACCGGGGCTGAGGCCGAGACCGGGGCCGGGGCCGAGACCGGGGCCGGGGCCGAGACCGGGGCCGGGGCCGAGACCGGGGCCGGGGCCGAGACCGGGGCCGGGCCGCTGCCCGCCGCGCTGAGTTTCCGGGCGCTGCCGGGGCTCGGCGCTCGTGGCACGGTCGGCGGCCGCGAGGTCGTCGTCGGCCGGGCTGCGCTGCTGGCCGAGAGCGGCATGCCGGCCCCTGCGGAGCTGGCCGGGCCGTGCCGGGCCTGGGAGGAGTCGGGCTGCACCACGGTGCTGGTCGGCTGGGACGGCGCCGTCCGCGGCGCGCTGGCGGTTTCCGACACGGTGAAACCGTCCGCCGCGGCGGCCGTCGCCGAGCTCCGGGCGCTCGGCCTGCATCCGGTCCTGCTCACCGGGGACAACGAGGCCACCGCCCGGGCGGTGGCCGCTGCCACCGGGATCGACGAGGTCATCGCCGGGACGCTGCCCGCCGGTAAAGCGGCCGTCGTCCGGGATCTGCAGGCCCGCGGGCGCTCGGTGGCCATGGTCGGGGACGGCGTCAACGACGCTCCCGCGCTGGCCGCCGCCGGCCTCGGGCTCGCCCTCGGCTCTGGCACGGACGTGGCGATCTGCGCCGCGGATCTGATCCTGCTCCGCGATGACCTGCAGGTTGTCGCGGACGCCATCAAGCTCGCGCGCGGCACGTTCCGCACCATCCGGCGCAACCTGGCCTGGGCGTTCAGCTACAACCTGGCCGCCCTCCCGCTGGCCGCGCTCGGTTTCCTGAACCCGATCGTGGCCTCGGCCGCGATGACGCTGTCGTCGGTCTTCGTGGTCTGGAACAGCCTGCGGCTCGGCCGCTTCCGGGTAGCCGGGCCCAGGAGGGACCAAGCCGCCGGGCCTAGGCGGGACCAAACGGCATAACCAGTCATGACCAGTGCGGAACGGTCGCCATACTGATGTTGACTGGTCGCCGCACTGATGTTCACTGGATGCGAAGCCAGCCGCGGAACGAGCCACCGGGCCGGAGGGGCCGCATGTACGGGTACAGCCACGACAAGGACAACTACCTGAGGCGACTGCGCCGTATCGAGGGCCAGGTGCGTGGCCTGCAGCGGATGATCGAGGACGACAAGTACTGCATCGATATCCTCACTCAGGTGGCGGCGGCGACCAAGGCCCTGCAGTCGGTGGCGCTCGGCCTGCTCGAGGAGCACCTCAGCCACTGCGTCACCGAAGCGGTGGCCGAAGGCGGCGACGGCGCGACCGAGAAGGTCCGGGAAGCCTCCGAAGCCATCGCCCGCCTCGTCCGCTCCTGACCTCCGGCGGACGTATATCGCCGCATATCAGCCCACGGCTGGGCCTGGGCAGGCGTACCTATGGCGCGTAGTAGTCTCGATGACCGTGCCCGCCTCAGCTCAGGAAGGACCCCGATGGCCACGACGACCTACAAGGTGACCGGCATGACCTGCGAGCACTGCGTGAACGCGGTGACCAGCGAGCTGACCAGCCTGGACGGCGTCTCCGGCGTCTCCGGCGTCACCGTCGACCTGGTTCCGGACGGCGTATCCCAGGTCACTGTGACCAGCGGCAGCCCGCTGCCCGACACCGCCGTGACCGAAGCCCTCGACGAAGCCGGCGGCTACCTCCTCGCCCCCTGACGCCTCCCATGGCTATTACGCACATCAACGTCATCTCGCTCCCGGTCACCGATCAGGACCGCGCGCGGGACTTCTACGTCAACACGCTCGGTTTCGAGCTTGTCGCGGACACCCCCATGGGTCCCGGCATGCGCTGGGTCCAGGTCGGCCCTCAGCACGGGCAGGCGTCCATAGCGCTGGTGACCTGGTTCGACACCATGCCCGCTGGCTCGGTCAAGGGCACGGTGCTGGAGACCAGCGACCTCGACGGCGACGTCGCCGAACTGCAGGCCCGCGGGGTCAGGATCGACGGCGGAATTCAGGCGGCGCGGTGGGGCCGCTTCGTCACCTTCGACGATCCGGACGGGAACGGCCTCATCCTGCAGGCCAGCACGCCGCCCGGCGCCTGACCAGGCCGGGCCCGCCGTCCGATCGGCGCCGGGCTGGGTTCAGCGGGCGGTCAGCTCGGCGACGGCCTCGTCCAGGCGGCCGGAGCGGGCCTCCTCGATAAGCACCGCGAACTGGTCCGCGCTCATCTGCACCCGCTGCCCGAAGTCATCGGTGATGACGATCTTGCGCTCCGGCAGGGCGTCGTGGTCGACGAACAGTTCGGGACAGCCGCAGCTGCACTGCCCGCACAGCAGGGCGAATCGGGTGAGACGCTCGGCACCGTCCATAACCAGCCTCCGTTCCTCGGCAACTCCAACTGAGCGTCACATGCAGTAAACGGTCCGTCAACCCGTCGCCGCTAAGAACTGCTCCGCCTTTCTTTCTGCGGCACTTATCAATACCCTGGCCGGGTTTGGTGATACCCCCTTAGGGTTTTACCGATACCGTCGCCCCGTTCGATGAATACCGCCGGGGGGTTTACCGGCCCTCTTTACGCGGACTGTCGTAG
>Ga0302311_10001709_pt1 | contig 25490 bp, 18 predicted proteins | sample III_Palsa_N1_3_FD_200449 | JGI IMG/M metagenome (GOLD analysis project Ga0302311, IMG submission 200449) | Peat permafrost microbial communities from Stordalen Mire near Abisko, Sweden - III_Palsa_N1_3 | ecosystem: Environmental > Terrestrial > Soil > Palsa > Peat permafrost | place: Sweden... | reverse complement strand
TACTCGATGCCAGCGTGGTGTGGGCGTGCCTGGCGTTCCTGGCGGTCTCCTGGTTGATGCTCAAGTACCTGGCCGTGCCCAGCGCGGGAGACGTCTTTGCAGGGCCGGGAGAAGCCTCGTCCGTGCCCCAGATTCGCCGGCTCGCGCTGCTGTTCTTCGGCCTCAGCCTGGTGGACGGCCTGAATCTTATTCCCAACCTCGTCGCTCTGCTGCTGGGCGGACGCCTCTACCCGACCGTCTATGCCTGGTGCAACGAGGGCGTGGCCACCTGGCCGGGAACCGTGGCCTTTGGGCCGCATCACATGGTGGGCTGCGCCTCCGGCCTGCTGGGGTTCCTGCTGCTGAGCTTCCGGCCCAACGACTCTCGCCGCGCCACCGCCGTCTCTTCCATCCTTGCCGCGTTCTGCTTTGCCGCGGTGATGGGGACATCCGCCTTCATTGCCCTGGCCGCGGTCCTGGCAACCATCGCCTTCGGCGCCGATGCGCTCTTCCGCCGCCAATGGAAGACGGCGGCCGCCGTCACGGCGAGCCTTGTGCTGGCTATGCTGCTGGATGGCTTCTTCATCGTCGCAACCATTCTTACGCCCCAGGCCGGCCCAACCGCCGGTGCCGCGCCGGCGCATCGTTTCAAGCTGCTGTTGTGGGAGTGGCACGAGGCCTATGGAACCACCGGTGCCCTGCTGCAACGCATCTTCCACCACGTCATCCCGCACGGCGTACGTGGCTATCTGATGGCGTTGCCGGTGCTTGTCCTGCTATACGCGATCCACTTCGGGTTCTATCTCTTCGTGCTTTGGTACCGGGGCCGCTACGATCTCGCGGGAACGCGGAAGCACCATCCTCTCTCGTCCCAGGGGCGTGCATTATGGACGCTCTTCCTCACCCTCATGACGCTCAGCCTCTTCATCAGCTCCGCGCCGATGCAGCACGGGGGCAACGACTTTGGCCGCGACATCCTCACCATGTCCAGGATTGTGCTCATTCTCTGGGCCTGTCCGCTGGCCGCCGCCGGATGGCATCGCTGGCGCAACGGTAGTTCCCTGCCGCGCCGGACGCGCCTCGCCTTCGGCCTGGCGGCGGCCTGCGGCGTTGTTGGGCTCGCCTCCTGCGCCTGGGATGTGGTGGTGCAGCGAATCTACCTTCCCCTGGTCGACTACGGGGTGGTTCGATCGCGCGATCCTTTCCTTTTTGCCCCGGACACCGGCGCCAGCTATGCGGAGCTCTCGGACGCCTGGCAGCGGATCGACCGGCAACTGCCGTCCGATGCCATCGTTCAGCACAACCCCGACGGCGTGCTACAACGGCCGGCGCTGCTCTATCTGAATCGGCGCGTGGCCGCGGGCGATATCGAGTGCGAGACCACCTTCGGGGGCAGTCCCGAGGTCTGCGTGGCCCACAACTCGCGCCCGCTCTTCGCCCTGTATGCGCAGCCGGAGGTGCGGCCGGACGCGCAGATCGCCCCCGACACCGGCGCCCCAGCCTTTGCCGCCACCTGCGCGGCGCTGCGCCTCAGCGCCCTGATCGTCACCGACTACGACCCGGTGTGGGCCCTGGGCGACTCCTGGGTGTGGCGCGAGCCGGTGCTCTACGCGGGCCGGCATGTGCGCGTGCTGGCGTGTCCGGCCGCAATGGACGCAGCCACACGCTAAGCACGGCTATAATTTATTCAGCGTGAAGGAGAGGAGTTTTTCGATGCCCATTGAAACAACCGACAATATCTGGCACAACGGACAACTGATTCCGTGGCAAAAGGCCAACATCCATGTGATGAGCCATGTGATCCACTACGGCTCCTCCGTCTTCGAAGGCATTCGCTGTTACACACAGCCCGGCAGCGCAGGCATCTTCCGCCTCCCCGAGCACATGCAGCGCCTGGCCGACTCCGCCAAGATCTATCGCATGCCGCTTCCCTATAGCGTGAGCCAGTTGATGGACGCCGTTGTCGATGTGGTCGAGGCCAACGGCATAGCGCCCTGCTACGTGCGGCCCATCGCGTTTCGCGGCTATGGTGAGATCGGCGTCAACCCGCTCAAGTCCCCCGTTGAGGTCTACGTCGCCAACTTCCCCTGGGGCAAGTATGTTCCCGGCAACGACGGCGCGGATGTGTGTATCTCCAGCTGGAACCGGCTCGCGCCCAATACCATGCCCTCGCTGGCCAAGGCCGGCGCGAACTACATGAACTCGCAACTCATCCGCATGGAGGCCGAGATCAACGGCTACTCGGAGGGCATTGCTCTGGACGTGAACGGCTATCTCTCCGAAGGCTCGGGCGAGAACCTGTTCCTCGTGCGCGGTGGAACGCTGTACACGACTCCGCTGGCCAACTCAGTACTCAGCGGCATTACGCGCGATTCTGTGCTGGTGCTGGCCCGGCAACTCGGTATCCCTGTCGTCGAGCAGGCGCTGCCCCGCGAGCTGCTCTACATCTGCGACGAGGCCTTCTTTACCGGCACCGCCGCGGAGGTCACGCACCTGCGCTCAGTGGACCGCATCCTGGTCGGCGACGGCACGATGGGGCCCATCACCAGCGCGGTGCATAAGGCTTTCTTCGACATCGTGAACGGGCTTGCAGCAGACCGCTATAACTGGCTGACGCCGGTTAAGGTGCGGGAGGCTATTGCGGTCTAGCTTGAACTGATTGATTGGAAGAATGCAAAAAGGCGAAGTCTCCGCTCGGACTTTGCCTCTTTTTGCGATTGTGTTCGGCGAGCGCGTCAATCCGCATTCAGGCTGGTCAGATGAATGTAGCTTGTCTCGCCATTGGGCAGCCACTTACCCAGCTCTTTGCCCTGAGGAGAGACAACGACCCAAATGTCGTTTCGAGTGCAAGGAAGAACGCGCCGGGTGAGGGGCTTCATTTCAAAGATTTCTTTGTCCTGACGACCGGCAGCAGAATAGTCGAAAGGATCCTCCCCGGGCTCAGTGTAGAAGCGCGCGATGATGAGGTTGGCCGTGGTGTCGTTTTGAAACACGGTCTGGACGTCAGGGCCGAGTGCAGTGCGGAGGGAATCGGACGCGCCGTGTTTGGCCAGCGTGAGCATGGTTATCTCCCCAGGCTGACGTTCGCCCTTGTAGAAGCGATCCAACAGGGCGAAGCCCTTGGGATCGTAGGACTTGAGGGCGTTCGGGCCAGAGGCGAGTTGCTGGTCTGCAGGACTGGTTCCCTTTCCGCCGAAGTACCATACCGATAGCTGGTCCCAATAGATGTGCGCGGCCTTTTCCCTGACGACTCCCTGCCACAGGCCGGAATGTAGAGATGTGGCGAGTTGTTTTGTGATGTCGGCTCTGACGCTGGGGCCAAAGCCAGCTTCAAATATCAACTGGGCGATGGCTATTGTGCAGGTATCGAGCGCGTTGGGATCGGAACGCTGTAGTGCAAGAAGGTCGCTTTCCGGACAACTGACAAAAAGCTGGCCGAGAACGGCACCGGCGGGGTAAGGGGTAGTATCGCCCAGATAGCCGGGAAGCGTTGTAAGTGGCTGGCCGGAAGCGGCTACTCTCACCTCGGCGCCCTCAACGGCAAGGTTGTTGCGCATGGTCGGAAGGGTAGACAACATGCGGCGAAGTTTGCCGCAGACGATAAGAAGCGACGTGTCTTTGACCGCGGAGGAACCTCGTATCGCGATGCCTTGGCAATCAACCATTTTTGTGAACATCCCATAGGCAGCTGGGTCGACCGACACGACTGAACGCGGCCTGTCAGCCTGGCGCGCGGAAAGCTTGCCGCCGGGACCCGCCACCAGCGCGCAAAAGAGCAAAACAAGAATGCAGGCACGAACTTTCCACTGTTTGGCCATCATGAACGATGATGCTAGACGAAGCAGTTTCTCGTGTCACCTCTTTTATGTATCCGCCGGACTGGGGAGGGATTCTGAAGGCAGGATTAGGCGTCACGGCGATATGGAAATAGACTTAGAGGAGCACTTGTTTTCCGGGTTGCGGTATCAGCTATACGCTTTGAGGATCGTCTTACATGAAATTGCGGTTTTTCGTTCTACCCCTGACTCTGGCACTGACAACCATCGCAGCCCATGCCCAGGGTGGCTTGTACTTCAACCCCATCGTCACGCGCGTGAGCAACTCACAAGCCGACTCCGGCCCCTTCGCCTTTCTCGGCCAGGGCAATACTTCGCAGATCTTTGGCGGCGTCGTGCTGGGCGGGTACTACGACGTCTACAAGGCGCCGAAGTTCGAGGTCGGCCTCGACCTGCGCGATGAGATCGAGCATGGCAACGGCGCTTCGCTCAATAATTTTCTGTTCGGTGCGCGGATCGCGGCCAAGCCCCAGTCGACCTTCAAACCATACGCGCAGATCGCTATCGGCGATGGCCGCTCCAAGTCGCAGCTCAGCCCCATCCACGCTACCAAGTTCGAGTACGTCATCTCTGGCGGCATCGATCGCCCATTAAACAAGCATGTGGATTGGCGGGTCATCGAGATCGGCTACGGCTCCGTCACCACGATGAGCAGCTATCTCTATGGCGGCCCCGTCGACATCCCCGCCGCAAACCTGCTGAACTTCAGCACCGGCTTCGTCTTCCGCATCCCTTAAGCTTGATGACTTGTCGTCTAATCGGGAAAGAACACCGAAAATACAGTGCCGCCGTGCCCGGACGTCTCCCCGTCCTTCGGTTCTCTGCTGCGCACATGTATGGTGCCGTTGTGGTTGTGGATGATCTCGTGGCTGACCCACAGGCCCAGGCCGGTGCCGGTCGCGCCCTTGGTGGTAAAGAAGGCGTCGAAGATCGAGCGCTGCGTCGCGGGGCTCATGCCGCAACCGTTGTCGGCCACCGTCACGCGGACGCCGGCGGCATTGGTGCGCGGATCATACGCATGACTCGTTCTCAGCCAGATCGCGCCGCGTTCGCCGGTCGCATCCAGCGCGTTGCCGATCAGGTTGGCGAAGACCTGCCGCATGTCGCCGGTGAAGCACAGTAGCGTGTCGGTGGTCGCATAGCGGGTGTGTACCGCGGTGCCCAGCGTCACGATGCGCCCATGAAACAACGACAGCACGCTGTCCAGTATCTCCGACGCCCGCGTCTTGCTGGCGTCGGTGGACTGGCGATGGAACTTCAGTGTCTGGGTCACGATGTGGCTGACGCGCGCCAGTTCGCTCGATGCCAGCTGCGCATAAGTGCGCGTCTCGTCGTCCGCAGAGATCGAGGTCTGGATGAGATACAGCAGGTTGGTCACGCTCTCCAACGGGTTGTTGATCTCGTGGGAGATCGAGCTGGCGAGCCTTCCCACCGCCGCCAGTTTTTCCGTCCGCTGCAGCGCCGCATCGCGCAGGCGGCGATCGGTGACGTCGCGGAAAAAAAACGCGATGCCCTTGCCCACCGGTGCGGCGTTGACCTGATACCAGGTCTTTCGCGGTTCGTAATAATCTTCAAACGCAATCGAGACGCGTTCCTCCATCACCTTCTTGTAGCGCGTCCAGAAAGGCGTGGACTCCATGTGCGGGTATATCTCCAATAGCTTGCAGCCAACACAACTCTCGCCATCGGAGACCTCGTCCATGGCTTGCTTGTTCATGTAGGTGACGACATAATTTTCATCCAGAACAATCACCGCATCGGCACCGACCGCGATGAGATCATGCACCATGCGGCGTTGCTCTTTGTGGCTGTCAGACACGCGGGCCACTTCGAGGCGGGCCTCTTCGGCAATGAGCCGGGCATCTTCGGCACGGAGACGGGCTTCTTCGGCAAGCACCCGCGCGTCTTCGGCGACCAGGCGCGTCTCTTCGACGAGCAGGCGTGCATCTTCGGCGCGATCTGCCTCGGCAACCGCGCGAGCTTCATTCACCTGCGCGCGGGCTTCATTCACCTTGAGGAGTTGCTGCAAGGTGGCGATCTCGGCATGCAGTTCGGCTGTGCTTGCATCCGCTGCGAGATCGTCGATAGTTCCAGTCTTCGTCACAGCGTTCATTCAAGACCTACTTCAGTGATGCTGTAAGTTCAGTGGCGTCATGCGCCGGACGCAACGGATCGGCGCCCGTAACGGGCCCAGACCCCGGAGCCAGCATCTTCCATCCCGGCAGCTCCTGCGAGCCGACGATCAGGCGTACGCCATCCTGAAAACGCAGGTAGGTATATGCCCATTGTCGAAAGACCCCCCAGCGATTGCGGAAGCCGATCAGAAAGAAAATGTGCACCACCAGCCATGTGAGCCACGCCGGGAAGCCGCTCCAGTGCGCATGGAACGGCCATACGATGCGGGCCACGGCGGCCTTGCGGCCGATGGTCGCCATATCGCCCTTGTCGAAGTACCGGAATGGCTTCTGGCTGTCCTGCTTGCCTTCGAGAATCAAGCCTATGCGCCTGGCCGCATAGTCGCCCATCTGCATGGCGGGTTGCGCCACGCCCGGAACCTGTTTGCCGTCCTGCTCGAAGTGCGCGAGATCGCCGATGACGAAGATCTCCGGATGGCCGGGCGGATGAAGGTGGGTGTCTACGATCACGCAGCCCCGCTTGTCGGTCTCAACCCCCAGCGACTGAGCGAGCAAACGGCCCAGCGGCGACGCCTGCACCCCCGCCGCCCACAAGGTGCATACGCTTTCGATCCGTTCCTCGCCCACCATCACGTACCCCGGCTGGATGTCGGTGACATGCGCGCAGGTGCGGGTCTGCACACCGAGCGCGTCGAGTTGCTCAACCGCCTTCTGCTGCAGGTCCGCGGGATACATGCCGAGGATGTGCGGCGAGCCTTCGAGGATAAGCACCTGCGCGCTGCTGGGATCGATGTGGCGAAAGTCTCGCGTCATGTACAGCTTCGCTATATCGGAGATCGCGCCCGCCAACTCCACCCCGGTTGGGCCGCCACCGACGATGACGAAGTTCAACTCAGGATGCGTTCCCGTCTCCAGCGTCTGGCGCTCTGCCAGCTCGAAGGTCAGCAGCACGCGGCGGCGGATCTCGGTGGCGTCCTCGATCGTCTTCAGTCCCGGCGCGGTCTTCGCCCACTCGTCCTTGCCAAAGTAGCTGTGCGTTGATCCGGTGGCGACGATCAGGAAGTCGTACAGCAGCTCCGCGCCACTACGCAGCGTCACCCGCCGCGCGGCCGTATCGAAGCCCGCGACCTCGTCCATGATGACTTCAGCGCGGGGGTTGTCGCGCAGAATGCTGCGGATGGGCTGCGCAATATCGGCCGGCGAAAGCACCGCCAGCGCAACCTGGTAGAGCAGGGGCTGAAACGTATGGTGGTTCTTGCGGTCGACCACGGTGACGTCCACCGGCAGGCCGGCCAGGCCCAGCGCGGCATGGATGCCGCCGAAGCCCGCACCCACAACTACTACCCGAGGCCTTTTGCCGTCGCGCTCCTTGGCCATCGTCCCTCCGGAGGCTATCTCTAGAGTACGATGCCGTACATAAGCGTGCCGCCGCACGGGCGGAAATCATAGCGAATGAAGTGCGGAAGAACGGGATAAATCGCACGGCTGCACTTTCCCGATGGCGATAACCGCCCGAAACAGCGGCTTTTGCAAATTCTTAAGCAGTCTTTCGATTCACTTCAGGACTAGCATCGTTAGGTTGAACTATTGTGCTCAACAGCATCTGGAGGCAAGGAAATGGCAGCGGCAGCAAAAAGCACAGGGGCTGAACCCACATCGACTCGATCGACCCGCGTTCTGACCACCAACAAGCACCTCATCCGCTGGGTAGAAAAGATGGCCGAGCTTACCCAGCCAGCGGCCATCCACTGGATCGACGGCTCCGACGCTGAAAATGAGTACCTCTGCAACCAACTGGTGGACGCCGGCACCTTCACCAAGCTGAATGAAGAGCTTTGGCCGGGTTGCTACTATGCCCGCTCCAGCCCCAATGATGTCGCCCGCGTGGAAGACCGCACCTTCATCTGCTCGCTCTCCAAAGACAATGCCGGGCCCACCAACAACTGGGAAGACCCGTTCGTGATGCGCAAGAAGCTGAAAGCCCTGTTCAAGGGCTCCATGCGCGGACGCACCATGTACGTGCTGCCCTACTCGATGGGACCGATCGGAAGCCCGATGTCGCAGATCGGCGTGCAGCTTACCGACTCAGCCTATGCCGTCGTCAACATGCGCATCATGGCGCGGGTCGGCGCTCCGGTATTCGCCGAGATCGATAAGGACCTGAAGCGGGTCGTTCCCTGCATGCACACGGTCGGCGCGCCGCTTGCTGCCGGGCAAAAAGACGTCTCCTGGCCCCAGAATGACGACAAGTACATCGTCCACTTTCCCGAGACCCGCGAGATCTGGAGCTACGGCTCCGGCTATGGCGGCAATGCGTTGCTGGGCAAGAAGTGCTTCGCGCTGCGCATCGCCTCCAACATCGCGCGCGACGAAGGCTGGATGGCCGAGCACATGCTCATCCTCGGCGTCGAATCCCCAGAAGGCGAGAAGACCTACGTCGCCGCGGCGTTTCCCTCGGCCTGCGGCAAGACCAACTTCGCCATGCTGATTCCGCCCGAAGGTTTTGACGGCTGGAAGGTCTGGACCGTCGGCGACGACATCGCGTGGATCAAGCCGGATGCCACCGGCCAGCTCCGCGCCATCAATCCCGAAGCCGGCTTCTTCGGCGTCGCCCCGGGAACCAGTGCCAAGACCAATCCCAACGCCATGGCCACGCTGGCGAAGAACACCATCTTCACCAACGTCGCGCTCACCCCGGAAGGCGGCGTGTGGTGGGAGGGCATGACCGACGAGCCGCCGGCGGAGTGTCTCGACTGGCGCGGCGATCTCTGGACGCCTGAGATTGGCAAGGTCACCGGAAAGCCCGCTGCCCATCCCAATGGCCGCTTCACCGCGCCCGCAAAACAGTGCCCTTCGATCGATTTAGAAGCCTGGGAGTCGCCCAACGGCGTGCCTATCTCCGCCTTCCTCTTCGGTGGCCGCCGTGCCACCACCATGCCGCTGGTCTTCCAGGCGTTCAACTGGTCGAGCGGCGTCTACATCGGGGCAACCGTAGGCTCTGAGACCACCGCCGCCGCCGGAGGCGCGCTGGGCAAGGTGCGCCGCGACCCCATGGCCATGCTGCCCTTCTGCGGCTATCACATGGGCGATTACTTCCGGCACTGGCTGCGTATGCAGCGCGAGCTCTCCGTCACCCCGCGCGTCTTCCACGTCAACTGGTTCCGCAAGGACGAGGCGGGCAAGTTTCTGTGGCCCGGCTTCAGCGAGAACATGCGCGTGCTGAAGTGGATCGTCGACCGTGTGCGTGGCCGCGCCCAGGGCAAGGAGACGCCCATCGGCTGGACCCCGCACTACGAAGACATGAACTGGAACGGCCTCGACATGCCGCGCGCGAAGTTCGACGAGTTACAACGCGTCGACCGCGCCGCCTGGCGGCAGGAGGTGATGAGCCACGAGGAACTCTTCCTCGCGGTCCACGACCACCTTCCGCCAGAGATGATCTATGAGCGGGAACTGCTGATCTGCCGTCTGTAATTCATAATCCACTTGACACTTTGCACTGCAAAGCTTTACCTTTGCATTGCAAAGTGATTCAACGATGAATGAACTCAACCGCGCTCTCGGAGACATACGCAGCATCCGCCGCCAGGTAGCCCTGACGACGGAGTTTCGCGGCTATGGCCCCCTCACCCTGTTGCTTACCGCCTGCTTTGCAGCGGTTGCCGGATGGGCGCAGGCGCTCTGGGTCCCCGCGCCGGTCACGCACCCACTGCGCTACGTGACGGTCTGGGCAAGCGCGGCGTTGCTCTCGATGGCGGTCATCTGCGTTTCCACGCTCACGCGCACCCGCCGCGTACACTCTGGCATTGCCAACGAGATGATCCGCATGGCCGCCGAGCAGTTCGCCCCTGCCTTCATCGCGGGAGCCTTGCTCACGGCTGTCGTTCTCGTCGCCGCACACCACACACCTTCCGCGGTGTGGATGCTCTCCGGTCTCTGGCAGATCATCTACAGCCTTGGCATCTTCTCTTCCTGCCGCTTCCTGCCGCGAGCCATGGTTGCTGCGGGAGCGTGGTATCTCTGTACCGGCCTGCTCTGCATCTCCATCACTGACGCTCGCGCCCTCAGCCCATGGCACATGACCTTCGCCTTCACCCTCGGTCAGACACTGATCGCCCTCATCCTCCAACTCTTTGCCGAGGAGGCAGTCGATGAAACCTAAGCAATCAGAAGCACGTTTTGCATATGAAGGCCTCGACCGCGTGATTCACGAGCGCGCACGCTTGAGTGTCTTGACTTCGCTCATCACCCACCCCAACGGACTCAGCTTCGTTGACCTCAAACGCCTTTGCAATCTCACCGATGGCAACCTCGCGCGACACCTCCAGGTACTCGAAAAAGAGGCCCTCGTTAAGGTAACGAAGGACGAAGGCCCATCCCGTCCCCAGACGTTCTGTCGCATCACGGCGTCCGGTCGCAAGCGTTATCTCGAATACCTCGAAATCCTCGAGCAGGTCGTGCGCGACGCCGCATCCATCGCGAGCGAAGACAGCGAACCCCGCCTCCTCAAGAAGCTTTCCCCGATCACCAGCTAGCTATTCAAACGCCTGCCTCGCCTTCGAGTCAGGCATAACTTCACCCTTCAGCTTTGCAATGCAAAGTTATCCCAAAGGAGATCAAATGTTCAACCCACCGACTTCCGCCACCGCTGCCGCCGGCACCTTTACTCAATGGAGAAAGTCCGCATCCATGGGCATCAAGCTGTTCTTCCTTTGCGCCCTCGCGCTCATCATGAGCATCCCGGCATTCTTCGTCGACAACTTGGTGGATGATCGCGTAACCAGCGAGAAGAGCGTCTTCCAGGACGTCGGACAGCGCGCGGGAGGGGCGCAATCTTTGCTCGGCCCAACACTGCTCGTGCCGTACACACGTCCGTCGGGGACCAAAGATGTGGCACCGATCCACAGCATCTATGCAGTCTTTCCCACGCACGCATCCGTCTCCGTCGCGACGCATACGGAAGAGCGTAAGCGCTCACTCTTTCGTGTGCCGGTCTATCAGGCAGACACGAACTTTCACGCCTCGTTCGACTTGAGCTCGAAACCAAGCCTCAACCCCGATGCGACACTCGACTGGCAGAACGCAACCCTCGTCCTCGGTGTCACCGAACTTCGTGGCCTTCTGTCGGATGCGACCGTTACGCTTGGCGGTCGCAGCTCCTCGCTCGCTCCTTTACCCGATATGCCGTCCATCAACCTCGGAACAGGTGACACAGATCCGCTCAAGCTTGGCATCGTCGGCGCGCCCGCCGGAGACATCGCCAAACCCGGCGCGACTTTCGACGTCGACGCAACCGTTCGCCTCTCCGGCTCGCAGCGAATTGGACTGCTGGCCTACGGACGCTCCACGCAGTTAGCAGTCAGCGGCAACTGGGCCAACCCAGGCTTCGACGGCAACGTGATGCCCGTCGATCGTCGCGTAAGCCCCACCGGCTTCGACGCACGTTGGGAAGTCCCCTTCGTCGCCCGCGGTGTACGTGCCGACGGCGATCTCGACACAATCAAAGGCTTGCAAAACGCGGCCGTCAGCGTGAACTTCGTTGAGGTCGCCGACCCCTATCAGTCCATCTCGCGTTCGCTCAAATACATCACACTCTTCCTCGGCCTCGTCTTCCTCACCTACTTCGTCTTTGAGGCCACGAGCGACAGGAAGGCCCATCCGGCGCAGTACGTTCTGGTAGGAATCGCGCAGGTGATCTTCTATCTGCTCTTGCTCTCGCTTGCCGAGCGCACCGGCTTCGATGTTGCGTTCGCAATCGCAGGCGGCGCCACCGTCACGCTCTTCGCGGCCAACGCGGGTTGGATATTTCGAAGCCGGATTCAAGGCATACGCGCCTTCGCCGTGTTCGCACTGCTCTACAGCCTTATCTACTGCCTGCTCCGTCTTGAGGACAACGCCCTGCTTGTGGGTGCAGTCATCAGCTTCGCCGCCGTCGCAGCCGCCATGTACTTCACCCGCAACATCGACTGGTACAGTGCGACCAGTGGCGCGGCCCCTCTCCCTGCGGGCGTTTTGCCTGGCAAGGACGCTCCTGAGTCCTGGCTGAAATGAAAGGCGAAACCGCGCCGCCTGGCGGCAGGAGGTGATGAGCCACGAGGAACTCTTCCTCGCGGTCCACGACCACCTTCCGCCGGAGATGATCTATGAGCGGGAACTGCTGATCTGCCGTCTGTAGATCTCGGTAATCCAGCGCCTCAATGCTCCGGCAGCGGCAGATCCACCGAACCCATGCGGCCGGTGCCTGCATCGCGGACGACGAAGCGCAGAACAGTCGCCTTCGCCACCGGCTTCACCACGAAGTCGAAGTCGGCGTTCTTGCTGCTGTCGCGCAGATCGACGCCCCGCCCCGCGCTGGCCGTCATGCCATGCAGCGTGTGCCCCAGCATCTTGCCCTTCGACGACAGCGACACGGCCATCACGGCGACATGCGCGGTCGAGCGGCCATCGTCTTCGGGCTTCCACGTAAGCGACGAGGCGCCCACATGCACGATGTAGCTCTCCTCCGCGGAGGCGACCGAGTGATTCGGCTCGACCGTCACATGCAGGCCGTTGAGCGGGATCGTGCTCTCGGCTGCGGTTGAAAGATCGTAAGCCACCGTGTCGGCGGACTTCTCCTGCTGCGTCTGCTGGGTGTAGTACCCATTGCGCGTCGTCGCCGTCAGCCCGGGACGCAGGCAGACAACGTGGATTCGGCGATACATCCCTGCCGCCTCGCTGGTCGACGTAGGCGAGTAGCCGATGGTGTAAAACTCCGCTCCCAGGTCGATGGCTGAGGCTATCTGCGCCGCAATATCGTTCCTGCCACGGACCACGCGGCCTCCTGTAACCGGGCCGAGGCGGTCGAAGTCCTCGCTGGAGTTGTAGGGATCGAAGGCGCCGGCGATGTCGTTGCCGCCGGCTTCGGCCATCTCCAACTGCGTGGTGTCGGTGATCTCCGTCATCCCGGGGGCCAGGCTGGTTGGATCGACGGCATAGACCGTGATGCGCGTATCCAGCAGAACGTCGGTGACATGCTGCAACGTGTCCTTCACTTCCTGTGCCTCGTCGCCGTCAAGCATGGTGGGGTCGAGCGACGGAAAGCCGCCGCCCACCCAGATCAGGTTCTTGCGGCCGGGAATGCGGGCGTAGCTCTGCGCGATCTGCTCCAGCGCATGCAGCGACTGCTCCAGCCTCTCGATCGGCCCATAATCGGCGTTCCCGTTGATCTCGAGCTTCCACGCATACTCCGTAGGCGCGGCCTCGAGCGCCTTGAGCAGCACGTCGCGGTCACGCGAAAACCCCTGCAGTAGCTTGAACTTGTTGTCATAGATCGTGAGCAGCGTCGTCGGTTGCGCGAGCGGCTGCGGCTGTTTGATCAGATAGTCGTGCAGCGAGCGGCGTGCAAACGAGCTGTCGGCGAAGTGCGTGTTGAGCTGGTCGAGCACTAACACCGTCACCGGCGACTGCCCAAAGGACGCGGGCTTGGCCGCATCGAAGACCGCCGCCTGCGCCTCCGCAGCCGACGCCGCCGGCAGGCTATGCGCAGATGGAGGCTCGAAGGAGCGAATGTTCTGCGGCTGCTTATCTTCAAAGACCTGGAAGTCCTTGCTCGTAAGCCCATCGACCGGCTTACCGTCCTTGCCGGTCACCACCACATCCAGCACGACCAGCCGCGCGTTCACCGTGATGTTGGGCACATGAGGCACCTGCGCGCTGGGCGCGGCGCCGTCGTCCTGTGCCCGGACCGGCACAGCAACCAAGGCAACAACCATCGAAATGCAGGCACAGACGTAAAAGCGGTAGTATCGGCTCATGAGCCATTTTTTCATGAATAAACCCCTACGTACTGCCGCCGTCGCTCTTATGATGCTGGGCCTTGCAACACCGCAAAGCTGGGCCTGGGGGAAAGAAGGCCATCGCCTTACTGCCCTCGTCGCCGAAGCTTACCTCACGCCCGACACCAAGGCCCAGATCGCCGAACTGCTCGGCAAAGAGTCCCTCGCCGACGTGGCTCCCTGGGCCGATGAGTACCGCACCAGCCACCCCGAGACGGCGCCCTGGCACTACGCCGACATTCCCAAGTCGGCCGATGCCTATGACCGCAGCCGGGATTGCCCGGTATCGGCGACCGATCCAAAGTCTCCCTGGCGTGACTGCGCCCCGGATCGCATCCTGTACTTCGAGGGCCGCCTGGGCGACGTCTCGCTGAGCCCCGCCGAGAGAGCGATTGCGCTGAAGTTTCTCGTCCACCTCATCGGCGACATTCATCAGCCCTTCCATGCCATGGGCGACGACCGCGGCGGCAACAACATCAAGGTCGACTTCCTGGGATCGTCGGCTTGCGGCGCCTACAACTGCAATCTCCACGGCGTTTGGGACGACTCGATGATCGAGGAGCGCGGTCTCAGCGAGGCCAAGTACACCGCGCTGCTGCTACAGGAGATCAAGGACAACAAGTGGGAGAAGCTCTCCGGCGGCTCGCCAACGGCGTGGGCGAACCTCTCGCACCAGTATGCGGTCAAGGCCTACGCCCCCAATGGCGCCCTGCTCATGCACGATTACTACAACGAGGAGATCAAGGTCGTCGACTCGCAGCTCGCGCTGGGCGGCCTGCGGCTGGCCAGAGTGCTGAACCGCATCCTCGGCTCCCCGGACACGCCGGCGGCCCAGCCCGGACGGGCTCCAATGCCCCAGCCGGCTACGCCCACCACCCCGCAATAGCTCTTGAAGCTTGCACCAATAAGAAGGGCGGCCGCGATGGCCGCCCTTCTTGCATCGGTAGAGGGAGGTTAGAAGTGCAGCCGCCCGGCGATCTGGATCTGGCGGTCGCTGTAGGTAAAGTTGCTGTTGGAGTTGGTGTACTGGCCAAAAGCGTTGTAAGGCGTCAGCGTCGGAATATCGCCAGCTGTGCCTGAGTCCGTGAGCGTGTACGCCTCGGTGGTGACCCCGGTGATGTTCTGATGGTTCATCACATTGAATACCTCGGCGAAGACCTCAAAACGCAGCCGCTCGAAGTGCGGGACGCTGTTGATGAGGAAGTTCTTGCCAAGACGGAAGTCGAGGACCGCCGTCTTGGGATAGTTGTAGGTGTTGCGATCGATCCAGGGCGGACGGTTCGCGCTCGAACCATCGCCATTCACGCCCGTACCTGCGAGGGACACGCTGGCTCCAGTTGCACCGATGACATTGTAGAAGGCACTGGAGCTGACCGAGGGCGTGAAGGGTACCCCGGTCTGCATCTGCAACAAGGGCGCGATACGCCAGCCGCCAAGTACCTGCTCCATAATGCCGTGGAAGTGCGTCTGGGGCTGGTAGACGATGGCGGCGACGAAGCGCTGCCGTACGTCGGTATTGCTATTGCCATAGTCCGCCTGCGGATTGGTCGGATCCAGTGCGCTGTAACTGGGAACAACGGTCGATTCGTAAGGATTCCCGTCCAGCGCGTGCGAAAAGGTGTAGTTTGCCAGCATTGAGAGGCCGTTCTGATAGCGATGGTCCAGCTGCAAGGCAAGCGCGTTGTAGCTGGAGTTGACGCTGCTCTTCACGTCGAGGATCTCGTAGTAGGCGGGGTTCGGACGTACACCGGTCCCCAGGAAGAACTTCGCCTTATAGCCCGCAGGATACGCCGGGACGGCTTTGCCACCGTGGGGAAGCGTAATGTAGGAGCCGGTCTGGGGAGGCTGAGGATAGTTGGAGTATTTGCTGGCCGCCTCCGAATAAGCGCTGATGGGATAAGAAGTCGAGGGGCCAGCGACCGCCGGAGGGGTGACGGTGTAGGACTCCGATATGGTCGATGCGAGATTGTAATTGGTGTCGATCGCGGTGGGAAGCTCGCGACCCAGCGACATCATATAGGTTATTCCCAACGTCGTATTGTGCCCAAGGTCCCGCTCGATCGCGAGATCGGCTTCATGCACCTCTGGAAGCTTCATGTGTGGATCGAGGTACGCCGCTGAGTTGGTCTCAAGTCCATGATTTTTTAGATAACAGGCATTGAGGGCTGCGACAGAGGCATCGAGGTTTGGCCAGACTGGTCCGCAACCGGCCGTGACGGAGCTGGACGAATACGAACCGGGATGCTGGGTTGAGTAGCTGTTCTGTGCGGTCCCCGACCCGGACTCGAGGTACGTCTGGAGGATGTTCGAGTTGACGATGCGGCCATAGTAGATGCCGTAGCCGCCGCGCAGGATGGTCTTATTGTCACCAAAGATATTCCAGGCAAATCCAACCCGAGGCCCGATGGCCCAGCGGTCGTCGGGCTTACTAGCTGTCTGCGGCAGCGCCGTCGACCCCGATAGCGGAACCGTTCCTTCTGCGGTAAGAATCGCCAACAGCGCCGGATTGTTGGTCACGTTTGCATAGGGACTTGGCGGAACATACTCGTACTCGTAGCGTACGCCCAGTGTCAGGGTGAGGTTAGGCGTGGCGCGCCAGTCGTCGGTGGCATAACCCGCATACTCACGCGTTGTGATCAACCCGGCCGGGCTGCCGAAGCTCTGTCCGAAGCTGTAATACTGCTGGTTATAGCACCTGCCACCGCCGCAAGTCGTTGCACTCGAGGGAGTGGTATTGATCGGACCGCCGATCCCAGTGGTGTAGTTCAGGTAATCCGCGATGAACGTGTAGGCGTAGTCGTAGCTGTAGCTGCCGTTGCCATCGTAAAGGTTGTTGTCGTAGTCGGAGACCTTGTTGTACTCCAGACCGAACTTGGAGGTATGCACCCCGTGGCTCCAGCTAACGGCGTCAAGCAGTTGAAGGCGGCGCTCGTCAGGGTCGGCGAACCGGGTAAGGTCAGGGTTGGCACCGGCGTAAAAGCCCCCGGAGGTGTAGTAGCCGATCTGCGTTCCCGCGGCAGACCCAAAAGCGTTCTGGGCCATCGGAACTTCATTAGGCACCGGGCCGTTTTGGTGGTCGAACTCGAAGTCGCGGCCATACTGCACCAGCGCGTCGTTCACCATTGAATTGTTGAGCACCGTGGAGAGCCGGGCAATCCCGAAGTCCTCCTTCACGTTGTCATTGCCCCAACCGGACGCGCCCTGGGTGTCCGACGACTGCGAATACAACCCGTTCGGAGACGAGTACCGCATGCGGTTGTACATCAGCGCGAGGTGGTTGCGGTCGTTGATCTGGTAGTCCAGCTTGGGCATGTTCAGAATCTGGTCCTGCGTGCGGGGGACAATCCCAATCAACGACTGGACGATGCCCAGGCCCTGCGTATAGTAAGCGGCTCCAGCCTGGAAGGACACACCGTACAACGCCGCGATCTCGCATGCGTTGTAATCGCCCTCGGTGGAGAGCGTAAGGGTAGAAGAAGTGAAGCTGCTGGTCGAGCAGGTCTCACCGGTGGGCAGCGTCGCATTGGCCGGAGCAAACATATCGTTCGGGTCGGTCGGCCGCGAGATGCCGGGGAAGTTCCGGCGCTCCTGGTCGTAGGTATAGAACCAGAAAAGCTTGTCGTGGATCAACGCACCACCGGCGCCGAAGCCATACTCCTTGCGCCAGTCGGTGGGCTTGGTCGGCACGCTGCTGTACGTCCCATTCGCATTCTGCTCGGTCAGCAGCGTATACGGATTCGCCGCGCCGCCGAAATCGACATCGCGGTCGTAGAAGAAGAGCTCGCCGTGATATTGGTTGCTGCCACTCTTGGTCACGGTGTTGATCACACCGCCGGCCGAACGGCCATACTGCGCGGAGTAGTTCGAGGTGTTGACCTGGAACTCCTGGACCGCTGCCGGACTGATGGAGTAGGCGGTACGGGTGCGCCCACGGGCCTCCGAGTAGTACGCCTGGTTGTCGTCGGCACCGTCTACCGTGTTGTTGTTCAGCAGGAAGCTGATGCCGCGGAAGCTGAGCAATCCAAAACCCTGCGAGTTCGACACCACGCCGGGGGTCAGCCGCGCGAAGTCAGACCAGCGCCGCCCGTTGATGGGCAGATTGTCGATCGTGGCCTGGTCGATGGTCGTCGAGATCGCGCTGTCCTGCGTATGCATCAGCGGCGTCTCGTCGGTGACCTCAACCTTGTCCGCCACCGAGCCGACCTTCAGCTTGGGCGAGACGGCGGTGAGACTGCCTACCGTGACCGTGATGGAACTCTCCTGCAAGGTCTCGAATCCGTCGATGGTAAACGTCGCGGTGTAGGTGCCGGGCTCAAGATCGGATATGTGGTACTCGCCGTTGGCGTTGGCCTTGACGGTATGCACCGCGCCGGTGTCTACGGACTTCACCGTAACGCTCGCAGCGGGTAGAAGTGCGCCGCTGGCATCGGTGATGGTGCCACCAATCGCGCCGGCGGTCGAGGACTGCGCTATCGCGTTGCGTAGCCCAAACGGCGAGCAGCAGAGAAGTACAAAAAGAGCGGCGTGTAGAACGCCCTTACCGGACTTAGAAAATTTGCGAGACGTGAAGAACATTCCTGTGGATCTCCTGAACGGGTACCGCGCCTGAAGTTTGTACTGAGGCTGTGCCGAAAAGATTGAGAGCGGGCAAGTGGGGTATACCCTGCCTGCCCGCCCGAAGAAGTTAGTTGACTGTGAGCGGCACGAGAAGTGTCGTTGGAGTGCCACCGCTGCCGGTGAAGGTTACGGTAAATTTCCCACTGAATGGCGGCGTTCCGGCGGTTGCTTGCGCGCCATTGCCGCAGGCGACTGCTCCCGAGGCAGCAATCAACAGCGCGAGCGCCATCCATAGCTGCCCATAACGCATTCCAAACCTGCGCCGCCGAATGCCGATCAGCAGTGCCATGCCCAGTCCGGCCACTACTCCGAATGCCTGCCATCCTCCGCGTGCGCCCGAGCCGAATGCCGCAGGCAGCGGCTTTACCGGCGCCGTCGTCAGGACGTTGAGTGTGACCACATCGGGGAAGCCTGTGGGCGTCGAGCAGCCGGTACCCGTGATGCTGACCGGGCTGAACGAGCAGGACGAGTATGCCGGCAGACCCGAGCATGCATAGGCGATCGTCCCCGTATAGACATTCAACGCAACATTGAAGCTATAGAGCGCCGTCCCTCCGGGGACTACCGCGCTCTCCTGGGCGCTACCGAGTAAGATGCTGTACCCCGGCAGCGACGTCGTCACCGAAGTCGCCGTGCTGGTCGAGCCCTTGAAGTAGCTGCCATTCGTCGGCACATACGTCGCCGTGATGGAGTAGGTCCCGGCTGTGGAGAAGACATAGGGCAGCACCGCCTGGTACACGGGCGAGGAGGTTGTCCCCGTGTTGGTGACGGCCACACCCGACGTCGGCGCGAGCGCCGTTCCATTGGCGGTGAAGATGATGTTGCCCGTCGGGGCGGATGGCCCGTTGGCCGTCAGCGTCGCGGTCAACGTAATCGTCGCCGTGGTGGCATACACACTGCTGCCGGTGCAGCTTGTGCCGCCGCTGGCCGTCAGCGCCGTGCGCGTCGTCGGGCTCTGCACGTAGTTACCGTTCAGCGGGAAATTGCCCACGCCGCCCAGCGTCGAGGTCACCGTCAAGATTCCGGAGAAAGGGCCGAGCGCAGTAGGAGTCGCCGTGACCGGAAGCAGGCAGTCAGTGGTGTTATCGCTGTTGGTGGTGCAGATGGCCTTGCCCAGCGAGAAGTTCGTCGCACCCGCAGTCAGCACATAGCCCGTGGCCGGCAGAGAATCGCCCGCCGCGAAGTGAATGTCCACGATGTCCGTCGGCTGATTGGCGCCAACCACGCCGAACTGCGTTCCAGAGGCGACCTCGCGGACGATATTGGTGATGGTATCGCCGACATAGACGTCGGCGTAGGCATCGACGGTGATACCGAAGATGCCGGTGGAAGAGTAAGAGGTGCCGGCGTGACCGAAGTTCGCCGCCAGGCCCGGGCATCCATCACCGTAAGTGTCGGTGGCTACAAAGGAAACGGGGCCGACAGTACCGCAGGGGCTACCCGCAGTGGTCGCCACAGCTCCGCCGCCGACGGCATACATCGACTGCCCTGTACCGTCTACGCGCCAGATCACGCCGTTGAGGTTATCGGTGATGTACACGTTGGAGCCCGTGGCTGTCCCGGTAACCGGCTGCGCGTCTGCGGTGAGGCCGAAGTCGCTGCCAATCGCAAACGTCCCCGCAGGCGCCCTCAGTAGTACCTTGCCGTAGGAGTTCTCAATACCCGCGTAGTTGGTCAGGATTCCGGTCGTCGCATTCACCTTACCGACGCCCTGGATGTACTCGTTCGCAAAGTAGACGTTCCCGGCAGGATCGACGCCAACAGCGTAAGGCGCGTTCAGTTCCGACGAGTTTGCCGAGGCCCCCGAGGTAAACGTCCCGTAGTTGCAGCCGTACGTGCCGGTCGAACCGTTCGGGCATACCGAACCACCCGCCGTAGGAGAGCCGCTGATCTTGGCGATGGTACCAGCAGGAATACTGATGCCCGTAACGGTTGTAGAGCCCGCCGTGTTGGTGTTTACGACCAGGACGGCGTTCTTGTACTCTTCGGCGATGATCAGGTCGCCGCTCGTGTCCATAGCGAGCCCGTAGGGGCCGTCGAGGTAGCTAGCGGTAGCTGCGTTGATCGTCGTCGTCCCGAAGTTGGAGGTATAGCCATAGGCGATCACGGCGCCGCCGTTGCTGCCGGCGACCAGCGTAATCACGCCGCCACCTGTTGGGATCACACCGGCTGTCGCGGCGATCTTGCGTACGTTGTAGTTGGAAAAGTCAGAGAAGTAGAGATTACCGGTTGCATCGAAGACCATACCGGTCGGCCCACCAAGCTTGACGGCAGTGCTGAGGCATCCGTCGCCGAGAATGTCAGCTGAAAGATTGGTGCCACAAGCTGAACCCTTTGCGGGATTGGAAGTCGCGCCGCCTGCCACAACCGTAATGATGCCCGTCACTGGATCGACGCGGCGGATCAGGCCGTTCTTATAGTCGGCGATAAACACGGTTCCCGTCTTGTCGGCAATCGCGTAGCGCGGTCCCGGTCCCGACGTCGATGCCCAGGATATCTCGGTCGCCAGACAGCCATCGCCATAAGTATCTGTAGCCGTATATGGAGCGCCTGCCACCGGGCACGTCTGTCCGACAGTAAAGGTCGCTGTTGCGCCCCCACCGGCGAGCAGCTTGGTCGTGTAGGGCAGCAACTGCGGCGCGGTCTGCGCGGTTGCATTGAGACTGGAACCGAGGAGCGTCAGCAGTGCGATCGAAAGCAAGGAACAGCGGAAAATCAGACCTGTGGTGCGGAGGGAAAGTGACACGGAGATAAGCTCCTCGACATTAAAAAGGTTTCGGCCAGTGCTCGCAGAATAGCGTTCCCCTGGCGTTGATCGGGCGTCTTGAAAAAAGCCACCGCAACGGAAAAAATCGTCGCGGGCAAACCTGATTCTCAAGGTCGCTACAAAAACAAATTCAACAGATGTCCAACGATACCACCTAGAGGGCCGGATAGGGTGAAAATTTTGCTAAACCGCAAGTCTCGCCTGAAGAAACTGCACGCCCAACCCGGCATACATCGGGTGTTGGCCGTAAGCGCTTCTACGCAAAAGCCTTATCGCGTGAGAATGACCGGGCCGTCCTTGGTAATCGCGACCGTGTGCTCAAAGTGCGCACTAAAGCTGCCGTCCACCGTGATCGCCGTCCATCCGTCTTCGAGCACTTTCACGTCCGCCGAGCCAGCGTTGATCATCGGCTCGATCGCCAGCACCATGCCCGCCTTCAGCCGCGGACCTTTGCCCGCCTCGCCGAAGTTCGGCACCTGCGGGTCCTCGTGCATGTGCTTGCCGATGCCGTGGCCGACGAACTCGCGCACCACGCCGTAGCCTTCTTTTTCACACATGCTCTGCACCGCATGGGAGATGTCGAAGAGCCGGCCACCGGGCACAGCCTGATCGATCGCCGCGTACAGCGAGGCCTCGGTCACCTTCAGCAGCTTGGCGACCGCCGGGCTCAGCCTCCCCACCGGGTACGTCACCGCGCAGTCGGAGTAGAACCCATCCACAACCACTCCGCAGTCCACTGAAACGATGTCGCCTTCGCGCAGTGCCCCGCGCTCATTCGGTATTCCGTGGATGACCTCGTTGTTGACCGACGTGCAGAGCACTGCCGGATACCCGTGATAGCCCTTGAACGCCGACACCGCGCCAAGCTCCTCGATCTTTGCCACCGCGGCCCGCTCCAGATCCATGGTCGTCGCGCCCACGCGTACCGCGGCTTTCACGGCGTCATGCACCTTGCGCAGCGCGATGCCGGAGATGCGCATCTTCTCAATCTCGGCGGCGGATTTGATCAGGATAGCCATGAGGTGCGGTGAGTAAAGGATACACAGTAGACAGAAGAGAATTGGCAGTGCTCGTCTACGGTCTACCCTCTACTGTCTACTCACTGCCCTCCGTATGGTGCCGTAGCTTCATCAACGCACCGCGGATGCCTTGCGTCACCTCTTCTTCGGGACGGTCTCCATCGACTTCGGCAAAACGCGCTCCGTGGGTGCGATAGTACTCGATCACCGCGGCCGTCTTGATCTCGAACGTCTTCATGCGCTCATGGAAGACTGCTTCGGTATCGTCTCCACGTTGCGTCAACGGAGCGCCTTCGAGATCGCAGACGCGGTCGTTCTTCGGGGCCTTGGTATAGACGTTGTAAATCGTGCCACAGACCGGGCAGGCCAACCGCCCGGTGATGCGCTCCAGCAATACGCGCTCCCCCACCACCAGGTTGATGGCGACCACCGGAAGCATATAGGCCACCAGTTGGCTATCCAACCACTCCGCCTGGTTGAGCGTGCGCGGAAAGCCGTCCAGAATATAGCCGTGCTCGGTATCGGGCTCTTTGAAGCGTTCCGCAACCATCCGGTTCACCAGATCGTCGGGCACCAGCTTGCCTTTGCTCATCAACTCGTCGGCCAGCATACCCAGCGGCGTATGGTTGCGGCGGTGCTCGCGCAGCAGGTCGCCGGTCGATATCTGCGGGATGTTGAACTCATCCATCAGCCGCTTGGCCTGGGTTCCCTTGCCCACGCCGGGCGCGCCCAGCAGCAGTATCGGCCCGGGGAGAAACTCGCTCGTCTTGGGAAGGCTTTTGGTCATATTTACAGGAAATAGGGAGCAGACAATAGAAAGCAGGGTCTTCTATTCCCTGCTGCCTACTCCCTACTCCCTGCTTTTCACTACCAGCTCTTGCGTCCGCGAATTCGTCCCGACTTGGGCGCAAAGCCCTCATAGTGGCGCATGATGAGTTGCGACTCGACCTGCTGCACGGTGTCCATGGCAACACCCACCACGATCAGCAGCGACGTTCCGCCGAAGTAGAAGTTGAGTCCAAGCCCGTTGGTCACCCATGTCGGCATCGCATCGAAGAAGTGGCCGATCAGGATGATGTGATTGAAACGGATACCCCCGATCAACATCATCGGAATGATCGAGATCACGATCAGATAAATCGCTCCGACCAGCGTGATCCGCGTCAGCACATCGTTGATAAAGTCCGACGTGCGCTTGCCCGGACGGATGCCCGGAATGAAGCTGCCATACTTGCGCATGTTGTCGGCGATATCGTCAGGGCGGAAGATGATCGAGATATAGAAGTAGGCGAAGAAGATGATTGCCGCGATATACAGCACCACATACCACGGCTCCGCCGGCGCAACCGCGCGGAAGATCGGGCCGAGGAAGCTGGTCTCGCGCAGCGGCCCGGAGCCGAACAGGCTGACGTTGGACAGCAGCAGCGGCGCCGACAGGATCGAGCTCGCGAAGATCACCGGCATCACGCCGCCGGAGTTCACCTTCAGCGGAAGGAAGCTGGTCTGCGCCTGCGACATCCGGCGGCCCACCATGCGCTTGGCCGACTGAATCGGGATGCGGCGCTCCGAGCGTTCCACGAAGATGATGAACGCAACAACACCGACCATCATCACGACGAGGAAGATAATTGCGATGGGCGTGAAGCCGCCCCATGCCTGCGTTGTGGCCTTATCGTAGAGGTCCTTGATGCCGCGCGGCAGGCCAACCACGATTCCCGTAAAGATCAGCAGCGACATGCCGTTGCCGATGCCGCGCTCGGTGATCTGCTCGCCCAGCCACATGATGAACGCCGTGCCGCACGTCAGCGTGATCACGCACAGCGGAAGAAACGCGCCCTTGCTGATGGTCACCATCGACTGCCCGGTCTGCGTGTTGGTCAGCGTGAGGCCGATGAAAAAGCTCTGGACTATCGCCAGCAGCACGGTGACATAACGTGTCCACTGCGTGATCTTGCGACGGCCCAGCTCGCCTTCCTTCTGCAGCTTCGCCAGCGGCTCATAGATCACCGTCAGCAGCTGGAAGATGATCGACGCCGTAATGTATGGCATGATGCCCAGCGCGAAGATCGTCAGCTTGCGCAGGTTGCCGCCGTTGAACAGGTCGAGCAGACCCAGCGCCGAGCCCGAGTTCTGATTGAAGAACTGCGCCAGCAGATCGGCGTTGATGCCAGGCGTGGGAATGTGCGCGCCCAGGCGATAGACCGCGAGCAGCCCAAGCGTAAAGAAGATCCGCTTGCGCAGATCGGGGATGCGGAAGATGTTAAGGAATTTCTCGAGCATCGTTATCTATGGCCTTCAGCAGATTTCGTTAATTTGATTTTACGCGCAAGCAGCAACTTACGAGCGCGTATAGGGGGTCGTCGCTTCGCCGATAACGATGGCCTTGCCGCCGGCCGCTTCGATGGCCTTCTGTGCAGCCTTCGAGAACTTGTGCGCATGGACCGTGACGGCAGTCTTGATCTCGCCGTTCGCCAGCACCTTCACCAGGCCGTCGCGCTTCTTCAGGATGCCATGCTCGGTCAGCTTCTCCAGCGTAAGCTCGCTCTCGTTCAGCTCGGCGATCGTGTCCAGCCCGAGGACGGCGTACTCCACACGAAAGATGTTGGTAAACCCGCGCTTCGGCAGGCGGCGATGCAGCGGCATCTGGCCGCCTTCAAAACCGCGCATCAGGCTGGAGCCCGAACGCGAACCCTGGCCCTTATGCCCGCGCGTCGATGTCTTACCCATGCCCGAGCCCATACCGCGGCCCACGCGCTTCTTGTTTTCATTCGCCTTCTTCGGCGCCTTCAAATTGCTGAGATTCAGTGCCATAATTTCCTCGCTAACGCCGGCTTTGGCCGACTCGCATGTAAGCTCTTGGTAGTTAGTTGACGATCCGGACGAGGTGAGGAACTTTATTCACCATGCCGCGGATCGACGGTGTGTCTTCGCGTTCAACGATCTGGTTCAGCCGCGTAAAGCCAAGGCCCTTGACCACGAGCTTGTGCTTGACCGGCGTACAAATCTGCGAACGGAAGTACTGCAACTTAATTTTGCTTTCGGATGCCATTTTCTTCTCCGTATTCTTAAAGCTCATCAATCGACTTGCCGCGCAGTGCGGCAACTTCGGCCTTGTCGCGCAACTGCGTCAGCGCATCGAACGTGGCCTTGATCACGTTATGCGGGTTCGCCGAGCCGAGGCTCTTGGTCAGCACGTTCTGCACGCCGGCCGCGGTCATTACCGCGCGTACCGTCTTGCCCGCGATGATGCCGGTACCTTCAGGCGCCGGCTTCAGCAGCACTTCACCGGAGCCATAGTGTCCAAGCACCACATGCGGGATCGA